>WNFC01003616.1_pt1 | contig 29096 bp, 30 predicted proteins | sample 5400541 | NCBI WGS metagenome assembly WNFC01 (sample SAMN13153342, study PRJNA577476) | soil metagenome | isolation source: 120 cm saprolite under Douglas fir tree site 2 hole 2 replicate 1 | place: USA:California | collected 2015-04-18
AGTAGACCCGGCGGGCGTGGGGGTCGGGATCGGGCGCGAAGACGAACAGGCCGAGGTTCGGCCCCTCGCCCTGCGCGGCCAGCAGCGCGGGCACGTCGAGCCGCGCCCGATCCACCACGTCGCGGTCCCGCAGCGGGACATAGAGGAAGGTGACTCAGCACCCACTGGCGCACGGGCACGCGCGGCAGCACCTCGTCGACAATACGGGCGGCGCACTCCGTCATGCGCTGCCCGCCGCAACTCGGGCAGAAGCCCCGGCCCTTGCAGGAGAACGGCACGAGCCGCTCGAACGCGCAGTCGGTGCACCGCAGGCGCGCGAAGCCGTGCGCCAGCAGACCGCATGTAAGGAAGTCTCTGAACTCTTGTTCCACGAACTCCGGCAGCGGTGAGCCGTCCGCGTTGCGTCGGGCCGTCTCGAGGAAGGCCTCGAGGTGCTCGTCGATCACGCGGTACAGCACCGCGTGCTCGGCATCGCGCGGCCGGGCATAGCGGCGACATAGACTCGGGATGGGCAACGACAGTTTTCGTCGCGCAGCCGCCTGTCGTATTTGAAAAGGTAGGGCACGGCCCGGAGGCATCGAGAGCTCCCGGCGATCCTGGCGCTTGCCTCCGGGGAGTGATCGGGCTACCTTCGGCCCACCGATCCGATCTGCATCAGCCCGGCTCGTCGGAGGACGGCGCGAAGGAGGCATCCATGCCAGACGACGTCATCATCTCGGCCGACTCGCACATGACAGAGCCCCCCGACCTGTGGGTGGAGCGGATCGACAAACCCTTTCGTGACCGCGCGCCGCGGGTCGTGCGCGAGCATGAGGGCAAATCGGGACACTGGTTCGTCTGCGAGGGCCTGGAACCGCGCTCCGTGGCGGGCACCTTCGCGGCGGGGAAAACCCCCGAAGAACTGGCGGCGTTTCAAAAGGTTGGGTATGAGGCCGCACGCCCCGGAGGCTGGGATCCGGCCGAGCGCCTCAAGGACATGGCGATTGACGGGGTGGCGGCGGAGGTCCTCTATACCACGCTGGGCTTCCGACTGTTTGGGCTCACGGATGGGCCATTCCAGGCCGCAATTTTTCGATCGTACAACGACTGGCTGGCGGAGTTCTGTCGGTACGACCCGAGGAAGTTCGCCGGGCTGGCTTTGATCTCCCTCCTGGAGATCGACGAAGGAGTTCGCGAGATCCAGCGATGCGCCCGGGTGGGACTCAAAGGCGCCATGATCATGGCCTCGCCCCCCGAGGGACGGGACTACAGTGAGCCGCTCTACGACCCCTTCTGGTCGGCCGCACAGGATCTCCGGATGCCCCTCAGCCTGCATACCTCGACGGGCCACGGGCGCGAGAGCCGCTACAACGTCAATCGATACATGCGGGCCATGACGCTGCCCCATGAGACCCAGCGCACGCTGACGACGCTGATCTTCTCGGGCGTGCTGGAGAGATTCCCCCGTCTCTGCATCGTCTCGGCCGAGAACGACATCGGCTGGATCGCGCACTACCTGTACCGGGCGGACTTCACGGCCCAGAAGTTCCGCTACACCGACCCGGCTCCCATCAAACTCTTGCCCAGCGGATATTTCCAGCGGCAGATCTTCGCCACCTTCATGGACGATCCGGTCGGGATCGCCAACTGGTCGTTCGTGGGCCGCGACAACTTCATGTGGGCGTCCGACTACCCGCACACGCTGGCGACCTGGCCTCACTCGCGCGACGTGATCATGCGGGACTTCAAGGGGGTGCCGGACGACGTCAAGTCGAAGATGGTCGGCGACACCGCCGCCAAACTGTACGGACTGCTCGCGTAGAAGGACCGATCAACCGGGCTGCGATGGAGGTGGATCATGGCCGAGCCGAAGCTGATCTCCGCCGATTCGCACGTGAACGAGCCGGGCGATCTCTGGGTGGAGCGCATCGACAAGCAGTTCCGCGAGCGCGCACCACGCGTGGTGGAAAACCTGCCCGGGCAGCGACCGGGGGCCTATCTGGTGCTGGAGGGCGTTACGCCCACCCATCTCGCCCAGGGGATGGGAGCCGGGAAGAAGCCTGAGGAGCTCCCACAGTTCTTTCAAGCCTCCACGTACAAGGACGTACGTCCCGGCGGCTGGGACCCGGCCGAGCGCGTGAAGGACATGGATCTCGACGGCGTCGAGGCGGACGTGATCTACACGACCCTGGGGTTCCGCCAGTTCTGGCTCACGGATGCGGCGCTGCAGCGCGCCTGTTTCCGTGTCTACAACGACTGGCTGGCCGAGTACTGTGCCTACGCGCCGAAGCGGCTTGCCGGGCTTGGGCTGATCTCACTGTATGACGTCGACGAGGCGGCGAAGGAGCTGAGGCGCTGTGCCAGTCGAGGCCTGAAGGGCGCCCTCATTTGGGCGTCCCCGCCTGAAGACCGGCCCTACAGCTCGCCCGACTACAATCCCTTCTGGGCCGCGGCGCAGGAACTCGAGATGCCCATCAGCCTGCACAGCATCACTGGCATGGGCGCGGAAAGCCGCCTGGCGATCAAACAGCCCCTGGACCGCTACGTCCGCTCGAGCGTTCTCTGCCATGAAGTGCAGCGCACGCTGGTCGTGTTGATCTTCTCCGGCGTGTTGGAGCGGTTCCCGTATCTCAAGTTCGTCTCGGCGGAAAACGAGGTGGGCTGGCTACCCTTCTTCTTGCAGAAACTGGACCAGGCCCAGGAAGAGTACCGGTATCTCTATCCGACGCCGCTGAAGCTCACGCCGAGTGAATACTTCCGGCGCCAGATCTTCGCGACGTTCATCGATGATCGGGTAGGGGTCGCCAGCCGAGAGTTCATCGGAATGGAGAACATCATGTGGTCCTCCGACTATCCCCATACCGTCTCAACCTGGCCGCATTCGCGCGAGGTCGTCGAGCGGGATTTCAAAGGCGTCCCGGAGAACGAAAAGCGGCAAATCGTGCGGGAGAACGCGGCCCGACTCTATAACTTGTCCTAGAGTACGAGAGGAGTCGCAAATGGCCATGAGACTCGGCAGTGGCACCTTGTTGTTCGAACCGGTGGAGGGCTGGGAGAAGCTTCCGGAAGGGTGGTCGTTCATCGACGTAGCTGGCGTAGCGGTGGACGGCAGGGACCACGTGTACGTCTTCAACAGGGGTGAACATCCCGTCGTCGTCTTCGATCGTGATGGCAACGTCCTGAGATCGTTTGGCGAGGGCCAGTTCAGCCAGCGGCCGCACGGGATCCACACCGGCCCCGACGACTCCGTCTATTGCGTGGATGATGGGCTCCATACCATTCAGAAGTTCACCCTGGACGGCAAGTTGCTGATGACCTTGGGCAGCCCCAACCAACCAGCACCCAAGTGGCAAGGCAAACCCTTCAACCGCCCCACCCACGTGGCGGTGTCACGCGTCACCGGGCACCTCTACGTCTCGGACGGATATGGCAACAGCCGCATCCACAAATTCACTCCCGAGGGCCGGCTCGTCCTCTCGTGGGGCGAGCCCGGCATCGACCCTGGCCAGTTCATCCGGCCGCACAATGTCGTCATCGACAAGGATGATCACGTCTACGTCGCCGACCGGGAGGCCCATCGCATCCAGGTGTTCGATGCCAACGGTAAGTTCGTCACCATGTGGAACAACATCCATCGGCCAGACGGCATCTGTCTGGACGCGGAAGGGAACTTCTTCATCGGTGAGTTGAACGGCATGGCGGGGGTGGATGACGCTCCGGGGTTGGGTCACCGCGTGAGCGTGTACAACCTCCAGGGCCGACTGCAGACCCGTTTCGGCGAGCCCGAAGAGGGAGAAGGGCCGGGCCAGTTCATCGCGCCACATGGTGTCGCCGTGGACTCGCATGGTGATCTCTACGTGGGCGACGTGGCCTTCACCATCAGGGGCCGCCACATGACTCCTCCCCGGCACCTGAGGTGCTTCCGGAAGTTCCGCCGGATCAGGTAGAAGCGAGAATCTGGACCCTGACCAGCACACGGCAACCGCGAGCAGGCCCGCGAACGACGGAGAGACACGGTCGATGAAACAAGCCGCTTTTGTTCTCGTGACCAGCTCGATCTTCGCATTGATCGCCCTTCTCCACGCGTTGCGGCTCATCTACGGGTGGAACGTAACGATAGGAGAATGGACGGTGCCGGTCTGGGTCAGTGCGGTTGGCTTCCTCATCGCGGGATATCTCGCCTTTCAAGGGCTCCTTTTGAGGAGAAAACAGTAAAGCCTTCACTGTCGGTTGAGCTTGACGCTAGTAACGACGGGCTCTTTGTGCCACCATCGCCCCGGCCGCGAGGGCGTGCCCGCGACACGTTCCACCACGAGCGCCCAAGGAGGAGTCACCCATGACGTCCCATGACCGCCGCGCCGTCGCTCTTGTCCGACTGCTCCTCGTCCTCGCGACCGCGCTGGCGGCGTGTCCTCCTCCGGCCCTCGCCGACCTGATGGTCATCGGCAACGACGAAAAAGTCGTCTTCGACGCCGAGGGCAACCGGACGTTCGTCGCCCCCGGCAAGGACACCATCTCGATCGTGGACATCACTGACCGCGAGGCTCCGAAGATCCTCATCAGCTTCCCCTTGATGAATTCGATCTTCGGCCCGCCGGTCAACCTCGCCATCACGCCCGATGAGCGGCTGGCCATCGTGGCGAACTCGGTGGACTGGATCCAGGACGGGGCGAACTGGAAGCCCGGACCCGACACGAAGCTCTACGTCTTGAATCTAAAAACGAGTCCAGCCAGCCATATCGCGACCGTCGAGATCGGCAAGCAGCCGTCGGGGCTCGCGATCAACCGGGCGGGGAACCTGGCGCTCGTGGCCAACCGCGCGGACAAGTCGATCAGCGTGCTCTCGATCCAGGGCAACGACGTCAAGCTGATCGACACGGTGGCGATGGGCGACGAGGTGGCCTCGGTGGCCATCACGCCCGACGGCAAGCGCGCGCTCGCCACCAAGTTCCCGGCCCACAAGATCGCGCTGCTCGCGATCGACGGGCAGAAGGTCACCTACACCAAGCACGATATGCCGGTAGGCCTCTGGCCCTACAACATCGACATCACGCCCAACGGCAAGATCGGCATCAGCGCCGACAATGGCAACTCCGGCGCGCCGGACGGCCATGTCGACACCGTCAGCATCATCGATCTCGAGCACCAGCCGCCCCGCGTGATCGACCGCGTGGTGGTCGGCGACGCGCCCGAGGGCTTCGCCATCAGTCCGAAGGGCGATGTGGCCGTGGCCGTGCTGCTGGGCGGAGCTAGCGTGGCCAAGACCATGTGGTTCAACACCAAGCGCAACGGCAGCCTGGCCGTGCTCAAGATCGACGGCAAAAAGGTCACCAAGGTGGGCGAGGTCGAAGTGGGGGGCTTGCCCGAGGGCGTGGTCTTTAGCCCCGACGGCAAGTATCTCTACGTCGGCAACTACACCGACCGCGACGTCTCCATCCTCAAAGTCGACGGGACGAAGATCACCGACACCGGCAAGAAGCTCAAGCTGCCCGGCCAGCCGGCCTCGATGCGCGGCCGGACTCAGTAGAGCGGGAAGGGTCTTCAACGTCCCCTGTCGTGTGGAGGAGCCAGCCGATGACAACGGTGCTGACGCGAAACTGGTGGGCGCTCGCGCTGCGCGGGGTCTTCGCAATCCTCTTGGGCCTCGCGACGTTCCTGCTCCCCGGAGTCACGCTGGTCGTGTTTGTCGCACTCTTCGGAGCCTACGCGGTCGTAGACGGAGTGCTCGCGATCATTGCGGGCGTCCGAGCCGCCGAGCGACATGAGCGATGGTGGTCCCCGGTCCTCAAGGGGCTCGCCGGGATTGCCGCCGGGGTGCTGGCCTTCGTCTGGCCGGCGCTCACCGCATTGGCCTTGCTCTACCTGATCGGTGGATGGGCGATCGTGACCGGCGTCCTGGAAATTGTGGCGGCGGTCCACCTCCATCGCGCCCACGGTGAGTGGCTGTTGGTCCTCAATGGCGTCTTGTCCGTCCTGTTCGGCCTCCTCGTCACCATTTGGCCGGGCGCTGGATTCCTCACTCTGCTGTGGTTGATTGGAGTATACGCGATCGTCTTTGGGGTCGTGCTCTTGGTCCTCGCCTTTCGCCTACGCAATCGTCACGGGCGCCCGACGTCGGTGGCCAAGGTTCCATGACGGATCTTGAGCGATTGGGGCTCGCTCTGGTCGGGTTCGCGCTCGCCGTTGTCGTCGGTGGCGTGCTGCTCGGTCTGGTCGGCGCATGGATTACGAAGAGTCGGGGCGGCGGTGCGATTGACAACCCACGATCCGCGTCTCTATAGTCCGCGTGCCGGGCCACTGTGACAGCGGCCAGCATCCAGGAGGGATGGCGATGAAACCATGGCGTTCCGTGACATGGACAACGCTTCTCGCAGCGGCGGTGCTGATGCCCGGGAGCCCGGGGACCGCTGTCGCGGCCGACATCATCAAGTTTGGGATCTCGACCCCCCTCTCGGGCCCGGCCGCGCCCTGGGGGATTCCGCACAAGAACGCGACCGAACTGATTTTCGACGAGATCAACGGCCAGGGCGGACTCGAGATAGGCGGCAAGAAGTACAAGCTCGAGGTCGTCGCCTACGACCACAAGTACGTGATTGCCGAGGGCGTCGCCACGGTCAACCGGCTCATCGCGAAGGACGGCGTGAAGTACATCTCCATTCTCGGAGGAGCCGTGGTCAAGGCTAACGAGGAGCCGGTCAACGAGAACGGCGTCTTGAACCTGCCGCTGGCGTACGCCGAGGGACTGGTGAGCCCGAAGAACCCGCTCACCTTCCACAGCTTCCCATCACCGCCGGAGACGACCACCTTCTGGAAGTGGATCAAGGAACACCATCCTCAGATCAAGCGCGTGGCCACCATTTCACCGAACGATGACACCGGGTGGTGGTCGATCAAGGTCGAGACGACATTCGTCGAGAAGCTCGGGTATCAGATTGCAGGAAAGGAGTTCTTCGAGCGCAGCATGACGGACTTCAACCCGGTCCTGCTGCGGATCCTGGCCCAGAAGCCGGACATCATCAGCGTGCTCGCTTCCCCGGCGGGCAGCGTCGGCCTGATCATCAAGCAGGCCCGCGAGCTCGGCTTCAAGGGGCGCTTCATCCACATCGGGCAGGTCGACACGTCGGTGGTGGCGAACATCGCGGGCAAAGCGAACGTCGAGGGCACGTGGGTCCACGGCTACGTCCAGACCCCCTTGCCCGAGAAGGTCAAGAGCTGGCAAGCGCGGTACACCAAGAAATACGGCGAATGGAACGCCACCAGCATCGATTTCACCAATCCGGCCTTCGCCTTCGTGGCCGCGGTGAAGAAGGCCCAGAGCCTGGATCCCAAGAAGATCGGGGAGGCCATGCGCACGGTCGAGTTCGACAACCTCTGGGGCAAGGCGCACTTTGGCGGGAAGGACTACTACGGCGTCGGGAACCAGATCATCTACCCCATGCCGTTCTCCGAGGTGAAGGACGGGGTCGCGACGCTCGTCGTGCAGCTGAGCCCACCCCACAATTGAGGTAGGGGGCCCTTCGGGGCCCCCTACGACTGAATGACGCCGGACCTCCTGATCCAGAGCACGATCATCGGGCTGTCGATCGGCTCGATCTACATCCTGATGGCCCTCGGGCTCACGCTCATGTTCGGCATGATGCACATCATCAACTTCGCCCACGGCGCGATCTACATGCTGGGCGCGTTCGCTGTCTACTACATCTTCTCTCAGTGGGGCGCGCCGTATTTCGCGGCGTTCGTCCTGGCGATGTTCCTCCTGGGAACGTTCGGGTATCTCGTCGAGCGCTCGATCTACCGGCCAATCAAGGGAGGGATCGAGCCGACCCTGGTCGCACTCCTCGCGCTCACCACATTTCTCCAAGCGGCCGGCTACCCGGTCTTCGGCCAGCTCGACAAGCACGTGCCGCCGGTCTTCCAGGGCACGCGGAACGTTCTCGGCGTGATGATCTCCGTCGAACGACTGATGATCATCCCGATGGCGGGCGCCCTGGTCGTCGGGCTCTACCTGTTCATCAACAAGACGAAGATGGGCGCCGCCATGCGCGCCATCGAGCAGGACAAGGAGGCCGCCGCTCTGCAGGGCGTCAACGTGCACGTGGTGAACGGCCTCGCCTTCGCGATCGGCTTTGCGCTGGCGGCGGCGAGCGGAGCGCTCATGGCGCCGATCTTCAAGCTCGATCCGATGATGGGAGAGCAGCCGCTGCTCAAGGCGTTCATCATCATCATCCTCGGTGGCCTGGGCAGTATCCCGGGGGCCATCCTCGGGGGACTCATGCTGGGGCTCATCGACTCCATCGTCGCCACCGCCCTCGGCGCCGAACCGGCGTTCCTCCTGAGCTTCGTGTTCATCATCCTGTTGTTGCTCTTCAAGCCGACTGGACTCTTCGGTTATGCGCCGCCTTAGGGTCGGCGTGCTCATCGTCCTGGTCCTGCTCATGCTCCTCGTCCCGCAGCTCGGTGGCGACTACTACGTGCATGTCTTCGCGCTCGTCTTCACGAACGTCATCCTCGCCGCCAGCCTGCGCCCGTCGCTGACGTGCGGCCAGCTCAACATCGGGCATTCGGCGTTCATGTCCGTCGGGGCGTATGCCTCCGCGCTCCTTGCGAAGAACCTCGCCGTCCCGTTCGAGGTCTCGATGCTGTGCGGTGCCCTCCTCGCGGCCGTCGTCGGTCTGGCCATCGGCTATCCATCGCTCCGGTTGCGGGGTGTGTACTTCGCGATGGTGACAGTGGCCTTCGTCGAGGTGATTCGCCTGATCGCCCAGCTCTGGGTGTCGCTGACCCGGGGCATGAGTGGCTTGAGCGGCATCCCCAAGCCCCATCTCCTCGGGGTGACGCTGGCCACGAAGGCGAGCCAGTACTACCTGGCGCTCTTCCTGATGCTGCTGACGCTCCTGATTCTCTGGAAGCTCGAGTCCAGCCGCCTCGGACTCATCTGGAAGAGCATCGGCATGGCCGACAACCTCGCGCAGTCGCTCGGGGTGAACATCGCCAACCACAAGCTGCTGGCGTTCATGCTCGGCTGCTTCTTCGCCGGCGTGGCCGGAGCGTTCTACGCGCACTTCATTCGCTTCCTCTTCCCGCCGGAATTCGGCTTCCTCATGGCGACGAACATCCTTGTCTACAACTACGTCGGCGGCCGGGGACACTTCGCCGGTCCGATCGTCGGCGCCGCGTTCCTCTCGTTGTTGTCCGAGCCGTTCCGGGGCAGTGCGTACGAGACGATCTTCTTCTCGATCGCCATGCTGCTCACCATCCTGTTCTTGCCTGGCGGCCTCATCACGTTGCCCGGAAAGCTCGCCGAGCTCCGGTGGTGGAAGAGCGCATCCGCTCACAGTCCGAGTCCCGCCGCGTGAGCTCCCGGCTCCTTCTCGAGACCCAGGGTCTCACCCGGCACTTCGGCGGACTCGCCGCCGTCAACCGTGTCGATCTCCGCGTTGCGGAGGGCGAGATCGTCGGCCTGATCGGTCCGAATGGCGCGGGCAAGACGACCTGCTTCAACCTGCTGTCCGGCTTCATCCGGCCCACCGCCGGCACCATCCGGTTCGACGGCCAAGACATCACCCGACTCCGGCCGCATCAAGTCGTCAAGCGCGGGTTGGTGCGCACGTTTCAGCTCACCACACTGTTTCAAGAGTTGACCGGCCTGGAGAACGTTCTGCTCGGCTTGCATCTGCACAGCCGCAGGAGTCTGGGCCGGGCGCTGTTCAGCCGTCGGAGATTTCCGCCGGACGAGGTCGCTCGCAGCCGCGAGGTGCTGGAGTTCGCCGGCCTGGCGTCGCAGGCCGACCAGCTCGCACGGAATCTGCCGCACGGCCACCAGCGCGTACTGAGCATCGCCATGGCGCTCGCCGCTCGACCACGGCTGTTGCTGCTCGACGAGCCGGTCACCGGCATGAACCTGGACGAAAGTGGTCGCGTCATGGCCCTGGTCAAGACCATCCGCGATCGGGGCGTCACGGTCCTGCTCGTGGAGCACAACATGAAGGCGGTGATGGGCACGTGCGAGCGCATCGTCGTGTTGAACTTCGGCCAGACCCTCGCCGAGGGCTCGCCGGCCGAGGTGAGTACGAACGCGAAAGTGATCGAAGCCTACCTGGGAGCGGGTCTCGCGCATGCTCGAGGTTAAGGATCTACGCGTCCGCTACGGCACCGTGGAAGCGGTCAAGGGCCTGTCCTTCCAGGTGTCCACCGGCGCGATCGTCAGCCTGATCGGCGCGAACGGCGCCGGCAAGACAACCAGCCTCCGCGCGCTGACCGGCCTGGTCAAACCCAGCGGCGGCGAGGTGCGCTTCGAGAACGCGTTACTGAACGGTCTCGCCCCGCACGACATCGTGCGTCTCGGGATCGCTCTCGTGCCCGAAGGCCGGCGGTTGTTCCCGAAGATGACCGTCCTCGAGAATCTCAGGATGGGCGCGTATCTCCAAACGCGCAAGGCGGACGTCGCGACCACACTGGAGATGATCTACCAGCACTTTCCGATCCTGAGAGAGCGCGGACGACAGCGCGCGGGCTCGCTCTCCGGCGGGGAGCAGCAGATGCTGGCCATCGCGCGTGCCCTCATGAACCGCCCGAAACTGCTGCTGCTGGACGAGCCCTCGATGGGCCTCTCGCCCATCATGACGGCGGAGATCGGCAAGATCATCCGGCAGATCAATGCCCTGAACGTGTCTATCATCCTGGTGGAGCAGAACGCGATGCTGGCCCTCACGCTGGCGCAGTACGGCTACGTGCTGGAGACCGGCACGCTGATGCTGCAGGGCAAAGCCGAAGAGTTGCTGCGGGACGAAGGGGTGAAGAAGGCTTACCTGGGAATATGACGCTTCGGCGGAGCCAAGGTGCAGACGAAGGTGGGGCGGCCGTCTTGGGGGCGAACATGGCGACGAGAATCAGCGTGCCGGTCGACGTTCATCTCATCACACTGTGCATCGAGAGCTTTCGGATGGTATCCCGGCAAGTGCAGGTAGGGCGCGCGAGCCGCACCCAGATGGAACGCGTCCGCGACGTGCGGGAGGTGCCGCCGGGCGAGGATCGCGATAGCCTCACGCGGGCCTTTGTGCTCGCCAACCAGATCTGGCTGCCGGCGGACATCCAGTTCACCCTCCGTTCGAGCAGCGTCGAGCGGGTCAATGCGCCGCGGGACCGCGAGGAGATCGACGAACAAGGATTTTTCGCTCTGGCCAGTCAGTTTCGGGCCCGTGCCGGCGTCAGCCTGCTGGTCGTGAACAAGTTTCAGGGCGCAGAGCTCGGTGGGCAGGCGGCGGAGGCGCTCGGGGTGTGCATCGTGAAGTTGCTCGGGTATCCGGGCCTGGGAAAGGTTCTCGCACACGAACTCGGCCATCTGCTCAGTCTCGAGCACCTCACGCGATCGGGCGTGGACAACTACAATCTGATGTACCCGTCGCTGCGGGCGGACGACCGGCTCACCCAGCAGCAGATCGACCAGGCGCGGACGTCGAACCTCATGAGGCAAATCGCCCCAGCACGGTGAGCGCATTCAGGCGCATTGCAGCTCACTCGAGACCGCTATCTCTTTTCTCTTGGGGCACCTCGTAAGATATCCGAGTCCAAGATGAAGTTCTGGCCGGACGGCAGCATCATGACCTGGATCTTGTCGCTCAGTTTCTGAACCATGGCGTACCGCACGAGCTCTGGCGTAAGAGAAGCCGCCAATTTTCTGTTCGCTTCTGCCTCCTTCTCGGCGCGGAATAAAATGGCGCTGCCTTCTCCTTTGGCCCTTTCAATGGCCTGCTGCGCTTTGTGCTTTTCCCCCTCGATCTTTTGTTGTTCTTCCAGGGCGCGCTGCGTGGCGATCTGTTTATCCTCGATCGCTTTCTTGAACTCCGGATTGAAGTCGATGTTGTCCAGCAGCAAATCGACCACCTCGATCGAAAAGGGGGAAAGTTCTTTCTCCAGCCTTCCCCGGACGGCCTTTCTGATGTTTTCGCGGTTGGGGGCAATCTCGACGCTCTTGTATTTCACGGTTTCATCTTTGAAATTCTGAATGACCCTCGATTCAACCAAGACATTGAAAAAGTTGGGGCCGACGGTCCGATAGAGCTGTTGGATGGTCTGAGGAGAAACGCGAACATTGAGACTTGCTCTGACAAAGACGTCCTGGCTTTCTTCACTGAAGGCGTTGAGCTTATCGAACACGCGACGCTGCACCTGGATGTTGGCGAGCAGGACGTCGCGCCACGGCGCCACAAACTGGAGTCCCTCGCCGATCTGGCCTTTGATGCCGCCAAATTCATAGACGACACCGATGTGGCCGGCCGGCACCTGGTGGACGGAGGCGAAGAAAGTGATAAAGACCATGAGGGCAAGGATCAAGGACATACGACATCGGCTATTCCTTCCTCGAGTCGAGCTTTTCGATCGACACCCTCGCTGACTGCCCCCGTACCCGCTCAATCAGGTCGGTGCCGCGCGAGTGGTCGGATGCGCGCGACGATCTGCCTAAAGAGGGTCCGTGTCAAGTCGCTTTCGGCAGGTGTGCTAGCCTGCGACCCAAAGGTTTGATAGGTTCCCCGTCATGGACAAGCGACCAGCGCCGCGCTTCGATTGACGTTCGAGTACCTGCGCCGGGTGGTGGAGGCGGCGGAGGCGGAGGGGTACTACTCGCTGCTGATCCCAACCCGGTTCGCGAACGGACTGTTCGAGGAAACGGCGCCGCTGGCGGAGACGTGGACGACGGCGACGGCGTTGGCAGCGGTGACGCGGCGGATCCGATTCCTGGTGGCGGTGCGGCCCGGGTTCATTTCGACGGGGCTCTTCGCGCAGATGGCCGCAGCGCTCGATCAGATCAGCGGGGGGCGGCTCGACATCAACGTGGTGCCCGGCGGGATCCAAGGCGACTTCGAGCGGCTGGGCGTCACGATGGACCACGACAAACGATACGAGCAGGCGGAAGAGTTCATCGCGGCGCTGCGGGCGCTGTGGGCGAAGCCGGAGCCGGTGGTCTTCGAGGGGAGCACGATCCGGCTGAAAGGTGCGGTGGTCTCGCCCGGGCCGGTTGGGAACGGGCCGCAGTTCTACGTGGGCGGCGCATCGCCGCGGGCTCTGCAGTTCGCGGCCAGGGGTGCGGACGTGTACCTGGCGTGGATCCAGCCGCTGGAGGAGATCGCGAAGCTATTGGAGCGCGTGCGTGCGATGTACGCGGCCGAGAGGCGGCGGCCGATCTTCGGGTTGCGCACGCATCTGGTCGTACGGGCGACGGAGCGAGAGGCGTGGGAGGCGGCCGAGGAGTTGATGTCGAAGGCGGACGCGCAGGTAATTGCGCAGCGGCAGGCGGCCTTCGCGGGAACGCCGATGGTTGGGCAGCAGGCGCAGCTCCGGGAGCAGCCTCGGGACCGGGCGCCCCGGCTGTGGAACGGGATCTCGAAGGTGCGCGTGAATCTAGGGACGGCGATCGTCGGCGACCCGCCGCAGGTGGCGGCGGAGTTGCGGGCCTACTGGCGGCTGGGGTTCGACGAGTTCATCCTGTCGGGCTTTCCGCACGAGGAGGAGTGCCGTCGGGTGGCGTCAGACGTCTTGCCCGGCCTGCGCGAGGCGATCGAGCGCGAGCGGGAGCGCCCATAGCGCGATGGGTCGAGGTAGCCGGGTCTGGCTCATCGACCAGTGGCGGCAGATCGGCCAGGTGCCCGACCGCGCTCTCTACGACAAGGTCCTCGACGATCTTTACGAGAAGCAGAGCCGGACGACCGATGCCGGGGAGCGGAGGCGGCTCATCCGCGAGTTCGAGAAGCGGTTGCTCGACGACGAGACGCACTATATCCCGACATTGCAATATCATCGGATCATCCCTCACAGCGCGAAAGTGCGGGGCTGGACGATCACGCCCAGCCACTGTATCAACCAGCAGCTGGACACGGTGTGGCTGGCCCACTAGGGCCGGAAGGAGAACCCGTCTATCGGCTGGCGTCGGCTCGAAGACCACGCCGGTCGGTGATGTTCCGAGTCGTACTGATCGTCGTCCCGCTCGGGCTGTTGGCGACCGTCACTCTACGTCCCACGATCGTGACGCACCTTCCGAGCGTGGTCGTAGATCTGTTGCTCGCGCTCCTCATCGTCTGGCCCATCCTCGTTATCCGGTCCCTCAGGCGGTAGCATGAGGTGCTGAGTCTCCTGGAGCGACGCCTGACACCGATCATCTGTGAGGAGACGATCCGATGAACCCACGCAGACGACAGATCGTGGCTCGGGTGCTTGTTTTGACGTTGATCGCCTCCACGCATGCCATCGCGGCCCGCGAAGGGCGCGCGGACGCGCCCGCGGGGCAGATGACGTGGGCCCTTCACTTCACCCTGGCGCCCACCCTCTTCGAGCCCGCCGAGACGCCGGGACTCATCACGCCCTTCATCATCCTCTACGCGCTCCACGACGCGCTCGTGAAGCCGATGCCCGGGAAGAACATGGCTCCCAGTCTGGCCGAGTCGTGGAGCACGTCGCCCGACGGGCTCGTCTACGAGTTCGTGCTGCGCAAAGGGGTCAAGTTCCACAACGGCGAGCCCGTCACGGCCGAAGATGCCAAGTTCTCGTTCGAGCGATACCGCGGCATCTCGGCGAAGGCGCTCAAGGACAAGGTCGCCGCGGTCGATGTTGTGGATCCCGGGCGCGTCCGCTTCCGGCTCAAGCAGCCGTGGCCGGATTTCATGACCTTCTACGGCACGCCGGCGACGGGGGCGGGCTGGATCGTGCCCAAGAAGTACGTCGAGAAGTTGGGCGAGGAGGGTTTCAAGAAAGCCCCAATGGGGGCCGGGCCGTATCGCTTCGTCTCCTTCACTCCGGGTGTGGAGCTGGTGCTCGAGGCCGTCGAAGGATATTGGCGCAAGACACCGAGCGTGAAGCGTCTGGTCTTCAAGGCAGTCCCGGACCCCACCACGCGACTGGCCATGCTCAAGCGCGGTGAGGCGGACGTCGCGTATGGCCTCGCCGGCGAGCTCGGCGAAGAGGTGCAGCGCACTCCAGGGCTCACGCTTCGGCCTACCCCGTTCGTGAGCACCCACTGGCTGGTTTTCGCCGACCAATGGGATTCGAGCTCTCCGTGGCACGACAGGCGCGTGCGCCTCGCGGCCACGTACGCCGTCGACCGTCAGACGATCAACCAGGCAGAGACCCTTGGATTTTCCCGGATCACCGGGAGCATCATCCCCACCGGCTTCGACTTCTACTGGCAGCCGCCCGCCTATCCCTACGATCCGGCCAAGGCCAAGCAGCTCCTCGCGGAAGCCGGGTATCCGAAGGGCTTTGACGCCGGCGACTTCTGGTGCGATGCCGCGACCAGCCGTTCCAGCGAGGCGGTACTCAACTATCTACAATCGGCCGGGATCCGCACGAGGCTTCGCCCGCTCGAACGGGCGGGGTTCCTCAAAGCGTATCAGGAGAAGAAGCTCCGGAACATCATCTACGGCTTGAGCGGGATCTTCGGGAACGCGGCCACCCGGATCGAGGCGTTCACGACCTCGAGCGGCATTTACGCCTACGGGGGGTATCCCGACATCGACGGGCTCTTCAGAGAGCAAGCGGGTGAGCTCGACCCGAAGAAGCGCGAGGCGATCCTTCATCGGATCCAGCAACTGATCCACGAGAAGGTCATGTATCTCCCGATCTGGCAGCTTGCCGTCCTCCAGGGGTACGGTCCCCGCGTGGCGGAGTCGGGGCTCGGACTCATCACCGATTATCCATGGTCGGCGCCGTACGAGGACCTGAGGCTCAAAACCAAGTAGATGCGTACTCGTCGGGACCGGAAACGGTTCGAGCGGGCCGTGGAGCGCGCGATGCGGCCGTCAAGGCGTCCAGCTGCAGGCCCGGCGCCCTCAGTCACAACGCTCTTCATGCGTTGGTCCAGGTGGGCTTGGCCCTGGCCAGTGGCGATCCTTCTTTTGACTGTCGCCGTCGGCGCGGCAATCTCCTACGCGTCTCTGTGGTGGAGCGAGTCCCCAAAACCGGAGGTCGCCAAAGTCCCAGGGCCGGCTCCCATAGACGAACCAGCTCAAGCCGCGAGCGAGCAGCGCTTGGCAGAGGTTCGACAAGCCCATCTGCGTCAGCTCCAGCCCGTTCTACGCACGGACGCCGAGAAGCTATCAGAGATCGGACGACGAATTCGCGCCGAGGGGCGCGTCACGGACATCCACAAGGACCGGTCCGACAACGCGGTTGAGTTGAAGTCGCTGTTCGTCTCCGACCGAGTCTTGAGCGGAGACCTCCAGAATCATTACGCGGAGTACTCACGGGCAAAAGAGCGCCTGCGCAGGAACGTCTCGGATCAGGAAGAGGAGTTTCGCAAGGCCACGTTTCTCGTGATGGGCAGACTGTCTCTTCCTCCAGGCGCCGAGCACCGGCGGCAGGAGGTCGCCTGGTCCTTGTTGGAGAAGTGCCTCGAGAAGGGGCCCGGGATGACTCTGACCATGCGACCCGATGGCTATCAATACACCGCTCGGGGGCGCTCACGCGGATACGATGGCACGACGATCGTGGCGGAAGACGAGCGCGCGGCATTCGAAGCGTTCACGTCGTTCTTGCCTGACGCTGACGTTGCGGCGCATTGTGAAAGCCTGAAGAACCGAGCTGCCGGTATATCGGCGAACGCGAAGAAGCTGTCGACCAACGCGATCGGGCTGGCGCAAGGAACGACCCTTCCTGGCGAGTGCACGTACACAAAGCGTGAGTAGCGGCGGCGTGTGCCCCAATCAGGGTTGACGTACTCGTCGTGAGTGTTGACGGTCTGGCCGACGGTCTGATACGGTTGCGCCGCTGAAACCGGGGAGTCGCTCATCCACGTCGTTGCCGTTGGATTTCTCGCGGAGGGAAGCCATGGCGCTAGAGGCCCGCGCACTCGAAGGCAGCCAGCCGATATCGCGACGGCTATTCATGCAGGCCGTGGGGACGGTCGCCGGCACCGCGGCGTTCGCTCCCAACGCGACAGCGCAGGCGCCGCCCGGCAGACCCGCCGAGCCGTCGAGCACCGTCACCAGCCCGCCACGCGATTTCACGCCCGGCGCACCGCCGGTGACCTATGTCGATCCGGATGTCATCACCGTCGATCCCCTCTTCAACGGCTACCGACAGGGCAACACGCCGATCAAGCGGCTCTGGACGGGCGCTCTGTGGTCGGAAGGACCGGCCTGGAGCGGTCAGGGGCGCTACCTGGTCTGGAGCGACATTCCCAACAACCGGCAGCTGCGCTGGCTTGAAGACGACGGAAGCGTTACCGTCTTCCGCAGCCCGTCGAACAACAGCAACGGCAACACGTTCGACTTTCAGGGCCGCCAGCTCTCGTGCGAACATCTGACCCGCCGCGTCGTCCGCTACGAGCATGACGGCTCGGTGACGATCATCGCGGACTCGTACAATGGCAAGCGCCTCAACTCGCCGAACGACATCGTGCCGCATCCCGACGGCAGCTACTGGTTCACCGATCCGCCGTACGGGGGTCAGCTCTACGAAGGCGCGCCCGACGCGCCCGGCGGGCCGAGCAACCGGGCGGGCCGACGTAAGCCCCGGCTCGGCCAGCCGCCGGAAATCGGAACCATGAAGCGAGAGCTGCCGACCAGCGTGTACCGCGTGGATCCCGGCGGGCGACTCGAGCTTGTCATCCGCGAAGATCAGCTTCCCGATCCGAACGGCCTCGTGTTCTCGCCCGACTACAAGAAGCTGTACGTCATCAGCACGGGTCCCGGACCGGGCGACACAGGCCCCGGCGGCAAGCGCGACATGTACGTGTTCGACGTCGGCGCCGACAACAAGCTGTCGAGTCCGAAGCTGTTCAGCGACTTCATGGTCGACGGCATCAAGTGCGGCCCGGACGGAGCTCGCTGCGACGTCGACGGCAACGTCTGGGTGTCGAGCAACGGCGCACCGGGCGGCCGTGCGCTCGGCTACAGTGGCGTGACCGTGTGGACACCGGAAGGCAAGCTCATCGGCCGCATCCGGCTGCCCGAGGTCTGCGGCAACCTGTGCTTCGGAGGACCCAAGCGTAACCGCCTCTTCATGGCCGCGAGCCAGTCGTTGTATGCACTCTACGTCAACACGCAAGGGGCGGCGCCAGCGTGATGCCCCGGGCCACGACGCCAGACAATCCTTCGCACGCAACCATGCTTCGCCTCGTGATCGGGTGCGTGACCATGTTCTTCGCGGCGGTCGGTGTTGCAACCGCCGAGACCCCGCTCGAGCGCGGCAGCTACCTCGTCAATGCCGTCATGGCCTGTGACGGTTGCCACACGCCGAGGGGGCCGAGCGGATTCCTCATGGAAAAGCGGTTCTCGGGCGGGTCGCAAACCTGGGACACGCCGGCCTACACCGTCAAAGGCTCCAATATCACGCCCGATCGCGAGACCGGGATCGGCACGTGGAGTGACAGCGAGATCGGGCGCTCCCTCACGGAGGGCGTTCGACCGAACGGCGCGCCGCTCGCGCCGCAGATGCCCTTCGCCTTCTACAAGATCCTGACGCCGCGCGACCTCGCGGCGGTGGTGGCCTACATGCGTTCGGTCGCACCGGTCCGCAACGCGGTGCCGCCGCCGGTCTACAAGGCGGCGATGCACACCGAGCTCGTTCCCGGCGCCGTGAAGCCGTACACGGACGAGGCGCTGCGCGATCCGATCACGCGGGGGTTCTATCTCGCCACGATCGCCCACTGCATGGAATGCCACGGGCGACGGCCAGACGGCGTTCAGGATTACAAGAACGCCCTCGGCAAGGGCGGCTACGTCTTCACCGGCCCGTGGGGAGCGGCGGTGACCCCCAACATCACGTCGCACCCGAAGTCCGGCATTGGCGCGTGGACCGACGCAGAGATCAAGCGGGTTCTCACTCACGGCGTGTCGCGCGACGGCCGCGCGTTCCAGCAGCCGATGGCTCGTCAAGCCTACTTCAGCCGCATGACCGACGCGGACCTCGACGCGATCGTGGCCTGGCTACGCACGATCCCGCCGATTCCATGAGTGTCCGCTGCCGCGTACCTCGACTGATCCAGTAGCGGATCGACGAGGAACCACGCGATGCCCTGCACCACGCTGACGATCCGCAGCGCCGACATTCGACCGGTCAGCGTTCCCCTGCGGCGGCCCGTCGTCTCCAAAGTAGGCCGCTTCGAGCAGTGGACGGTGATCCTGATCGACCTGCAGACCGAGGAAGGGCCGGTTGGGCACAGCTATCTGGAGCCCATCCACGACCTCGTGGAAGCTTTCAAAGGGGAGAGCATGAGTCGGCCAGGCAACGGCCTCGCGTGGAACGAGCAGGCCGTCAAGCGATATCGCGACGACATGTGACCCGCGGGTCGACGCGGATCGTCGCCAGCAAGCCGAGCACCCCGGGCGAAGCCGAGATTACTTCGCTGTCAGCTTTACATCCTCATACGGGGCCGAGTAGGCGTGGCCCGAAATCAGCCCAAGGCCGGATTCGGCCACGCGGGGGCCGAACCCGTTGAGGAAGCCCAGCTCCCAGATCGGCGCGAACATGACCTTGTCGTGCATGAGCTGCTGGAGCTTGTGGAGGATCGTCTCGCGGCGCTTGGGGTCCAGCTCGGCCGCCTGCTCGCGGAAGAGGCCCTCGACGTCCGGGTAACTGCCATAGCTGTAGAGGCCGTCGGCCGCCACGAAGGCCTCGATCCGAGTCGCGGCGTTGCCAGCGGCTCCGCTCCCGCTCTGGACGAGGTTTCGGAGCTTCTTGTCCTTGAACTGGCTGAAGAACGCCGCCCGCTCGAGCGGACGCACCTTGGCGGTGATCCCGACCGCGCTGAAGTAGTTCACGATGGCCTCGACCACCGACGTGTAGGCGCTGTCGACCGAATATTCCCCGGCGTTGAAGCCATTGGGGTAGCCGGCCTCGGCGAGGAGCTTCTTCGCCTTCGCCGGATCGTATGACCAGAGCGGCGGCTGCCAGGCGAACTCGAAGCTGTGCGGAATGATGCTCGCAGTGATCCGCGAGAAGCCGAGCGTCTCCGCCTGGTTGATGGCATTGCGATCGATCGCGTGGTTCGCCGCCATGCGCACGCGCTTGTCGGCCCACGGCGACTTCGGGTCCCACTGGTCGACGAAGTTCACCCACTGCGTGCCGTGGAGGATCGTCGGCTTCAGCGTGAGCCCGGGCGTCCGCTGGAGCTCCTGGGCAAGCGCCCCGCGGACGGAATAGACGATGTCGGCCTCGCCGCGCTTCAGCATGGCCAGCCGCGTCGATTCTTCGGTCACCGACTTGAAGACCAGTCGCTTCACCGACGGCGACTTGCGCCAGTACTGGTCGAAGGCCTCCATCACGAGCTCGATGCCGGGGGTGAACGAGACGAACCGGTACGGCCCCGCCCCCACGGGCGCCTTCTTGTAGCCATCGTCGCCGACCTTCTCGACGTACTTCTTGGGCACGATCCAGCCCGCGCCAGTGGCGGGTGACGCGTAGAACGTCAGGAAGTCCGGCCACGGCTCCTTGAGGACGAACCGCACCCGGAGCGGGTCGACGATCTGCACCGTCCGGACCTTGTCCTTCAGCAGCTTGTTGGCGGCGCCCTTGTAGCGATCGAAGGAGAACTTCACATCGTCGGCGGTCATCGTCTCGCCGTTGTGGAACTTGACCCCGCTACGGAGGGTGAAGTCGTACGTGAGGCCGTCCGGCGAGACCGTCCAGCTTTCGGCCAGGCACGGCGCCACGGCCTTGCCCGGCATGGGCTTGGCGACCGCGTCGTGGAGAGCGTACAAGATCATGAATGGCGTGACGATCCCAGGCGTCTCTGCCGGGTCGAACCAGGTCGGGGCGAGCGAGATGTGAACCGCCCAGGTCAGCTGTCCCTCGGCGGCGACGGCAGGCGTGACGGCGGCGAGCGACAGCAGGAGCAAGAGCAGAGTCGCGGATAGGCGTCTCATCGCGTCGTCCTCCTTCGTTGTCTCGCGTCGGGCGCCAGCGGTCCGACGGTCGGAGACATCATGCCCGGGACCTGTGCCGCGGGATCGGACGTCGGAATGTGCCGCGACTCTGCCTGCGACGGTTGCCAGTGTCAAGCGGCCGCCCGCGCCGTGCCGCCCGCGCCGTCTTCGCCGCCACCTGACGGGTCTGGATCCGGAGGGTCCGCGACTGTCCTTGACCGTCAAAGAGCCAGGGGACTAAGCTCGGCGGGAAGTGTCCCCGATGCCAGCAGAGCAATTTCTCGCACGCAGCGACCGGGCCGGGCACGGGGTCGACGTTCACGTTTCGCGTTCCGGTGAGCCCGTGATCGGGCCTCGCACGTTGGTCACTACGCCCGCACTTCTCCTCGTCGTCGTCCTGCTCCTGGTCCCCGGCTGGGCGCGGGCGGTGGACTTCAAGCTCAAGCTGCCGACCGGTCTCCAGGAGGACGCCGCGGAAATCCCGGACGACAACCCCATCAGCCCGGAGAAGATCGCGCTCGGCAAGAAATTCTATTGGGACAAGCGCTGGTCGGCGTCGAAGACGGTCGCCTGCGTCAGCTGCCACCGGCCGGATCACGGCTGGAGCGATCCTCGAACGTTCTCCACGGACTTCGCGGGTAAGCCGACGCCACGGCACGCGCCGACGATCGTCAACCGGCTCTTCAGCGACCGGCAGCACTGGACGGGCCAGCGCGCCTCGCTGGAGGAGCAAGCCGGGCTGGACATCAACAAGACCGACGAGAAGGTGGTGGAACATCTCGGGACGATCCCGGTCTATCGGCAAGAGTTTCGGGCGGTCTTCGGGCGCGACCTCGATCCCGACGGCGTGGCCCACGCCATCGCCACCTATGTGCGTACGATCGTATCCGGGAACTCACCCTACGATCGCGTTCAGGCCGGCGACCAGAGCGCGATGTCGGTGGCGGCTCAGCGCGGGTTGCGCCTGTTCGAGGGCAAGGCCATGTGCGTGCGGTGCCACGCGGGTTTCAACTTCACCGGCGAGGGATACCGTAACATTGGCGTCGGTATGAACAAGCCGAACCCCGACCTCGGCCGCTACACGATCACCAAGGACGACGCGGACAAGGGGGCGTTCAAGACCCCGACGCTCAGGGATGTAGCCAAGCGCGGGCCGTACATGCACGACGGCAGCGAGCGGACGCTCGCCGATGTGGTCGCGTTCTACAACCGGGGGGGCGTGAAGAACCCGTGGCTCTCGTCGGATATGAAACCCCTCGGGCTCACCGCTCAGGAGCAGGCCGATCTCGTCGAGTTCATGAAGGCTCTCACGGGCCAGATCGACCCCGAAGTGAGCCGGCCGCCCCACCTCCCGGAGTAGAACGATGAGAGAGAGCAGACGATTGGTCGTCTGGGCCGCGAGCCTAGCCTTGTGCCTCGTGTTCCCTGTGCTGCTGCGGGCAGCCTCACCCGACGAGTTGAAGCGGCACGCCTTTGAAACGATCGACCGCAACGCCGACCGGATCGCCCTGCTCGGCGATTCGCTCTTCTATTTCGGCGAACTGGGGATGCAGGAGTTCGAGAGCACGAAGCTCATCAAGGAGCCATTGGTGGATGGCGACGATACCAAGGAGACCAAGTACTTCTCCCTGCTGCCGCCGGACGCCACGCCGCCCCTGGAGCTGAATCGGGAGATGATGGAGAAGTTCCGTCCGGAGATGCGGAAGTTCTACCTGAACAAGCCGGTGCAGTTTCGATAGCAGTCTCGCGGATAGACTCCCGACCGCGTGTCGTCCATGCCCTCGTACGTGCTCGTGTGGCTCCTGCTCATCTTCGCGTGGGCGGCGAACTTCGTCATCCGCATCGGATTCTCCGCGCTGCTGCCGTCGATCATCGACGAGCTCCAGCTTTCCTACACGCGGGCCGGCCTGCTCGCGTCGGCGTTCTTCTACGCCTATGTGATCATGCAGATCCCGTCCGGCCTCCTCGGCGACCGGTGGGGTCGGCGGCGCATCCTCGTTCTCGGCTTGCTGGGCGGAGCGCTCTCGGCGGGTCTCACGGGCCTGGCCGGCTCGTTCGCCACGCTCTTCGCCGCTCGGGCGTTGACGGGCGCCTTCCAGGGGTCGCTCTTCTCGAATGACCGGGCCATCGTTGCGACCGTCACCCCGCCCGCCCGGATCGGCCTCGGCCAGGGCGTGTCATTCTCAGGACCAGGCCTCGGCCTCACCTTCGGCCTCGTCATCGGTGGCCTGCTGGTGGAGGTCCTGCCCTGGCGGACCGTGATGATGCTGTTCGGGCTCGGCCCCGTCGTGGCCGCGCTGCTCATCGTTCGCTATGTGCCGGCTCCGGCGCCGCCGGCGACGCGGGTGGCGGTCGGACAGCGCCTGCAACGTCTCTTCTCCAACGGGCCGCTCTGGGTGCTGGGGCTCGTCAGCTTCTGCGCCATCGCCAACCAGTTCATCCTCGCGACCTGGGCGCCGCTCTTCTTCAACGAGGTGGGCGTCGCCGACCTCGGGCGCGCCGGCAGCTACGCGGCGCTGCAGGGCATCGCGGCCTCGCTCGGGATGGTCATCAGCGGGTGGGCCCACGACCGTCTCGTCAAGCGGGGCTACGGCTCGAAGACCGTCATCGTGGCCGGGCTCACCGGCCTCGCGCTGTCGATGCTCGCCATGGCCGCGGTCATCGGTCAGCGATCGATCCCGGGGCTGGCCGTCGTGCTGTTCCTGGCCGCCTTCTTCTCCTGGTCGATCTGGGGCGCGGTCTACGCGCTCCTGGGCCGCATGGTCCGCGAGGCGGAGCTGGGCACGGCGTTCGGCCTCAGCAACAGCATCAGCTTCGTCGGCGCCATCGTCGGCCCCACCGCGACCGGTTGGATGCGCGACCTCACCGGCTCCTTCAGCGCCAGCTGCGTGTTCGCGGCCGTGCTGGCCCTCGCGGGCGTTGCGCTCGTGGTCGCTCTGCGCGTGCCGGCTCGAACGGCCGCGGAGCCGGCGTCAAGCCATTGATTCTCGATCGTCACGAGTACCTTGCAGTGTGTAGCGGCGGTCCGTGGGTGGGACCTGTCGCCCTCCAGAGTATCCGGCGGCTTGCTCTCGTTCGCGCCGCAGCAGAGAATGCCCGGCGGGCGGCCCGGGGGCGTCGAGGACACCCGCCCGAGGGAGGGGCTCATGATGGAACGGACGACCGGTCTCGTCAGGACGACAGCGGTGGCCGTGGTGATGCTCGCCGCGTGCACGACGACGACGGAAAAGGGCACCGTCGGCGTCGAGCGCAGCCAGTTCCTCCTCGTCTCCTCGGCGGAGATGGACCAGAGCGCGGCGCTCGCCTACCAGAAGGTACTCCAGGAGCAGAGCCCGAAGGGCAACGTCAACCGGGATGCGCAGCAGGTCGAGCGCGTCCGCGCGATCGCCAGGCGCATCATCCCGCAGACCGGTGTGTTCCGGAAGGACGCACCGGGTTGGAAATGGGAGGTGAATGTCCTCACCTCGCCGGAGATCAACGCGTGGTGCATGCCCGGTGGCAAGATCGCGCTGTACACCGGCATCCTCGAGAAGCTCGACTCGACGGACGACGAGATCGCAGCCGTGATGGGGCACGAGATCTCCCATGCGTTGCGTGAGCACGGGCGCGAGCGCGCGTCGCAACAGCTCGCCACCGGCGTCGGCGCGAGCGCGGTCGGAGCCGTGCTCGGGATCGGGCAGTCGGGAGCCGACCTGGCCGGCTTGGTCGGGCAGGTCACGTTCCTTCTGCCGTACTCGCGCATCCATGAGACCGAAGCCGACCGCATGGGCGTCGAGCTGGCAGCGCGTGCGGGCTACGACCCGCGGGCGGCGATCACCCTGTGGCAGAAGATGGCCAAGATCTCGGGTGGGGGTGGACCGCCGGCGCTCCTGTCGACCCACCCATCGAACGAGGACCGCATCAAGGATCTCGGAGTGTTCTCACAGCGCGTGCTGCCGCTCTACGAGCAGGCACGGGCCAAGAAGTAGCTCGCGAAGCGAGCCGCGGCACGCTAGCGACCGTCGCCGCCGACCTCGAAACGGCCGGCGCGGATGGCGACCGTCCCGAGCAGGACGCGGACCGGGAGCCGCGCGAGCTGGGGGCTTGGATCGAAGTTGCTCGCGATCCAGTGGCCGAGCGGGTCGGGCACCGCCAGCCAACCGATCCGCGTGTGGTCGACGGCGAGTGTGATCGGCACGCGGTCCCGTCCAGGCAAGATGCGGACGCGCGCCTCCATCCGAGGCCCGAGCCCGCTCACGCGTGCGTGCGCCGCGCCGTCTCCGAGCTCGATGGTCATCCGAGTGTACTGCTGCTGGTCGTCGATCACCCGCTGGAGGTCGGCCTGCATGACGACGAGGCGCTCGACGAACACCGCGCCGACGTCGAGCGGCTCGAGCACGCCGCGCTCGAGGACCTCCACGGGATCGAAGACGACGTTCTGGAGCACCACGCGGACGAGAACGCCTCGGCGCGAACGAGGGCGTAAAGCGCCCGGGCGACCATCGCGGTGAGGGGCAGGTCGAGCTGGAAGTTCAAGAGTGAGAAGACCACGAACGGGGCGGTGCCGAGGAAGAACGCGGCGAGGAGACCGGTCGCGGGATCGGCGTCACCGCCTGCGCCGTCAGCGCCGCCACCGGGAACGCGAAGTAGAGGATCCCCGCCGCGCAGATTACGAATGGCGGGTAAAACGGGGAGGCGCCCATGATTTCGGCGAACCGATCGGCTGCGGGGTTGGCCAGGGTCCGGTGGCAGTCGAGGGCCCGCTCGAGGTGGTTGGCGTAGTCCCACTCCGGGGGGTGGCGGTCGGTGGACACCCAGATCGTGACAACGAGGCAGAGGGCGCCGAAGAGCGCGACGAGAACCACCCACGGCCGCAAGCTCACGAAGTCTACGCCGCTCCTTCACCCTCAGGTCTCAACTGTCCGCTCTCATCACCGGAGCGGAGGACGGCTCCAAGCCGATCGCCACGCCGAAGGGAAGCGCAGCCAGGGTCCAGGCGATCAGCACGACTTCGGCATCACCGAAGCTCCACTCCGAGAGACCGGTGACCAGGAATCCTGAGATGGCGGCAAGACTACCGACCACGATCGTGCGCTCACGTGCGTGCGCTGGTCCGTCGAGACGCCGGAGCAGCCGCGATGCAGAGACGAAGAAGGTGACCCAGATCGAGAGCCACGCGGTCAGTCCCACCACGCCTCTCTCGACGAGGATTTGCAGCGGTGAGCTGTGGACGTGTCCGGTGCTCTTTTTGACGGCCTCCGGTAGAGCATAATTTCGGTACGACCGCCCCACCCCGCCCGGCCCCACTCCGAGCCATGGGTGCTCACGCCACATGGCGAGTCCGCTCTTCCACATGTAGAGCCGCTCTCGCACCGTGACGTCGTTCGGATCAACGACGCTCCGGACGCGGGAGCTCAGACGCTCCGGACCGAGAAGAGCAATGGTCAGCATGAGCGCGATGCCGATGATCATGAAGATGCGTCCGCGGCGTAAGGTGAGCAGCAGTACACCGAGGCCAGCGAGGAAGCCGACCCACGCGCCCCGCACGTAGGTGACGCCCAGCCCGGCCAAGGTGACGAGCCACAACCCCCACCGCCCGCGCGCCCTCAGGCTTCCCGCCAGAAGCCGCGGCAAGCCTACCAAGAGGATCAAGACCAGCACCCCGCCGAGCGTCATGTAGATGCTGAACGGCCCGCGGGCCCGGTCGCAACGATGGAAGAACCAGCTGAGCGGCCATACTTGCGGTACCGGCGTCGGGCACGTCATGACTTGAATGAGACCGGCAACCCCGAGGATGGCGCCGAGGATCCCCAACAGGGTCAGGAATCGCTCGACCCGATCGACGCTCCGGAGCAGGTCGGCCGTCACGAAGAACGCGAACGCGGTGAGCAGCCCCTTGGCGGCTACCAGGCTTCGCCCGGGGACGTCCGACGCGAGGGCCGACACGAGGGTCACCAGGAGAAACAACGCGATCGGTAACCCCAGAGACCAGGGCTGCTCCCGACGCACGGTCGGATCGCGGAGGCGCCAGAGCCACAAGGCGGTGAGCACGGCCAGCGCGCTCTCAGAGAGCGTGATCGACGACGCGAGACCGACGACGAAGATCGGGAAGACGCTTCGGCTCAGCGAGGATGCGTCCAGGCGCCGCGTGGATCGCATCAGCGTGGAGGCGCCCGCCGGAAGTGCCATCACGGCAGGATAGTGTAAATCCAGCACCGTTGCACAGGTCGAACTCCCCGCGTGCCCTCCGGGCAGGAACCGTGTGAGGTGTCTGGCTGTGGCAAGAAGTGTGAGATCACCTGGGCCGACGGGTTCAAAACGACCGAGAACGACAGTTGTGAAGACGCCCTGACGACTGCGCTCGCCCGCCAGCACGGCGGCAGCTGCCGAGGCGAGGAACATTACCGCAGCGTGTTCGAGTGACGAATGCTCGCCGCGGACTAATTCTCTGGGGTGCGCGTGCCCCTGGAGTTTCCGCTGCTAGCGGCTCGACGCCACTGCCAGATCTCCAACTCCCGCCTGAGCCTGCTCAGCATTGGCCTTCGGCATTCGACCGTTGCCGGCACGCCCGAACCTCCAACGGCGGCGTCGGGTAACGCTGGTCGCGGCGTCTCGCGCCGCCAGCGTGACGTGACTGTCGACAGGGACGACCATTTCGGCCTTGCGACGATCGGGCTCCGGGACGTCGAGACCCCCGAGCGGGACACACGGCTGACGATGTCGGGTTCTCGGCTGGCGACAGTCCTGACCTCGGAAATGGGCGCCGGAACGGGCACGCGAACTTCCGAAACCTCCGCCGGTGTGCCACTCGAAGCATCCGGTGACGGGACGACCGAGGGGGGGCGGAAGAAGTGGGTCGCGTCGCCCGTCGTGGTGGCGGCGACGCCGATGTCCTCCAGGTACTGTCGTATCGGCTCGGCGTTCCCATGGCGGTACGCTTCGATGAGCGAGAGGGCGACAGCGCGGTGAAGGCCCGCGCTCGGCTCGTAGGCGACCCGGCGGCCGAGCACTTTGAGGTGTCCCGTCACGCGGTGGCGGAGAGTGACCTGAAAGCTCTGAGAGCCCGAGTCCCAATGGCTTGGATCGAAGGGGTCGACCGGCGCGCAGTCGCCGACGATCTTCCACGCGGGACCGAACTCGCCGAGAGCGAGCGCCAGGGCTCTCTCGAGGTCTGCCAGAGACAACATGGATGGGTCCGGAGGCCGACTAACCCTTCTGGGCGAGCTCATTCCTCACGGCCCTGACGCCGGGGACCCCGCGCGTCAAGTCGGAGGCACGAGCCCGAGTCTTGTGGTCAGGCACCTTGCCGATCAGGGTCACCACGCTGTTGTCGGAACGCACCTTGATGTCGGTGTCCTTGAGGTACTCGTCCTTGTCCAGACGCCCCTTCACCGCCTTCTCGATCCCGTCGTCCTTCGCGTCGACCGACTTCCGCTGCTCCTCCGGGACGACCTGCAGGGCGCTGTTGACGGACGTCGCGCCGCTGATGCCTCTCGCGACCTCTTCGGCCGCGGTCCGTTCCTCGGCGCTCGCCACCTTGCCGCGCAGTGTGACGATCCCGCTCTGCGTCTCGACCTTGATGTGCCGGGCCTTCACTCGCTTGTCCGTGACGAGCGCCGTCTTCGCCTTCGTGGTGAGCCAGGAATCTTTCATTATTTGCCCGGCGCCGTCTCCGGCCGGCCTCGTCGGCTCGGCGGCTTTCTCGGCTTTACGGGCGTCGGCCGGCGTCGACTGGGCCAGCGACATCGCGGGCGACAACGCAACAGCGACTACGGTCAGGATCCAAAGCACCAGTTTCATAGCGTGGGCTCCTCCCATCTGCTCTGACTACGTTCTACACGCAGCATGGGCGGTGCCATATGCGCCAACCCCCAAAACTTCGCAATATCCGACCATTAGCAGAAGCCGCGGTGGTCAGAGTGGCAACGCCGTGCGGCACGGGCAACGTGCGCGCTAGTGTCGCGTCCGAGAACTCATGTTAGGACTTCGCCGCAGCCGGAGGCGACGGGAGGGGGCGGCGGGACCACGCGGCCCGCGCTCGCTGCTCGGTTGCGGCTGGGCTCCATCCGGGCGCATCGCGTCCGCATCGGGCGAGGCGGGAACGGATCCCGTCGCCCCCGTTCACAGAACTTCGCGGACGGCACGCTAGCCACCGCGAACGTAGCGACGGCAGACGAGGCGCAGGTGATCGCGGAAATGCGGCTGCAGGCGGCTCGTCCAGTCGCTTTGCCGCGCCTGCTTCCACTCGGCTGACTCCTGCACCTCGGGCGTGGCGAGGTGGTA
>WNFC01001888.1_pt1 | contig 29085 bp, 31 predicted proteins | sample 5400541 | NCBI WGS metagenome assembly WNFC01 (sample SAMN13153342, study PRJNA577476) | soil metagenome | isolation source: 120 cm saprolite under Douglas fir tree site 2 hole 2 replicate 1 | place: USA:California | collected 2015-04-18
CGCCGCAACAGCCGTCCGGCAATCCGCGGCGTGCCGCGCGCGCGGCGCGCGATTTCATTGGCGCCGTCGGCCGTGATCTCGATGCCGAGCACGCGGGCGCCGCGGTTGACGATCTGCTCGAGCTCGGCCTCGGCGTAGAAATTGAGGCGGATCGGAATGCCGAACCGGTCGCGCAACGGCGTGGTCAACAGTCCCGCGCGCGTCGTGGCGCCGACGAGCGTGAAGCGCGCGAGATCGATCTTCACCGAGCGCGCCGCCGGGCCTTCGCCGATGATCAGATCGAGCTGGAAATCCTCCATCGCCGGATAGAGGATTTCCTCGATCGCCGGGTTGAGCCGGTGGATCTCGTCGATGAACAGTACGTCCCGGTCCTCGAGATTGGTCAGGAGCGCCGCAAGATCGCCGGCCTTGGCGATCACCGGGCCGGACGTGGCGCGAAAATTCACGCCGAGCTCGCGGGCGACGATCTGCGCGAGCGTGGTCTTGCCGAGCCCCGGGGGACCGACGAACAGTACGTGGTCGAGCGCTTCCCGACGACTTTTCGCCGCCGCGATGAACACTTCGAGATTGGATCGCGCCTGCGCCTGCCCGATGAACTCGTCGAGCCGCTGCGGCCGCAGCGGCGCCTCCGCGACGTCGTCCTCGCGGCGCTCGGCGGTGACGAGGCGGCGCGGCGTGATCATGGGTACCACGCGCTCTGGACACCTCCCCCCCTGTGGGGGAGGTCGGCGCCGCGAAGCGGCGCCGGGAGGGGGGTACTACCCTGGAACGCGGGCAATACACTCCTGGGCAATCGCACATGCTTGGCGGCTGGCTCGGAACACCTCCCCCTAAAAGGGGGAGGTCGACCGCGCAGCGGTCGGGAGGGGGTCGCGATCCCCACCCCATCCCTCCCCTTTTCAAGGGGAGGGAGGAGATTGCGGCTCGCTCCGAGCGAAATGCGATGACGCCATTTGCAAGCGGGAGAGGTGACCGGAGTGAATGGCCTCCTCACCGCGAAAGCTCCCGCAGTCCCAGGCGGATGAGTCTCGCGGCATCCGTGGCCTCGCCGGCGCTCTGGGCGGCCGCCGCGATGGCCGCCGCCGCCTGCGGCTGGCCATAGCCCAGATTGACCAGCGCCGAGATCGCATCGGCGACGGGCTGCGGCGCCCGCCGTTCCTCGATTGCGCCGGAGAGCCGGATCACCGCGGGATCGACCGACGCGTAGGCGGGCGCCTTGTCTTTCAGCTCGGTGACGATGCGCTCGGCGACTTTTTGGCCCACCCCGGGGGAGCGCGCGATCATCGCCTTGTCGCGCAGCGCGATGGCGCTCGCGAGATCCGCCGGCGCGAGCGTGCCCAACACCGAGAGCGCGACCTTGGTGCCGACCCCCTGCACCGTCTGCAGCAGCCGGAACCATTCCCGCTCGACCCCGGTGATAAAGCCGAACAGCCGGATCTGGTCCTCGCGCACGTGGGTCTCGATCGCGAGCGTGACCGGGTCGCCGGGCGCCGGCAGCGCCTGCAGCGTGCGGGCGGAACAATGCACGACGTAACCGACGCCGCCCACGTCGACGATGATGAAATCCTCGCCGTAGCTGTCGAGCATGCCGGTCAGCTTGCCGATCATGGGAGAGATTCCGGCTTGACGGCGATTCTACCGGATTCGCCGCTTTTCGCCTGCTTCCCTTTGGGCCCCGGTTCGTGCCGAGCCCGCAACAGCGCGGCGCCGCGGTGATGCGCGTGGGTGACCGCGACGGCAAGCGCATCCGCGGCGTCCTCGGTCTCGGGCTCGGCTCTCGGCAGGAGCACGCCGATCATCATGCGGATCTGCGCCTTGTCGCAATGGCCGGCGCCCACGATGGTTTTTTTCACGAGATTGGGCGCGTACTCTGTTGACGAAGGTCGCCTCGGCGGCGGCTTCCTGCGGCGCAAATTGCGCGATCACGCGCGCAAGCCCCGCGTGGATCGCCGCCAGACGCGAAGCCAAGGCCTCCCGATCATCGGTTTCGACGCGGCCGCAGCCGAGAAAGGCGAGCCGATTGCCAGAAATCTCGACGATCCCCCAGCCGGTGCGGCGGAGGCCCGGATCGATGCCGAGGATGCGAATCGCGCGTGCGCCCACGAGCCTTGATACCGCCGCGCCCGCGGCGCGCCTAGCGCACAAAAATCCGATCTGCACAGTCGATTGGACCCGCTGCGCGCCGTCATTGTGAGGTGGCCGGCCGCCCTTCGAGGCTCGCTTCGCGAGCACCTCAGGGTGACGGCCGGAGATGGAGCTACGCCCCCACCCTGGCCATCAGCGCGTCGGAGACCTCGAAATTGGCATAGACGTTCTGCACGTCGTCGCGGTCCGCGAGCGTCTCGATCAGGCGCAGCAGCTTCTCGCCCTGCTCGTCGTCGAGCCCGATGGTGCTCTGCGGCTTCCACACCAGGGCGGCCTTGCGCGGCTCGCCGAACCGCGCCTCCAGCGCGCGGGCGACATCGCGCAGCCGATCCTGCTCGACGTAGACCTCATGACCGGAGCTGGTCGAGGCCACGTCGTCGGCTCCGGCTTCGATCGCCGCATCGAGCATGTCGTCCTCGCTAGCGACCTTGGCGTCGAACTCGACCATTCCGACGCGGTCGAACAGGAACGCCACCGCCCCGGTCTCGGCCAGATGCCCGCCGCTTTTCGAGAACGCGGAGCGCACGTCGGACGCGGTCCGGTTGCGGTTGTCGGTGAGCACCTCGACGATGATCGCCACGCCGCCGGGCCCATAGCCCTCGTAGCGGATCTCCTCGTAAGTGTCGGCGTCGCCGCCCTGGGCCTTCTTGATCGCGCGCTCGATGTTGTCCTTGGGCATGTTCTCGGCGCGGGCGGCCAGGATGGCGGCGCGCAGCCGCGGGTTCATGTTCGGATCGGGCACCCCGAGCTTCGCCGCCACGGTGATCTCGCGGGCGAGCTTCGAGAACAGCTTGGAGCGCGCGGCATCCTGGCGCCCCTTGCGGTGCATGATGTTCTTGAACTGCGAATGTCCGGCCATGGCTCGTTCCGCGATCGGCGGCGCTTCGGCGAATGGGCCGAGCAGCGCCTCTTCGTGATCGGATCATTGCATCGATTTATCCCGGGATCGACGCGATGGGCCAGGTCCGGACAGGCGGCACATCATTGGCTTGCGCGCCGAAAGAGCGGGATGGGGGCGCACCTACTTGCCGTCGTTCCAGATATCGGCCGCGAGCTTCCAGTCTGTTCCGACCTTCTCCCACACTACGACATACTTGCCGGTGACTTCCTGCGGCGTTGGACCCTTGGTCTTCAAGCTGAAGGTCCCGATCTCGCGCGCCGCGGAGGGCCCCAACGGCTTGACGTCGAGGGTTATGACTTTCGGATCGCCGACTTGCTCCGCCATGCTTTTCCACATTGCGCCGATCGCAGCCCTGCCTTTCACCATGCCGGACCCGGGCGGAAATGCGGTCGCGTCATCCGTGTAGAGCGACGCGACGCCATCGAAATCGCCTTTGTTGAACAATTCCACCCATTTCGCATTCACCGCCTCGATCTCGGCCTTCTGGGCGACGGCCGGCGCGATTAGTCCTGCCAAGAACGCAATCACCAATGCAATCCTGCGCATGATCAACTCCGCAAATGTGTCTTCGATTTCAAAATGTCCCCGATGCCCTCACGACATGCATCAGCGAGATACTGTGTCGCAACGGCAGCGGCGAGATGATGGCTGCATCAATTATAGGGCCTGGAGCGGACAGGATTCAAGAAAACTAGCCCCAGAAGGCGGGCTTGGCTTCCTCGAGCCGCCCGCCCAATCGCACCGCGCCCACCCGGGTCGCAAGGCCGGTGCGATCGTCGGTCTCCACCGCAAGCCCGCACAATGTCGCCGCGCCGAGCGCCGGCTCGAACTTGGCGGACGGGATGCGCCGCAGGAAACGCTGCAGCGGCTCCTGTTTGTTCATGCCGATCACGGAATAATAGTCGCCGGTCATGCCCACGTCGGAAATGAACGCGGTGCCTCCCGGAAAGATCTGATGATCGGCGGTCGGCGCATGGGTGTGGGTGCCGATCACCACGCTCGCGCGCCCGTCGACGAAATATCCCATGGCCTGCTTTTCGCTGGTGGCCTCCGCATGCAGGTCGATCACGATCGCATCCGTGCCGTCCATCAACGGACACGCCGCCAGCTCCTTGTCGATCGCGGCAAACGGATCGTCGAGCGGATCCATGAAGATGCGGCCCAGCGCATTGACGACGAGAACCCGCGCGCCGTTTTTCGCTTCGAGGAGCGCGGCACCGCGGCCGGGCGTGCCGGCCGGATAATTGATCGGGCGAATTAGCCGCGGGGCCCGCTCGATGAAGACCAGCGCCTCGCGCTGGTCCCAGGCATGATTGCCGAGCGTGATGGCATCGGCGCCGGCATCGATCAGCTCATGATAGATCGGCTCGGTGATGCCGAAGCCGCCGGCAGCGTTCTCGCCGTTGACGATGACGCAATCGAGCCTCCAGTCGCGGACGAGGGCGGGCAAGCGCTCGTTCACGATGTTCCGCCCGCTGCGCCCGACCACGTCGCCGACGAACAGGATGCGCATTGCGTTCAAGTCCCGCGGCAGTCGATGACCTCGCGCTCGGTTAGCACGAGATCGAGCCTGGCGTCGCGCGGGGTCGCAGGCACGCTCGCGATCTCCTGCGCGGCGAAGGCGAGCCCGACGGCGGTGACGGGTTTTGCCGCGCGCAGACGCCGCAGCGTCAGATCGTAATAGCCGGCCCCATAGCCGATGCGATGGCCGGTGCGATCGAACGCGGCGAGCGGCACGATCAGCACGTCGGGAAGGACTTCGGGCGCATCGGGCAGCGGCTCGCGGATGCCCCACACGCCCGACCCGAGCGGCGCACCGAACGACCATGCCCGGAACACCAAGGGATGGCCGCGTCCGACCACGACGGGCAGCGCGAGTGTTGCGCCCGCGTCCGCAAGCCGCCGCAGCAGCGGCACCGGATTGATCTCGCTGCGCAACGGAAAAAACCCGGACACGCATGCGCCGTCCGGGACCGGAACGGGAAACGGCCGCAAGGCCACGCGCTCGGCTGCCTCCGCCCGCACCGCGGCCGCAATGGCATCTCGGCGCGCGAGCGCATCGCGCCGCAGCTCCGCCTTGCCAGATTCGCTCGGCGCAGGGGAAATCATGAGATTTGCGGGAAAATCCTCGCGGAAGGACAAAGGTGCGGAGCCGCGCTGGCCGTCGGAGCGTTCGATCCCGGGTACCTACAACGTAGGTGGGCGCCATATGTCCGAGCCCACGGGCCCGGCCAGGGACAGCTCCCTTCAGGATCGATAAGGCCCCGGGGATTGCGTCTCCGACGCACCCCGCAGCCCCGCTCCGGCAATCTAGTGCGGGCAGAGCCGGCCCGCCAGCTGTCCTGGAATCGGCTCAGCCGACCGCGATTTCCTGACCCAGGCTCTGGTTCAGACTCTTGGTGACCCGCTCGATGCGCTCGGCGGCGGAATTGAGTGCCGCCGCGATCGCCGCCTGCGTCGCCTTGGAGCGCTCCGCTGTGACGGCGCCCGCGTCATGCATCCCGGCGAGTTGCTCTTCAAGCTGCCGCATGCGCTTGCCCGCCTCGAGCAGCTCGTCGGCGACCGTGATCGCCGCCATGACGACGAGCCGCATATCGCCGATTTCCCCGAAACGGCCGCGCAGCTCCTCGATGCGCAGATCGAGATCCTTCGCCAGCCGAAGCAGGTGCGCCTCCTGGCCGTCCTCGCATGCCATGCGGTACTGGCGGCCGTTGATGGTGACGCTGACGTGAGCCATGGGACGCTCCGCGGTGCCGGCCGAGGCGATGGAACCAGTGTTCGGGTCGGTGCCGGCCATTGTCAACGATCGTGAGACTCGAGCACCGAACGGACGCCCTCGATGGCGAGGTCGAGCCGGCGCGCGATCTCCCGGCTGGTTGCTTCGAGCTGGCGGCGTCGGACCGCCTCGGCGTCGAGCTCCTCCGCGAGCTTGGAGCGATCGGCGCCGAGCGCCTGGACCTGCGCGGCCAAGGATTGGACGCCGCGGTCGGCGTCGTGCCGGCGCTCGGCTGCGGCTTCCAAGGCATCGAGCGCGGCGATCAGCCGGCCCGTTGCCGCCTCGACCGAGCCGACATCGATCGCGGCCGGTTCATCGCCTTTCGGCATCGCGTGTGGCGCGCCCATCCTGCCGCTCTCCCCCGATCTGCCCGGCGTCTCGCGCGTTTCCCGCGCGCATTGCGGGCGTCCGTGTCCGGACCGGCGTTGCATTGCGCCGGGCCGTCGATCATTCCCGTAATCGCATTCTGTGGATTTGTTGCGATCAGCTCAAGAGCGCCAAGCACTTACGCGCAGAAATTCGCGCCTCAGTTTCGCCCTGATCGCGTTGACTCGCCCCCTTCCGTGTTATCAGTCCGCCGCCAGGGACGGCGGGAGCTTCGTTCTAGACTCGGCGCGGTCGCGTCCGGGAGATTCCTTTGAGCGAACTTGCCTTTGCGTTGGCCGCGGCGAGAGGAGAGCCGCGGGGTTCCCGCATTGCCGGCCCGACGAGGACGCCTGATGCCGCGCGCGCAACACGACCGCATGGCGAACGCCATTCGTGCCCTGGCCATGGATGCGGTCGAAACCGCCAAGTCCGGCCATCCCGGATTGCCGATGGGCGCCGCCGACGTGGCGACCGTCCTGTTCAGCCGATTTCTGCAATTCGATCCCGCGGACCCTGCCTGGCCCTTGCGCATCGCGGTCGAGGCGGCGGTACGTCAGGGATGGGACGCGATCATCGGCAGCGACGGCCTTTTCATCGGCATGGCGGGCTTCGGGGCGAGTGCGCCCTACAAGGACCTCTATCGCCGGTTCGGCATCACCGCCCAGGCGGTCGCCGAGGCGGCGCTGAGCAAGCTCATCCATTGAGGCGCGGAACCCGGATTGCCGGCTGCGACTTCCCAATCGTCCGGCCCGGGCCTATCTAGGCGGCACCGGCTACCATGTCCGTCCGCGTCGCCATCAACGGGTTCGGCCGCATCGGCCGCAACGTGCTGCGCGCCCTGGCCGAAGCCGGTCGCAAGGACATGGAGGTCGTGGCCGTCAACGATCTCGCCCCGGTCGAGACCAATGCGCATCTGCTGCGGTTCGATTCCATTCACGGCCGCTTCCCCGGCGAGGTCAAGGTGCAGGGCGACAGCATCGACTGCGGCACCGGAAAGATCAAAGTCACGGCGATCAAGAATCCGGGCGAGCTGCCGTGGAAAGAGCTCGGCATCGACATTGCGCTGGAGTGCACCGGCATTTTCACCTCGAAGGAAAAGGCCTCGGTGCATCTGCAGGCGGGCGCCAAGCGCGTGCTCGTCTCGTCGCCTTCGGACGGCGCCGATCTCACCGTCGTCTACGGCGTCAATCACGACAAGCTGACGAAGCAGCATCTCGTCGTTTCCAACGCCTCCTGCACCACCAATTGCCTGGCTCCCGTCGCGAAAGTGCTGCACGACGCGGTCGGGATCGAGAAGGGATTCATGACGACGGTGCACGCCTATACCAACGACCAGCCGAGTCTCGATCAGGTCCACAAGGATCTCTACCGGGCGCGCGCCGCGGCGCTTTCCATGATCCCGACCTCCACGGGCGCCGCCAAGGCGGTCGGGCTGGTGCTGCCGGAGCTCGCCGGCAAGCTCGACGGCGTCGCCATAAGGGTTCCGGTCGCCAACGTCTCGGCGATCGATTTCAAGTTCGTGGCCAAGCGCCCGACCTCGAAGGACGAGATCAACGGCGCGGTCACCCGCGCGGCCGCACAGCAGCTCAAGGGCATTCTCACCTATACCGACCAGAAGAACGTCTCTATCGACTTCAATCACGACCCGCACTCGGCGATCTTCCACATGGACCAGACCAAGGTGATGGACGCCACGCTGGTGCGGGTGATGGCCTGGTACGACAACGAGTGGGGGTTCTCGAACCGCATGGTCGACACCGCGGTCGCCATGGGCAAGGTGATCTGACCGGCCGGATCGTGAGCCATGGTCGCGGTCCGCACCCTCGATGAGGCCGACCTCAGGGGCAAGCGGGTTCTGCTGCGCGTCGATCTCAACGTTCCCCTCGAGGACGGCAAGGTCGGCGATCTGACGCGGATCGAGCGGGTGGTGCCGACCATCCGCGAGATCGCCGACAAGGGCGGCAAGGTGATCCTGCTCTCGCATTTCGGCCGGCCGAAGGGGCCGGATCCGAAGCAATCGCTCAGGCCGGTTGCGGCCGTCGTGTCGCAGGTCCTCGGCCGGCCGGTCGCCTTCGCGGAGGACTGCGTCGGCTCGAAGGCGCAAGCGGCGGTCGCCGCGCTGCGGCCCGGCGACATTCTCTGCTTGGAAAATACCCGCTTTCACAAGGGCGAGGAGAACAACGATCCGGAGTTCCTCGCCGCGCTCGCCGCGCTCGGCGATCTGTGGGTCAACGACGCGTTCTCGGCCGCGCACCGCGCGCATGCATCAACCGAAGGATTGGGTCACCGTCTCCCCGCTTACGCCGGACGCGCCATGCAGGCCGAGCTCGAGGCTCTGGAAAAGGCCCTGGAGCATCCCGCGCACCCGGTGATGGCGATCGTCGGCGGGGCGAAAGTCTCGACCAAGCTCGATCTGTTGGGCAATCTGATCGCCAAGGTCGACATCCTGGCGATCGGCGGCGGCATGGCCAATACCTTCCTGGCCGCCCAAGGCCGGCGCATCGGCAAATCGCTCGCCGAGCATGATCTCGTTACGACCGCGCGCGAGGTCGTGGCCGCCGCCGATGCCAAGGGGCGCGAGATCCTGCTTCCGACCGACGCCGTGGTGGCGCGCGAGCTCGCGCCGCATGCGCCTTCGAGGGTGGTCGCAGTCGACGCGGTCGGCGAGGAGGAAATGATCCTCGATCTGGGGCCGCGGAGCGTGGAGCACGTCATCTCGGCGCTGGCCCGATCGAAGACCTTGCTGTGGAACGGACCGGTGGGAGCCTTCGAGATCGAGCCGTTCGACGACGCCACGATCGAGATCGCGGAGGCCGCAGCCGAGCTTACCGAGGCCGGCAAGCTCGTCTCGGTGGCGGGCGGCGGCGACACCGTCGCGGCCCTCAATGCGGCGGGGGTAACTGGCCGGTTTTCCTACGTTTCGACCGCCGGCGGCGCTTTCCTCGAATGGCTCGAGGGCAAAGCCTTGCCGGGCGTGGAAGTCTTGAAAGCCGAGCAGCGGTGATGATCTTGAGGGCAAGGGCACCCGCCCTGCCGCCGAGGTCGAGAACAATGGAGGGTCCGATGAACCTCGCTGAGCTCAACAAAATTGCCCAGGCCATGGTCACGCCCGGCAAGGGCATTCTGGCGGCCGATGAATCCACCGGCACGATCAAGAAGCGGTTCGATTCGATCGGGGTGGATTCCACCGCGGACACGCGCCGCGATTATCGCGAGCTGCTGTTCCGCTCGACGGAAGCGATGTCGAAACACATCTCGGGCGTCATTCTTTACGACGAGACCATCCGCCAGACCTCCAAGGACGGCACGCCGCTGGTCAAGCTGATCGCTCAGGCGGGTTCCATTCCGGGCATCAAGGTCGACAAGGGCACCAAGCCGCTGCCGTTCTATCCCGGCGAGGTCATCACCGAAGGCCTCGACGGCTTGCGCGAGCGGCTCGCCGAATACCGCGGGCTCGGCGCCCGGTTTGCCAAGTGGCGCGCCGTGATCGACATCGGTTCCGGCATTCCGAGCTACTCCTGCATCCACGCCAATGCGCATGCGCTCGCGCGCTATGCCGCCTTGTGCCAGGACGAAGACATCGTGCCGATCGTCGAGCCCGAGGTGCTGATGGACGGCGGCCACGATATCGACCGATGCGCGCAAGTCACCCAATGGGTGCTCAAGACGGTCTACGAGGAGCTCTACCTTGCGCGCGTTCAGCTCGAAGGGACCGTGCTCAAGCCGAACATGGTGGTGCCGGGCAAGAAGTCCGCAAAGCGCGCGTCCGTCGAGGAAGTCGCCGAAAAAACCATCCGCGTGCTCAAGAACTGCGTGCCGCCCGCCGTGCCGGGGATCGCGTTCCTGTCCGGCGGCCAGTCCGAGGAGGAGGCGACCGCCCATCTCGACGCCATGAACAAGCTCGATAACGTGCCCTGGAAGCTCACGTTCTCGTACGGCCGCGCGCTGCAGGCGGCGCCCCAGAAGGCCTGGTCCGGCAAGAACGAGAACGTCGCGGCCGCGCAGCGCGCGTTCGCGCATCGCGCGCGGATGAACGGCCTGGCAACGCTCGGGCAATGGAAGCAGGAGCTCGAGAAGCGCGCGGCATAAGCTCTTTGCTGCGCACGTGGGCGGCGGCGTTCGACGGATCACCATGGCATCGCGACGCCAACGTGCGCAGATACGCCGCCCGCCGGCGCGACTCTATCTGATCACGCCGCCCGTCGAAGATGCGCGCCTGTTTGCGGCCGATCTTAAGACCGCGCTCGAGGCCGCCGACGTCGCCGCCGTGCTGCTGCGGTTCGCCGGCGGAGAGGGGCAAAGCTTGCGTGAGGCCGTCACGGCGCTGGCACCTGTCGTCCAGACGCGAGGAATCGCCCTGCTGCTCGACGGCGAACCGGAACTCGCCCGTCGCTTGGACGCCGATGGGGCGCATCTGACCGGCACGGAAGCGCTCAAGCGCGCCATCGGCAGCCTGAAGTCGGAGCGAATTGCGGGTGCCGGCGGGCTGAAAACACGGCATGATGCCATGATCGCGGCCGAATCGGGCGCCGATTATGTGATGTTCGGCGAACCGGACGCGGCCGGCTGGCGTCCGCCGTTCCCGGCCATCATCGAGCGCGTTGCGTGGTGGGCGGAGTTGTTCGAGCCCGCTTGCGTCGGCTATGCCGGGAGCTTCGAGGAGGTCGGCCAACTCGTGGCTGCGGGCGCCGATTTCGTCGCGCTGGGCGATCCGGCGTGGGCCGGCGAGGTCGGCGCGGCGGTCAGGACCGCTGCGGCCGCGATGAAGCCGGTGGAGGCGCTGGAATGACAAGGGCTTGGCAGGGCTCGATGCTCGCAGCGATGTTCTCGCTGGCGGCACCCGCCTGGGCCCAGGCCCCGATCCAGATCGTCCCGCCGGCCGCGCAAACCCCGCCGCCGAAACCGCTGAAGCCCGTGCACCGCCCGCCCCCGGCCAAAACCGCAAAACCTGCGGCCGAGCCGCCCGGCAGTCCCGCACCGGCGAAGCCGAAACCGCAACCGAGCACGAGCAAGAGCCTCGCCCTGCCCTATGCGGCCCCGGGGAGCGGCGCAGCCGAGCCGGACCTCGCCTATGCGGCCTACGACGGCGGCCAATACCTGACCGCGTTCGCCGAAGCCACGCGCCGGGTCAACAACAAGGGCGACCCGAAAGCGATGACGCTCTTGGGTGAGCTCTACGCCAATGGGTTCGGGGTTCCCAAGGACGACCAGAAGGCATTGGCGTGGTTCTCGCTGGCGGTCGACCGGGGGGACCGCGAGGCGATGTTCGAACTCGCCATGCTGCGCCTCGCCGCCCGCGGCGGGCCGCGCGACCGGGATGCGGCGGCGGCACTGCTCGAACGCTCGGCGAAGCTCGGGCACGTCGCCGCCTCCTACAATCTCGCGCTGCTGTATCTGGAAGGCCAGCAGTTCGATCGCGATTTCGCAAAAGCCGCGGAATTGCTGCGCGGCGCCGCCGACGCCGGCAATCCCGACGCGCAATATGCGTTGGCGACGCTCTACAAGGAGGGCCGCGGCGTCGCCAAGGATGCGGGCGAGGCCGCGCGGCTGCTCGGCACCGCGGCCCGCGCCGGCAACCTCGACGCCGAGGTCGAATATGCCATCGCTCTGTTCAATGGGACCGGGATGGCCAAGGACGAAGCCGGCGCGGTAGCCTGGTTCCGCAAGGCGGCGCGGCAGGGCAGCCCGATCGCGCAAAACCGGCTCGCCCGCATTCTGGCGGCGGGCCGCGGCGCGCCGGCCGACCCGGTCGGAGCGACCAAATGGCACCTCATCGCCAAGGCGGCGGGCGAGAGCGACCCCTGGCTCGACACCTTCGTCGGGAATTTGAAGCCTGCGGAGCGCGAAGCGGGAGAAAAAGCCGCCAAGCCCTGGCTCGCGAGCCTGCCGCCGCGCACGTGACGTTGTCATTCCGGTGCGCGGGCGCTAAGCCCGGGAAACTCGGAACCCTTCCGCCGTAATCTTTGATCCGCAGATCATGGTGCAATCCGCGCTTCTCAACGTCATGGTCCGGGCCGCGCACAAGGCGGCGCGCGGCCTCAAGCGCGACTTCGGCGAGGTCGAGCGGCTGCAGGTCTCGTTGAAGGGGCCGGGAAATTTCGTCACGGCGGCGGATCGGCGCGCCGAGGAAATTCTGCGCACGGAGCTTGCCAAGGCGCGCCCCGGCTACGGCTTTCTCGGCGAGGAGGGCGGACGAACTGAGGGCACCGACAAGACCCATTGCTGGATCGTCGACCCGCTCGACGGCACCACCAATTTCCTGCACGGCATTCCGCAGTTCGCGATCTCCATCGCGCTGGCGCGCGACGGCACCATCGTTGCCGGGCTCGTCTACAATCCGGCAACGGACGAGCTTTACACCGGCGAGCGCGGCAAAGGCGCGTTCATGAACGATCGGCGCCTGCGGGTGGCGGCGCGCCGGCAGATCGGCGATGCCGTCTTGGCCTGCGGACTGCCGCATCACGGGCGCGGCGATCTTACGCAGTTCCGTAACGAGATCGCGGCGGTACAGAGCCAAGTCTGCGGACTGCGGCGCTTCGGATCGGCCACGCTCGATCTCGCCTGGGTGGCCGCGGGGCGGTTCGACGGCTATTGGGAACGCAATCTTTCCCCGTGGGACATGGCTGCGGGGCTGCTGCTGGTGCGTGAGGCCGGCGGTTTCGTCACCGATCTCGACGGCGGCGAGGCTATGCTCGAGAAGGGCCATATCATTGCCGGAAACGAGAGCATGCATGGCGGACTGCTGGAGCTGTTGAAGGGAGCCGCAATCGGATGAGCCGCCCGGACTCCATCGCTCGCATCGTCCGGCATTTCCTTTCCGTGCCGCCGTGCGATATTGAGGGCATCGAGTGACGTAAAGCTGCCATGGCCCAAGATCTCGATCCCTTCAAACTTTCGTCTCCGCGCATTTTCCTGGTGCGCATGACGGTGTTCCTCATCCTCGGCGCCTTGCTGGTCGTCATTCTCTACAAGCAGATCTGGGCGGCGTTCCTGGCCAATCCCGGGCTCAACGCGCTCATCATCTGCGTGCTGCTCGTCGGCATCCTGATGGCGTACCGGCAGGTGATCCGGCTGTTTCCCGAAGTGGCCTGGGTCAACAGCTTCCGGCTTGCCGATCCCGGGCTGGCGCTGGCGCGCCCGCCCACGTTGCTGGCGCCCATGGCGTCGATCCTGGGCGAGCGCACCTCCGGGCGCATGGCGATCTCGCCGACCATCCTGCGCAGCCTGCTGGATTCCATCGCGACCCGGCTCGACGAGGCGCGCGATCTCTCCCGCTACATGACCGGCCTGCTGATCTTCCTGGGCCTGCTCGGGACGTTCTGGGGCCTGATCGAGACGGTCGGCTCGGTCGGCAAGGTCATCGACGGGCTCAAAGTCGGCGGCGACGCCGGCCAGGTGTTCGACGCCTTGAAGGAGGGGTTGGCGGCGCCGCTCGGCGGCATGGGGATCTCGTTTTCCTCCTCGCTGTTCGGGCTGGCCGGCTCGCTGGTGCTCGGCTTCCTCGACCTGCAGACCAGCCAGGCGCAGAACCGCTTCTACATCGACCTCGAGGACTGGCTCTCGACGACCGTGCGCGATCTCGGCACCGAGCCGACCGCCCGTCCCGGCGGCACGGCGCAGATGGGCGAGATCGGCGTCGCCATCGAGCACCTCAAGGAGGCGATCGCCGACAGCGGGTCCGGCCGCGCCGCGACCGCGGCGATGGCGAGCCTGGCCGAGGCGATTCACGGCCTCGTCAATCACATGCGCACCGAGCAGCAGATGATCCGCGATTGGGCCGACGCGCAGGCGCACCAGCAGCGCGAGGTGCAGCGCCTGCTCGAACGTATCGCCCGCGAAGACGTCCACAAGGTCTGAACCATGGCGCTTGCCCGCACCCGCCGCGACCGCGGCGTCGATTATTGGCCCGGCTTCGTCGACGCGCTCTCGACCCTGGTCCTGGGCATCATCTTCCTGCTGTCGGTCTTCGTGGTCGTGCAATTCTTCCTGTCCCAGGAAGTGACCGGAAAGGACACGGCGCTGGCGCGCCTCAATGCGCAGATCGCGCAGCTCACCGAGCTGCTGTCGATGGAGAAGGCCGGCAAGGCCAATGTCGAGGACAGCCTTGCGGCGTTGCGGGCAAGCCTGGCGACGGCGGAAAGCGAGCGCGAGCGTTTCAAGGGCCTCTACGAAGGGATCGGGCCCGGCGCGGCCGCGGCGCAGGGCAAGGTCAACACCCTGACCAGCGAGCTCGACAGCCAGAAGCAGCTCTCGGCGCGGGCGCTGTCCCAGGTCGAATTGCTCAACCAGCAGATCGCGGCCCTGCGGCGCCAGCTCTCGGCGATCGAGGAGGCGCTGCAGGCGTCGGAAAAGAAGGACAAGGAAGCCCAGGCGCGCATCGCCGATCTCGGCCAGCGGCTCAACGTGGCCTTGGCCCAGCGCGTGCAGGAGCTCTCCAAATATCGCTCGGAGTTCTTCGGGAAACTGCGCGCGATCCTCGGCGCCCGCCCCGACATCCGCGTGGTCGGCGATCGCTTCGTGTTCCAGTCGGAGATCCTGTTCGACAGCGGATCCGCGGGTCTGAAGCCCGAGGGCCAGGCCGAGGTCGACAAGCTCGCCGGCGCGCTGATCGACCTGGAGAAGCAGATTCCTGCGGAGATCGCCTGGGTGCTGCGCATCGACGGCCACACCGATGTGCGTCCGATCGCGAGCTCGCAATTCCCCTCGAACTGGGAGCTTTCCGCGGCCCGAGCGATCTCGGTGGTGCAATATTTGATCAGCAGGGGCGTGCCGGCGCGCCGGCTCGTCGCCGCCGGGTTCGGCGAGTTTCAGCCGCTCGACACCGATCCGACCGAGGAGGCGTTCCGCCGCAACCGCCGCATCGAGCTGAAACTGACGGAGCGATGAGCGGGCCTCCGAGGTTGCGACCCTATGCGGCCGCAGACGAGGACGTTGCGATCGAGCTGTGGCGGCGCAGCTGGCAGCAGGCCTATCCGGACATCGATTTTTCCGCACGGCTTTCCTGGTGGCGCGAGCGCTGGCGCAACGAGCTGGTGCCGAACGCGAACATCACGCTCGCGGAACGCGCAGGCGCCGTTGCCGGCTTCGTCACCATCGATCCGAGAACCGGCTATCTCGACCAGATCGTCGTCGCTCCCGAGGCCTGGGGCGAAAAAATTGCCGAAGCGCTGCTCGCCGAGGCGAAGCGCATCTGCCCGGAGAAAATCGAGCTGCACGTCAACACCGACAATGCACGCGCCATTCGCTTCTATGAGAAGCACGGGTTCGCCGTCACCGGCGAGAGCCGCAATCCGCTCTCGGGCCGGCCGGTGCTCGCGATGCGATGGGAGCGGTAAGCTCTCGGCTGGCTCCGAAACCCTCTCCCCTTGTTTTGGGAGAGGGTGGCACGCCGGAGCGCAGCGAGGGCGAGCCGGGCGAGGGGTAACGTCGATTTATTAGAAGCGAACCCCTCACCCGCCTCGTGGACTTCGTCCGCTCGGCACCCTCTCCCGCAAGGAGAGGGGAAGAGCGCACGTGGAAAGGCTCAGCCCATCTCGAACTGCAATTTCGCCAGCCGCGCATAGAGCCCGGAATCGGCGACCAGGCTGGCGTGGGTGCCCTCCTCGACGATGCGGCCCTCCTCCATCACCAGGATGCGGTCGCACGAGAGCACCGTCGCCAGCCTGTGCGCGATGACGAGCGTGGTGCGGCCCTGCATCAGCCGCTCGAGCGCCGCTTGCACCAAGGTCTCGCTCTCCGCATCCAGCGCGGAGGTCGCCTCGTCGAGCAGCAACAGCGGCGCGTCGCGCAGGATGGCGCGGGCGATGGCGATGCGCTGGCGCTGTCCGCCCGACAAGGTCACGCCGCGCTCGCCGATCTGCGTGTCGTAGCCCTGCGGCAGCCGCGCCACGAATTCGTCGGCGAGCGCCAGCTCGGCCGCGCGCTTGATCTCGGCATCCGACGCATCCGGCCGGCCGAACCGGATGTTGTCGGCGACCGAGGCCGCGAACACCACCACGTCCTGCGGCACCAGCGCGATGCGGCGGCGCAGCTGGTGCGGGTCGGCGTCGCTGATCTTCACGCCGTCGAAAAAGATCGCGCCCGCGACGGGGTCGTAGAACCGCAGCAGCAGGTGGAAGATCGTGCTCTTGCCGGCGCCGGAAGGGCCGACGATCGCCAGCTTCTCGCCGGGGTTGACGCGAAACGAGACGTCCTCGAGCACCACGCCGCGCTCGCGCGCCGGATAGGCGAAGCGCACGCGCTCGAATGCGATCTCGCCGCGGCCCGGCACCGGGAGCGCGACCGGGTTCGCCGGGCGCCGGATCACGGGCTCGATCGCCAGGATCTCCGCGATGCGTTCGGCAGCGCCCGATGCGAGCGCAATCTCGCCCCAGACTTGGCTCAGCTCGCCGAGCGCGCCCGCGGCGAATACCGCGTACAGCAAAAATTGGCCGAGCCGGCCGGCGCTGGTGCGCCCGGCCAACACGTCCTGCGCGCCGATCCACAGGATGACGACGACGCTGGCGAACACCAGAAAGATGACGACCGCGGTGAGCGCGGCGCGCGCCCGGGTCGACTGGCGGGCGGCCCGGAAGGCGCGCTCGACCGCGGCGGCGAACCGCGAGCTCGCGAGCCGCTCGTTGGTGAATGCCTGCAGCGTGCGGGCGGCCCCGATCAGCTCGGCCGCATAGGCCGAGGCGTCGGCGAGCTTGTCCTGCGCCTCGCGCGAGCGGCGGCGCACCGCGCGACCGAACGCCACCAGCGGCAGCACGATCACCGGAATGGCGCCCAGCACGAAGCCGGAAAGCCGCGGGCTCGTCACCACCATCATGACCGCGGCGCCCAGGAACAGCATCAGGTTGCGCAGCGCGATCGAGACCGAGGCGCCGACCGTCGCCTTGATCTGCGTGGTGTCCGCGGTGAGCCGCGACATCACCTCGCCGGTCTTGGCCGTATCGAAGAACGCGGCCGATAGATTGGCCACGTGCGCGAACAGGTCCGAGCGCAGGTCGGCGACCACCCGCTCGCCGATGATGGTGACGAGGTAATAACGCGCGGCGCTGGCCGCGGCGAGCACCGCCGCAATCGCGATCATGGCCGAGAAATATTGGTCGATGAGGCCGATGCGGTCGGCGGAGAAGCCGAAGTCGATCATGCGCCGCACCGCGAGCGGCACCGCAAGGGTCGCCGCTGCGGCGACCAGCAGGGCCGCGAGCGCGCCCACCACCTGCCAGCGGTAGCGCAGCGCATAACGCTGGAGCCCGAGAAGCGGCGCGAGCCGGGGCCGCTTGCGGGCCTCTTGCGGGGGCGCGGCGACGGCTTGCCCGACCGCCGCGGCGTCGAGCCCGCGTCCTGCGCTCGGCGAAATCAAGTTCATGCCTGACCCTCGGCCGGATGTGAACGGCGCGGGTGGTCCCACTCCGCGACCATGCCCCGGAAGCCGCGCCGCCGGCAAATGCCGGATGGTCGCGGCTTGTCCGGCAATTTCCGGTGCGCTATAGAGCCCGCGAGCCCCCATCACCCCCGCAATCGGCGGGCGCCATACCGGCGCAACCAACGAACGCCAGCAAGCCATGCAGCGCGACATTCATCCCGAGTATCACACCATCAAGGTGGTGATGACCGACGGCACCGAATTCGAGACGCGGAGCACCTGGGGCAAGCCGGGCGACACCATGCGGCTCGACATCGATTCGAAATCGCATCCGGCCTGGACCGGCGGCCAGCAGCACCTGGTCGACCGCGGCGGCAGGCTGTCGCGGTTCCAGAAGAAGTTCTCCGGCTTTTTGAAGAAATAGCCCGCTTCCACGCGCGCGTCTTGGCCGGGCTTGTCCCGGCCATCCACGTTTTTGATGTCGATAGGATTTAAGACCTGGATGCCCGGCACAAGGCAGCACAAGGCCGGGCATGACGACCGAGAGGTAGCGGCCGTCGGGTTTGAAATCTATCCGCGCCCGCGCTCGAAGGCGGCCTTCAGCAACCCCAGCTGATGCTCGATCGGATTGGCGGCCGGCTTGTCGTCATCGAGCGAATGGATGGTCGCATCGAGCCGGCGGATGCGATCCTGCAGCCGCATCGAGCGGGCGATCAGCTCGCGCAGCGTCTTGGGCAACAGCGCCAGCGTCGCCTCGTCGCGGGGATCGCCGGCGGCGAGCTTGACCTTGGCCTTCTCGCGGCTCGCCTGGGCGAGCGACATCTCGCCCTCGTTCACGGCGCGGTGCAGCAGCAGCCAGGAAGCGAGCTGCATCAGCCGGGTCGTCAACCGCATGCTCTCGGTCGCATAGGCGAGCGCCCCGCCGCGCTCCAAGAGCTTCGATTCGTTGCGGCCCGGGCCGTCGAGGTAGGCCGCCGTTTCCTCGACCAGCGCCATCCCCTCGCGGAACAGCCCGGAGAACGCCTGCGAGCCCGCCAGCCTTTGCCCGAACCGCACAGGCTCCGCTTCGGCATGATTGTCTGCCATGACGCACGCCTCACCTGCCCGAAAGAAATCCCATGCTGCGCTTCACCGGGGGCCATGTCTAGGACCGAGCTGCAACACTCCCCGGGAACCTTGTGGCAAGATTCGGGCCGCGACCGCTGCCCCGAAATGGCACAAATGATCGGGTAGGAGCCCTCGCCTGCCTCACACGGCAAAAAAGAGCCGCCGTTGCCGGCGGCTCGAAGTGATAACAGGGAGGCGTCAAACAGAGTGGACAGGAGCCACTCGATGTCCAGAAGCTGGACGACGTCAGTAGTGAGCGAGAAAGCTTAACGATGGGTTAACCGGCTCGATAAATCTGCGGCACCGCGTTTCAGCGTTTGAAGAACCGATCGGCCGAGGTCCGTGACGCCCGTTTGGCCGCCATCGAGGCCTCGAGCCGCGCGATCTCGGCCTTGAGCGCCGCGATGCGCTCGGCGAGCTCCTCGACCGAAAGCAGCGAGAGGTCCTGGCCGATCTCGTGAACCGGCTTTTTCTTCGGAAGCTCGTCCATCGTCATGTCGTGACCCTCGCGGAAAGCGGCGCCCCGAGGTTGTCACATTCCTCGCCGCCGATTACACAGGGGCGCTGCCCCGCACCTCGTGCCCAGTTTGTTGAGGAAAGCATTGGATGTCCACCGTGCCGTCCGAGATGACCGCGATTGCCGTCCGCGAGCCCGGCGGGCCCGACGTTCTGGTGGCGCAGACGCGCCCGCCGCCCGCCCCCGGTCCCGGCGAGGTTCTGGTCAAGGTCGCGGCCGCCGGCGTCAATCGTCCCGACGTGATGCAGCGGCAGGGGCTTTATCCGCCGCCGCCGGGCGCATCGGAGATTCCCGGGCTCGAGATCGCCGGCGAGGTGGTCGCGCTCGGCGAGGGCGCCACCCGCTTCAAGCCGGGCGACACGGTCACGGCCCTGGTGGCGGGCGGCGGCTACGCGCAATTCTGCCCGGTGCACGAGAGCAATGCGCTGCCGGTGCCCGGCAAGCTGTCGCTCGTCGAAGCGGCGGCGATCCCCGAGACGTTCTTCACGGTGTGGCACAACGTGTTCGAGCGCGGCGCGCTAAAACGCGGCGAAACCCTGCTGGTGCACGGCGGCAGCTCCGGCATCGGCACCACCGCGATCCAGCTCGCCAAGGCGTTCGGCGCGCGCGTCGTCACCACCGCGGGATCCGCAGAAAAATGCGAGGCCTGCGTTCGGCTCGGCGCGGACAAGGCCGTCAATTATCGTTCCGAGGATTTCGTCGCCGCGACCAAAGCCGCGACCGACGGCAAGGGCGCCGATGTGATTCTCGACATGGTGGGCGGCGACTACATCGAGCGCAATTACGAAGCCGCCGCCGTGGAGGGCCGCGTGGTGCAGATCGCGTTTCAGGGCTCCCCGCGCGCCAACGTCGATTTTCGCCGGCTGATGCTCAAGCGCCTGACCCATACCGGCTCGACGCTACGCGCGCGTTCGGTCCCGGAGAAGGCGGCGATCGCCCGCGCGATCGAGCAGAACGTCTGGCCGCTGATCGCGGCCGGAAAGGTCAAGCCGGTGATCTTCCGCACCTTCCCGCTGGCGCAGGCTTCGGCCGCCCATGCGCTGATGGAGACCAGCGCCCATATCGGCAAGATCGTCCTGACGGTGTGACGCAAGACAGGCGACGGACGACCTACCCTACCCGTGTCATCGCCCGGCTTGCCCGGGCGCGGTTCATGAGACCCGGCGCGATACATCGACTGTGATGGCTACTGGGTGGCCCGCATGCGCGGGCCATGACATTCGGAGGTCTGGCTCTCCGTCGTGCGCGCTCCGTCGTCCGGCTCCCCGCCTCATCCCCGACACACTCTTGGGCAAGGCGTGACAATCTTGCCCTGGCGCCGCCGCCCCGCTACTCATCGGGCCGCGGCCGCGGATCGATATGGCGGTTCGGAGGGGGCGAAGGCGCCCCCGACCGCCGGATCGCGACGAGACAACAAGCAAGGGGCCGCCGCGAGGAGGATGTCGATTGCGTTTCAGCTGCGCCAGCACAGCGGTGGGGGCGCTCATCGCTCTTGCGCTCGGCGCAGGTGCCGCGCGAGCCGTGGACGCGGTCAACGTCCGCCTCGACGTGCCGGCGATCGACCTCACCGACGCGGTCGAGCATCAGAGGACCGACACCGACCGCATTCAGGTATCGACTGCGCCGGGCGCCGACGGCATCGTGCGCCGCATCGAGGTGCGCTCGCGCGAGGCCAACAACAATTGGGTGGTGTTCGCGCTCGCCAATAACGGCGACGAGCAGATCGACCGGCTGATCGTGGCGCCGCATTACCGCATGGTCGGATCCGGTCTGCTGTGGCCGGACCTCGGGCTTTCGCGGATCGTCAGCATCACGCCGAGCTCGGGCGATCGCCCGGAACGCCAGGACAGCCCCAATTCCGATATCTTTCGCATCACCCTCGATCCGGGCTCGGTCGTCACCTTCGTGATGGAGATGCGCACCGACCGCCTGCCGCAGCTCTATCTATGGGAACCGGAAGCCTACAAGGACAAGATCAACAGCTTCACGCTCTACTACGGCATCGTCATCGGCATCGCCGGACTGCTGGCGCTGTTCTTGACCATCCTGTTCGTGGTCAAGGGCAGCATCATGTTCCCGGCCGCGGCGGCGCTGGGCTGGGCGGTGCTGGCCTATATCGGCACCGATTTCGGTTTCTGGGGCAAGGTGTTCGACCTGAGCGCGGGCGCCGAGCGCATCTGGCGAGCCTCCGGCGAGGCGATCCTGGCGGCGACGCTGCTCGTGTTCCTGTTCGCCTATCTCAATCTCAATCGCTGGCACGTGCGCTACGTGCACATCACGGCGGGATGGCTGACCTTCCTCGGCGCCCTGGTGGCGCTGGCGCTGTTCGATCCGCCGGTCGCCTCCGGCATCGCCCGGATGTCGCTGGCTTTGGTCGCCGTCGCGGGATTCGGCCTGGTCATCTATCTCGCCCTGCACGGCTTCGATCGCGCCGTGCTGCTGATCCCGACCTGGCTGTTGTTGATGGTCTGGGTGTTCGCCGCCGGCGCAGCGGTGACCGGGGCGGTGACCAACGACATCATCGCGCCGGCCCTGCTCGGCGGACTGGTGCTGATCGTGATGCTGATCGGCTTCACCGTGATGCAGCACGCCTTTGCCGGCAGCATCACCAGCGGCATCGTCTCCGACGTGGAGCGTCGCGCCCTGGCGCTCACCGGGGCCGGCGACCTGATCTGGGACTGGGACGTATCCGCCGACAAGGTGTTCACCAGCCCGGAGACCGAGCACATGCTGGGCCTCAAACGCGGCACGTTGGAAGGGTCCGCATCGCGCTGGCTCGATGTCCTGCATCCGCTCGATCGCGACCGGTTCCGCGCCGCGCTCGACGGCGTGCTCGACCGGCGACGCGGGCGGCTGACGCTGGACTTCCGGCTGCGCACGCCCGACGGCCATTACCTGTGGTTCGCCCTGAAGGCGCGGCCGGTGGTCGGCTCCGATGGCGAGGTGGTGCGCCTGGTCGGGACCTTGACCGACGTGACCGAATTCAAGACGGCGGAGGAGCGGCTGCTGCACGACGCCGTGCACGACAATCTGACGGGCCTTCCCAACCGCGAGCTGTTCCTCGACCGGCTCAACGCGGCGCTGTCCTTCGCCAAGGCCGATCCGGCGATCCGGCCGACCGTGATGGTGATCGACCTCGACCGCTTCAAGCAGGTCAACGATTCGGTCGGCGTCGCGGTCGGCGATTCGATCCTGCTCACCCTGGCGCGGCGGCTCGGCCGCCTGCTCAAGCCGCAGGACACCTTGGCGCGGTTGGGCGGCGATCAATACGGGCTGCTGCTGCTCTCCGAGCGCGAGCCCGACCGCATCACCGCTTTCGCGGACACCATCCGCAAGACCCTGCGCGCTCCGATCACGTTCAACGACCGCGAGATCCTGCTCACCGCGTCGATCGGCCTGGCGCTGGCCGAGGGACAATCGCAGGGCAAGGAAGAGATCCTGAAAGATGCCGAGCTCGCCATGTATCACGGCAAGCGCATCGGGGGCGACCGCATCGAAGTGTTCAAGCCGGCGATGCGTGCCCGCAAGACCGATCGCTTGGTGTTGGAGACGGAACTGCGGCGCGCGCTCGAGCGCGACGAGATCGTGCTGCTGTACCAGCCCATCGTATGGCTCGAGGACCGCACCGTGGCCGGCTTCGAGGCGCTGATGCGCTGGGACCATCCCAAGATGGGCCGGCTGTCGCCTTCCGAGTTCATCGCGATCGCCGAAGAAATCGGCGTGATCGTCGATCTCGGCCTGTTCGCGCTCGATCACACCGCGCGGCAGCTCACGCAATGGCAGCGCGCGACACGAAGCCGCTACCCGGTGTTCGCCAGCGTCAACATATCCTCGCGGCAATTGCTCCGCCACGATCTGATCCACGATCTTCGCGCGGTGCTCGCCCGCCATGGGCCGGCGCGCGGCTCGCTCAAGCTCGAGCTCACCGAATCCCTGGTGATGGAGAACCCCGAACATGCCGCGCAGATGCTGGCCCGCATCCGCGAGCTCGGCGCCGGCCTGGCGCTCGACGATTTCGGCACCGGACATTCCTCGCTCGCCTACCTGCAGCGCTTCCCGTTCGACACGCTCAAGATCGATCAGTCCTTCGTGCGCACCACCGGCAAGGGCAAGCGGCCGGTGATCCTGCGCTCGATCATCGCGCTCGCCCACGATCTGGGCATGGATGTCATCGCCGAGGGCGCCGAAACCGATTCCGATGCGGTCGAGCTCTACCAGCTCGGCTGCGAATACGCGCAGGGCTACGTGTTCGGCGAACCGGTCGACGCCGAGGAGGCCTATCGGCTGCTCACGGAAGAGGAGATCGAGGTGGCAGGAATCAGTAGTCAGTAGTCAGAAAGATGTGCGCCTTCCGACTTCTGATTACTGACCTCTGATCCCTGTCACGCGTGTCCGGATTCGCTCGACAGCATGCCGGGATCGATACCGATCTTGCGCAGCGCCTTGCCGTATTTGCCCTCGGTATCGGGACCGAAGATCAGCTCGGGATCGGCCGAGCAGTGCAGCCAGCCGTTCTCCTGGATTTCGTTCTCGAGCTGGCCGGCCGCCCAGCCGGCGTAGCCGAGCGCCAGCACCGCGCTTTCCGGCCCCTTGCCTCGCGCGATCGCCTTGAGGATGTCGAGCGTGGCGGTGAGGCAGATGCCTTCGTCGATCGGCAGGGTCGAATTCTCGATGAAGAAATCGGCCGAGTGCAGCACGAACCCGCGGCCGGTCTCGACCGGACCGCCCTTGAGCACCTTGACCATTCCGGCCCGGGGCGGCAGCTGGATGAGGTCCGCCGCCGGAATGACTTCGAGCTGCACCAGAAGATCCGAGAAATTGATGTTCGCAGCCGGTTGGTTGACGACGATGCCCATCGCGCCTTCGGAGGAATGCGCGCACACGTAGATCACGCTGCGGAGGAAACGTTCATCACGCATCGCCGGCATGGCGATCAGCATTTGTCCGTCGAGATAGCCCCGCCCGGAGGTTTTCTGCGTCTTCTGCGCGACACGCATGAAAAAAGGTTACCCGATCCGCCCTTCCGTGAAAACTAAACTTATTGCGGCAGAGTGCCACCGCGTTGCTCCCGGCGCCGCCACGATCACGACGAATTCAATGGCCGGGCACCGCCTTCGCACCTAAACCTGCGTTCATGTTCGCAGGCTCTTTGCGCGCACGTTGCTTTCTCGCACCGTTTGGCGCCCTCCTCGCGCTCGGCGCCGGCATCGCTTCGCCGGCACGGGCGGCGGACGCCTCGCCATGGGACGGCGGGACGCGCTCCGCCGTCCGGCTGATCGCCGGCACATCAACGAACGATGCCGGCAAAAAGGTCCTCCGCGGCGGCATCGAGGTTCGCCTCGACCCGGGCTGGAAGACCTATTGGCGCTATCCGGGCGATTCCGGCGTTCCCCCCCGCTTCAGCTTCATCCGATCGGAAAATCTGGAATCGGTCCGCCTGCTGTGGCCGGCGCCGAAACGCTTTGGCGGTCCGGGGGATACCTCGATCGGGTACACCGGCGACGTGATCTTTCCGCTCCGCGTCCTGCCGCGCGACCCGGGCCGGCCGGTCCTGCTCCGCTTCGATGTCGACTACGCCATCTGCGAAAACCTGTGCATACCCGCCGACGGCAAGGCCGAGCTTTTGCTCGGCGAGGAACCGACCGCGTATGAAGACGCATTGCGCCAAAGCGAGGAACGGGTTCCCAAACCGGTCGCGATCGGGCAGGGAGAAGCCCTTGCGATCGAGGCGGTGACCCGCGAAGCTCACGGCGAGAAGCCGCGCATCCTGGTCGATGTTCGGGCGCCGGATGCGGCAAAACCGGAGTTGTTCGCCGAGGGACCCACTCCGGACTGGGCTTTGCCGGTTCCCGAGCGGATTCCGGGAGCGCCGGCGGGCCTGCAGCGCTTCGCCTTCGAGCTCGACGGAGTGCCGCCGGGCGCGACGGAGGAAGGCGCGACGCTGCGGCTGACCGCGGTTACGCAAGATCAGGCGATCGAGTTGGTGATAGCGCCGGAGGACAAATGACGGAGGACAGACGACGGAAAAGCCGCACCTCTGAGTGTCATGGCCCGCGCATGCGGGCCATCCAGTATCCAGCGCGCTCGACGTACGCGCAGAAGCTCGTGAACACTGGCTACTGGATCGCCTGGACAAGCCGGGCGATGACAGGCCCAGCGTAGATCCTCCGTCCGTCCTCCATCGTCCGTCGTCCGTCATCCGTCGTCTGCGGAAGAACCACGTCAGGGAGAGAAACCTCATGAGCATCAAGATCGGCGATCGGTTGCCGGAAACCAAGTTCCGGATCATGGCCCCGGAAGGCCCGGCATGGAAGAGCACCAGCGACATCTTCAGGGGCAAGAAGGTCGTGCTGTTCGCGGTGCCGGGCGCCTTCACGAGCACCTGCAACAACATGCACCTGCCGGGATACTTGCAGAATCTCGATGCCATCAAGGCCAAGGGCGTCGACACGGTCGCCGTCACCGGCGTGAACGACATGTTCGTGATGGAAGCCTGGAAACGGGCGACGGGCGCCGACGGCAAGATCGAATTTCTGGCCGACGGCAACGCCGAATTCGCCAAGGCGATCGATCTCACGTTCGATGGCTCGGTCGCGGGCCTGGGGCTGCGCTCCAGGCGCTATTCCATGCTGGTGGAGGACGGCGTCGTCAAACGCCTCAACATCGAGGAGGCGCCCGGCAAGGTCGAGATCTCGGGCGCGGACGCGCTGTTGAAGCAGTTGTGAAATCGGGCACGAATTTCGGTTCGTAAGCCCGGATGGAGCGCAGCGCAATCCGGCGTTGATCGCCTCGGATGAGAACAAGACTCATTCTCATTCGCGCTTAGCGTGGCGATAGCGGCTCATCCCGGATCGCGCCGCGCTCCATCCGGGCTATGGGAATATTGCGGCGCTCGCCTCCGCGCAGGCCTCGCGCGCCAGTTGGTCGGCGCGTTCGTTGATCGCATGGCCGGCGTGACCGCGCAGCCAGTGCCAATGCACTTCGTGGCGCTTCAGCGCCGCGTCGAGCTGCTGCCACAGGTCGATGTTGCGCACCGGCTTCCTGTCGGCGGTGCGCCAGCCATTGCGTTTCCAGACATGGATCCATTCGGTGATGCCGCGGCGCAAGTACTCGCTGTCGGTATGGAGATCGACGACGCACGGGCGCTTGAGCGCCTCGAGCGCCGCGATGGCGGCGGTGAGCTCCATGCGATTGTTGGTCGTATGCGGCTCGCAGCCTTTGAGCTCGCGCTCCTGGCCGTTCCAGGCGAGCACCGCGCCCCAGCCGCCGGGCCCCGGATTTCCCGAGCAGGCGCCGTCGGTGTGAATGACCACGTGCCGCGAGCTCAACGCCGAGAACCCTTTCAATCGAATCCGTAATCGCGCGCGCTGCCGATCGTCTGGTGGAACCGGAGCTTGCGAAAGTATTCCATCGGGTCCTTGGGGCGCACCAGCGCGCCGGCCGGCACGTCGAGCCAATCGACCAGCCGCGTCAACAGGAAGCGAAGCGCCGCGCCGCGGCACAGCAGCGGCAGTTGCCGCTGCTCGTCGCCCGAGAGCGGCCGCTTGCCGGCGTAGCCCTGCAGCAGAGCCCGCCCCTTGGTGACGTTGTAGGAATGGTCGGTCTCGAAGCACCAGGCATTGAGGCAGATCGCCAGATCATAGGCGAGCGTGTCGGTGCAGGCGAAATAGAAGTCGATGAGCCCGGACAGGCGGTCGTGGAGAAAGAACACGTTGTCGGGAAACAGGTCGGCATGGATGACCCCCTGGCTCAGGTCGCGGGGCCAGGCGCTCTCGAGCTGCGCGAGCTCGGCCGCGAGCGCATCGGTCAATCCCGGCTGGACCCGGTCGGCGTTCTTCGCCTGCGCCGCCCGGTAGAGCGGACGCCATCCGGCGACGGAAAGCGCATTGGCGCGGCGGAGCGGAAAATCCGCCCCGGCAAGGTGGAGCTGGGCGAGCGCCGCGCCGACCGCGCCGCAATGGCCGGGGCTGGGGCGGCGGATCCACATGCCGTCGAGGAACGTCACGATCGCGGCCGGCCGCCCGGCCAGCCGGCCGAGCACTTGGCCGTCGCGATGCTTGACCGGCTGCGGACAATTGAGCCCGCGCGCGGCGAGATGCTCCATCAACCCGAGGAAGAACGGCAGGTCGTCGGCAGCAACCCGCTTTTCATAGAGCGTCAGGATGAAATAGCCGCGATCGGTGTGCAGCAGGAAGTTCGAGTTCTCGACGCCTTCGGCAATGCCCTTGTAGGCCAAGAGCTCGCCGAGCTCGTAGCCGGCGAGGAAAGCAGCCAGATCCTCGGCCGCGACGTCGGTGTAGACGGCCACGCGGGCTTACTCCGCCGCCTCGCCGTTGCGCAGCGGCCGCGGCAGCGGAAAAAACACGTCCTCGTTGGCGGCCGAGACCGTCTCCAAACTGATGCTGTAGCGCTCGGCGAACGCCCCGATGATCTCCTCGACCAGCAGCTCGGGGGCCGAGGCGCCGGCGGTGATGCCGAGATTGCGCAGCTCGCCGAACCGCTCCCAGTCGATGTCCCGGGCGCGCCCTACCAGCGCCGCGCTCGGGCATCCGGAGCGCTCGGCGACTTCCTTCAAGCGTTGCGAGTTCGAGGAATTGGGCGAGCCGACCACGATCATGGCTTCGACCTGCGGCGCGACGCGCTTGACGGCTTCCTGGCGGTTGGTGGTGGCATAGCAGATGTCGTCCTTCTGCGGACCCACGATAGCTCGGAAGCGCTGCTTGAGGAACGCGATGATCTCCGCGGTATCGTCGACCGAGAGCGTCGTCTGCGTCACATAGGCGAGCCGCGCGGGATCGCGCGGCACGAAAGCCGCGGCCTCGGCCAGGGTTTCGACCAGCGTCACCGCTCCGGGCGGCAATTGCCCGATGGTGCCGACCACCTCCGGGTGACCGCCGTGGCCGATCAGCACGATCTCGCGCCCGCGCCGGTAATGGATTTCGGCCTCGCGATGCACCTTGGTGACCAGCGGGCAGGTCGCGTCGATCGTGAACAGATTTCGGTGCCGGGCTTCGTCGATCACCCGCTTCGGCACGCCGTGGGCCGAGAACACCACAATGGCGGCGGCGGGCACTTCGTCGAGCTCCTCGACGAAGATCGCGCCTTTGGTCTTCAGAGCTTCGACGACGTATTTGTTGTGGACGATCTCGTGGCGGACGTAGACCGGCCGCCCATGGAGCGCGAGCGCCCGCTCGACCGTATCGATGGCGCGTACGACGCCGGCGCAAAAACCCCGCGGCGAGCACAGCAACACTCGAAGCGGCGGCTTGCCGATCGAATCCGTTGCGGCAGACGGCATCATGGGATTGCGAGCCTCGGGCGCCCCGAATAGCCCCTCTCTCCGAAATGGGCCGCAAGCGCCGGGCCTGTCAAGCTGCGACAACGTCACGTCCGCGACATTGGACAGCGCGGCCTGAACTGCATATATTCCGGGCACTTTTCCGTCATCTTCGATGACAGCGGCTTCGCCCCGACGGGCGGGCGGAGCACAGAGGAGATTTTGCCATGACCAGTCAGCCGCTGATGCCGAAGGCGACCGCCGTCTGGCTCGTCGAGAACACCGCGCTTTCCTTCGACCAGATCGCGGAGTTCTGCAAATTGCACCCGCTCGAGGTCAAGGCGATCGCCGACGGCGACGCCGCCCAGGGCATCAAGGGCCTCGATCCGGTGCTGACCGGGCAGTTGAGTCGCGAGGACATCGAGGCCGCCGAGGCCGACCCCGGCCGGCGGCTCAAGCTCGCCGACCCCAAGGTGCGCCTGCCCGAGACCAAATCCAAGAAGAAGGGCCCGCGCTACACCCCGGTGTCGCGCCGCCAGGATCGGCCGAACGCGATTTTGTGGCTCATCCGCAACCATCCCGAGCTCAAGGACAGCCAGATCATGCGGCTGGTCGGCACCACCAAGTCGACGATCCAGGCGAT
>WNFC01005908.1_pt1 | contig 29084 bp, 20 predicted proteins | sample 5400541 | NCBI WGS metagenome assembly WNFC01 (sample SAMN13153342, study PRJNA577476) | soil metagenome | isolation source: 120 cm saprolite under Douglas fir tree site 2 hole 2 replicate 1 | place: USA:California | collected 2015-04-18
TTCGAAGAGATACTATAACGTGGTTTGCCGCGCCTGCAAGAAAACTACAAGGTCTGCGGGATCGACCATATTGTTTTTGCCGATGCGGAAGGCCTTTAGCTTTCCGGTATTGATCCATGAGCAGAGCGTCGCCCGCGTCACGTCGAGGATGGTCATCACTTCTGAAGCGTGGAGATACGTGGTCCGCCGTCTCAATTGATCGAGGATTGTTTCCGTTGGTGTTGCTTGCCCGATCGATCAGTCCTTGATCAGCTTCTTGCCGACTCTCATCTTTACCACAGCAGCCAGGATTACAGGGATCTCCTCTCGTTCGTCGCCCGAATGCGGAACTTCGCACCATTCAACGCGACGCTCCTACGGATCCAGAAACCAGGGCTTAGCCATGCCGCCGCTGCTGCCGACTGGCGAGACCGGTTCGGACGTAAGCCTAAGTCTGGTGCGCGGCCGCTGTTGATCCTCTGGCCTTTCGGAGCTGTAGCACTCGTCCCACGATGTGCTGGACACGGAAGGCAGAGAGTTACCGAAGGATGTTGCCTCCTACTGGGCCCAGGGTCCAATCGATGACGCCAGATTCGCTGCGTTAGAGCCCCTGCTTTGGCGGAAGCATATCGAGATGATCATGATCGACACGGGCGATGACGAAGCGGGTTCGATTGAGGTGGTAGCGGCCCGGACCCGCGTTCATTTTTCTCTCGCGATAATTGGGGTCGGCGTTGGGAGATGGGTATTAGCTCTCATGGATGGATAGGTACAGACATCGCGGGTAAGAAAGTTTGCAGGCTATTCCACAAACCCGTGATCCGGTCTGTAGGTTCACCAATAGAGCACTCAGGAGAAACATCATGACTTGTAACGTAAATGGCACTTGGCAAAACCACCACGGCAATCGACCAACCGAAGAGGAGATGAAGTAGTGCCCGAGATCTACAACAACGCACCCCATCTGATGAAGACCGACCTGCTGAACCGTGGGTGGACCACGACATCGATCAACCGTTACCTGCCCCACCCCATCGTCGAGTACCGCCGATCTCACAGGGGCACCTACAGCGTCCATCTTTGGCCGCAATCGACCATCGAGTCCGCAGAGACAAGCGCAGAAGTAAAGGTCTACATCGACACCATCAAAAAGAGGAGGGAAAGTGCGTCGCTGACTCTGGAGATTCCGCTGCTAGACGCGACCCGGGAAGCTTCTAGGTCTGCTCATCGCTGGCGCGATCGCGCTGATAACGCCTGGAACGACGGCCATCGCCGGTGCGCGCGTACATGCAGCATCAACAAGCGCCACTGGTATGGCCTTAAGGAAAGGGGTATCGTCGCGTTGCACAAGGCAGGGGAGTTGAGATATGCGGGCGTGAGTCCGCAAGGAATGGCCGTCTATGAGTATGGCGAAGGCGGCCTGAAGTGCCTCCACTCCACGCTGCACCCGGTTGGTGTAGAGCGAACGCCGGTAGAAGGCCATCCAGAGATTCTGCTCGTCCCCGCGAAGAAACAGGAAATCAGGCTGCGCGATGTTGAGCAGACGCTATCCAATCTGGAGGTGCAAATGATCGGCTACGAGCGATCCAGTGCACCAGCCCACAAACGTGTGCGCGAAGAGCCCACCTGCTGGCGGTGTTGTGACGTGGGGCATCTCGCCAGCGAATGTGGGCAGCACGAAGGGATGACGGGATGCGAGTAGCCAGTGCATTGCGACGATCCCCGCCGCCAAGAGCGGAAATTTACGATTCTTTCGCTAAGATGTTCCCAATTTTTATCGGACGCCCGAGACTTATGTGTTGGCATCTGCCCAAGAGTCGCCGCACAGTCCGTTAACGCCCGCTTGTAACTAACAGGGATAGTAAGGAGACAATTCGGATGAAGAGTGAACTCAAACACTGCAGATCATCTCGTCCTCTTCGCGTTTGCATCTTAAAGAAGTGAGGGTTGTTTAACAAAGCTCTCTCGTTTAGCGCTTGAGCGATAGAGAATACAACCGACTAAGAGGAATTCATGGCTATCCATCCGCGCATTTGCGTGTTTCTTGTGGCACTCCTTCCAAGAATGGTGACAGTTTCTGCTCAGCAAATCCCTTCGGCAGCAATGGCGACCTCTCCAAGCGTTCGCCTCAATGTGGTGGTTGCGCCGAAGTCTGGGCCTACTATCACAGGACTCCAGCAGCAGGTGTAAGCGCTGGGACATCGGATCTGATTGCTCCCGCATCACGCCCACTCGGAACTGACCGGGGTGCCATTCTAACCTCCGGGTTGCAGACCGCTCGGGAGCGATCTCCCAAGCAAGGCGCGTGCTTTGAGCTTCTCATTGCGTTCTATGGCCTTCGCTTCGCCAGGACGGTAACATCAGATGACTGCGCGGAGGGCAACAGTTAGTGTGTGCATTCTGCTAAAGTTCTTCGCTATGGGAATCTTCATTGATCGCTTCGCACTCAAACGATCCTGCTTTGCCTCGCTGCTCATCCTGATGCTCTGCACGGCACCGCATCCGCTGCATGCGCAAGCGTCCACAGCCCCGGCGACATCTGCACCCGTCGTGCCGGAGTGGGCGCAGCCGGGATCTCCTACGCACGTCCAAGTGCCGCCACCGGCAGATTTTCATAGGCAGAGCAGGAACTTTGATGCGCCGATCGGAGTGTTTGAGGGCCAGTCTGACATTGGCGCCGCCGTAGTGCCAGGCAGTACAAATTACGACGCCAACACGAAACAGTACACCATCAACTCCGCCGGGTATAACATCTGGTACTCGCGTGACGAGTTCCGTTATCTCTGGAAGAAGATGTCAGGGGACGTTTCGCTTGCGGCCGATGTCACGTTTCCAGATGCGAAGGGCTACGGCGATCGCAAGGCGGTCCTGATCATTCGCCAGAGTCTTGATGACGATTCCAAGGAAGCCATGATCGGCGAGCATGGGGTGGGCATGATCCATCTGGCGTGGCGTTCGAACAGAGGTGCGTCAATGAAGGACGCCCAATTTCGGTTCGGGGGCACTCTGGCCGGGGTCAAAGCGAAGCGTATCGGAATCGAAAAACATGGCGATTCTATTGCGATCTTCATCAGTTTTGAGGGCGAACCCATGCACCAGCTTAGTCCACCAGTCACCCTCCACTTCGACGAACCTTTTTACGTGGGCATCGGCTTCTGCTCGCACTTGCCAGCGACATCGGACACTGCTGTGTTCTCCAACGTCGTTCTCCAGAGTTCGGCGGATAAGGTGCAGTAGATCGGAATAACGCTCGCGCTCCGATGCGGCTAACTGTGTGGCAAGCCGAATGGCCGTCAATAAGGAAATGGCCCTGCGATTTCTACCCAAAGAGGAGTGTCACAGACATGAAGGTTCTCTCGATCCAATTGCGATTCTGCGGTAAGCTCGCCCTGATCGCGTTCTTTCTGGCGGCTCCCACTCTCAAGGCGCAATCTTCTGCGGTTCATGCAGAAGCAGCACCCTCCGAGCAGCACCTGCGCAGTCGTCTCTTCATCTACGATCTGCGCGACGGCTCCTCGCGCCTGGTCTATAGTGCGGACTCGATATGGGAGGCACCCAACTGGTCTCCCGACGGGAAGTACCTCATCGCCAACTCTGGCGGGGGCATTTATAAGCTCGTCCTCAAACAGGACGGCACAGCCGAGCCGCAAAAATTAGCTGTGCCCGCAAACTTCCAATGCAATAACGACAAGGCCGTCTCTCCCGATGGCAAGAAGATCGCTTTCTCCGCCACTGTTCCGCCTCATAAGGGATCGCAGGTCTTTCTCGCAGACGCCGACGGGAGCAATGTCAAGCTAATGGCGTCCGAGTCGCCCAGCTATTTTCACGGTTGGTCGCCGGATAGCAAGACGCTCGCCTTCGTGGCCCAGCGCAACGGCAGCGGCCAATATGACATTTACGGCATGCCCGCCGATGGAGGCGCGGAGAAGCAGCTCACCTCCAATATCCACCACGACGATGGCCCGGACTACTCGCCAAACAACAAGTGGATCTACATCAATTCCGATCGGTCCGGCAAAGAAGCGGTCTGGCGTTTTCCCTCCGATGGCGCAGGCACCAATGATATGAAGGCCGAGATGGTTGTGAGCGATGGACTCGAAGACTGGTTCCCCCACATCTCGCCGGACGGCAAGAAGCTGGTGTATATCGGCTATCCCGCCGGTACGCCAACCCACAACCCGCGCACCGTCCAAATTGAGCTCAAACTCGTCGCGATCAACCACGGCGGGGTCGCCGCGTCCCCGAAGACGCTCGTGAAGGCCATCGGCGGACAAGGAACGATGAACGTCAACTCGTGGGCTCCTGACTCCATGCGCTTCGCCTATGTAGTTTATGAGGTCCTGCCGTAGGGCGAGCATACCAACGTCAGCTCGAACGAGGCGTCAATGAGCCCCAGTAGAAACGTGCCCTCGGAGGGGAACGGAGCGAGGGAGACAAAATGGAGGCTCTGGATGAAAAGCCTTGAATGAAAAGTGGTGATTGTGACGGGCGCAAGTTCCGGGCTGGGGGAACTTTGCCGACTTCTGCCACACTGACGAGCCTGGACTAGCTCACGACCGTATTGGGATAAAAGTGGGCAAGCAGGGTGCGATATTCGCTGCCTTGCGCGGCTAGGGCAGCGGCTCCGCGCTGGCATAGGCCGATCCCGTGGCCGATACCGACACCTTCGATCCCTGCGGAGGTTCGTTCAAATGTACCGGAGGGCAGTGCTGACCAACCGTGAATACGGTCGAGCGCAAGACGAGCGCGTTCGGTGTGAGGTGGTTCCAGCAATGGATCCAGGGTTCTTTGCCATCTCTCGGGGTGGTGGAGGCAGACGTCGCAGACGACCGAGTAGTACGGATAGATGGCCGCAGGAAGACCCAGGTCGGCAAGGGTGTGAGTGTGGCCGCCGCAACTGCGGCTGTACATGGCGGGAAAACTCTGATCTTCGTAGGTGAGGTGGAGAGATCTGGTCTGGAGTGCGGCTCTGGTGATTAGAGAGTCTGGTGTTGGGGCTTCGCGGAGGAACTGACAATGCGTGGTATCGCAGAAGTCGAAGCCACTATGTCCGGAGACGCCTGCGAGTAAGAAGGAACGCGACACGATTGCCTGAGCCTGCAGGTAAGCGAGAGGTGCGTGGGAAGGGCTCTCCGCGAGGACGATCGAGGCCACGGCAGATTCGCGATCCATGGTGATGACTGGCTGGAGGGCGTGACTTGTTGGGTGAATCTGTAGCTCGAGGGTGGCTGCGTACTGGCGGCTTATAGTTCCGTGGAGCGACGGTGGAGGAACGGCAAGCGTAAAAGTGGTGGCCTCGCCACTGATAGAAGTGACGCTAAGTGTAGTTGAGTCGTGAGTAGTGCCGTTGAGAATTACTTCGAATCGTTTGCCGGGAGCGGTACGGATGCTAGTTGCGGGAGCTTCGGGTCGAATGAGGAGGAGACTGCGATCGAGGTGCAACAGAAGAGGCTGCGCGGATTGCAGTAGGAGTTGTTGTGGCTCGAAGAGGGAGAAGACACCGAAGCGAATATATTCGCGGTTGTTTTGTGCGACAGTGAGTGGTGGTAATGCGACGGCCGCAAGGAGGCTGGCAGTGAAGTCGCGGCGGCTGAGCTTACCTTTCACGAGGAACCTCCAGAACATGGAGCATCTGGGCTGCGAGGGTTGCGGTTGCGGCCCCGGTGCTTCCCTGTTGGCGGAGAAGGAGCAGCGTGCGAGGGTTCTCGATGGGTGTGATGGCTATAACCAGACCGTCGGCGCTCGCGACACAGGTGCGATTGTGGCAGGGTGCGGTACCGGTCTTGGCAAAGGCGTCCGCCGAGAAGAGAGCGCTGGCCGAGCCCTTGGAAGCGGCTTCACGGAGGCCAGCAAGTATGCTTCCTGCGTCGGGCTGGGAAAGCAGGCTCGCGTAGGCGTGGGCGAGAGTGGCGGGGGCGATCTCCCATGTGGGGTCCAGGCCTATCAACTCAGCAGGTGTGGCTTCAGCAGGTGGGGAAGGCAGGCCAAGGAGTAGTAGGACACTTTGGAGGGCGTTGGGGTCCGTCTGGGTAGCGAGCTTGAGGAAATATGCATTGCAGGAATGGGCGAGGGCGTCTTCGACACCGAGCGAACCGTGGCCACGAGGGAGCCAGCAGCGGTCCTGCGTGCCGCGGCAGGTCAGGTGAGGGAAGGCGTTGTGTGTGCGAGCGTAGGCGAGGGCGAGAAACGGTTTGGTGAGGGATCCTACCGGAATCGGAAGATCAGGATCAGGGCCCTGATGCGCGATGATCAGGCCGTTGGTAAGGTCGAGTACGAGCCATGAGAGGCGAGGGTTAGTAGCTCGGGGCCAACGCTGAGTCAGAGCAGACTGGGTCGATTGTGCGCGAAGCGAGGTTGGAGTGGTGACTGAGGCCGCAGCGGCGAGTTGACCGTGTGCGAGGGAGCAGTTCAGCAGGACAAAAGACAACGCGACGCTGGCCAGCGCTTTCGCACCGGAATGGAATTCGGAGGAGACTAACGAGATTCGGGGCGCCATTGATAGAGGACGGTCTGATGGATGGTGTTGGGCTGCTGATCGGTCGAAGGGGCAGGGGCCTCGGTGAATGTCTCCGAGTCGAGCGACTGGAAAGTGGTGCTGAGGCTGGTGACATTGCGGGAGAAGAAGGCGGGGGCGGTGTCGTCGCTGTGAGGAGTAGAGACCGTGTGATCGAACAAGCTGGTGAGGCGTCCAAAGTTCGGACGCTCAGCGGTGTGGTGGAAGCCAGCGATTGTGGAGGCGATGATGGGTTTGGGCGCGGCGGCGTTTGAGGCCCCGAGAAACTGAAGAAGAGATTCTGAGTCGGTGGCCAGGATGAAGCGATTGCCCTGGATAGCGAACGCGAAGGACTGGAGGCCGGAAAGCTCGAACAAGGTGGTGCTTCCCTGCTGACGTGACCGCCACGTAAGGCCCGCACTTCCAATGGTGAGGTGCGGACTTAGGGCTTCGGTAAGTGCAGACTGGACGGAATCGGGGGTCCACGGGGCTGGGGCGGACAGGATGACGACGTTATGAATTGGGAGAAAGAGCATGTCCGGTCTGGTTGAGTGGGTCGTAGAAGAATAGACGAGCATCGCGTCGGGGTGGGCAGAATCAAGCACTGCATGGATTGAGGCCAACGCAGCAGTGAGGGGCTGTTGGGGAATTGGCAGCGTATCGATGCGAGTGTCTAGATCCGTAAGGCTCCCGGCGTTTTGCACGGAGAGGTCGACAACCGGAGCGAGGTGTTGGTCGCGGAAGGAAGATGGTGAGCGGCTGAGGACTTTGTCATTCAGCGCGTCGACAATCTGCTCCGTCGTGGGTTGGGCGGTTGCTCGGTACACACCAGCGTTCGACGGAAGGAGTTGCAAAAGTGGGGCAAGGTCCGAGGTGGGAAGCGGATTTTCTGTCGTGGTGGGGATCAGAACGCGCTCTTCACGGAAGGACTGCTGTCCCAGGTAAAGGTCGGAGACTGCGGATCTGAACTGTTTGAGCTCGGTGATGTTCTGCTGGATCCAATAGCTACGGAAGTAGGGGGACGGAAGGATTCGCGCGAGGTTCAGAGTCATCCGCAGGGCCGGTGGTTCGGAAGCTGGCGACTTGGCGGCAGAAGTCGATGTGATATACCAGGATTCGTTTTCGAGGGAGGCATCTCCCTGATGCTGCATCCGCAGCAGGGCGCTGGCAAGGAGGTCTTCACGGGTGGCAAGCAGGAGGTAGTCCCCGTGGACAGCGAAAGCGACGGTGCGCTCTGGGTCGCCCTGGGTTCGGATGTAGAAGGAATCGCCGCCTGCCTTGCGGAGCTGGAATTTGCTTCGGAGCTGGACGAGTTGGGTCTGTTCGGCTGCGGCGGATGTCATCTGAGTGATGTAGAGAAATTGGAGGTTACCGATGTCGTACCAGGCGAAGATGCTCTGGCGTCCTGCGATCTGTTGCAGAAAGTGCATATCCGGTGGGAGACCTGCGGAAGCGGCGAACTGATCTTGCGCTTCACCGAGACGGGCGAAGAGGCGGGAGCGCGAGAAGGCTTCGTAATTGTCGCTGGTGAGCCATCTGCGCTGCTCCGAGGAGGCGCTCCAAGACGAAAGAAGGGCGGCGAAATCGGTGGCTTCGATGGACAGAAGGGAGCCTTGCGGAACAAAGGCGGAGAGCGGAGCGGGAGGCGGAGTGGCCGATTGGTAAGCAGCGTAAAGAACGCCCATAGTGATGAGCGGCGCTGCGACAACTAGAGCTATACATTGCCGGAGTGTTGGTTTGAGGGTCATGGCTGGACCTTCTCTGAGTTATTGGTGAGCCGTGGGCGAACAACCACGGCCTGGTTGAGGTGAGGTTGGATGATGGGGCGGCGAGACTGGTTTTCGTTGTCGAGCTGAACGCGGGCCTCGGTGGTGACGATTCGCGTCGCGATGAGCTTGCCGCGAGCGGGATCACGATTGAGGGCTGCAGCAGATCGCAGATAGGTATAGGCCTGCGCAGGCTCGTCAAGCTCCTCATAAAGAGTGGCCACGGCAAGGGCAAAAGTGACTTTTTCTTCTCTCGTGCGGAGGATAGTGGGGAGAGTGGCGCTGTTGCCTCCGTCATTTGGCAAGGAGCGTTCGTCCATGGGGCCGAGCGCGTCGGAGTCTGCCGCCGTGTATTGGTTGAAGTTGGTAGAGCCTTGGGCCTGATTGTCTTGCTGGACGTCGTCTTGCTGAATTTGGAAGCGAGCGTAGCCGTTGGGGGATCGCAGTAAAGGCTTGATGGCGGCGAGGGCTTGAATAGTATGGCCGAGCGCGAACTCGACGCGGAAGATTGCAAGGCGGAGAGTATCGCTGGGGGCGGTGGCCATGGCATCGCGAAGGAGAGCTGGTTGTTTAGCCACTGGGGCCAGGACGGCTGCCGCGATACGGGCGGGGACAAAGTAGGGCTGACTGGCTTGCTGCGGGGTGATGCTCGAGGCGGCGAGGAGGGTGAGCTCGACACTGTCGAAGGTATGCGAGCCGGGGGCGGATTTGAGGGCGGCGGCGGCCGCGGCGCGGATGGCGTAAGGGGTAACGGCGGTTGAGGCAAGAGCAGTGAGAGTTGCCACGGCGTTCTGGTGAGTCACAGTCTGGGTTTGGGCGAGTCGGAGGCGGTAGGCGGGATTCCAGGGAGAAGCGTTGGCCAGGGTGGTGAGGAACGGCAGAGCTTGGGCGGGGTGGCCCGACTGCTCGAGGAGGCTGGCGGCGGAGTCGAGGTTGGCGTAGAGATCGGAGCTGCTGTTACTGGCGCTGGGGAGCAGGATGAGGCGACGGAGGATCTCAAGCGCGGCAGTGAGGTCGTTGAGGTCGAGGCGAGCCTGGGCGAGCGCCAGGTAGTCTGGGGAAGTAAGTTCATGCTGCTGGAGCTTCTGCTGGAAGACGTATTCGACCAGGAATCGGTTGGAGGATTTATCTCCTGCGGTGCGAAGCTGGCTGGCTGCGGCTGCGATCAGCTGGAGGGATGGGACGGCGGAAGGGTGTGCCGTGAAGTCGGCGAGAAGCGCGTGGATGCGGGACTGGTGAGCGGCAAGCAGAATGCGAGCCTGCTGGACGGCATCCTGCTGGCGTTCGGCATCGGGGATGGTGTCGAGGAGAGACTGGGCTCCGGCGTCCTGTTTTTGCTGGATGAGGTAGGTGAGGAGGCGGAGCCGCGCCCGCGTGACGTCGCTGGGTAAGGTGTTGGAGTCGGATGAGTTCGTCTGAGTCGTCTGTTCAGCAACTGAGAGCTCGGCCAATTCCAGCTGGCGGCGGTAGAGACGGCCGAGAGATTCGCGAGGGAACCAACCGCCTTCGTAAGGTGACGCGAGTTGATTGAGGATAGCGGAAGGGTTTCGAGCCGCGTCGGCGAGGGAGAAGACCCAGACAATTGCGGCGTCGGCTCCGTCGGGGCTCAGTGCGATGTAGGCGGAGTAAAGGAGTTCGCTGCTACGGTAATTGCCGTTCTTTGCGATGTAGGCGCGTAGGACGGTATCCATAGCCGGGCGGAGTTGGGTGCCGAGGTCGCGGTCGTGGGCGTCTTGGGCGATCGCTGTGAAGTCGATCCAGAAGGATTCGGGGACGGCTCGGAGGTCGACTTGGGCGCGGAGGAGGGTGAGCGCCGCGTTCCATTGGTCCAGGGCCTCCTGGCGATTGGTAGGAGGCTTGCTGATAGGCCAGTAGGTGACGGCGATGGCGCGATGAATGGCAGGCGTTCGCGGAGTGAGTTCAAGCGCGTGATGATACTCGCGTGCCGCGTCGTCGGGCTGGCTCGCATCGGCGTAGGCCCGGCCGAGCGCGATGTAGCTCTCGGGGGCGGTGGGCTGGGCTTCGAGGCCGGAAGACAGGAAGTCTTCCGGGTCGTCGGCTGGAGTTGGCACGAGGGTGCGATATACGCCGTAGCGCATGCCATAATAGAACCAGTCGGTACTCACGAGTTGGCTGGAGCGGTCTGGGGCGGTGGCTAGGCGGTCGGCAACGGTGTTGTCGCCGAGGGCGGCGTGAAAAGCCCCAGCGATTCTGGGGGACGGGTCGGCGAAGAAGAGGCCGACAAGCGCTGTGGTGGCGCTGGCCCAGACAGGCTGGCGACTGCGAGCGCGGGCGTCGACGGCCGATTGGGCAAACGGTTCGGTGGCATTGGCAAGGATGTAGTTGGCGGCCGCGTCGGCATACGCTGCATTCGACGAAGAGGCCTGGTCGAGGAGCGACCGCTGATCCATCCGCAACAGAAGTTGGAAGTACCGCTCCCTGAGGGCGGCGCGATCGTCGGATCGGAGATTCATGGACCGGAGAACGCGCAGCTCTGCGGTGGGATTGCCTTCGTCTGACCATGCACTGACCGCGCGAGCGAGGATCACGTCTCGGGTAGCGGCCGGACGCGTTGCTGCATACGCCTCCAGAGTCTTGGCAAGCGCTACGTTGTCCATGCGCTGCTGCTCGAGAGTGTCGTATGCAGAGAGCTGACCGTCGCCGATCTTACCGCCAGCAAGAAGGAGATCTTTGCGCCACTGGGCCTCGCGGTCTTTGAGACCCGCTGATTCGGCAGCAGGAATCCAGGTTGACGCTACCTCTGCGGCGGGCTTGCCGTTGCGCTGGGTGTCGAGGAACTGCGCATAAGTTAGTTTTTCTTCCGGAGTATAGAACTGGGCCACCGTGAGGCCGATCTGCCGGAGGGCGTTCTGGTAACTGCTTTGGGCTTGGGCCTGGCGCTGAGCAATCAGATTGCGACGCCATTCCTCATCGCTGACTGCCGCAATTCCCTGCTTCTCTATCTGCTCAACAATAACGCTGGGCGACGCTGCAGAGGCTGTGGCGGCCGCGATAAGTGCACCCTGCATTGTGCTGAACGCATCAGCGGCGTGGCGCTGTCGCGTCATAATGCGGACGTAAGTGAGTAGGCCGTCGCGGTTGTATGCGGAAGCCAAAAGATCATTCCCGGCTAGTTCAACTCCCTGATCAGCGAAGGTGCGGGCCTGGTCGAGCAGGTTCCAGGCTTCGAGTTGGGCGGCGAGTTTGAAGTAGTTCTGCGGGGCCTTGGGCCGACCGTCGATGTAAGCGGCCTGCAGAGCGCGGGCTGCAAGATCATTCTTGCCTTGACGGGCGCGGGCCTCAGCAGATTTCAACATCCACTGCGGATCCTTGTAGGTGAGGAGATAGAGACGATCGTAGTCCGCGCATGCTGCGTCGAAGTTCTGCTGGTGCTCTTCCAGATCGGCACGGGCAATATAGAGATCGGGACGGTCTTTGCGAATAGCAATTGCCTTGCTGTACGCGGCTAGAGCGGCGGGGTAATCCTCAAAGAGAGCGCTGACGCGAGCAAGAATGATGACGAAGCGCGAGTCGCGCGGAGAGTCGGCGACGGTCTTGTTGAGGAAGGCCGTGAGTTGTTGTTTGCGGTCGTATTGAAGTGCGTACAGCGCAGCGTTCTGAGCTATATCTGGATCGTCAGGAAAAGCGCTGATGAGAGCAATTTGTTGGTCTGTGGCGCCCTCGTAATCTTTCAGGTGGGTTAGAGCAACGATGAGGCCCTGCCTAAGGAGCGCAGTCTTGTCGCTGCGAGTTTCTGCTGGCAGGTTTGCGGTTCTCAGTGTGGCTAGTGTGGTTGTGTAGAAGTCGCGGAGCCCCGCGTCGTCCTTGGCGAGAGCATAACTGTCAGCTTGAGTGGCAAGATACCTAGGATCGTAAGGGTCTGCGGCGAGGAGTGGGGCAAGCAGGGATCGTGCCCCGGCGTAGTCACGACTCTGGTTGGATTTGGTTGCAGCTTCGAGGGTGAAAGCGCGGGAGAGTTCGGGATTTGCCTCGCGGGAAGCCTGCGTGAGAGTAGCGATGGCTTGCTGGGGATGCTTGGCATTCCAGTAAAAGTCAGTGGTGAAACGGACGACGCCGAGTAGCTTGGGATTGTCGCGGTGAACGGACTCGACGATGGTCTGAGCGGCAGCGAGGTCTTTGCCGTCCGTGAACGACCGGGCGAGAGTGTATTGGAGCTGAATACGCTGGACGGGATCGGCGGAGAGTGCGATCTCGCGGTCGAGGGCGTGGCGATAAGCGGCATCGAGCTGGTGCTGCTGGGCAAAGGTAGCGAGCTGGCCCGCCTGGTCAGAGGTCGTGGCGTTGGTGATCGCGTTGTCAACGAGCGAGGCGATACTACCCTGCTGGTGACGGGCGGTAAAGATGTCGGCACGGAGGCTAAGAGTGCTAAGGTTGGGGTCGCCAGCAACCGCCTTGGCCGTGGCTTCGTCGATCAGCGCGGCGAATGGGGGGCGATTCGCAAGAGTGATTAGGCGAGCGCGGGCATTCGAGTTAGGCTCATCTGCTGTTGAAGCGGCTACATATTCGGCGACAGCCTGGGCGGGAGCGAGTTTGTTCTCGGCGATGGCTCCCGCCTCGTAGCCATAGAGGACGGGGGAATGGAACTGTTTGCGGGCGGCGGCAATCTGAGCGAGCGCGTCGTCGAACTGGAAATAGTCCCAGAAGATTGTGGCGGATTGAAGATAGCCGCAGTATGGCGAGGCAGTAGCGATCTGGGCCTCCGCAGAGACAGCGAGAGCGGTTGACTGCGAGTCGGCGTAGATGTCACCGATACGGGCGAGGCGCTCGACGTTAGCGGGATCGGCGGCCAGCAGGTTCTTCTCGATCACTATGGCCTGCGCCGTCTGGCCAGGATCGAAGTAGGCGAGGGAGCGGAAGATGCTGGAGGCTTCCTCGCCCAGCGTGACATCGGCGGGATATGAGCGAACAAGGTTGCTGTACAGCGGAGCAGCAACTTCAAAATGCGACTGCCAGACTTGGCCCTCGGTGAGTTCGCGAGTGGCGGCTGGGTTTTGCTGCTGTTGGGATTCCGATGGGACAAGCTGCGCGAGAGCAGCCAGTTCGGCGTCTAACTTGCCCGTGCGACTAAGGGTGTCGAAGAACTGGTTGCGAAGGTCGGCTGCTTCGAACCAGTGCTGGCGCAGGAGTAAGTCACGGGCAGCGGGGTCGGCCGTCGCCTTGGCCTGATATGCCGCGAGCAAATTACGGGTAAACCGGAGTTCGTGGGGAAAGCGCTGGTGGGCGTAAAGGTTAAGCTGCAGATACAGCTGCGGCCCGCTCTCGTTGACGATGGAGAAGTACTGTTCCAGACCAGTGCCGCGGAAGGTGTCGACGACCTGCCGGGTGAGGGTGTCAAAGTCCTGTTTGCGTTGAAGTCGCAGGTAGAACCGGGCGAGCTTGTCGTAGAAAGTTGGGCCGGGAAAACGGGCAATGGCGCGGCGGTAAACCTCCTCCTGCTGCGCAGCGAGGTTATTCTGCTGAAGAAAGTCAGCGAGGCGTTCATAGAGGAGTGGATCGTCGGGGTTACGGTCGATCTCACGACGAAGGACAGCAAGTGCTTCAGGCAGACGTCTCGTAGTTGTCAGACGGCCAAGGTAGCGTTCGAGCACTTGGCTGTAGGTGAGGTTGTCCGCAGGCATGACCACGGAATTGCGCGTTGTGGTGAGGTCGAGAGCGGGTTTGCTGGAGGCCGCCGCGCTGGACGTCTCTGGCTGCTCTTCTGACTGCGGAACGGGCTGCTGCGTCGAAATTCGATTGCTTGTCGCGGAGGCGGTGAGGGGCTGACCCTGGGCGCTACGAGCCAGTTCGGACAGCAGTTCGTTATAAAGAGCGAACTCAGCAGTGGGGTTGTTGATGCGAGCATAGCCGTCTGCGACGATGATCGCGACCGGGACGCGTTCCGGTGCCGTGGGGAATGCGTCGAGGAAAGCGTTCCCGGCGGCGATGGTCGCCTGGTCATCGCCGTAAGCAGCGTATGCGCTGACCATCGCGGCATGGAGGGACGAACGGGAGGATGCGTCGGGGAAAGTCTTGTCGAGCAGAGCAAGAAGCTCTGCGGCTTTGGCGCGACGGAAATACGGTGTGGCACGCCGCTCCTCTTCGTGAAACTCCGAAGCCGGGCTAGTGGAGTTAAGCCAGAGCGAGAGGATGCCGTTGAGGTAACCAGGGCCGCGATCGACAGTCGCGATGTCCCGATAGAGCGAGAGATTGCCAGAGCCGAGATAGATGGGCTGCTCGGGTGCTGTTAGCAGGAGCTGAACGATGCTGCTAAGGGCAGCTTCCTGCGGAGACTGTGGCGTAGAGGTGAGCTTTCCCGGAGTGCTGTAGAGTGCGAAGTCATACCTTGCGGTCTGTTCGTAGAGCCCCACGCCATTCAGCAGTGTGGCGATGGTATACAGCTCGTCGGGTGTCCAGGCTGCTTTGCGGAACTCTTTACTAAGGCGGTACTCCTCGAACGAGCGGGCCGCGGCGGCGAGGTTTCCTTGCTGCTGAAAGTAATAGAAGACTCGGGTGGCGGAGGCGAGGTCGTCGGGGTTGTGGGAAAGTTGAGCGCGGGCCGCGGCAAGCATGGCACGCTGCTGGTGTTGAGCGGCAAGCATGCCAAAGTAGCTCTGGACTAGCTCCGAAGGCCACAACGGTTGAAAGCTGGCGTCGTAGAGGGCAAGAGCTTTTTGCGGTGAGCCGCGCCGGTATTCCACAAGTGCGGAGGCCTTTACTGGGAAGATAGCGTCCTGAGGGAAGGCGGTCTTGAAATCGGCAATTGCGGCAACGGCTTGATCGAATCGCTCCTGGCGGATGAGTGTATTGATGAGGGCGGCGCGGACGGATGGCTCGGCGGGGTAACGTTTGATCCAGGCGGCGTATGTCGTAAGAGTGACTTCAGGCTGCAGAGCCTGGTCGTTCGCAAGCTTGAGGATTCGATCGTACGCGTGCCAGGAACGCTGCTGTTCTACTGGCCGGTACCTATCAGTATCCGGAGAAGGCGCGGCGGCTACGGCTAATAGCGTAGCGATCTCCTGCCGGGGTTGGAGGCGGCGGTGGTAGAAGTCAGCCAGTTCGAGTTGTGCTGCGGGAACGTCCTTAGCGTGGGCGGAATAGGCCTTCCAATCTGCTTCGGCGGCAAGGAAGTCGAGTGCCTGCTCATCGGTCTGGGCGCGAAGAGCGTAGAGCTCCGGGTCGGCGGGATTCTTGGCAACCAACGAGGAGAGCTCGGTGCGAGCCTCAGCCGGTGGCCGCGGGTACAAAGTGCGCAGGCCGGGAAGGTCCATCAGGCGATAGAGGGCCGACTCAATCGAAGAGTTGCCGACAACTTGCTCCATCCACGCTGGAAGGTTGGCATGAGCTTGGACGACGCACAGAGTGACGATCGCGGCGATCGTCGTGGCAAGGAATAACCCACGCCGCCAGGTCCCGACAGGTAGCAATCGGTCCATTGAAGCACGTGGCGCCGACCGGCTAAGGGATGACTTCAATCTGCACCTCCTGTGAGCCGACGTTATGTGCGATGTCCTCCGCAGTGACGGAGAGAGTGTAGGTGCCAGGAGCGAGGCTATCCGGAATGCGGATCTGTCCGGTGCTGGCCGTCGCGGCACTGTTCCAGCGGAGATCGACCGCTGGTGCCCCCTGCAGACGGGCCGTCAGAGTACGGGTGGTAGCCGTGGCCCCGGCGCGAACCAACATCAGGTCGCCGCGATGGTAGCGAGTGTGGTCGAGGGAGATGCGGACAGCGGGGGCCGTCGAGGCAATGACGAACGTCTTAGCCTCGGACCAAGTATGGCCAGCGGCATCCCGCAGAAGGAGTCGGACCGTGTAGGTGCCGTCCTTAATGTCGGTAGGGGCAAGGAACCGGGTCTCCCACAGCCGGTCACGGTTGCCTTTGCTCTGGTCGTCTTCGGATTCCAGGTGACGGAGAGATTTAGTGAGCCCAAAGGGAAACAAGGCAATCACGGAGGTGATGGAGGGGTCCGTATGGATGCGTAAGACAGGGTCGCCGGGGCGGATGACCCTCGGGCGAAGCAAAGATCGCGGGACCGCGAGGAAGGAAGTGTACGGGGTAACGAACTTGTAGCGACGGGAAAGCCGGATGATCTCGTCGATAGCCTCGCGGGTCTCGCCGTCGCGGGCGATCTGGTCGAGAAGCGCGTTGACGCGGGCTTGCGCCCAAAGGCGTGGGAGCTGCGGATGGGCAAGGGACTCTGCGGGCAGGTCGAGCCGCGTATGGGCATTCAGCTCACCTGCAGATGCCACAAACGTAATCTTCTTTGCGGGTGCGCGATAGTCGCCGACCCAGGACGCGATGCTGCCCGCATAAACGGAGTCGTCGAGAGGGTAGAGAGTATGAAGGGCGTTCGGGTTGACGGCAAGGTGAAGGTCGTCGACAGGACGCGTGCCGATGCGAGTGAGAAACCTGGCCAGTTTCGCGTCGAGCGGCTCAGTCGACAAAACCGACTCGAAGACGCCGTCATTATGGGCAAGCTGTCGCAGGAGGGGCAAGTTGGCATCATCGCCTACCGCGAAGATGTGGGTGCGCGGATGCTGCTGGGACTTCTTCCATTGGTTAGCATAGTTCGCGGCAAGTTTAGGGGTCAGAATGGTCGTACCCCGGTCGGAGCCGCCGTCGGTCAGAAGAATCATACTGCTGTTCGCAAGAGTCGCCTGGTCCAATCCGGCAGTGAGTGCTTTGCCTACATCCGTACCTCCGCGTAGACGGCTGGCGCGGACGAAATCAAGGGCATGCTGGACGTTGGTGGAATCGGCGAGGATGGGTTGAGGCTGGAAGGCAGAGACGTCCTGGTTGAAGAGGAGAAGATTGAAATGGTCCGTTGGCGACAGGCCATACAGGATCTTTTCAAGAGTAGCGTAGATACGTTCGAGCTTCTCCCACTGCATGGACAGTGAGTTGTCGAAGAGGATGACAACATTGCGGGGCTGCGCGGAAGCAGCTTGTGCAGATTTCGGGTCACCGATCAGGACCTGGCCCAGAACAAAGCCCGGCTCTGGCTGGATAGCCGAAACAAGAGTCTTTTCGTCTGGACCCGGGAGGCTGAGATGGGGGTTGCGGAAGGTCGTGACGGAGAGAGTGTTGGCCGCCGCCGGATCGAGCTTCCATTGGACCGTAAAATCTTCGGTCAGGTCGAGATTAGCCGCCTCGAATGTTCCAACAGCGCTGTGTGTGTCCTGCCGCGTGAGCTTCAGAGGCAGTGTCTTGGCGAGGAGTTGGAGGTCTTGCATCGCGGTGGCCGAGTGCAATTCAAAGCGCAACTCAAAGTGCTTGACGGACTGCTTCTGGTAGGCCGTGGGCTGAAGCGGCAAAAGGAAGGCCTGTTGAAAGCGCGAGGTCGGCAAGGTCTGGTGGTACTCAAGCTCCAATCGCTTGGTGCCATACGCCGGAATTGGGACAATCTTCGCGCTGAAGGTGGAGGTCGCTTTAGGGTCGGATCCGCTGCGTTCACCAGCTTCGAGCAGGCCGGGGTCGATCGCCTGGAGACGGGCATTGTCGTAGATCTCTTCGGCCCGCTTGCGTTCCAGAATTACGGCTGGGATGCGGACTGGGCCGTCCCAGGTGGCAAAGTCCGAGACTGTGCTGCCAGAGGGGAGCGCAAACACGTAACTACCCTCTTCGATCTTGTTCGTGTGGTTAGCGAAGATCTGAGTGATGAGGACGCGGGCATCGCCATTGTCGATCGTGATGCTTACGGACATCTCCTCTAGCGAGAGGATGGAAGGGTCCGGCTGTTCCTTGTCGCGGGGAATCAAAACGCCCGAATCAGCGTAGACCCGCAGCGATGCAAGCAGCAGAAACAACATGGCGGCGGCGACGTTCAGGCCGGTGACTCGATTCACTGGACAAGCCTGCTTTCTGCTATATCGACGATGCCGTTCTCAGTGCCGATATAAAGTCGACCATCGTGTTCGGCGAGCGCGGTAACGTTGAGCGAAGGCAGTCCGGAAGTGATTCTTGACCAGCGGCGGGTTGCTCGGTTGTAGACCAGAAGGCCGTCGCCCAGCGTTCCGGCAAAGACCTGCCGCGCTGTGACAAGCATGGCATTGGGATTGATCTCGGAGGGGCGCGTTGCGCCTTCCATTGCAGTGATGTGGCCGGAGCCGTCGAGCTGCATCACACCAGAGCCGTAGGTGCCGACGAAGAAGTTGTCCCCTGTGTTTTCGCTGACCGGCACGATTGCTGTAATCCAGTTCTGCTTAAGACCGGAGTTCGCAGTGGTCAGGTTGCCGTGGACCACTCCATCGTTAAGCAAAGATATGCCCCCCAGCGTTCCGGCCAGCACTCTGGTTCCACCGGGGTCGCTGGCAAGGCTATAGACGTGATTGTTTACCAGGCCATGGAAAACGTAAAGGCTGTGCAGGCCGGTTGCATCGATAAACGTCAAGCCAGCGGGCGTGGCGAGCGCTAGACCATCACGTGTCAGCGCGATGTCGGTCACCTGGTCGGCGATCAACCCGTCGCGGCGGAGGATTGTCTGGCGCGGACTGCCGTTGGAATCGAAGAGAACGAGGCCGTTGGCCGTAGCAACATCAACCGTATCACGCGTGGGATCCGGGAGGATGCGATTGACGCAGAAGATGTGGTCGTCTTCTATATGACGGGCGGAATCTTCCCCCGTACCCGAAAAGGTGAGGATGTCGAGACCACGGTCGAAATAGCCAACCCAGAGGCGACCACCCTGGTCAAAGCTGAGCGCGGAGATGTTACTGTCAGCAAGTTTGGACGGGGCGGCGTTGAGGATGGGCTGCCACTCCCCAGAGCGTTGACGCCGAAAGAGACCAGTGGAGGTTACCGCGAGCAGATCAACTCCCCCTCGATCCGGGCTGGTGGCCACGAGGTCAATGGCTTCTACCAGGCCCTGGGATGTGGCGTGGCTCGTGTGCCTGCCTGGTCCCGCGTCGATGGGGACTTCATGGATACCCTGGTCGATGGTGGCAATCGTGAGTATCCCACCATCTGTAGCGAGGGCATGCGCAAAAAGTCCCGGAGCGAGGATGCGTCCGGGGCGACCGTCCAGAAATTCGGTGACGCCCAACGGAGTGCCTACGAAGACTTTGCCAGGAGCAAGAGCGAGGGAATCGACCTGCTGGTCGGGCAAGCCGGAAGTGGCGTCAAAGGTGTCCAGCTGGCCCGCGTGCCAATGGAACACCCCGCGGTTGCGTGTGCCGATCCATAGATCACTCGAGTCGCCAGCCAACCCCGTGATGGCGAGATTCGCCAAGTTGGCATGGAACGGGGTGAGAGTCCTGCCGTCGTAAACGAGCAAGCCAAGCTGGCGGGTACCGAGGAGCAGGTCGCCGGAGCTAAGCGGAAGGATTGCGGTGATGTCACGGGCCGCTGCAAGCCGGGGACGGAGGTGACGGAGGTTGGTGCCGTCATAGAACAGGACGCCTTCACCGTGGGTAGCGAGAATCAACTCAGGATGGCCGATGCCGCGCAGAACTCCGGTAGCCATGCGGACGATTGGAGCGGGTGGAAGATCTAGGCCTGTGCGCCATAAGTGCGGGGTGGCTTCGAGCGTCGGGAACTCAGCAAGGCCGCCCGGACCGGCGAGGTAGAGCTTGCCCTCAAAAACGGCGGCCGTGCCGTAGCTTGAGGGTGTAGCGAGAGGTTCGAACCCGGGGTTTTCAATGTGGGTAGCCGTGGAGACTTCGAAGGCTAGGTTGCTCTCTTTAGCGAGCTGGGCTCGCGTGAAAGTCAGCGAATGCTGGACGCTCACGGTAACGAAGAATCCTATGCCGAGCAGCAGGATCACTGGGAGAGCCGTTGCAGCGACTACGATTTTTCGCATCGTCCTCGAACCTTCGATATTGTGAATCGATTCGGCGCCAGAGTAGCACGATTAGAGGTTGTTTGAAATTAGCCAAATCCTGTTGCGTTCTGAGATTTTCTGGGACCGCATCCGCGACCCAAATTTCCCGCACGCTGCGATCCGGTAACGTTACCCGAACTTTATCCGCATGGGTGCGCGTTGGACTCCAGACATAGGCGTACTCGTACACGTTGCCATGAACAGCGAATTCCCGGGACTCCGCGCAGCAGGTCTGATCGCCTCCAGACTGATCGAACTTGATCTTATAAATTTTGTCTCAGAATCGGACCTTCCATGGGATACTCATTGGCACACTGCTTATGGAATTCTTTCTGATCTTGGTTCTTGGGGCCATTGTTGTCTGGCTGGTGAGCAAGCGCAGCGCTGACCAACAGTACACGCGACAACTGTACGATCTTGCATCTCGTTTGGAAGATCGTGTGCTTCGGCTGGAGAGGGCGCAGGAGTTGAAAGCTGCGGCATCGCCTCATCCTGAGCCTCAGGTGCGAACGCAGAATGTGGCTCAGTCGACGGCCCCCATTCCCAAAGCCGCACAGGTCTCTGTCGATGTTCCGGCGATTCTTCCGCAACCGATTGCGAGAAGCCAAACACCGGAAAGTGCCCTCACGGGGGCGCCAACCATGCGGGAAGCTGTCGCAGGCACCGCTACGGGACCAAAACAAGCTACTTGGACTGCATCTGTGTCGCCAACGCCGCCGCGAGTGCCGCCATTTGTCCCACCCTTTGGTTCGGTGCCCAAGGAGTCATCGCAGGCGACTTCTCCTGAAAAACATTCTCTCTCGCTGGAGGAGAGGCTCGGCGCGAATTGGCTCAACAAGCTAGGCATCATCATCCTGGTCATCGGCGTGACTTTCTTTCTCGCCTATCAGCTACGCACGCTCGGGCCGTTAGGAAAGACCGTCGTTGGATATGTCATTAGCGTGATGCTCCTTGTCGGTTGCCTCTTGCTGGAACGGCGCAAGAAGTACCAGATCTTTGCACGTGCGGGCATTGGAGGGGGCTGGGCTCTGACCTTCTTCGTTACGTACGCCATGTATCACGTGTCGGCAACGCACATTTTGTCTTCGCAGGCGGTTGACCTCGTCTTAATGATGCTCGTCGCCGTGGGCATGATCTGGCACTCTCTGCTTTACAAGTCACAGATCGTTACAAGTCTCGCCTTTCTGCTCGCGTTTTGCACCGTCGGCATTAGTCATGTCACCGTCTTCAGCCTGGTCGCGGGTTTGCTTTTGGCTGTTGGCCTGGTGTGCGTCACCAGTCGGGAGCACTGGTATGAGCTTGAGCTTGCGGGTCTCGTAAGTGTTTATCTCAACCACTTCCTATGGCTGCAACGGGTACTTCCTGATGGCGGCCAACCGGGGCACCGCTTTCCTGAGTTCTTTGCTAGTGCCGGGCTCCTTCTTCTCTACTGGCTTATCTTCCGCGTCGCCTATGTTCTGCGTTCTACACGGAACGGCCGTGAAGAGCTGATCTCCTCAGTAACTGCGATTCTCAATGCTGCGGGTCTGCTCAGCCTGCTTAAGTACCAGTCTTCTCATCCGGAGTGGGCGTTCTGGGGCCTCTTAGCGTTGGGGACAGCGGAGATGCTCTTCGCCATATACGCTCGGCGTAAATTTCGGACGGCCTTTATCGTCCTATCCAGCATCGCCTCGGTGTTCCTGCTCGCTGCGGTCCCATTTCGTTTCAGTGGGTCGAATTGGTCGATATTCTGGCTGCTCGAGGCAGAGGTTCTATTCCTCACCGGTCTTCGCATGAAGGAGAGTGTCTTCCGCAGGCTCGGATTGATTGCCGGATTTGCAGCAGCGATTCAATTGGCCGTTGCCGACGTATATCCCATCATCCTGTTGCGCCAGACGCAGCCGGATATCCATCGTCATCTGGCAATCTCAATTGCTCTCATCTGTGGAGCAATTGTTTATTGGTTCAATTCCCAGTTTGCTCCAAGCCGTTGGACGGAGATCCGTGAATCTCAGGGCGACAGTTCAGTCTTGAGATTCATGTCCTATCTTGGGCTTCTTGCCGCCATGGGCGCCCTTTGGGTCTTCTTCCCCGGTAGCGTGACGGTGGTCGCATGGATGCTGCTCGCGGTCTTGCTGGGCTTGGTGGCAGAGAAGTTAGCGTCCGATGATCTCACGCTTCAGGCAGATATGTTGGCAGCTTCTGCGTTCGTGCGCATACTGGTCATCAATCTTTTCATCCCGGGCCATTGGGGCTCCTTTTCCCAGCGAGCGGTCACGGTTGCGATATCCGCGGCACTCTTCTACTGCTGCACCCGTCGAAAGAGTGGATCGGATGTCCTCCACGCCGCGTACATTCCGGCGGCATACTCTTGGGCAGGCTCAACTCTACTTGGCCTGCTTGTCTGGTACGAGTTGCGTCCCATTAGCGTTGCCGTGGGTTGGGGCGTGCTCGGCCTCATCCTGTTTGAGATCGGCATGCTTCGTCGCCGCTCTTATCTTCGCCACCAGGGTTACGTCCTGCTTGCTGCCAGCTTCATTCGAATCTTTTTTGCGAACCTCAGCGCCGGTGGAGACTCCCGTTTCCTCAATCCCCCGATGTATACCGTGGTTCCACTCATCGCGGCCTACTTCTGGGTCTACGAACGGCTTCACGCCGAAGCAGAAAGTCCCCGGTTCGACCGCAGCATTGGAAACGTGGCCGCATGGTTGGGCACGACTGCGGCCGTGGCCCTGTCCTACTTCGAATTCAGCCCCGAGTGGGTCGTAGTCGTTTGGTCGGTTCTGGTCCTTGTGCTTGCCCTGGCTGCATGGCTTCTGGATCGCAGGATCTTCCTTGCGCAAGCGCTCTCACTTCTTGTCGCGGTAGCAGCTCGCGCTGTCCTTTTCAACCTCTTCTCTGCCCCGCCTGTCGCCGGTTCTTTCTGGTCGTCCCGGCTTATCTGTGTTGGGTCGGCCTGTGCCGTCGTCCTTCTGGCACTTCCGATTGGGTTCCGGCTCCGTAAATTGTCAGCAGACCCAGCGCTACCCGGCGATGCTGCCGGTTGGGTCAGCATCATCCTCTCGAGGCCAGAGCAGCTTCTCTTCTTCGTTCCTTTGCTGCTCCTGACGACCCTTCTGGCGGTACACATGCGTGCTGGGATGATCACCGTTGCGTGGAGCGCTCTCGGAATCATTACGTTTCTCTTCGCACTCCTGGTCCAGGAGCGCACCTTTCGGCTTGCGGGCCTTGGCTTGCTGCTGCTCGGGGTCGGCAAAATCCTTGTTATCGATATGTGGAATCTCGCACCAACGGATCGCTACATTACCCTCATCGTCATGGGGGCAGCGCTCCTTCTCGTTTCATTCCTGTACACGCGCTATCGGGAAGCGATCCTCAAACTTCTATGAAGCGCTGGGTTCCACTCTCGGTCATTTTTCTTGCGGGGCTTCTTGCCATCGTCACGGCGGAGAGGCACAAGATCGACCTGCGTCCCAGCCCTGAGGCCATCCTGTCGGCTGTAGCAGACGGACAGCATGAGCTGACACGAATCCCGAGCAAACTCGATCGGATGTCCGATGAAGATGAAGTGCGGATCGGAGACGAACTTGCCCGGTCTTACGATGCGCGATGGCGCCCGACCGCAACGGAAGGTAAAGCAGCAGCTGAGATTCAGGCATATCTACAGCAGGTCGGTGAAAGAGTTTCTCTTCACTCCACAAGGAAGCTGCACTACCAGTTTCACTATGTGCCACAGCTCTCATTCGTAAACGCATTCGCGCTGCCAGGTGGCCACGTCTTCGTCGGTGCAGGCTTGCTGACTCTCATGAAGAGCGAAGACGCTCTCGCCGCCGTGCTTGGGCATGAGGTCGAGCATGTCGACTTGAGGCATTGCGCAGAACGTGTCCAAACCGAGCAACGTCTTCGTAATCTTGGACCCCTTGGCGACCTGATGGGTCTGCCTGTTGAACTCTTCATCGCAGGCTACTCCAAAGATCAGGAACTGGAAGCCGACCGCAATGGGACGGCCCTAGCCGTAGAGGCCGGGTACTCACCACTTGGCGTACTCCAACTCTTCAAGGAATTCGGACGATTGGAACAGAAGACTGGTGACCACTCCAACGGTCCGGCAACTCCCATCGACGAAGCGACCCAACTGTCCATGGGCACACTTCAGGGTTACTTTGCCTCGCACCCACCATCCGACCAGCGGACACAACAAATTGAGAAGCTAGTCAAGACAGAGCATTGGCCTGGGCCACCTCTGCGGCCACTCGCCTGCAGTTCTATCCTCCCGCTGTCACCTTCACCCCAGCCTCAAAGGGCTACATGAGTGTGTGTCGAGAATGTGCAAATTCGACGACACAACAAAGTAGCTTTGTTCGTAGCGCGAAACTGAAAGCTTCAGCAAAGCACCGCGCCTCAGTTCATGTTCCAGATGTCCTTGTCCCAGAGCCAGCGGCCATCCTCTTGTTTCCAGTGCACGATGTACTTGGCCAATGCCGTTCCATTCTCCCGTAACTGCAGCTCCGCCGGAGCAAGCACTCACGATCCTGAAGAATCTCCCGGACGCGGTCTTCTGGAGAATCTGGGTGGTGTATCGGGGAAACCTGCCCGAAGACCGGTATTACACCTCCGGAGGACTTTACGAAGCGCCGGATCAGCCGGATCAGATGGATGCCTGGGCCGAAAAGAGCAAGTGGTTGGCGGCTTGAAGGATTTAGCGAGTTGGAGGCACTGGTCGTCGACGGAGCGGAGGATCTCTTCAACCTTGAAGGGGAGTTTGGAGGGTTCGTCGACGAGTTGGAGGGGTTAGTCGGCGGAGATGGTTCCGCGGACCTGGGCGAGGTGGAGTGCTAGGACAAAAAGGGGGGTGAGCTGGGCAGTGAAGGCCTTGGTACAGGCGACGCCGATCTCGGAGCCGTGCCCTCGCCTTGCCTGTGCGCGGTAGCCATCGAGCTTCAGCTCATAAATCGAGGCGTCCCCTTCGGGAATCTTTGCGACCGGCAAACATTCCATCGGCGGGGTGAACGGAATCATGGTTTGGCTGGCGCGCGGCATCGTTCCGACTTCAAGAGTACCGGTCTCCATTGCCCTGCAAGCTCGGGGGGAGCTTGAGGTCGAATTCTAGCTGCCATCTTGTTGCTTGCGTCGACGCTCTTCCTGGGCACGCCATTCCTTGACAAGCTGCCGGCGGTTGCGAGAGTAGTGATCGTCCAAGAAATCGATCTTAACAATGCGGTCGGTACGGAAGAGGCGAAAGTCGCCACGCAACTCGCACCATCCAGCAATGAACCGCCGCGTTTCGACGAAACCGAGCATGATCGGCCAGATGGTCCGCTCCGACACGGCCCCGTTTTGATCCATGTACATGATGTGCATCTTGCGCTGCTCGCGCATTGCTCGTCGGACCTGCGCCAAATCGAGGCTTGATGTGTCCTCCTTTTTGCGACCGATATAGAGCGCATCATCGTCCAAGGCCCTCCTCATCTCAGGAGGAAGCACCCCGCCGATTTTGGCGAGCGCGTTCTGAGCAGCGAGTGCCAAAGCATCGTCAGTCTGACGGCTGACCCACTGTGCACCTGCTACGAGTGCTTGCAGCTCTTCCTCTGTGAAAGACAGAGGTGGCAGAAGGAATCCCGGTCGCAGTATGTAGCCGACGCCTGGCTCACCATCGATATCGGCCCCCATGGCTTGTAGCGTGGCGATGTCACGGCGGATGGTGCGCAGCGACACGCCAGTCTCGCGCGCAAGTACCTCGCCGGACACCGTTCCACGGTGTCGGCGAAGCACCTGCATCAGGTCGAATAATCGGTGGCTTCGTGACACGCTCAATCCATTACTACGAGGGCTTTCCCGCCGAGCTTGCGGCCCTCTTCAAGAGCAGTGACCAGCCGGATCGCTTCGCTCAGAGGCACGATCTCGGCGACCGGAGTTGAAGTTTTCCTTCCTTGGCGGCATGAGCAAGGCCATCGAGGATGTCCAACCTTTGTGTACAGATAATTCGGCTTCAGTCGTCGGTTGAAGATCGAACGAATGAACTTGCCCGGGGTTGGGTCAATGTCTAGGAACACGCCATCCTTGCGCAGCAGGCTGAGGCCCACTGCGGTCGTCATCGTGGCGGCCGTGTCGTAGACCACATCGAAACGCTCGACCACCTCCACGCAGAAGGACTCAAGCGGCATCTTGTAAAAGACCGGTCTCCAGCGGGATGCGCTAAGCTCCCAAGTTATCGCCAATTGAGAATCAATTTCCGGCATGCCAGGCAACCGGGGACGCCGAAACCGTAGGGGTTGGCCGTGAATCCATAAGTATCCGGCTTGGTCTCGTAATAAAAGCGTCTCGGGGATTCAGGGGTAGATCTTCATTGGCCGAGCCAAAGCAGGTGAACAGAGGATTGACCGCGGCGGCCGAGTTGGTGTCGGTCTGGTTGACTTGAGAGTGGTTCGTCTTCCGTCAAGATGGCAGGGATTGCTAGCGCGGCCTCTGCACTATTTCAACGCGGTCCAACTGTTGTCGGGATTGAATCCGGTCATTGTCCTTGCTACATCGGCGGTATCTTTCCCGAGGTCTTTCTCGAAGACCACTCCGTCCTGATTGATCATGAACGTCTTAATACCCGAATCGTCGTACTTCGCCGGGTACGCAACATAGGCGAATCCTCCAGTCATTTTTTCATTGTCGACATAAGGCTTCGCGCCGCCTTTCGCATCAGGGCCTTGATTTTCCAGCCGACGGAAGTAATAACCATAGTACGGGTGGGCGTTGTCCGGCTTGATAGTGATTCCCTCTTCCGACGCGTATGCGACAAGCGGTCCAATCGGGCTGCGAGGAGCGCCCGGCCCACTCTCCCAGTACAAGCCGTTCTGCTGGCCTGCATCGCTGATGAACTTCTGCGCGTACTGCTTAACGCCGCCATGTTTCTGGGAGAAGTATTGAGCCTGGGATTGCGCCAGTGCTCCGCAAATATAGATGGCGGCGATCTCGTTCCGGCCAATGAGACGCGCCAGGATTTCTTTTTTTCCGGCGGGTACGTCGAAGTACCATTGGCCAGCAGCGTTCTTCGTTAGTGGGACGGGAAATGCCTGGTTGTCGGCGCCCACCAGAAGCAGGTTGCTGGTATCGCTCAGTTTCCGCCAGCGGTTCGTTACCTGGTATGCCTTCGCGAATCCGGCGAAGGCAGCTTTGTCCTCAGTGGCATCGCCAGAAGAGACGATATCCGCCGATCCCGGTCCTAAAACGGCGAGAACCTCATCCTGGCTCTGCGATTTCGCAGCGTCCGCCAGCGCGTTGCCTGCGTCTTCGGGCTTAGCGAAGGTCTTGGGCGCGGCCTGCGCAGGCGTGGACTGGTCCTTCTTGTTGCAGGCCGTGAGAGAAAGCAGCAGCCCGACACCCAGCGTCAGGAACAAGAAGGACCGCGCAAAAACGGTGCGATTACGGACTAAATGAAACATTCTGATCCTCCGATGGACGTGATTCCTCGTGTTACCAGTTTCGAACTCGTTCGCTACCGCCTCCCGCCGCCACCAAAGCCGCTACCACCACTACGACCACCCCATCCGCCGCCGCCGCCGCTACTGCCCCAGCCGCGCGAACTCGATGAACGATCACCCCATCCACCACTGGAGCCGTCAGAGTGACTGGCCCAGCCGCTGAATGACGACGAGCTGTCGCTATGAGCTTGCTATCCCGAATACCCGCTGCTCCCTCGATAACCGTGTGCCGTTGCGGTGGCATACTTGTTCCCATTTGAGCTCTCAGCTGTCCCAACAGTTCCGTTAGCGTCCGAGTAGTGCTGCGAGTCGACGGTCGTGCCGTCCTTCGAGGCCGTCGAGCTTCCCCAGCTCGAGTAAGCATTGGAACCTTGATGAGTGGCGGCCGAGGCCCGGTGTATGGGTTGTACGCCTGTCCTACGTTTTGAGTGCCGTACGCGGTGGAAGTTGACGCGCCGCGTGCATACGTCCCCGTGGAGGGGTTATAGTCCTCGCTATAGTGCGCGCTGCCGTATGCACCATAGGCGCTCCCACTGGTGCCGTAGTAGCCGCCATGCCAGGCGTCGTTTCCGTAGTAGGCTGCGCCGTGATAATAAGCCGCGCCACCGTACCAGTCGCACTGCCAGTAACTGTATCCCCAACTGCTGCTCATCATCGCTCCCATGGCCAATCCGAGCCCGAAGGTCATAACGCCTGCCGCCACGACATCTGCAGTGCTATAGCTGGGAACCACGTAGGGAGTGCCATAAATGACGGTGGGATTGTATTGCGGCACATACACGATGGAAAAAAACACGACTGACCCTCGCTGATTTGCGCGCTGACAGCAATTCAAGATTGATCCACCTCCGCGGCAAACTCAATGATCTAGGCCGGATCGTCGGAAACCTCTCTCATCAACTTCACTCATCGCATCTGGAGCTGCTTGGCTTCGTTGTCGCAGTCAAAGGTCTATGCCGAGAGTTCGCGGAGCAATATCTCGTACCGGCCCAATGTAATTGCTCTGGTGTGTTCAATAACTTATCCGCTGACGTCGCGCTCTGCCTGTTTCGAGTCCTGCAGGAAGCACTGCATAACGTCGCCAAACACGGTCACGCCAAAAACGTTGAAGTCGATGTCATCGGAAATCGCAACAAAATTCATCTCGAGATCGCGGACGACGGAGTCGGCTTCGCTCCGACTGCCCAGAGCAAAAGGCATGGACTCGGATTGATTAGCATGCGCGAAAGACTCTACCTGGTCGGTGGGAAATTTGCCATCGTCTCTAAACGCGGCTGGGGCACGCGAGTCGAAGCGACCGTCCCTCTTCGCCGGTGACCCTGCTCAGATTCCATTTGCGACGAAGGATTATTCGTAGTAGCTCCCTCCCCAACTAGCAACGTGACGTTCACTCTATAAAAAAGGAAGTCATCTCATGAAGAGCAAAATACTCATTTCCCTCCTCAGCCTGTCGTTTTCGATGACGTCAATTTGGTCAGAAGACGGCCTCAAATTCAGAAATAACAGTTCCAAAGGCTGAAATAGCATTTGGATATTCCTTCATCAACGTTCATCCCGAACTACCGCCAATTACCAGCTA
>WNFC01001519.1_pt1 | contig 29073 bp, 27 predicted proteins | sample 5400541 | NCBI WGS metagenome assembly WNFC01 (sample SAMN13153342, study PRJNA577476) | soil metagenome | isolation source: 120 cm saprolite under Douglas fir tree site 2 hole 2 replicate 1 | place: USA:California | collected 2015-04-18
CGAGCTCGCGCTGCGCAGCGGCGCGTGGTACGGCGACCGGATGATCGCCCTCGACATCCCCAGCAGCTGGCACTTGAGGACATTCTGGCCGCAAACCCCGCGTCCGCTGTCCGAGTCCGAGCTCGCGGCAGCCTTCGAGGCGCCGGTCGGACAACCACCGATCCGCGAGCTGGCGCGAGGCAAGCGCAAGCCCGTCATCATCGTTGACGACCTCACCAGGCCGACTCCGGCGCACCGAGTGATGCCGCTGATCTTGAAGCAGCTGCACGAAGCCGGGGTTGTTGCCGACCAGGTGACCGTGGTGATGGGTGGCGGCACCCACCGGCCCGCCACGCTCCAGCAGATGCTGCTCAAGGTTGGCCCCACGGCCCAACGTTGCCGCTTGATCGTGCACGACCCCAAAGCCGATACCGCCTGGATCGGGCGAACATCGTTCGGTTCGCCGGTCATCGTCAACCGTGAAGTCGCGGCGAGTGACCTGTTGATTGGAATCGGCGGGATCTACCCGCAGCACTCCGTGGGTTTCGGCGGCGGCTCCAAGCTGCTGCTCGGCGTGCTTGGAAAGCGCTCGATCGTGAGCCTCCATTACGGCCACGGGAGTGTCGCCGGGAGCTACGACGTCGACAATGATTTCCGGCGAGATCTCGACGAGATGGCCCGGCTCGTCGGGTTGAAGACGGTGATCACTCTCCATGTCAACGCTGATCGCGAAGTCGTGAGAGCGGTGAGCGGCGACCATCACTCCTACTACCTGGACGGAGTCGCCTTCTCACGCGATGCCTACAGTGCGCCCGCACCGGGCGATGCCGATGTCGTGGTCGTCAACGCATACCCAGCCGACGTTTCCCTCACTTTCACTCGCAGCAAGGGGATGGCGCCACTCCAACTCGCCCAGGCCGGCGCCTCGCGAATTCTCATCTCGGCGTGCAGCGAGGGACTCGGCTACCACGGTCTGTTCCCGTTCATGAATGGGCCAGCTTTCGAGAAGCAGATCCACAACCTCCGCCGTCTCTCGGTCATCAAGCCCTCGTCCGTGCTCCCGAAGCTCGCACGTCGCGCTCTGGGGGTCGCAGGCAGGGCACGCCGCCAGATGGTCGCAGCCAGGAATGCTCCGGTAGCCATGACCAGACCCCGAGGGGTCAGACCGCAACCGGGACCACTGCGCGAGGTCTGGCTCCACTCTCCCGTCGGCAGGCCGGTTTCGCTGCCGCCGTCAATCCCTGGCATGGTTGCCGTCGACTCGTGGGCTGAGGTCTTGAGGAGCGTCGACCGGGAGCAGGGCGGTAGGCGCGGCCTCGATGTCGCTGTGTATCCGTGTGCGCCGCTCCATTGTCTTGATGTCGCTGGACTCGACATCGCAGACCACCTGGCCGGGTCAGCAGGCCAGGCGGGATAGGCTGCCGCCGTTACGTCACCGGCACGTTTTCAACCACCTCCGTCGGTGGCCCGACCTCGACGTTCCTCAGCCCTGAATCGTCGTTTAGACCCGGATCTCGTTTGGGTTGAGCGAGTGGGTCCGAGCATCTTTCTCACTGATCAGGCCTGCCCGCAGCAGCTGGTTCAGTGAGCGCTCCAGCGTCTGCGAGCCTTCGCGAAGGCTGGTCTGCAGCACGCTTCGGATCTGGTCCGTGCGACCCTCTTTGATCATCGCCCGCACTGCGGTGTTCGCGATCAGGATCTCGAACGCAGCCACTCTCCCGCCTCCGATGGCGGGCACTAGCTGCTGATAGATCACCCCGGCCAGGCAGCCGGCGAGCTGGATCCGGACTTGCTGCTGCTGGGCGCCCAGATAGCTGTCGATGATCCGATCGAGGGCTTGGGGAGCATCGTTGGTGTGCAGCGTCGCCAGTACGAGGTGACCTGCCTCCGCAATCGACACCGCAGCGGTGACTGTCTCGAGGTCGCGCATCTCACCGATCAGCACGACGTCTGGATCCTCGCGAAGGGCGGCGCGCAATCCCTCTGCGAATGACGGCGTGTCCTCCCCGACCTGGCGCTGGTCGACGATCGCCAGCCGATGCTTGTGCACGTACTCGATCGGGTCCTCGATCGTGACGATGTGGTATGGCCTCGTCTCGTTGAGCAGGTCGATCATCGCCGCCTGAGTCGTCGACTTGCCCGAGCCGGTGGGTCCGGTGACCAGGATCAACCCGCGCTGTCGCTCCAGCAGCCTGTGCACCGACTCAGGGATGCCGAGCATGTCGAAGCTCGGGATGTCCAGAGGGAGGAGTCGAAAAGCAGCCGCCAGGGAGCTGCGCTGGTAGTAGGCGTTGCCTCGGATCCGGGCTCGATCGCGCCAGGTGAAGCTGAAGTCGACGTGCCGCTTCTTCTCCAGCTCTTTCAGCTGGTCGGCATCCAGGACGTCGCGGACCATCCGCTCCGTGTCCGCCGGCGTGAGGGTGGCCACGTCGCCCTCGAGCGCCTCCAGCTTGCCATCCTTGCGGATGCGCGGCCGGCTCCCGGAGCTGATCAGCAGGTCACTGCCGGCGCTTTCCAGCAGTCGGTCGAGCGCCTGATCGACGTTCATCGACTCCAAGCTTCGGCCAGCGAGGTCTTCCCCGGTATCGGCTGCGCCGGTGACCACGAAGCAAATGTCCCGAGTGCGCGTGGGCTTCAGTCCCGAGCTCGACCGACCGCCAAGCCGACCGCTATCACGCCCACCAGCGAGACGGCGACAAATCCGACCAGGGCACCGGGCCACAGTCCGAGGAGGGACAGGGGCGCCAGCATGGCGGCGCCACACACGGCCTCGACGACCGGTGACCAGGCTCCGATCGTGGCGCCACAGCTGGCGCAGCGGCCTCCCCTGAGCACGAAGCCACCGACGGGAATCAGGTCGACGAGGTCGAGGTCGCGTCCGCACGAACGGCAGTGCGAACGGGGCCGCAACAGCGACTCGCGGCGAGGCAGCCGGTCGGCGGCCAGGTTGATGAAGCTGCCCAGCATCAGGCCGACGAGGACCAGATACGCGCTGAGGATCGGGGAGACACCTAGCAACTCATGTCCTTTGCTGTACGAGGCCGAATAAGAAAGGGCGCCGCTGTGGCGGCGCCCTCCCCCCTCTCCAGACCGGTGACTACTTTGGAGCGCAGGCGTTATTCGGCATCTGGGTGCCGTTTTTATCTGTGGCGATGGAGGTGATCTTGCCGGACGTGTCCCACGTGTAGAAGAACTGGGTGGTGCCGTTGCGCGTGTAGTTGGGATTTGTGCCTGACGGAGCTGCGACATACAGCTTGACCGTGCCATTGAGCGGGGCCGCCGCGTTGGCGCCGGTCATGTCGTTGGTGAACGCACCTTGGCTAACCGTAAGGGCCGACAGGTTGTTGTTGGCCATGTAGGCGTCGAGTGCCGCTTGCACGGTCTTGTATTCGGCGTTGCACGACTGCACTGACGCGTTGGTCGTCAGGCCGACCAGGCTGAGGGTGACGATGGCAGCCAGGACGCCGAGGATGGTCACCACGACGAGGAGCTCGATCAGCGTGAACCCCGCCTGCCCCTTGCGCCCACGCAGGTTCTTGTTGAACCATCCGTAAAGACCTTGACGATGCATAAGCTTCACTCCTTAAAACCCCACCAACCGCCGCTTGCGGCGGAATCACATTTGAACTCGATCGACCTGGCACCAATCTAGGTGTGGCGCTTACAAAGCTGAATAGAGGGAATGACCCACGAGGTGGGCGCAGGTCCCTAGTCCGTCTGGGCCAGGACGAGCGGTGCTTAGTGAAGTCCCAGGAGAGCCGCGCCCGAAGCGGCCAGGAGGGCGGCGCCGGAGCCAAACAAGGCGCAGCCCAGCCGCGCCCGCCGCGCCATGGTGGCCGAGCGCGACCTTGGTTCGCCGACGAGGTTGAACTCGACCAGCGGACGGCGCCGCTCCACCCTCTCCTGGCCTTTCTGCTTCATGGGCTCCGCCGCATGAGCAGGCCCAAACAGGTCAGGTAGGTCGCAAAACGAATGTCCTGCGGCACTCGGGCGGTCATCTGGAGCGGGACCACCGGGTGCTCGAGCAGCTGGCCCAATGTGGTCGCGAACCGCGATGACAGGACTTGCTCGCCGGCGACCACGACTGGTGCCGTCGATTCGAAGTCGGTGTCGCGGCGGCGCTTGTAGAAGCGCAGGACCGTTCGCAGCGGGCCGGTCAGGGCAGGTGTGACATCCTCGCTCACAGCAACATCGAGTCGGAAGCTGTGCCACACCTGGGGCACATGGTGGTCGATCAAAATGATCTCGGCCGGGTTCGAGGCCAGGTCCAGCACGACGCAGGCGGGCTCCGCAACAGCCCTCGCAATGCAGGCCGATTTCAGGTCGACTGCGATCGGATCAAGGCCGGCGAATCTGGCGGCGTCGGTGATGTTCTTGACCTCCGACCGATCCCACGATACCGCGTAGACGAGGCGATGATCCGGGCCGGAGCTTAGGTCGAGCCATCGTGTTGCCATACGCTCCGGGTCGAAAGCGAGTTCCTTCGCCACCGCGGCATCGACGTCCTGATCGCTGGAAGTCAATGCAACCTTGAGCACCCTGAAGGTCGCGACGGCATCGCTGGCGGCGATGAATGCGCGCGTCTCCTCGATTTCCGTGCGAGCCAAGAGCTGCCTCAAGGCCGAGCCGACGCCGTTCGCGTCCAGGACCTTGCCGTCGACAAGCGACCCTGACGGAGTTCCACCGGATCCACATCGCATCGGGCCGCCCATGGCGCCGGCAACCACGCGGATCTGGCCTCCGGTGAGGTCGATGGCTACGCGTGTTGCAGGCCCCGGCACGTGTCAGGGGGAATAGTACGACCAGCCCTGGATGTGAACCGTCTGCGGGCTGCCGCCAACACCTACCTCGACGCGCGTCCAGAGGCTAGGCGTGGCCGTTGGTCGACCCCATATAAATGCAGATACCGATTGAGCACCCGCCGACGACTGGCGAGCTGCGGATGGGCATGCCGGCCGAGGCGAAGGCCACCGCAAAAGTCATCGCTGCCTGACCAGATCGCAGTTGCACCTCGTAAAGGTTGCCGTCATCGGCGCCAAAGAACCAGTTTCCCGCGGCATCCGCGCCTGGGGTCGTGCGGATCGGCGATCCGCCGGCATACGAAGCGACCGCACCCAGATTGGTGTCGCGAAGGTAGAGCGTGCCGTTAGCCCCACCAATGCCGATGAGGTTCCCGGTTGGGCACTGGCACCAGTAGGGAGCATCCGAAATCACCGTGCCCAACGCATTCGACGTCACCAGGGTTGGGTGGTATCCGGCATCGATTCGAACCATGGCCACAGCTCCGCCGTCAAAAGTGAGGACGACCCGAGCCGGCAATGCACTCGGCTCGATGGCAAGGCCGGCCACCTCGGGTGCCGGAAGTGAAATGTTGTCCACCAATGTGAAGCCACCGGTGCTGTAGGTGTAGTGGAGGAACTGGGTAGAGCTGTCGGTTGAGCTCACCACGTAGACCTCGTCGTTGCTTCCGTTTCGGAGAACGATTGGGCCCGCGAGAATCGGCTGACCGGACGGGACTTGAATGCTGGCCTGAAGCGCGCAGTTGCCGCTTTCGGTGGCGTTATAGGCGTAAAGCCACCCGCTTTGATCGCCGAAGTACGCGAGCCTGGGAAAACCGACGCCGGCGGCCGGCCTCGCCGTGACCGGCGCGTTGGCGGCCATGAAGCAGAATGAGTCCGGAACCCGCCCCACGTCCTGGCCCAGGAGCTTGACGCATGCGTTGGCTTGACAGCCGGAGGATCCACCCCTTGAGATGGGTATGAGGCTTGTTAAGTCTGGCGGGCTGCTGCTGACGTCCGGCATTTCCAGGGGAGGACCCGTAATGCCGGCTCCCATAGCAAGGGACCAGTTGGGCGTCGACTGCCCATAGTTGAATTGATAAACGTTTCCGGCAGTATCGCCCGTCAGGTACAGGTCCTGTCCGTTGCCCTGGAGTACGGCGTGCATACCGTCGATGCTGAATGCGCTGGAAGACGCTACGGGGACGAGCTGGGGCGATCTCCGGTCGACGGTCGGCCAGCAGCTGACGTAGGCAGCGGTGGCGGTCTGGCCGTTCAGCGTCACAGGATTGAAGGTCGGGCAGCTCGAGTTGAGCGGTGTGTTCTGAAGTTGGTTGAGCGCCAGCTCGGCCGCCGAGGTCACTGTCGCCTCGGTGCCAACTCGATTCACCAATGCGTTCGACAGCAGGAAGTTGGTCGAAAGCTCGGTCATCAGCGCGCCCGCGATGATGGCGAGAAACGCCACGATGATCAGCACTCCGCTGAGCACGCTGCCCCGTTGGGAACGCCTTCGGTCAGCGAGTAAGGCGCGAAGGACGTTCACGGATTGACCCGCGGATAGAAACGGAGCGTCTGGGTCTCCGAATAGGTCTGGACGGTTACCGAAATGATCACCACCACCGTTTGATGGGAGCCCGAACCGTCCAGGTACCACGAGAAGGCGGTAACGCCATTCGCAGCCTCGACCGGAGGATTGCCGTTCACCTGCCGCATGAGGAGGTTGGAGCCGTCCCACGTGTATGTCACCTGATAGGGAGACGTGGTCGGGTTGGCGGCGTTGCTCGCCTGCACGCCTTGCAGGGTGATCGGGGTCGTACATGGGCTGGCCGCCGTCCCAGGGCAGCCGTTCGGAATCGGCAGATTGCTGAGCGCGAAGTCGTCATCGGCCTCGAACTGGAAGTTGCGGATCTGGCTGCTGGCCTCGATCCGGCTGACGGCGGTCGTTCCCGCTCGCCATGTCGTCAAGACCACGGATGTCAACGCGGTCATGACGAACAGCCCGAGCGCGGACGCGATTATGAGTTCGACCAGCGTGTATCCGCTCTGGCTCCTCGCGTAGCGCGCGAGCGTTGCTTTCACCTGTTGACCTTGATGACCTGGACTGTGTTGCCCACCTGGCCGGCAGCAGGCAACGAGACCACGGTGATTGACCACACCTGCGAGTCGATGCTCGGCCCGGGGGCCACCGCTACATCCGCGCGGAGCACGTATGAGTTGCCCGCGCATGCGCCTTGAAAGGTCGCTGCGGGCGTGGGGGGACGGGTGGCGTCCTCGGTCGCGAAGCAGTCTGAATAGGAGGAGGCTGAATCGCTGTAGGCCCCGCCGCTGATCTGCTCGAGCTCGTATTGGACGATCGCCGTTGCAGCAGTGTTGCGCTTCGCAAGCGTGGCCTGGATGAGGCCGGTGCTGAAAGTACCTACGATCAGCACGAGCGCCAAACCGATGATCACGAGGCTGACGAGAAGCTCGATCAGCGTGGCGCCGGCTTGCGCCTGCCGCCGGTCGCGCGGCCACCACGCGGGCAGGCGTGGCATCAGTGGACGGCTTTGAGCAGGCCGTACATGGGGAGGATCACGGAGACAGCGACGAAACCGACCGCTCCGCCGACCGCAATCACCAGAGCCGGCTCCATGAGGGCGATCATGTTCCGGACCTTGTAGTCCATCTCCTCGCTCAAGAAATCGGCGATCTGCTCGAGGCTCGAGTCAAGCGTCCCCGTCTCCTCGCCGACGCGGATCATCCGGATCATCATCGGGGCGAACAGCCCGGTAGCTTCCAGTGGCGCTGAGAAGCCGTCGCCGGTGACCATGCGCTGCTTGACCGACTCGAGGCCGCGCCGGTATTTGATGTTGCCGGAGGCGGCGATGGCGACATCGAACGTCGAGCTGATCGGGATGCCCGCTCTCAGCATCGTCGACAGCGTGCGCGTGAAGCGCTCGATGATCCCGTAGGTCACGATGCTCCCCAGCACCGGAAGCCGAAGCAATGTGTAGTCCCAGAAAATTCGGCCCGCCTGGCTTCGCATGAAAATGAGGATTGCGACGATAACCACAAAGAGGCCGGCCACGATCTCGATCCGCCAGGTCCCTGCGAAGACCCCGAGCGCCAACAGGATGCGCGTCGGGAGCGGCAGCTGTGCCTTGAACTCGTGGAAGATCGAAACGAAGTTTGGCAAAACGAAGACGATCAGAATCGTGCAGACAGCCATCGCCAGCAGCAGGATGACGGCCGGGTAGATCATCGCGCTCCGAAGCTTCTTGATAGCCGTGTCCTGCCGCTGGAGGTACGAAGCGACCTGAGCTAGAACCCGGTCGAGCGTTCCGCTGTATTCGGCTGCGCGAACCATGTCGACGTACAGCTCGTTGAAGACATTGGGGTGATGCTGGATGGAAGTCGAGAAAGCTTCTCCGGCGTCGAGATCTTCGCAAATATCCCCGAGTGCGGCGCGGAAAGCTCCCGAGCCGGATGCATCTTGCAGCAGCTTGATGGCGTCCGTGATAGGAACCCCGACCTTGATGAAGGTAGAGAGTTGGCGCGAGAAGAGCACGAGGTCGGCGGTGCTGACTCGGAAGAAAGTCGGCAGCTCGCGGTAAACCCAGCGCCAGCCGTTTCTTGCCGGCCGCACGGACACCACGCGATAGCCGCGATCCAGCAGGTTGCGGTGCACGGCCGCCGCGTTGTTGCCGGTCGCCACCTTTTCTTCGAGACTCCCTCGTGGTGAGTACGCACGATAAGCAAACTTGCCGATAGCCTTGATTCTCCTTAGATGATGTAGACGCTGCGCAAGACTTCGCCGACCGTCGTGACGCCGCCTGTGATCTTGTCCCACGCGTCCACGCGAAGCGGCACCATACCGGACCTCACTGCAGCGTCGAGGATCTCGCGATGGCTCGCCTTGGCGATCACGAGGCGCTTGATCTCGTCGGTCATGGTGAGCACCTCGAAGACTCCGATGCGGTCGTAGTAGCCGGTCATGTTGCAGCGACTGCAGCCCTGGCCGTGGAACAGCTGCTTCGGCGCGGACATGCCGAGCGAGGCCGCAAATTCGACTTCTTCGGCGTTGGGGCTCGTAGGCACCTTGCAGCCGTCACATGTCTTTCGAACCAAGCGTTGGGCCACGATCGCGATTACGGACGACGCGATCAGGAAGCCTTCAATCCCCATGTCCGTGAACCGCAGCAGGGCACCGACAGCGTCGGTCGCGTGCAGCGAGGACAGGACCAGATGCCCGGTCAACGCTGACTGCACCGCAATCTCGGCGGTTTCCCGATCGCGGATCTCGCCGACCAGAATGATGTCGGGATCCTGACGGAGGATCGCCCGCAGACCGTTTGCGAAGCTGATGTCGGCCAGCTTGTTGATCTGGCTCTGGTTGATGTTCTCGAACATGTACTCGACCGGATCCTCGATCGTCATGATGTTTCGGACCTGTTGATCGAGCTCGTGAATCGACGCGTAGAGCGTCGTCGTCTTTCCGCTCCCGGTCGGGCCTGACACGATCATCATTCCGTAAGGGGAGTGCAACATGCGGTGGTATTCCTCATACGCGCCGCGCGAGTACCCGAGCTGGGGCAGCGTGATGAGCGACCGGCTTCGGTCGAGCAACCTCATGACCAGCTTTTCTCCCCAGATCGTTTCAATGGTCGCCACCCTTACGTCCAGCTCGCGGCCGTCAACGTTGACGCTTATCTGGCCGTCTTGGGCTCTTCGCCGCTCGACGATGTTCATGCCCGCCATGATCTTCACCCGGGACGCGAGCGCCGCCCCCGTCGTGGTCGGCAGGTGAGCCATGTCTTGAAGTACTCCATCGATTCGAAACCGAACCCGTAGAAATTCCTTCTGAGGTTCGATGTGGATGTCGGAGGCCCTGTCCCGCAGACCCTGGGTGATGAGCAGGTTGACGATCTCGACCGCCGGCGAGGTCGCTGTGATGTTCGCGAGCTCCAGTGTGATGACCCGGTCGAAGCCCAACTGTGGCCGCGACTCTTGCAAGTTCCGTGCCGCTTCCTGGAGGCGCGGACGCATGCTATGGACTCGACTGAGGTTGGCCAGGATGTCCGATGGGCTCGCGATGTAGGCGGTCACCGGCAAGCCCGTCAGGAGCCGAATATCGTTCAGAAGCGGGAGGTTGCTCGGGTCGCTCATGGCGACGGCGACGTGGCCGTTTTCGCGTCGGAGTGGAAGCACAACGTGGCGGCGGGCAAAGTCCTCGGGCACCGACCGAGCTACCTCGGCATCGACGTCGCCGTGCTTCAGGTCTGCGATCGGGGCATCGAGGTGGGCGCTGAGCGCCAGCGTCAGGCTGTCCTCGCGAAGGGCGCCCTGGTTGACGAGCACGGCGCCGAGCGGAGTAGAGCTCGTCTTTTGGGTCGCCAGGGCGCGTGCGAGCTGGGCCTCGCTGATCAGGCCTTCTGCCAGCAGGATGTCTCCGAGCCGCCTGTCCGGCCACCGCGCGGTAGCGGACGGGGCGTCGCCGAGCTCGAGCACGTCCTGATGTTGGCTGTCGACGGCTTGCTTAGTAATGGGGAATTACCCGACGGTGTGGGTCGTTTGTCCCGGGCGGTCCGGGCCAAGATCCTGATTTGAGAGCAGGACTAGCTGCCAGTAAGACCTTGCCGCGCAGCCCAAAGCATCGCCTCCGTACGCCCGTGCAACTCGAGTTTCCGATAAATCTTGGCCAGATGATTGCGGACGGTCTTGCTGCTGATACCTCGGCTGGCAGCAATGGAAGTCACTGATTCGGCTCGACCGATCATGACCAGAATCTCGTGCTCAGTCGGTGAAAGCCCTTTCCTCGAACTGGTTGGCTCTGCAGCCTGCTTCTGGGACAGACGAGCCAGTACACGATCCATCAAGCGGGCCGCGATCGCGCGGTGACCGGACAGCACCGCACGTACACCGACAAGGAATTCCTCGAGTCCGACGTCCTTGGTGAAATACCCGGCTGCACTGGACATGAGCGCAGCTGTCAATTGGTGCTCGTCGTCTTGATCTCCCAACAAGATGACCGGGACCGGGGGCTGCAGCTCGGCCAGCGCACGCGCGACCTCAGGCCCAGCGATCGGTTCCGCATTCAGATCGCAGAAGACCAGGTCCACGCCGCCAGAGCGTGCGATCTCGAGCCCGATGTCGGACCGGCCTGCGCTGACCACGTGAGCGGACAGCGGCGGGCCGGTGAGCAGGCTGCTGAGCGCCGCCACGAACAGCGGCTGTCGATCGATGACCAGCGTCTCGATCAAATGCGGGAACTGCGAAAGCGCAGTGCTCGTCACGACGGAGGGGGCCGGGACCACGACCACGGGTCGAACTGTATGGGTCGCGTGTGACGACGGTAATGGGATCGTAGTACTACACCCTGGACACTCCAGCATCTGGAGACGGGACACTGGTTCAGAGTTCAGTCCAAAAGATGACAGTGATTGTCAGCCCGGGCGTGACGCCATGCCTGGCTGAACCAAGCATTCCGCAAGACCAAATTTGGCGAGCATGTCTCGGGTCAAACCGGGACATGCTCCGAAAACCCAACCCGTTCTTGCGCACGTGTCTCGGCTCGAGGCTCTCGACTTGTGCGGGCGCTCGTGCTCACACCGGAAATTCCAAGACTCGCCTTCCGCCCGCCCACAATATTTCACGGCGATCGCAACCAGAGGGCCTTTGACACTCGCGGTTGGCGAACTCAGTTCGCAGGGCCTGGCTCCAAACACACGTTTTGCCAGAACCGCAAATCAAGCCCCGGCCGGGGTGTCTGGGACATTCATCTCATAGCCAAAGCGCGGCGGTGATGCGAACCTCTCGTTCACATGCAGACAGCGTTGCATCGGATTGTCCGTGCGCGGTGGATATCGCTGGGAAGGTCGGAGCGCCTTTTCTTCAGCGTGTTCCTACCGCTAGGAATAGCGGCGAACCTCGGCCTGGGCATCTGGATCCTGGCCGGCCTCAACCCCCAGATCTGGACCGATTGGTTGAAGGTGGGCACGGGCGCCTTCTGCTGCCTGGTGGCGGGCTGGCTTGCAGCATCGGCCTGGTCTAAGTCCTACTGGAGTCGGGCCATGGTGCGTCAGGTGGCACTGTGGGGACGAATTGCGGACACGTTCTTCGCGTGGCTCGAGGAGGCGCAGCTGCCTCCGGAGGCAATTCACAGGCTCAAGACGTCGCTGGACGAGGCGGTCCCGAAAGGCGAGCAGCCCTAGCAATTCAGCCCGAGGCTCACCCTTGGGAATCCCAGCGTGAGATGACTTAACATCAGCCGTTATCTCAATTAGTTCCGATACATAACCTTAGGAATTCGGACCCTGCTGGTGCCGGATCTGTTGTATGTTGCTGGTCAGTTGATGTCCCGCGCCTAGCGCGGGACGACCTTGGGGCAACAGATCAGGGGAGGGCAGCCGATCCGCCTCGGCATCGTCGACGACCATCCAGTTTTCCGGCTGGGCTTAAGACTTCTCTTCGAACGCGAAGTGGACGTTGAGGTGGCCTGGGACCTTGGGTCGGCCACCGAATTGTTGACAACGCTTGCGTCGGCACCGGTGGATGTGGTGCTGATGGACCTCAACCTCGGCCCCGAAGAGGACAGCCTCGCCGAAACGCGAGTGGTGGTCGAGCGATATCCCGACGTGAAGGTGGTATTCATTTCGGCGTCTCTCGATGGTGACGCTGCGGCGGCGGCGAGGGCGGCCGGCGCAGTCGGTTATCTCCCCAAGGACTTATCTGTGCACGACACGATGGGCGCGATTCGGGGGCTCGCCGCGACCGGCACGGGCGAGATCGGCTTCGGGGACTTCCTGACGGCGCGCGCCGTTGTGACCGGCAAGAACACGATCGCGCGCCATGGCCTCACCCGCAGGGAGCTCGAAGTCGTGACCGAGCTCCGCCGCGGACGCACCAACCGCGAGATCGCATCGAAGCTCGGGGTGTCGATCGCCACAGTCAACAAGCATGTTCAGCAGGTGCTTAAGAAACTGCACGTGAGAAACCGCGGGCAGGCCGTGGCGCGTCTGAACGGCGATGCGGCCTGGCACATTCACCAAGCCAACATCGACGCCCGCGGGCTGCCAGGGTCAACCAAGCCGAGTCGCCCGACCCGACTGAGCAGCCGTGACTGAATGCTGAGGTCTTGGTCTCATGCCTTCCTGGGGCGAGTATGTGAAAGGCCCATGAAGAAATGGTCAGTTCTGACCATTGACTGGGCGTTATGGGGTGCTTAGTCTCAGTCATCAGTCGATAGGAAGGGGTTTAAAGCGCGCGCTTGTCGGGACAATCCCAAGCGCGCCCATGTTCGAGAGAAGGGAAGGGACGGAGTGGCTTCGCCGCCAATCGCTGTTGCTACGCGGTCGCGGGCACGCCTACGTGGGGCGCCCGCCTCGCTCGTGGTGACACGTGCCGAGGAAGATGTGCGACGGCTCGTCGCGCGAGAACTACACGATCGGGTAGCCCAAACCCTTACCGGCATGCTCGTGGACCTCGAGAATTTCAAGACTGAGCCGGTCGGTTGGGGGGATGTGCTGGTTCGGTTGGACACGGTTCAAGACTCGACCAGACAGGTACTTCAAAGCCTCCGCGAGCTCCTTCATGAGCTCCGCGGGGAGGAGAGCGTCAACGACACCTTCGTGGACGCCGTCGGAGGTCTGCTGGCCCGATTCGAAGAGAAGACGCGAATCAGCGCCGAGCTGAACGTGGCCGCTGGCTGGCCGTCGTCGCTGCGGACGCCGGCTGCACTCAACCTCTATCGCATCATCGAAGAGGCGCTCACCAACGTGCGCCGGCACAGCGGTGCGCACGCGGTTCGCATCGTTCTCGAGCCCTATTCCGACAACCAGGTCTCCTTGATCGTCGGGGATGACGGCCGGGGCGTCGACGCGGATCCGAACCGGCCTGACGGCATGGGAACCATAGGCATGAAGGAACGCGCCGTCCTCTTAGGCGGAACGTTAAGCATCGACAGTAAGCACGGTGACGGAACCATCGTGCGAGGGATATTTCCAAGGGAGCTGCTAATGCCCCCTGCTGGACATCAAAGCCTTTTCTCACTCAAGGAGTTGCAATGAGCGTCGCCACCAGAGCAGTACGCGTTTTCATCGCCGACGACCAGACCTTGTTTCGCGCCGGCCTCGCGCGCCTTCTGAATGAGGATCCCCGTGTGGAGGTGGTCGGCCAAGCGGCGGACGGTGCCGAGGCAGCCAAGCTTGTGGCCAAGCAGAAGCCCGACGTTGTTCTGATGGACCTCAAGATGCCCAAGACCGATGGGATCGAGGCGACCCGGCAGATCATCGAGGCGGACCCCGGAGTCAAGGTCCTCATCCTGACCACATTCGAGACCGATAGCCAGGTGATCCAGGCGCTCAAAGCCGGCGCGAGCGGATACGTCCTCAAGGATTCGTCGGCGGACGCCATCGTCAGCAGCATCGTCGCGGTCATGTCCGGCGAGAAGGTGATGGCGAGCGCGGTTGCCAATCGAGTGCTCGAAATGCTGAGCGGCACCACGACCCCCAAGGAGTTCTACGACGGCCTCACCAATCGGGAGATCGAGATCCTCAAGTTGCTCGCCAACGGAATGGCCAACAAGCAAATCGCCTACCGCTTGAAGATCAGTGAGAAGACGGTTCGCAACCACGTCAGCAACACGTACGAGAAGCTAGGCATCTACGATCGTTCGCAGGCGGTCCTCTATGCCGTGAGGAAGGGGCTGGTCGAGGTCTGATCGCCGCGGGTTCGCCGCCGTCAGGGCATTCGCCGAGGCCTCGCTGACCCTCCGCATATATATAGAAAGGAAGGGACGCCGGACTTGATCGCTCGCACGGCGTAGACAGGCCTGGAGGTCGCTTGCGGCGCCAAAGTAGAGTTAGACCTACATGGCCCCCATCGTTGAGGTTGATCGGCTCTCCAAGCACTTCGGCCACGTGCGTGCGGTGGATGAGATCTCGTTCAGCGTCGGCGAGGGCGAGGTCTTCGGGTTCCTGGGCCCCAACGGTGCGGGCAAGACGACCACCATCCGCATCCTCCTGGGTCTTCTGCATGCGGACGGGGGCACCGCCAAGATCGGCGGGCACGACTGCTGGACCGATCACGCGAACGCCGCGCGGCAGTTCGGATCCACGCTCGAGCAGCCGGCCCTGTATGGCTTCCTCTCCGGTCGCGACAATCTCCGCCAGTTCGCCCGGATCCTGGGCCGGGTGGACGAGGCTCACATCAGCGAGCTGCTCGACCTCGTCGGGATGACCGAGCGGGCCGACGACAAGGTGAAGCGCTACTCGATGGGCATGCGGCAGCGCGTTGCGCTGGCCCAGGGCATGCTCGGCAAGCCGCGCCTGCTGATTCTCGATGAGCCGACCAACGGCCTCGACCCCAACGGGATCCACGGGCTGCGCGTGCTCCTGCGCAAGCTCGCCACCGAGCAGGGCATGACGATCTTCTTTTCGAGCCACCTCCTTTCCGAGGTCGAAGAGCTCTGCGACCGGGTGGTGGTGCTGCACCGCGGCGAGGTCAAAGCGGCGGGGCCGCTGGACGAGCTCATGATGACGAAGGGATTCAAGTACCGCATCGACGTGTCCGATGTCGACCAGGCACTAGAAATTCTGCGCACGATGGACGGCCTCTCCGCAGAGCCTGGAACCATCAGGGACTCGATTACCGTCACCTCTCCGACCGACCAGGCGCGGATCATCAATCACGCGCTGGTGACGGCAGGCGTCGAAGTCGACCAGCTGGTGCACACGCAGAAAGGGCTGGAGGACGTGTACATGCAGCTGACGGGCGCGACTCCCGGCCGGACTCTCAGCTCGCCGCCGCCGCCTCCTCCACCTCAGGCGGCGGCGGCCCGGAGCTGACGATGTTCTTCAGCCTCGTCCGCAACGAGCTAGAGAAGACCTGGCGCAGCCGCTGGATCGTATTCGCAGTGGTGGGCGGAATATTCATCCTGATTGCCGGCGGTCTCTACACGTACTACGTGTTCAGCCAGCACCGGTGGAGCCCGCCGCCGGCGGTCGCGTGGCAGACGTTGCTGCACAGCGAGATCGCTTCCAATCAGCAGACCCTCGCCCAGCTGCAAGCCATCAAGCAGCAGCAGAGCAGCACTGGGGGCGGTTTTCGGGGCGGATTCGGCGTGGATGCGGGGATCGCGCGCGCTCAGCAGGGGATCGCCGACGACCAGTACTTGCTCGACAACAACATCGCGCCGCTGCAATCGTTTTCGCTTACTCTCGCCGCCGTGTTCGGACTCGGCGGCATCTTCATGTTCCTGCTCATCCGCATCTTTGGGTGGCTCGCCTCGGAGCAGATCGCGGGCGAGCGCTCCGATCGCACGATCGCCATTCTGCTGAGCCGGCCGATGAGCCGCGATCAGCTCCTGCTGGCCAAGGCGGTCGCCTCGTTTCTGATCAGCCTGGCTGTCGTGCTGGTGTCGTTCCTGGTCATCTACGCGATGCTCGCCTTCATCCTCGGCTCGATCGGGCCGGTCAACGGACAGGTCGCGATCGCGATCGATGGGAGCAAACCGCTCGGCGCGGGCAACCTGGTCGTGATGGACATCCCCGTGTTCGTACTCATGTGCTTGGGCGCGGCGATGCTGGGGGTGCTGTGCGTTCAGGCCATGAGCCTGCTCGTCTCGGCGGTCACCGGCCGATGGGCGGCGATCGGGATCACGCTTGCGGTGCTGTTCGGGGCGCCGCTCGTGAGCGGCATCGTGACCGTGGTCATCACGCTGATCAGCGGCAGCACCGGAAACACCCACTTTCTGAACTACCTCTTCTTCAATGTTCTGACCCCCGTGTCATCCATCGCCCCTGTCTTTGGCAACGGACCCGCCGGCGCCGGCACCGGTATGAGCGAGTTCGCCGCTCAGATCGCCACCTTGGCCGCCTGGACGATCGCCTTCTTCGCGGCCGCGTGGCTGGTGTTCCACCGCAAGCAGGAAACCGGCTGAGTCAGACACATGCAGGAGTCGCCGGCTACAGCTTTTCGCCAGCAGCTGGAGTCCCTGTACTCGATCTCGATCGAGATCGCGCGCCTGCACGAGCTCCAGCAGGTGCTGGATCGAGCCCTGGCCTTCTGTCTCGACCTCACCCAGTCCGCCTTCGGCTTCATCGGCCTTCTGGTCAACGACGGCCGCGAGATGGACGTGGCCGCGATCAAGGGATTCGAGCCGTCGGATCCAAATTTCTATGAGAACTTCCGCCTGATCCCAGTGCGGCCGAGCGTCTTCGGCGTGGTGATCACCGATGAGCGCTCGAAGATCTCCAACGACGTCCTCCGCGACAAGGACCGGGTTGGGCAGCCTCGTGGTCACCCTCCGGTTCGAACCTTCATGGGGGTGCCCCTGCAGGTCGGCGAACGCGTGATCGGGATGATCGGGGTGGCGAACAAGTCGAGCGGCTACACGACCGATGAGGAGCGCCTGCTCTCCACGTTTGCCAACCAGGTCGCGGTGGCGATCGAGAACGCCCGTCTATACGAGGACCAGCGTCAGATGATCGACGAGCTCGAGCAGCTGCACCGCGACCTGAGCCAGGCTGAACGCGACCAGGTCCTTCAAAAGGAACGCGAACGCATCGCCGCCGAGCTCCACGACCGGATCGAGCAGGCCATCTTCACGTTAGGCCTCAAAGTCAACGCGATCCTGGAGCGCGAGCCCGTAGCCGATCCGATCGCCACGGACCTCAGCGAGGTCCGGCAGCTGGCGATCCACACGTCGGAGGCGGTGCGGGAGGCCATCTTCGCCCTCTCCCTGCCTCGCGCCGCTGCCGGCGGCCTGCCTTCCGAGCTCCGTCGCCTGGTCCGCGAGACCGGTGAATCCGAGGCGGTCGAGGCCGACCTGGTCGTCAGCGGCAAGCCGGCCGGCCTCAGCACGGAGTCGGCGCACACGCTCTTCGTCCTGGCTCGCGAAGCGCTGGCCAACGTGGCGCGACACGCCCGGGCGAAGCGGGTCCTGGTGAGCCTGCGCTATTCCGACGACCACGTCGACCTCGTCATCCAGGACGACGGGGTCGGAGCCTCTGAGCAGATCCTCAAGAACTACCAGGAGAGCAGCACCCACTTCGGGCTCAAACGCAGCTGCCGTCAGGTCGAAGCGCTGGGGGGATCCTTCGAGGTGCACAACGGCGAGGAGAGCGGGCTGGCGATTCGGGCCAGGCTCCCGGTACGCGCATGACCCAGGGCGGGCAGATCCGCGTCTTGATCGTCGACGACCACGAAATGGTTCGCGAGGGCTTGATGGCGATGCTCCAGCCGGAGCCGGACTTCGATGTGGTGGGCCAGACCGGCCGCGGGGCCGGGGTGGTCGAGCTGGTTGAAGCCAACCGCGCCGACGTGGTCCTCCTGGACGCCCGCCTGCCCGACGTGAGCGGCGTCGAGGTCTGCCGCCGCCTGAATCTTTCGCATCCCGAGGTCTCGGTCGTGATCCTGACGACCTATACCGACCCGGATCTGGTCCAGGAGTGCATCGAGGCCGGGGCTCGCGGGTACGTCGTCAAGGACGTCGAGCGCTTCAGCCTCAAGGAAAGCATCCGGGCTGTCTACCGGGGCCAGGCGGTGCTGGCGCCCCAGGTCGCGGGTCAGGTGATTGCGGGGGCGCGGACGCGGCGACAGGCCGGGTCGCGACGGGCGGCGCTGAGCGCGTCGCAGGTTGCCATCCTCCGTCTGATCAGCCGCGGCCACTCCAACCGCGAGATCGCCGTCGAGGTGCACCTGAGCGAGAACACGGTGAAGACCCACGTCCAGGAGATCTTCCGCAAGCTCGGTGTGCGCAACCGGGTCGAGGCAGCCATCCTGGCCGGGAAGTCGGGCTGGATCTAGCCGGCGCCCGGTCCGCCATTCGGGCGCCATTGGTCGCATCCCGAAGCGCCACCGATACCGCCTTTCGGGCACAAATGGTCGCCAACGGCGGGGCGGAATCACCCGATCGGGTGGTCAGATTCGCCCGTCCGGGTGATGACCGGAGCGGGCGGGAGTGGTTTGGTGAGGGGTGACCGATTGGGTTGGTCGCCTTTCGCGTGCTCGGAGGTGAGATGAATGTTCCCTGCCGCCTTTGACTATCGAGCTCCAGCCACACTGAACGAAGCGCTGAACCTGCTGGCGGAGCGCGGCGACGACGCCAAGGTCATGGCCGGCGGCCAGAGCCTCATCCCCCTGCTCAAGCTCCGGTTCGCCCAGCCGCAGCTGATCGTCGACATCGGCCGCATCCCGGGGCTGGCCGACGTCAAACGCGACGACGGCCACGTGCGTATCGGCGCCCTCGTCCGTCACGTTGACGTGGAGCGGAGCAAGGACCTGGCAAAGCTCGTTCCGCTCATGGTCGAGGCCGTCCACTGGATCGCGGACCCGCTCGTGAGGAACCGCGGGACCGTGGTCGGGTCGATATGCCACGCGGACCCGTCGGGCGACTGGGGCTCCATCATGCTGGCGCTGAACGCCGAGCTGGTGGCCCAATCGACCAAAGGCGAGCGCGTGATCCCCATCGACGGCTTCTTCGAGGGCCCCTTCACAACGACCCTACGTTCCGACGAGATCGCGACTGCGATCCGGATCCCGCTGCCCTCGGGCTCGGCGGGCGGGTCCTATCACAAGCTCGAGCGCAAGGTGGGCGACTTCGCGACCGTCGCCGTCTCGGTGCAGGTCGAGCTGGACGGCCATAAGGTGAAGAAGGCGGGCATCGGCATGACATCGGTCGGCGCCACGAACCTCAAGGCGAAGCAGGCCGAAAAAGCGCTCATCGGGCACGAGCTGAAAGACGACGTGATCGCTGAAGCGGCCAAGCTGGCTGCGGCGGAGTCAGAACCCAAGGACGACATCCGCGGCACCGCCGCATACAAGAAGGACATGGTTCGGGTCTTCGTGCAGCGCGGCCTCAAAGCCGCCCTCGCCCGAGCCCAGGAGGTGAGGGCGTGAAGGTGGCGATGCGCGTCAACGGAGCCGAGCGCGGCGGGGACGTAGAGCCCCGCGTCCTGCTTGTCGATTTTCTCCGCAGCAACCTGCTGCTCACCGGCACACACATCGGGTGCGACACGACCAGCTGTGGCGCCTGCACGGTGCTGCTGGACGGAGAGCCTGTGAAGTCCTGCACGTTGCTCGCGGTGCAGGTCGACGGCCGGGAGGTCAAGACCGTCGAGGGCCTGGCCAACGGCGCCACCCTGGCGCCGATCCAGGTCGGCTTCCATGAGGAGCACGGCCTCCAGTGCGGTTTCTGCACGCCGGGCATGATGCTGGTCGCGTCGGCATTACTGGAGCGCAACCCGAACCCCACCGACGACGAGATCCGCTGGGCGATCAGCGGCAACATCTGCCGCTGCACCGGCTACATGAACATCGTCAAGGCGGTCAAGTACGCGGCCAACATGGAGTCCGCCCCGAAACAGGCGGCCGTGGCGGGAGGCGGGGAATGAGCTCGACCTTGCACATGCACGGTGGCATCGGCGAGTCGATCAAGCGCAAGGAGGACGCGCGCTTCCTGCGCGGCAAAGGCAACTATCTCGACGACTTCGTGCTTCCCAACATGCTCCATATGGCGATCCTGCGCAGCCCGCACGCCCACGCGCGCATCAAGTCCATCGACACCAAAGTCGCCGGCGCCAAGCCGGGCGTGATCGCCGTCGTGACGGGCGAGTTGATGGCCCAGCACAAGCTGGCCTGGATGCCGACGCTCAGCGGCGACACGCAGGCGGTGCTCGCGACGGACAAGGTGCGGTTCCAGGGCCAGGAGGTCGCGGCCGTGATCGCCGAGACCAAGTACCAGGCCGAAGACGCGCGCGATGCGATCGAGGTCGAGTACGAGATCCTCCCGCCGATAACGAGCCCCGACGGCGCCAAGGCGCCCGGCGCCTCCTTGATCCGCGACGACAAGGAAGGCCAGAAGGACAACCACATCTATCACTGGGAGTCGGGCAACCAGACCACCACCCAGGCCGCGTTCGCCAAGGCGCACAAGGTCGTCAGGCTGCACACCTTCTACCCGCGCTGCCATCCCTCCCCACTCGAGACTTGCGGCTGCATCGCCGACGTCAACGGCGTCACCGGCAAGGCGACCATCTACATGACGAGCCAGGCGCCGCACGCGATCCGCACGGTATTCGCGCTCGTCACCGGCTTGCCCGAGCAGCAGATCCGCATCATCTCCCCGGACCTCGGAGGCGGCTTCGGCAACAAGGTGCCCGTGTATCCGGGCTATGTGGTCGCGACGGCAGCCAGCCTGCTCATCGGCCGGCCGGTGAAGTGGGTGGAAGACCGCACCGAGAACCTGATCTCGACGGGCTTTGCCCGCGACTTCCACATGACCGGCGACCTCGCCGTCGACAAGGACGGCAAGATGGTCGCGCTGCGCGTCCACCTGGACAGCGACAACGGCGCGTTCTTCTCGGATGCCCAGCCATCCAAGTTCAAGGCGGGGCTCTTCCACATCGTCACCGGGTCCTACGACATCCCCACCGCGCACGTGACCGCGGACGGCTACTACACGAACAAGGCGCCGGGCGGCGTCGCGTACCGCTGCTCCTTCCGTGTCACTGAGGCGAGCTACCTCATCGAGCGACTCGTCACCAACGCCGCGATCGAGCTCGGACTCGACCAGGCCGAGTTCCGCATGAAGAACTTCATCAAGCCCGAGCAGTTCCCATACACGTCGGCGACGGGCTGGGTGTACGACAGTGGGGACTACCCCAAAGCCATGAACGTGGCGCTCGACAAGCTCGGCTACGACGAGCTGAAGAAAGACGTCGAGGCGCGCCGGAGGAAAGGCGAGGTGACGGGGATCGGCATCGCCAGCTTCACCGAGGTCGTGGGCGCCGGCCATGGAGCTGAATTCGACATCCTCGGCCTGAGGATGTTCGACAGCGCCGAGCTGCGCGTGCATCCGACCGGCAAAGCGCTGCTGAGGATGGGTGTGAAATCGCAAGGCCAGGGGCACGAGACGACGTTTGCGCAGATCGTCGCCGAGGAGCTCGGAATCCCGGCCCAAGACGTGCTCGTCGAAGAGGGCGATACGGACACTGCGCCGTACGGGCTGGGCACGTACGCCTCGCGCAGCACGCCGGTGGCCGGAGCCGCGACTGCGATGGTCAGCAGGCAGCTCCGCGAAAAGGCCCGCAAGCTGGCGGCCCATCTCCTCGAGGCTGCCGAAGAAGACCTCGTGTGGGAGCGCGGCAAGTTCTATGTCAAGGGCTCACCCGAGCGCTCGAAGACCATCCAGGAATGCGCGTTCGCCGCCTACACCAACCTTCCGGAGGGCATGCAGGCCGGACTCGAAGGGGTCCACTACTACGACCCGCCCAACATGACTTACCCGTTCGGAACTTACGCGGTGGTGGTCGATGTCGACAAAGGCACCGGCCAGGTCAAGGTGCGGCGGATGGTCGCAGTCGACGACTGCGGCGTCCGCATCAACCCGATGATCGTCGAGGGCCAGATCCAGGGCGGCCTCACCGAAGGGTTTGGCATCGCGTTCATGGAGCTCATCACATTCGACGACGACGGCAACTGCATCGGATCGAACTTCATGGACTACTTGATCCCGACTGCATGGGAGACGCCGAAGTTCGAGCTCGGCGAGACCACGACCCCCTCGCCGCATCACCCGATCGGTGCCAAGGGCGTGGGCGAATCGGCGACGGTCGGCTCGCCCGCCGCCTACGTCAACGCGGTGATCGACGCCCTCTCGCCCTACGGCATCACCAACATCGACATGCCGCTCACGTCCGACAAAGTGTGGGCGGCTCTACGCAAGGCGGGTGTCACGGAGTGACGCCGAGATATCGGGCCATCCAGGCGGCCCAGATGCTAGGAAGCGACGAGCACCGCAGCGAGCGCATCGTAAGATGCCCGAGCGAGGAGCACAGGAGCTGACAACGCAGATGGGCTGCATGGGGGCCCTAGATCCGGCGGCAATTCCGCGACATCCCGCCTGAAAGGGGGTGACCGAATAGCCGACGACGTTCTGGAGCTGCTGCGGGAGTACGCCGCCACCGGCACGCCTTGCGTGCTGGCGACCGTCGTGCGCGTCGAGCCGCCAACCTCGGCGCGGCCAGGGGACAAAGCGGTCGTCACCGCGGACGGCCGCCTGCGCGGCTGGATCGGCGGCAGCTGCTCCGAGCCGGTCGTGCGGCGCGAGGCGCTGCGCGCGCTGGCCGAAGGGACGCCGCAGCTGGTCAAGATCGTGGCCGCGGACGACGTCAAGCAAACCCGGAAGCGGGGCGAGCTGACAGTGGCCACCACATGCCCGAGCGGGGGCTCGCTGGACATCTTCATCGAGCCGCGCTTGCCGCGGCCGCTGCTGCTCGTTTTCGGCGACAGCCCGGCAGCCCGCACCCTGGTCTCGATGGGCGCGCTCGCTGGGTTCCGCACGTGCGCCGTGCACCCGGGGGCGCGCCTGGACGACTTCCCCCGCGCCGACATCGTGCTCTCGACCATGGACCTCGCTCCCGCCAACCCCGGCCCTGATACGTGGGCGGTGGTGGCCACGATGGGCCACTACGACGAGGACGCGCTCGAGGCTGCGCTCAGCTTTCCGGCCGTCGACGTGGGTCTGATTGCCAGCACCAGGCGCACGGCCGCCGTGCAGTCCGCGCTTCACGAGCGCGGGCTCGACGAGGCGACCGTCTCGAGGCTGCGCAGCCCGGCCGGCAAGACCAGGGGCGTCAGCCAGGAGGAGATCGCGGTGCTGGCGCTGGCGGAGGTCGTCGCGGCCCGGCAAAAGCGCGGCCGGTTGCCGGTGGTCGAGCAGCCCGCCGTCGTCTTCGCCACCGACCAGGTGTGTGGCATGACGGTCGACCCCTTGACCTCGACGCACAAGGCGGTTCATGACGGCGTGACCTTCTGGTTCTGCTCGGCCGGATGCCAGGCCGAGTTCGAGAAAGAACCCCAGCGGTACCTGAGAGCCGTCGAAGCCTGACCGCGACCAGGTCCGCGGGCCGGCGACTCGTCCACCTACCCTAGCCACCGGGAGTTCCGCCCGTTTGGATATAAACGCGCGATTCAAGTGCGTGTGATTCGCGCGTTTAGCACATGACGTGCGTTTTCATCGGGGTTGCGGTGCCGACACTAGCTGCTCGGCTCGTCGTTCTCCCCGATCACCTCATGGGCTCGAAGCCGATCGAGGCTCTGCATCCGTGCCTGAGCCCGAGGTCCGAGCCGGTTGAGCACTGCGGTCACCATCGCCTCGACCACCGCCGTCGAGCCCACCAGTGAATCGAATGGCCCCACAGTCTCGACGCTCGTGACCAGGACCTGCCGGGCGAACGCCGATGCGGGAGAAAGCCACGGGTCGGTGAACAGCACGACGTTGCAGCCCTGCGTCGAGGCGATCCGCGCGCTCTCGATGGTGTCGGCCTGGTAACGGCGGTAATCGAACACGACGAGCAAATCGCCTTTGCGCATGTCGATGAGCTGCTGGGCCGGGTGGCTGCGTTCGGCGTCGACCATGGCGATGCCGGGCCGAAGCAGGTGGAGCTGGCCGGCCAGATAGCGCGCCAGCTGGGCGCTGACTCTGCCGCCGAGCACCAGCACTCGCCGCCGTACGTCACAGAGCAGCTCGACGGCCTCCTCGAAGTCGTGGTGCGAAAGCTGCTCGACAGTCGCCTGCAGGTTGCCCCGCGAGATCTCAAGGGCGTCGGTCAGCAGCGAATCGGCGCCTCGCCCAAGTTTTTCTTCGCGGAAACGCTCCAACGGCGATGACAGCCGAGCCTGCACCTCGTGGCGTAGCACCTCCTGGAACTCTGGATAGCCCTTGAAGCCGAGCTTGGTGATGAACCGGGTCACGGTCGGCGGGCTCACTCTGGCGCGCTCGGCGAAGCGGGCCACGCTCTCCAGGCCGGCGATGGGGTAGGAGGCCAGCAGCACTCGGGCCAGCTTCCGTTCGGCCGGGCTGAGGCTCGCCAGGCGGTGCCTGACCAGCTCCCCGACCCTCGAGTCCGAGCCCGTGACGTTTGTTACATCTCGACTCATTGCCGCCCTTTTGGAGACATCCTTGACAAGAATCCTATCGCCTGTTAGCTTCGCCGCAACGCATCAGGGGAGCGCTCGCGGCGTCGCGGCGCAATAGGGGAGAAAGCATGAGCGTTCAGGCCCAATCTGCAGACGTCGAGGCCCTCCACAAGATGGGCTATGCCCAGGAGCTGCGGCGGCGCATGTCGACCTTCAACAACTTCGCGGTCTCATTCACGATCATCTCGATCCTCTCCGGGTGTCTGACGCTTTACGGCTACGGAATGAACACCGGCGGCCCGATCATCATGAACATCGGCTGGCCGCTGGTCGGCCTGTTCGTCCTCGTTGTGGGCCTCGCCATGGCCGAGCTGGCGTCGAGCTATCCCACAGCCGGCGGCCTGTACTACTGGGCGGCGAAGCTCGGCGGCAAGAACTCCGCGGGCTGGAGCTGGTTCACCGGATGGTTCAACCTCCTCGGCCAGGTTGGGATCACCGCCGGCATCGATTTCGGGCTGGCGTTGTTCGCTGACGCGCTGCTCAACGCCCTCTTCAACTATCCGACCTCGCCAGGCTGGATAGTCCTGATCTACGCGGTAGTGCTGTTTCTCCACGGGCTGCTCAACACGTTCGGGGTCGGCCTGGTCGCCCTGCTCAACGACATCTCCGTGTGGTGGCACCTGATCGGTGTCGCCATCATCTTCGTCGTCCTGTTCTTCGTCCCGGCGCATCACCAATCCGTGTCCTTCATCTTCACCAAGTTCGTCAACAACACCGGTTTCGGCTTCGCGGGCGTAGGTATCTATGTGTTCTTGATCGGACTGCTGCTGGCCCAGTACACGTTCACCGGTTATGACGCTTCGGCGCACATGACAGAGGAAACCAACAACGCCGCGCTCGCGGGCCCGCGCGGCATCGTGTGGTCGATCGTGGTCTCGCTGATTGCCGGTTGGATCCTGTTGATCGCGGTCACAGGCGCGATTCAGGACTACGCCGCGGAGGCGAGCGCGGTAACGCCGGGCGCCCAGGTCTTTCTTGACGCCGCCGGCCACAACCTGGGCCTCTTCCTGCTGTTCATCATCGTCGGCGCCCAGTTCTATTGCGGCATGTCGTCGGTCACCGCCAACTCGCGCATGATCTACGCGTTCTCGCGCGACGGTGCAGTACCGGGTTCAGAGTTCTGGCACAAGATCAACCCGCGCACGCGCACTCCGACCAACTCGATCTGGTTTGCCGCGGTCGGCGCGTTCATCCTTGGCCTGCCCTACCTGTACAGTCCCGTCGCGTACTTCGCGGTGACGTCGATCGCTGTCATCGGGCTGTACATCGCGTATGGAATGCCGATCCTGCTCCGGCTCCTCGCCGGCGAAAAGTTCCAGCGGGGGCCATGGCACCTCGGACGGTGGAGCTACGTCATCGGATGGATCGCGGTGATCTGGATCGGTTTCATCGCGATCCTCTTCATCCTCCCGCAGGCGGCGCCTGGCAACACGGCAACCACCTTCAACTACGCACCGGTCGCTGTCGGCGTGGTATTGCTCTACTCAGGTGGTTACTGGTTCCTTTCCGCGAAGAACTGGTTCAAGGGCCCGAAGGTTCAAGGGACTGCGGAAGAGCTTGCCAAGATCGAAGCCGAGCTCGCGGCCGCAAGCTAGCCGTCCCAAGATCGGGATCACGGTCCACCCGCGGCGGGGCCTGGAGTACTTCGGGCCCTACCGCCGGGCGGTGGTGGCTGCGGGCGCCGAGCCCGTGGACCTGGTCCCTGGGACCAAGACGCTCCCCGAACTTGACGGGCTCCTCCTCCCAGGAGGCTGGGACGTCGACCCGTCCTTTTACGGAGAGCGGAGGGACGAGAATCTCGGCGAGACCGACCCCGAGCTCGATGAGACTGAGTTGTCGCTGTTCCATCAGGCTCGCGAGCGCGGGCTTCCCGTGCTGGGCATCTGCCGCGGCCAGCAGGTGATCAACGTCGCCATGGGCGGCTCGCTGGTGCAGCATCTCGAGGGTCACGAGGTGCGCGCGCTAGGGCGCAGTCACCTCGCCCACACCATCGAAGTCGACCCGGACTCCGAGCTGGGCCGTGCTGCGGGCGAGGACAAGATCCGGGTCAACAGCCTCCACCACCAGGCGATCAAGGCCCTGGCTGACGGGCTCCAGCAAACCGCATCCGGCGAGGACGGCACAGTCGAAGGCGTCGAGTCCAACGACGGGCTTATCGTTGCTGTGCAGTGTCATCCGGAGGAGCTGGCCGCCGACCTGCCCTGGGCGCGCCATCTGTTCGAGCGCTTCGTCGCGAGGGCACGCGGCCGCGACAAAAAGATCTCACGGTGACGGCGTGCTGACGAAGGAAGAGCTGACGGCGGCGGTCAAGAAGGGCGACATCGACACCGTCATCGTCGCCTTTACGGACATGCAGGGGCGGCTCATGGGCAAGCGAGTGGACGGTGATTACTTCATCGAGTCGTCCTCGAACGGCGAGCCGACCGAGGGCTGCAACTACCTGCTGACGGTCGACATGGAGATGGACCCCGTGCCCGGGTACGCGATGGCGAGCTGGGAGCGTGGGTACGGCGACTTTGACCTTGTGCCCGACTTCGACACGTTGCGCCGTATCCCCTGGCTCGAGGCCACCGCTCTCGTTCTCAGCGACGTCACCTGGCACGACCGCACACCGGTGAAAGCGTCGCCGCGCCAGGTCCTGCGCGCTCAGATCGAACGCGCCCGCAAGCTCGGGTTCGAGCCGATGTTCGGCTCGGAGCTCGAGTTCTACCTGCTGAAGGAGACGTTCGCAGAGGCCCATGCAAAGCGCTACAACGACCTGACTCCTTCGGTGCCCTACAACCTCGACTATCACGTGCTCGCGACCAGCTACGACGAGCCGTTCATCCGCGCGGTGCGCAAGGGAATGAAGGCGGCCGGCATCCAGGTCGAGAGCTCCAAAGGCGAGGCGTGGCCCGGACAGCAGGAGATCAACTTCCACTTCGCCGACGCGCTGAGGATGGCCGACAACCACGTCATCTACAAGAACGGCATCAAGGAGATGGCCCACCAGCACGGGTGCTCGGTCACATTCATGGCCAAGCCCGACCACACCTGGATCGGGAGCTCATGCCACGTACATTCGAGCCTGTGGAAGGGCGGCCGCAACACGTTCGACGGTGAGTCGGAGACGTTCCGCCAGTACCTGGCCGGCCACATCGCCGGCACGTCCGAGCTGGCGATCTTCCTCGCCCCGAACATCAACTCGTACAAGCGCTACGCGGCAGGCACGTGGGCGCCGACCACGCTCGCCTGGGGCCACGACAACCGCACCTGCGGTTTTCGCATCGTCGGCCACGGCCAGCACCTGCGCACTGAAACGCGCATCCCCGGCGCCGATGTCAACCCTTACCTGACCTTCGCGGCGCTGCTCGCCGCGGGCTTGCATGGAATCGAGCAAAAACTGGAGCTGCCGCCCGCGTTCACGGGCAACGCCTACGAGTCGGATGTGCAGAGATTCCCCCACGCGCTGCGTGACGCCATCTCTGAGCTGGAGAAGGGGACGATGGCGCGCAAGGCGTTCGGCGACGAGGTGGTCGACCACTACCTCACCTACGCCCGCACCGAGCAGGCGCAGTTCGACAAGGTCGTCACAGGCTACGAGCGCGAGAGGCTGTTCGAGCGGGGATGACCGTGGCCGCCAAGGCGCTGGAGGTCGTCAACCCGGCCACCGAGAAGCCGATCGCAAAGCTCGACCGAGCAGGGGTCGAGGAGACCGACCGAGCGGTCGCCGCGGCTCGGGCAGCGTTCCCGGCCTGGCGCGCGGTCAAGCCGGCCGACCGCGCGCGGCTGCTGCGCCGCCTCGCCTCAAAAATCGAGGAGCACGGCGAGGAGCTGGCCAGGCTGGAAACGGCCAACGTGGGCAAACCCATCGGCGACTCTCGATGGGAGATGGGCATGGTCGGCGACGTCTTCCACTTCTACTCGGGCGCCGTCGAGAAGCATTACGGCGAAACGATCCCGGTCGCCGGCGGCGTGGACATGACCTTCCGCGAGCCGCTCGGCGCCGTCGGGCTGATCGTGCCGTGGAACTTCCCGCTCATGCTGGCCGCCTGGAAGCTCGGGCCGGCGCTCGCGTGCGGCAACACCGTGGTCCTCAAGCCCGCCGAGCTGACGCCGCTCACCGCCCTACGGTTTGCCGAGCTCGCGCTCGCGGTCGGCCTCCCCGAAGGCGTGCTGAACGTGGTCGTCGGCCCGGGCTCGGTAGTGGGTGAGCGGCTGATCGCGCACCCCGACGTCGCCAAGATCGGCTTCACCGGGTCGACAGAGGTGGGCAGCCGTGTCATGGAAGGTGCGGCTGCGACGGTCAAGCGAGTCACGCTCGAGTTGGGCGGCAAGTCCGCCAACGTCATCTTTGCGGACGCGGACCTCGAGAAGG
>WNFC01000976.1_pt1 | contig 29068 bp, 39 predicted proteins | sample 5400541 | NCBI WGS metagenome assembly WNFC01 (sample SAMN13153342, study PRJNA577476) | soil metagenome | isolation source: 120 cm saprolite under Douglas fir tree site 2 hole 2 replicate 1 | place: USA:California | collected 2015-04-18
GCGCAACCTCGTCACCAAGATCCGGCAGCACTCCGGCATCAGCTCCTATGTCATCGCGCGGTACACGGCGAAGTGTCTAGCGGAGGAGAACCGGCGCTGCGTCATCGTGTCGGCGGAGGCAGATGCGACTGCGCGGTTGCTAGCGCGCGCTCGCTACATCCTCACCAACCTCAAGCTCCCCCCCGACATCAAGCCCCAGATTGGCACGGACAGCCAACGCGCCATCACGTTCACGAAGACCGGCTCATCGTTCTGGATCGGCACCGCCGGCAGCCGCGTGTTCGGGCGCGGTGACACGATCACCGATCTCCACCTCTCCGAGGCAGCATTCTATGACAACGCCGAGCAACTCACCTCGGGGCTTCTGCCTGCCGCCGAGATGGGAGAGGTCACTGTTGAGTCCACCGGCAACGGCGTGGGCAACTGGTTCCACCGGCAAGCCGTCCAGGCCCGCGAGGGGCTTGGGTTCAAGTTGTTCTTCTTTGGGTGGGTCGGTGTGCCCTCATGCTCCATCGCATTTCGCGACGAGGATGCTCGTGCCAGGTTCGCGGCATCTCTGCGGGAGGATCTAGAGGAACCTGAGCTGGCTGCGCGGGGCATAGCCCTTGAGCAACTCCTCTGGCGCCGCGAGCGTCTCATCGAGTACGAGTTCGACCTCCGCCGGTTCAAGGAGAACTACCCCGTCGACTTCGACGAGTGCTTCCAATCCACCGGCTACGGCTTCTTCCTCCGGGTGCGATATGAGCCAACATCTGCGTGGCGTCGCGAGTCTGGTCCTCTTCATGTGCTTGACGACCATCCTGGGGCTGGCCTACATTATGTTATGGGGGGCGATCCTGCTGGCGGCGTCGGCCGAGACAATAGCGTCCTGGAGGTGTTCTGTCTGGAGACGATGGAACAGGTGGCTGAATACGCCTCCAATCGGATAGAGCCCGACCAGCTTGGCCCGGTGGCGGCAGACCTCGCGCGCCGGTTCAACTACGCCTTCATCAACATCGAGCGCAACAACCACGGCCTGACGACGATCTCCACTCTCGCGCAGCACTATCCCCCCTGGCTGCTTCATAGGGCTACTCATGGCGAACGCTCGACGCAGGAAATTCTCAGTCCTCTCAGTCATTATGGCACCCTCACCGGACCTGCTAATCGAGGTATCATCATTGGCACCGCGCGACGACTGCTCGCGGATGCGTTCACAATACATTCGCCTCTACTCAAGTCAGAGCTTGGGACGTTCATTGAGAAGGCGGATGGTAAGATCGAGGCCGACTCCGGATGCCTCGACGACCGCGTGATGGCGACGTGCATGGCGATGATCGCGGTTGATCGTGCCGGTGTCATGGCGGGCGACGGGCCGCGGACGCCCTCTGCCCCACTGGAGGTTGATCCGTTCTCGTGGGAGGCCATCTTCGGCGACATATGGACGGAGCGCGAGATCCACGGCACGCCAGAGAGGTACCATTGATGCACGCGCATATCAAATCTATCCCCGCGCGAAAGCAACGCTACAACACTGTTGGCGACTGGCAGTTCACGCACCACGATGGGATCGAGGTGAGGGTAACTGAGCAGGCTGACTGGCGGCACGAGTTCCTGGTCGGGCTCCATGAACTCATCGAGGCCGCGCTGTGCAAGCACCGAGGCATCTCCGAGGAGTCTGTCACTGAGTTTGATGTAGCGTGGCAAGGTGACGGGGAGCCGGGCGACGATCCTGCCGCGCCCTACCACAAGGAGCACGGCTACGCTGAAGGCGTCGAGATGATGATGGCAACACAGCTCAGCATCAATTGGGACGACTACTGCGCCTCGGTCCTTGGGAGCTAGGGTGTGCGCGTGCTGTTCATCAGCAAAGAGGGAGATGGCCTTGGAGTCGCACAGCGCGTCGCGTTCGAGGGGCATGCAGTCGATGTCTACATCCGAGACTTCCACTTCGAGCGAGCCGGTCGAGGTCTCGTGCATCGTGTGCCCGAGTGGCGTGGGGCGGCTCGACGCGCAGACCTTATCATCGCTGACTGCGTTGGCCTCGGCAGTTGCGAAGAAGCTATACGGAGTGCAGGTCGACCCTCAATCGGTTTCAGTCGTGCGCTGGACGCGCTCGAACTTGACCGACAGAAAGGGATGGAGCTGTTCGAGCAGGTTGGAATCAGCACTCCCGAGACACACTCCTTCGGCTCGAAGTCTGATGCGCTCAAGCTCCCGGCCAAACATGGATGGGGCGACGGATGGGTAATCAAGGGAAGTGGCAATCTAGCCAACGACAAGACGGCGGTGGTGAAAGACCAGGCACTGTGGCCTCGGGCGGTGGAGGCGCTCCCGGACACGTGTCGTGGCATCTGCCAGCGAGTTGTCAGTGGCGTGGAAGTCTCGACGGAGGGATGGTTCAATGGGAGCAGCTTCATTCGACCGTTCAACCACACGTTCGAGGACAAGAGGTTCCTGGCGGGGGACCTGGGCCAGAACACAGGGTGCATGGGGAACATAGTGATCCGGGCCGACGGCAACAAGCTGACGAAGGAGACGATTGAGCGCGTAGAGCCGTTCCTCAAGCTGCTGGGGTATCGCGGCCCCTTCGACCTCAACTGCATCGTGAACGCGGATGGGGCGCATGCGCTCGAAGCCACCTCACGGATGGGATATGACGCCGTGGAGGCGCTAATCGAGGGGCTCGATGAGCCGTTCGGCGACTTCCTATTCGATGTGGCGATGGGAACGAAGAAGGACATGAAGCTCACAGCCGACACCATGATCGCAGTGCGGCTGTCCGTGCCACCGTGGCCGATGCGCCGCCCGAACGCTGACAGCGCGGGCGAACCAATCATGGGGATCGACGATGCGACCCTTCACCATCTATTTCTGGAAGACATTGAGAAGAAAGGCGACGCCTACATCACGGCAGGCGCTGATGGTGTCCTCCTTAAAGCGACGGCCGTTGGTAGTGTCACACCCCCGAAGGTCGCGCGGCACCGGCCCGACTACACCTATGAGGCCCGGCGGCGCGTCTACCGATTGCTCGACCGGATCACCGTCGCCAACAAGCAATACCGCACCGACATCGGCGGACGCGCCAACGAGGACATCGCACAGCTCCGTGAGTGGGGATGGTTGTGAAGCACATTCGACCCCGTCGCTATGTGGCGACTACACACAGGAGAACCAGTCATGAATAGCAGCATTCCGAGAGGCGGCGCAGGGGCAGCCAGCGGCAACAGCCCAGCGTCGCGGCCTGCGGGGCATGTAGCCGTTGGGAACAGCGGCCACCCCACAGCTAGCGCGCCGACCACCGCGGTGTCGCAGCGGCAGTCTCCGAACGACGGCGCGAAGGCGGTTTAGCGCGGCATCCGGACGTGACACACATTCGACCCAGCGAGGAGCTGAGCACAGGCCCGAGGTGCGCTCTGCGTGCCCACCGCTTCCAGCGACGGGTGACGCAGCAGCCAAGCATGGGTCCGGCGCGGGCATGTGCAGGCAACGACAACGATGTCGCGCTTCGCTGCGACTTGGGACCGGTCCCCTTATCCATGTTCTCGGACCGACATGGAGGGTGGCTTGCCACCTGGGGACCGGTAGTTCCAAATGGAGAGTGGTTATGAAAACACCCAAGTCGAAGACACCTCGGAAGCCTAGGATGGTTAAGGGCTTACCTCGCTCTAGCAAGCCCAAAGACCCCCGCGTCGCCGCCCTGGAGAAACTCTGATGGCTGACGGTTATACCTCCACCGGCAAACCTGTCCCCGAATGGTGGATCGGTCAAGTCTCTCGCGGCAAGGCGTTCCGCTCCCAATATGCGCATGAGCCCGAGTGGGCCACGTGGCGACGCTGGTATCGCGGTGAGTGGAACCCTAAGATCCTTCCTTCCAACGTCTACTTCAAGACCATCCGCACTCTCATTCCCCGGATCTACTATCGCAACCCCTCCGTCTCCATCACCCCATCCAAGCCCGGCATCGAGAACCTGCTCCTGTGCAAGCTCCTCGAACGCGCCGACAACAAGCTCCTGGAGGTCATGGGGTTCAAGGAGCAGATGAAGCGGGCCGTCCAACATGCCGTCATGTTCGGCACTGGCGGCCTCCGGCTTGGCTACGGCGCTGAGTTCACCCCGACCCCCGAAGACATCGAAACCACCGACCCTGACGTTGGCGGCAAGCGCTCCCGCAAGCGCCTCGAATACAACGATCTCGTCCATCCCAACATGCCGTGGGCATTGGCTGCCCATCCCGGCTCCATCGTCGTCCCGCATGGCTCCACCGACATTCACTCCACCCGCTGGATTTGCTATGAGACTGTGCGTCCTCTCGATGACATTAAGGCCGATCCCCGCTTCGAGAACGTGAAGGATCTCATGGCAGGCGTGTCGGAGGGCCGGCTCCTCGCCCGCACCCAGCCCACCGCCGTCCGCGACCGCGAGGGTGTCGTACTCTGGGAGATCCGCGACAAGAAGACCAACGCTGTCTTCGTTATGGCACCTCACGCTGTTAACACCCGCACTGAGGACAAGGTGCTATTCTACGACGAGGACGACCTCACGATCAACCGCCGCCTGCCGTTCTATCCCCTCATCTTCAACACCGACGATGAGGTGTTCTGGGGCATCCCCGACAGCCAGATCATCGCCCCCCAGCAGGGGGAGAAGAACGAGATCCGCACTCAGCTCCGCAACCATCGCCGCGTCTCAATCGCCAAGTTCCTCTCACTCATCGGCGAGATCACCCCTGACGAGGAGAGCAAGCTCATCGATGGTAACGCTGGTGCTATTGTCCATGTCAAGACACGTGATGGTGTAGTACCTCTCAATCTCACAGGCATCGAGCAAGTAATCCGCGCCCTAGAGAACAACGAGCACGTCGTTGACAAAGACATTCAAGAGCTTCTCGGTCTCGGCGTGAACCAGTATGGCGAGTATGCACCCGGTTCCGCCGACCGCTCCGCCACTGAAGCCAACATCGTCAACCAAGCCACCATGATCCGCATCGATGAGCGGCGCGATGCCTGCGCAGACCTCCTCGTTCAACTTGTCGCCGACATGAACCACACTATCATCGAGCGATGGGACACGGAGATGGTGCTTGATGTCGTGGGGCCGCAAGGTGTCCCGATCTGGATCTCAGTCCAGCCGGAGCTTATGCGCAACGCGATCTATGATGTCAAGGTCGATCCTGACACCTCCCTGCCTCAGACCAAGCAACTCCGTGAACAACGGGCCAACGTGATGTATGAGCGTCTCAAGCTCAACCCATTGATCGATCCTCAACACCTCACTGAGTTCGTGCTGAGCGAGTCCTATGGCGTGGATGCAGACTACCTCATGAAGAACGGCGGCATGAACTCCTCGCCGCAGCAGCCCGTCCCATTCGGTCAAGCCGTCCAGCAGATCGGCGGTGCAGGTGGCCCGCCTCCTACCGCTGGACCACGGAGGGTCGCATGAGCCGCTATCATGTCCGTTCCAACACCGGCTGCGATCACTGGTCCGATGAGCCGTGCGAGCGGTGCGACGGGTGGCGTGAGCGCCCCATCGCCATGCCTGCGGCTCAGTCCTTCGGCGAACACGTACTTGAGCACATGTTCCATCCGTGGGAAACCCCCTACCCCGTCACCTCGCGGGAGCAACTGCGCCAGGAGTGTGAGAAGAGAGAAGTCTACTCCCACTATCTGCGAGACTCGATGGGGTGGCACAGCGGTCCGAGGAGGTGGATTTGAGTGACGAAGCTCCCGCCGCCACTCCTTTCGATCAAGCGATCAAGGACATGAAACTCTCGCCACAGGAGCAATATCTCTACAACTACCACCTCGGCAACCTTTACAGTGAGGGCAAGGTGGTTCATCCGAGCGGAGATATCTCGACCTTAATGCAGGCGGTGGTGTCTGGCCCCGGTGGGTATTACAATGTGCCCACAGTGAAGGATGGCCAGATGCTGACCATGCGAGAGGCGCAGATCTATGCGTCGCAGATTGGGTGGGGGAACTTCCCTAAGTATGCAACGCCAGAAGAAGCGGATGCGCGCTACAAGGAGATGCACAAGTACATCGATCAGGATACGGCACAATATATGAGGCAGAATAGATGATCTTGACGTGTTCTCGCGCCTCCGCGTGCGTATCCGGCCCATTTTCTCCATTGACCGCTCCCCTCTAACCAAGGAGACTCCCCCTATGAGTATCGGTGACAGCCTCGGGTCCGTGACCGTCGAAATGATCGACAACGGCCAGGACGTGCCCATCCCTCGCGTGACATGCGCCCCTATCGGCCGCATCACCTCTGGGTGGTTCGACCGCCACACCCCCTACATCGAGCAGGAGATCGAGAAGGCGCAGGCGCGTGCTCGGTTCGCTGTAGTGCGGCCCCCTCCACCCACTGCTCCTCGTCGTAGGAGTGCCGCCCGATGAACCGCCGCATGAGCACGTCCATCTTCGCGTGGCTGCCCACGCACTCCCCGTTCTGCTTCGTCGATGGCGATGGCACTGGCGCCGATGGGGGTCCGTCCGGCGCTGGGGGTGACGGTGGTGGTGGGGCTCCCTCGGCCGCTGCGCTGACCACCACCGCTGCTCCCCTCCCCAATCTCGCCGAGTGGACTGCCTCCCTCGAACGGCTCAATGACAGCCTCGGGGGCAAGCTCGATGGGCTCGTTGACACGGTGCGGGACGCATCAGCTCGCGATACGCCGGCGGCGGCTCCAGTTGATCTGGAGGCTCTTACGCGGCCTGAACTCGTCGCGCATATTGTCTCCACCCTCACAGAGCAAATCACCTCCCTCCTCGACTCCAAGCTCGCCCCGGTGACTACCCAGCTAACCAACCTCCAATCCAACGTCGTCACGCGTGAGGCGCAAGCGGAGGTCGAGTCCCTCCGCACCAACAACAAGGACTTCGCCGACTGGAAGGACGACATGATCGCCTTGGCGAAGCAGCCGCAATACGCCGCGCTCGGGATCACGGATCTCTATCAGCTCGCGCGGGCGAAGAACACCGCCAAAGCCAGCGAGCTTGAGAAGAAATACAACCCGCCAGCACCACCACGCCGCCCCATGTTCGGCGGCCTGACGCCTGGGGGTGCAGGCTCTCCCGGCAACGGTGCCAAGCCACTCACCTCCGCTGAGGCGGGACGCGAAGCCTATCGTGAGGTGCAGGCCCGCCACAGCGATGTCCTCCCTGCACTCGAAGGGATCTGACGGAGAACTAGCAGATGGTTAATTCATTCACCCAGGCACTCGACGACCTCTACACGACGACATGGCAGAAACGCCTGCCTGGGGTCTTCGACAACATCTTTGCCTCCGCCCCCTTCTGGTTCTGGCTGCGTGACAAGGGCAAGCTGCGCCCCGTGCGCGGCGGGCGGTTCCTGGAGGTCAACTTGGAGTACGGCAAGAACGCCGTGGTCCAGTGGATCTCGCGGGGCGGCACCGTCCCCCTCAACGACTTCAAGTTCCTCACCGTGGGCCAATACCAGTGGCGCTATCTCGTCGCTGGTATCGTTCGCTACTGGATCGACGAGCAGCAGAACTCCGGCGACTCGAAGATCATCGATTGGGTGAACGCGAAGCTCAACAACACGGAGGAGAGTCTCATCGACAACTTGGAGACAGCACTTGCGGCCGGCTCCGGCGCCGCGGCGCTCCAGATCGATGGGCTTCAATTCCTCGTGCCAGACTTGGCCAACGTTGCCAGCGCCTCCTTCAACGCCGGCGGCATCGACCCATCCATCTACACATGGTGGCAGAACCAAGCCATCAACATGACGGGTCTGTCGTTCTCCGTCAACGGCTTGTCCAACATGCGGCATCTGCTCAACCTCTGCATGAACAACCGGCGGATGGACGCTCCCGACATCATCCTCTCTGACATGAACGCCTACGAGGTGTATGAGGAGATCGTGGTGCCGATGCTGCGCGTCAGCAACACCAAGCTCGCGGACGCCGGGTTCGAGAACCAGACCTTCAAGCGCATCCCGATGGTGTGGTCGCCAGCGATCTCCCAGCGGATGTACTTCCTCAACACCAGGTTCATCGAGTTCATCTACGATCCGCAGGCGTTCTTCGACATGACGGATTGGAAGCCAATCCCCAACCAGGTCGACGACCGCGCGGCGCAGGTCAAGCTCGCTGCTTCCTTCGTCACCACGCGTCGAAGGGTGCTAGGCGTTCTCAACACCATTGACACGAACTAGGAGGCGGACACCATGTCTCGCATTGCCTCATTTGGACCCGCCCTCACGGATGTCGACACGACAGCCAAGGCCCCTATCGGTGGGATCTGCGAACTCAACAACGCGACGTACAAGTACGTTCAGTTCCTTGGGACCAACGCTGTCGCTGTCGGCGATCTCGTTGGCTACGCCACTTCCCTCGGCGCCACCGACGCGATGACTCGCGTGGACGGTGCGGTGGGGGTTGGTCCTGCCGGTATCGCGATGGCGGTGGTCGCAACCGCCGGCGGCGTGCAGTTCGGGTTCATCCAAATCAAGGGGCTGGCGGTGTCGTCCGCTGCGATCGCGGGCGGTGCGACAGCAGGGCAGGTTGTCAAGCAGGGCACCTATCCCGCCGTTACACTCCAGACTGCCGTGACCATCCCGCCAGTCGGCACCGTGTTCGACGCGACGAACAAGCTAGTCGCGCTGGACCTGCCTTACTAGGAGACGCCGATGGCTGTACCGACTATCACACTCGACATGCCGAGGGTCACACGGCTCGGCAACACACAGTTCGGTGTGCTCTCAGGGCAGGTCGCGATTAGCTCCTACGACACAGCGCATCCTGCCGTCGCTGCTATCACCGGCAAGTTCAAGGATACTGTGCTTCTGCGTGTGCTGTCGGGCGCCGTGTCCACGCTTGGCTTCTGGGTGGCGTGGGACCGCGCCACGCTGTCCTTCAAAGCCTACACATCCGCTGGTACGGTGCCGGTGGAGGTTGCCAACACCACCAACGTTGGCAATGTGGATTTCGTCGCTATAGGGCATCTGGGACTATGAGCACATGGGTACACTCGCACTCTCAGACTTCCAGACGGAGATCCTGGCGGGCCTAGGCAACCGCACAGAGAACCAGTCAATCACGCTGCCGCGGATTGTCACGGCGCTCAATCTGGCGCAGTCCCGCATCGGGCGGAGCTATGACTTCGCCGAGATGGCGCAAGTGGCGTTCGCCCAGATGAATTTCACTAAGACCCCTGGGATCGACAAGTATCTAGTGCCGCCGCCTGGGATCAAGACAATCCATTCCTTCGTCTTGCTTGACACCTCGGCGGGGGTGTCGTCGATGGGGCAGAGCCGCAAGGTCGTGGAGAAGCCGTGGAGGTGGTTCGATCGGAGGTTCCCTGCGCCCGAGTGGCTGCCGCCATCGTGGCCCGAGATCTACGCCCGGTGGGGCAACTTCATTGTGATGGCGCCGCCGCCATTCCTCCAGTTCACAGCCCAACTCCGCTACGTCAAGTTCCCCACGCCATTCGTGGCAACGGGGCTGACGCAAGCGTCCGACTTCGAGAACAAGGACGATGTTCTCATCAACTACACACTGGGGTACTTCTTCAAGATCCTAGGGCGCGCCGACCGTGCTGCGTACTTCGAGGGGCTCGCGAAGGAGCAGCTCGACGAAGCGATCGAGAAAGACGACAACCGACCCGATATTGAGATCAGTCGAGATGTCGAGGGGATGGGCACTGGTGGTGTTAGTGGGCCATATTGGCAGAATCCTTGGATTAACCACGCTTAAAGATGGGTGGAGATAGAAATTGCTCCTAGTGAATGTAGCCGAGCATCTTCAGCAGAGGATCCGCGTAGTCTCAGGCGATTGCTGGGAATGGACCCTTGGCACCGACAAGGATGGCTACGCCACGTCAGATATTGCACGTCAATACTTTGATGGTACCAACCGAGTGCACAGGATACTTTACTCCTTGTTAGTTGCTCCTATCCCGCCTGGGCTGGAGCTAGACCACACTTGTAAGAATAGACTGTGTGTCAATCCTGAACACATGGAACCTGTAACAAGGAAGGTGAACGCTGAACGTTCCGGCAATGCAAAGCGGGAGCAGACGCATTGCGTTAGGGGCCACGAGTTCACTGCGGAGAATACCTACATATTCCCTCCTTCTTCTAGCCATGCTGGACAGCGCCTCTGCAAGGAATGTAACCGAATTAGGACTCGGCGCAACAGCGGTGGACGTTGGAGCGCCTGATGGTCTCCGTTCCAATCCCCACCTTTGTCCCGCAAGACGCGTGGTACAATCTGACGGTTGGCGCGTTCACGCCGTCAGTTGCCAACCCCATACCGGCGAAGTCATATCTCCAGCCCGCTCTCCAGGCTGGCGTCCTTGTCAATGGACTCGTTGGCTCATTCGATGGCGCGCTGATCTATCTCGCCGGACTTGTCACAGAGCTTGACGGGGGGCAGAAGTGGCTCCTGTGGAACACGAACTCACTTGCGGTGGACGATGGAGTTAACACGTTCAATCCGTTCGCGGTGACATCGACCCCGGGGCGGTGGCTGAACGCGTTCTCAGGAACACAGATTGCGGCGCAGGTTCAAGCGACACAGATCATCCCGGCCGGGGGGTCGAGTGCTATTGCAGCAGCGACAACCTCTATAGTCAATGTGTTTGTGAAGGGAGGTGCGGGAACGAAGACGTTGGTGCTTCCTGTCGCTGCCTTCAATGGGCAGACCTTCAACGTGAAAGACGCCAATGGGATCGCTGGCGTAAGCCCGATCACCGTTACAGCGGCCAGTATCGATGGACGCACCTCGGATGTCATTGCGGTGAACTATGGCTCGCAGTCCTATGTGTGGAACGCGACGGAGTGGAGCATAGCCGGTGGGTAGCGCTCGATGACAGTGTTCCTCGACACATGGAATGTGACCTTTGAAGGGTTGCCTGCTGACAACGAGGCGATCAACCTCGGTGCCGGGCGTATCCGCGCCCTCAAGATTGACGTGCGCCAACGACTCGCAGTCGACCACTCCTTAGCAGGCGACGCCAACGATGGCCTTCATCTCCACGTCGAGCTTATGCCGCAGGGTGTCTCGCCAGTCATGGTGAATGCAGGAGATGGTATCCTGTATTCTCAAGTCATCAACAGCAACGTGGAGTTGCTGTACAAGGACTCTGGGGGGAACAATATCCAGATCACGGGTGGTGGCGTGCTAGCGGTCCCCACCACTCTCCAGGGCTCCTTCACCATGACGGGGAACTTCAGGGCTTCTGGGGGAATTGGCAACATCAATGGGGATGCGACCTTCGCGCTGGGGCCGTCGTCGTTTGGATACAATGCGCTGTTCTTTGCTAGCAACACGTTCATCCAGTACAACTCAGCCCTGGCCCGGTTTGAGTTCTACGTGGCAGGAGTAATCCAAGGGCACATCCCATGAGCAAGCTGCCAGTCACCTTCCCTGAGCTGGAGATGGGAGACGCGGCGGACGAGCGGGTGGTGCTTGACGCGATCCGGCAGATGTTCACGCGGATTGCGGCGGTGTTCAACAACCCTGACTTCGGCACGACAGCGCAACGTCCCACCTCCCAACGCACCGCTGGCCAGTTCTATTTCGACACGACGCTCGACAAGCCGATCTGGTGGAAAGCTAGCTCCTCCACCTGGGTCGACGCAACTGGAACCAACGTCTAATGCAGGCGCGGATCGTTGAACAGGCCGCTGCGAAGGTTGCAACTCTAGCTCCACAGGAGAAGCCGGAGCGGACGCATCTGCCGCTGTTCACGGGGGGCGAGCGCACAGACAAGTCACCAGGGGATCTGGCAGACAACGAGACCGTGCAGATGGTGGGGCTCCACACCATAGCTGGCCGACTTGTTGTTGACACTGGATATGTGCAGTTTGGTGGGGTGTATAGCGGCACGGCGCAGGGCACGTTTGAGGTGTTCTTTAGCGACGGCTCGTCGGTGCTGCTCCTTTTCACTACCGCGACGGTGTATCAATGGGTGCCGTCTGCGTCTCAGTGGCAGCCGGTGTCGTTGAACCAAACGCACACTGTCACACTAGCTGCTGGTTCGGGGGTGTCGGCCTTCTCCCTGAACAACATAACAGATCTCACAGTGGGGGAGATCGTAGGGATCACGTTGGACAATGGGACGCAGCTAGTCACCACGATCACGGTTGTTGGAGGCTCCGCGATAGTCACGGCTGATCCGGTGCCGGCGGGCCGCTCAGTGCTGCTCAATGCGGTTGTTACTGGGGGGCCAGCGCTGCACGGCGATCCGCAGGTCTCACAGATCAGCGCGGTGGTGTTCCCTGGTAACAATTGGGTCATATTCTCCAATGGAGTCGACCCAGTCTCCTACTACCTCAATGGGCTTGTCAAGTCCGTGCCGGGGCTGCCCAGCCCCACGACATGCTTTGCGATCGCTGTGTTCCACAGTATGTTGCTGCTGCTTAACACGATCGAGACCGGCACACATCGGCCGGCACGGGTGCGGGCGAGTGACGCAGGTGATCCGACTAACTGGACCACCGGGATCTCCGCGATCTATGACCTGCTTGACACTGAGGATGCAATCCTCGACGCGCAGCCGTTAGGGCCGTGGCTCATCATCTACCGCGACTCTAGCATCATGCGGTCGCGGTATCTCGGCGTGCTCAATGAGATCTTGTTCTTCGAGTATATGGTGCAGACGGAGGGTGTGCAATCACAGGGATCAGTTGCTGACGTTGGTGGGGAGCACATTGTTGTCGGGAAGTTCAACGTGTATTCGTATGAGGGGGGATATAAGCTGACGCCGGTTGGCGCCCCGATCTTCAACAACTTCCTAGCGGCGACGGGCGATCTCAATTCCCCAGCCAAACTCACCGTCTACACGCAATGGGTGCCGGACATCAATGAAGTTTGGCTGGTGTATCCAGCCGACATCTCGACCGTGCCTAACAAGTTGCTGCGAATGAAGCTGTCGACCAAAGCATGGTCGGAGCGGTTTCTTGCAGACACGACACTCGCATCGATGGCGTTTCTGCCGGTTGCAGTTGTCTTGTGGCCCACCGCTGTGGGGAACTGGAATGATCCGCGGTGGACATTAACGTGGGGCAGCACGTCGTTTACTAAGAATGCCGCCTCGATCTTGTTGTGCCCGTCGGGTGCGGGAGGTGGAACTAGACAGCTCATGCTATATGACTACAGCACCCCGACTGACAACGGCGTGGTGATCCCTTGGTCCGTGACAACGAAGCAACTTGGCGATGGGCGGCAGTACAATCGTTGGGAGCGGGCAGTCATCCTCGCGCAAGGCAACGGGGTCAAGGTGGAGTTCTCGCAGGACACCGGACTCACGTGGACAACTCTCGGCACCCTCAACTTCGGCACGACGGACGTGTCTGTGAAGCAGCAGCATATTGACACGGTGTCTACTAGCCTGATGCTACGGCTGAGAGGCACTGACCCCACGTTCGACTTGCGGTATATCGACATCGACGCCGTTGCAGAGAGCGAGTGGTGATGGAAGCGCAGCAGAACTTCGACCTGACGGATCGGTTCGATGTGCCAGCGATGGTGCAGTTCATGCGGACGCCGGAGATATATTGGTCGGCGTCAGATGCGCTCGCGCCGCAGCCAGAACAGATGGATTTCGAGGGATACCTACTCCACCCTGACGTGTGGTCGTTGGCTGCCACCTTCAAGGGCACCGTGATCGGATATGTGCTGTTCAACAAGCGCACTTCCATCGGCGCCGAGGTGCATTGCGGGTTTCATCAGCATGCGCGAGGGAAGATTGCCTTCACATTCATGCAGATGGCAATCACGCGCGCATTCGCGGAGCGAGGGTTGCTCAAGGTCTGGGCGATCATCGCCGCAGACAACCGGGCAGCCTGCATGGGGTGTGGGGCGCTCGGCTTCGTGCGGGAGGGAGTGCTCCGCAATGCTGTAGTGCGGCAGGGTGCGGCTGAAGGCAAGCCGCCACTCCGCGATCTCGTGATCTTTGGGCTGTCGCGCCCTGATGTGAGGAATTGATCCATGAGCTTCTTGACCGGCTCCGCGCCGAAGGCGACATTCTCCACACAATCGACAACCTCTCCAGGGCAGGAGAAGTTGCTAGCGACTCTGGTGGACTTCCTATCTGACCCCTCTGGGTTCACGCGGACGATCGGGGGGGATCTCGGGAACACCTCCCTTGCGTCCCTGGAACAGCAAGCGATTGGTGTGCCACAGGGGGTGACGGGAGAACAGACCGCTTTCAACACCAAGGCGCTCAGCACATTGTCGAAGGGGCTTGACTTCAAGGCAGACAAGGTGACGGCGCCGGTGGTTGATGCGACCTCCTCCTTCAAGAAGGGTGTCGTTGAGCCGCTGACGGACGACTTCCTCAGCCGCACGCTGCCGGGGATCACAGGGCAAGTAGGAGGGAGTGCCGGTGGGGTGTATGGCACCGGGGCACTGGCGGCACGTGAGGGGGCTGCGACGGACCTGGAGCGGACACTGAGTCAGACTGGCGCAACCTATGCCTATGATGCTGCAAAGCTGAATGCGAGTAGCTCCCTCGCGGCGCAGACAGCCAATCAGACTGGAGGGATCAATGCGCAGAAGGACGTGCTTGCGGCGCTGGGACTCGCACCTGACACCACGACACTTGGCACGACTCAACTTGGCAAGGACATCTCAGCGAGCACCTCCACGCTAGCACCATTCTGGCAATACATCGCGGATCTCCTCGGTGGTGGCACGGCGCAGACACAGCAGACGCTGGGGGTTGGCACCGGCGGCTCGACGGGGTTGCTGGGAGGGTTGCTGGGAGGGGTGGGTAACTTCGCGGGGAGTGCGAGCGGGAGCTCCCTGATCTCATCGTTGCTGTCAGATCGCCGGGTGAAGGAGGACATCGAGGAGATCGGGGCGGTGGACGGATTTCCCCTCTACAGGTTTAAGTACAAGGGAGTGCCTGGCAAACATGTCGGCGTGATGGCGCAGGACGTGGAGCGCAGGTTGCCTGAGGCGGTGCATACGGGACCCGAGGGCATCAAACGGGTGAACTACGCTGCTGTGCTTGCAGACGTGCTAGGAGGTTAACGTGCCAGTAATCAATCTTCCGCAAGACACCCGCTGGGGAGACGCGGGCCAAGGGCTCGGCAAGTTGTTGGGGGGGATTGCTGGGGCCGTGGGGGAAGCCCAGATGCGGAAGGGCATGGCGGAGATCCAGCAAGACCCCAACAACTCGCCTAACGACATCACGAAGAAAGTCTTCGAGAATTGGGGCAAGGCCGGGATCACGGCGCTGGGCGAGCAGTTCAAGGTGGAGGGGGAGCAGGCGCAGATCCGCGACACGCTCGCGCAAGCCAAGGGGCGCGAGATGGCGAATGAGCGGATGAAGAAGTTGCTGGATAGCATGGAGGGAGGCGGTGGTGGAGGTGCGAGCGCCGGCTCCTTCGTCGATAATATCATAGCCTCCTCAGGCGTGGCAGCTACTCCTCAGTTAAGGGCAGCCGCTACGACTGCCTATACAACAGCAATCCTCACTAATAAAGATCCTTCCGCAGCGGTGGAGCATGTCCTCGGCACGGCGCAGCGCGGCGTCGGGGTGCGACAGAGCCAAGAAGAGCACCCGCTGAAGATGCAAGAGTTAGCGGGTGGAGCAGCTGCTGCACCATACAAGGCGCCGCAGGCAGCCGCGACAGTGCAGAAGACGCAGCAGGAGGCGAGAGCGGCGGCACCGGTCGATCTCACACCAGAGCAGATCAGGGACGCATTCCCGTCGATGTCGGCGGAGCAAGCGCAGGCGATGGCGCTGGCGGCGAAGCAGAAGGGCGGAGCGGGGCTATCGCAGGCAGTGACGCAGCAGCAAGCCGCTGAGACCAGGCGCGAGGCCCCACGGATGACGCCGGAGGCAGAGCAGAAGGTGGCGGCGGATGCAACGACGCATGCGACTTCCGCCCTCCGGTTCATCAATGAGTTCGCGAAGGGTGGAGCGGAGAAGCTGGGCTTCTTCAAGGGAGCAAATGCGACCGCTTACTTGCAGAGGATTGGACTTCCATTTGGTGATCCACAAGTGGTGGATATGTGGAACTCAGCCTCGCAGCAAGTGGCATCGACTGCAACGCAGGGCGGTGGGTTCTTCGCGCAGGGCCGTGTCAAGCTGGCGCACGACGTGACGGCGGGGATTACAGAGACACCGCTCCATGCGCTCCTCGCCACAGACCAAGTGGCGGACCGGATGATTAACTCGCTGGAGGGACGGATCAGCGGGATGGTGGACTCGCGCACAGGGCGCGAGCTTGCCAACACTGCGCCACTGCGAAACGCCTTGGCGGAGTGGCAGAAAGTGAAAGCGGTTACGGGGACTCTCGATGCCTATGTGACGAAGGATGGGAAGTCCGTGGTGATGTTCAACGGGAATGAGGTGAATTACAAGAACTTTAGCAAGACGTTTGATGGCGGCAAGACATTCAAGACGGACGCAGGGGAGATCGTAGGGTCGGAAGTGATCGCGAACGCGCGGAAGGTGGGCGTGACACCAGAGCAGTGGCTCGCGGCGGCACATGGGTTCGTGAAGGGGACACAGTAACGTGGTGGAGCTGGCGCAAGCTACAATCGACCAGATAAATGCGTCGCTGGGAGGGCCAGCGGTTGCGACGCCTGGAGGTGCTATCCCTGCGTCGGCAGGGGTGCCGACGGTGGGAGGGGAGCGGCGGGACCCTGCCGGCAACGTGGTTGTGCCGCCGAGTGCGCCCGCGACCGCGCCAGGGCCAGCGGACACCGCGCCGGCAGCGGTAGCATTCAAATTCAAGCAGGGATCAGGCGTACACTCAGACCATATGGACCCACGACTGGTGGAGCGCGCGAACAGGCTGTATGATCTCATGCCTGAGAACGTGCGGAAGGACACCGAGATCATCTCAGCGCGGCGGTCGGAGGCACAGCAAGTAGCAGCGTATGATCGGTTCATGCGGGGGGTTGGAGGGCTGGCAGCACGGCCGGGTCACTCACAGCACGAGATCGGTGCCGCGTTCGATGTAAACCAAGGCACGGCGCTGTGGTTGCAGACGGCTGAGGGGAAGAAGGCGCTCGACGCGGTGGGGCTCTCGGCACCCTTCGGAGGGAAAGGGGACCCTAACCATGTGCAGTTGTCGGAGGCCGGCGCCCGAGGCGATGCGGTTGCAGATGCAAAGGGGCGAGATCAACGAGCACTGGACCCGGACAAGATCACCGCGATCAATGCGGCGCTGGCAGACAAGGGGCCAACGACAACTTCGACGGAGGGAGGGCTCGCGGCAGCGCTCGGTGCGGGGCTGGTCGCAGAGTCCGAGGAGGCAGGGCGGTTCGTCGAGCACAGCAAGCCATTCCTTGCAGGCATGGCGTATGGAGTTGCAGAGATGCCGGCGGGCGCGGCGCAAGCAGTAACGCCAGCTGGGACACTGGCTCCTATCGAGCAGAAGATGAAGGAGCTGTCGTCGCAGTTTCAGGACAATGAGGAGAACAGCGCCGCGTTCATGATTGGGAGGATTACATCTACCACTGCGGCTATCCTCGCGACGAGTGGAGCGTTTGGTGCCGCGAAGATTGGGGCGCTGATGCCACGGGTGGCGACGGCAGTGAGTGAGGGCGTGGGGAAGGTTGGGATGGCAGGGCGCACGATCTTGACGGGGATGGGATTTGGGGCGACGCAGTTCTACGCCGACCCTGAGAAAGAGGAGCGCCCCTTCGACGCACCGCCTCGGGCGTTCGATGCGACAGTGGGAGGGCTGATTGGGGGCATCGGGCTGACAGTGTTGAAGGGTGTGAGCTTCGCCGCGAACCAGCTTGCGAAGACGAGCTTCGGGGGGCAGTTCTTGCCGGTGCTGGCGCAGACAGCGAAGGGCATGACGACGGCGAGCGAGGCGCCGATGAATGATGCGTTGGACCGCTATACGCAAGTTACACGGATCAAGAATGCGCGGTATTCACTACGGGATGCAACCGGGCGAGAGTTCGAGGGGTTTCCATCAGGTGTGGGAGATGGGGCAGACCCTGGGTTCGCACAGGCGATCGCGGAGTTCTTGCCGAAGGCGCAGAAAGGAGCAGTGAGAAGGGCAGCCGAAGAGGTGCGTGAAGTGCTTGGATTGAGTGGGGAAGAGACAAGGAAGGCAGCAGCAGACAAAGCTGCTGAGGCGTACCAGAAGCAGATTGCGGCGCACCCTGAGTTGAAGCACGCTGGCCCAAGTTACTTGCGCCAGATGGAAGATAAGATCGGACCGCCCCCAGAGGTGTTCCAAGCTAGGCCGGTGGCGGCAGAGTCATATTCGGAAGCACGCAAGAGGCTCAACGAACACATCCGGACGACTCGTAGCTCGGACGCAAGGCGATTGATGCTGAAAATGAAGCGTCAAGTGGATGAGGTGGCAGCGGCGTCGGCTGGCAAGGGTGTTTCGCAAGAGGAGTTCATTAGGAAGGCGGAAGCAGCCTCCGAATGGATTAGGAACAATCATGCGCCGTTGAAGGAGTTCTTCGGAAATAAGTCTGTGGGGGAGGTGGAGGCAGAGCAGAGAGGTGGATCGCTGAGCCAACTCACTCCAGCGAAGTTCAACGACAAGGTGGTGCATATCATTGAGAAAGGAGACTTGAAGGAGGCAGAGCTGCTTGGAGCAATGCTTGGGAAGAAAGGCCGCGAGAACATGGTGCAACTCACAGCGGCGCGGGCGCTGGAGAAGGTGCAGGATGGCGCGGTCAAGCCTGCGTACAAGTACATCAAGGAGCACGAGGAAGTACTGCGTCAGATGCTCGGGCGGGATGAGTTTGCGCAGCTGATGGGGGTTGGGAAGATCGCAGACGAGATCGCGGATAGGTTTGTAAAGAAGAAAGGGGAGAGTATAATGAAAGGGGTGTGGGATTATTCTCACAGCTTCGCGCCGGTGTTCGCGTTCTATAGAGCGTTTGAAGGACATTATAAGGAAGCGGCGGTGCTATTGCTTGCGCTCCCAGCCTTCCACTTGGCCTCTCATGTGGCACGTGAAATTCACACTGTTCCAATTGTCAAGCCGCTGGTGCGGCGGGCAGCAGGAATGAAGCCAGGGTCCAAGGAACTAGATGACTTGATTAAGGTCATCGAGCGCCGGGTGCGAATAACAACCGCAGTTGCAGCGCGAGGCGCAGTGCAAGAGCAAGCTGGCTCTCCTTAGTCTAACCCTAACCAAGCACAAAGCGAAGTCACTCCCCAAGCCCATACAATGAATACTAAGATGGACTTGAAAAGAGCACTCGCGCCTTCGCCCAACTCCGCCCTGACCCTCCTAGCGACAATTTCTTCAATGTCGGTGTCATCCATGTGATCCTCCATTAGCGATGTGGATCTTGTGAGGTACTTTATCGAACATTGATTTCCTCCTATAGTGGGGCGTTGAGATGTAAAGATTCCTCTGGCAGCGGGGCGTTCTCTCCGAAAGTATAGAACACGCCCTCCAGCGAGGACTCACAGATCAACCAGCGCCCTGCGATGAGTTGGTCAATGAGTTCCTTAGCCCGGCCGAAGGTCATGAATTGGGAGGTGAAGCTCCACATCTGGCGCTGTTCCATCGCCCCGTCGTGGCGGATCACGTTGACGATGCCGTTCCAGACATCTTTGTTGAGGCGGACCTCGCGAGATCCTGACTGCTTGTCGGCGAAGACCTTGCTGAGTTCTACCTCGATTTGATCGCAGCGGGCTGCTGCGTCCCGCATGTCTTCGAGTGTGATGACTAGCTGGTGGTTGCGGGATGCAGATAGCACAATTGCGAGCTTTAGAACGTGGTCGAGCTTCCGTGCGAAGTAGTATGACAGCCATGGGTCGTGATGCGCATTACGGTTAAGTAGGGTTTGGCGTCTACCGTGATTACCGTACAGTTCTCGGTAGAAATCCTTGGCTGCTGGGGCATAGGTGCAAGTCCCTTGGAGCTTGCTGATTGCGATCAGGTCGTCGCGGAACCGTTCCATCGTGGCGTCGAAGGTGCCCTGCCACAGCTCGTGGGGAAATGGGACGTCGCGCTCCTTCTCGTCGCAGTGGAGGAAGATGATGCGGGAGCTGAGTCCCCAGCCACCGAAGCGGCCTCGAAAGTTGGCATGGATCCAATCAGGCGTCGTGCCGGCGATGATATTGACGAAGGGGGATCGGATCTCATCCTCCCCCATGGTCTTGGTGCGCTTGCGGAATGGGTTGTCTTTGCCGTCATAGAGTTCCGTCATCACGTTGACCATCATGTGGTCATTGGGGTCGAAGAATGTGCCGAGTTCGGAGATGGCGAGGGTCAGGGCGCAGGTGACGGAGTGGGTCTGGTCAACGAGGTTAGTGACAGCTACGTCGCCGGAAGCAAATAGATCCTGCGCAGCGGCGACTTCCTCCACGAAGGCTTGCCAAGTAGCGCAGTCGGCGCCGAGGATGACGTTAGGAATGGTGTTGAGGAGGTTGGCCCCGATGTTGATAGTGGTGGATTTCTTCACGAGGCCGGGGGGACCAACGAGGACGATATAGAAGTTTGGGTGGTGCTTGAAATGGCCCTCGTCGATGAATACGCGGCGGCGCAGAACACCCGCGATTGTGGAGACGCCGGACCAGAAATAGAACCGCTCTGGCGCCTCCCCCTTGGGGGTGAGAGTCTCTGTGAAGGCGGCGAGCCAATCAGGGAAGTGGCGGGACACTATTTCAATTCCCTCCACGCTACATTGAACCTCATCTCGGGCATGTCTATGGCTTTGCCCAAAGGTTCCCTGGCCCAGGGGCTGTTGTGAAACACATGCAGGCCATAGTTTGAGGAAGATGTTATGTTGCCTTCATCATCCAATCCGAGGCAAATGACTGTGCTAGCTCTAACTCCAACAATCATCCAGTAATTTGTCTTGTTTCCTCCCTTACATCTGTATATATTGCCGATTAGGGAGTCTTCCAGTTGAGTGTCGAAGTCGGGTCGACCAGAGAAATCGAACCTCATGCTGCTCTCTCCTGTGCTTTCCAAGGTGCCATGTGCCCCCAGCTGCGGTCGCTCCACTTGATTTCACAGCCTATCGTTAAAGGATCGTCGTAAGGAACCACAACGGACATGGCAGCACGGAGGCCGTCGATGAGAGGCTGCGATAGGCCCGCCTCGGGCACCTGGAGCAAGAGGCTGTCATGGTGTTGCATTAGTAGTTCCAGGTCCCAACCTACACAAGCCATGCAAGTGCCACAGCGGCGCTGGCTGAGGAGATCGGCAGCGCAATCGACAGCAAGCATAGCGTGGTTGATAACCACAGCGACGGTGCTCTGCGCGATCCAGGCGAGGGCCTGGCCGAGGAGGTTGCTGGTGCGATCGCCGCCGACATAGAGGCGGCGGAAGCCGAACTTGTTGTGGATGATTGGGTTCTTGCGGGAGCGGAGATCGAACTCAAGCTTGTCATGGAATGCTCCGATCTCGGGGTGCTCCTCACGCAACCACCAGCGTTGACAGGTCTCTACGTGCTTCTCGGGGAGGACGATCGTGGATGCCACCGTACGAGCACGTCCGCCGAAGTTGGTGGCGTGGACCCAGCGCTTAGCATTGTCGCGATAGGACATGCCGTTGGAGTGCATCGCGCGGGGGGCAAGATCACGCACTTGACGGAAACGGTCCCCCTCTCGCACCGAAGCGTACAGGCGGATGGCGTTGGAGGTGTGGAGGTCGAGGTCATTAGCCAGTTCCCCTTTCAGCTTAGTTGCGCCCGCCTCCCACGCGATGACTTGGGCGTCGGCGCGGGCAAGATCAGCCTCGACGAAGACATGGCCAGGATCCGGCAGGTAGAGCGCCCGTAGGTTGGGGAGGGAGAGGGCGTAGGGGTCATCAGACATGATTACCTCGCTCGCGGACCGTGTCGGGGGTCGCTCCGCTGCGGGCCGTCCATGGCGTCCCCTTCGGGGACCGCTCAGGCTCGCTTCGCTCGCCTTCGCTCGCCACGGAGCCTCGGCCCTCCACTTCGCTTGACACCCTGCGCGCGCTTGCCGGCCCTTCGGGCCTCGCTCCGCCGCCTGCGGCGGCGTCGCTGGCAAGCATAGGCGCGCGCTTGGGTGTCACCCCCCTCCCGCACCACTCCGCTCGCCGATGGGAGGTCATGTCCACCAGCCCTCCGTAAGGCCGTGTAGATAGATATCCTTGCAAGCGAGGAGATCTCCCATCGCGGTGTGCTTGTTGTCGAAGTCGGCGGTGTCGGGGAAGCAGAAGCGGTGAGCTTCGGTGAGGTTGGGCCACTTGTATTTGCCGGGCCACTTGCCTGGCAGTCGCATGCGGGGAGTCAGCGCCCGCATGGTGCAGAACGGCTTGAGGAGACCGAGGGGGGTGGCATCGAGCCCGGCGCGCGCAGCGTCAGCGGTCAGCATCCGGTGGTCGAAGGGGAGGTTGTGGGCGATCAGGGTGCCAGAGCAGCCATTCTCCTTGTCATCGGCCAGCTTCACCATCTCGAAGAACCGTCGTAGGGTGTGGGCGAGATCCTCGCCGAAGGCGAGCGCGTAGCGGGTCGAGATGCCATGGATGCGCTCAGCGTGGGCGCCAACTTCCCATCCGCTGGGACGGATCACTGCGTTGAGAGAGGCGACGTGGCGGCACTCTAGCATTGGGGCATAGTCGCGGCCGACAGGAGGCTCACCGAGCCATGCCGCAATCTGGACGATGTGGGGTTGGCTGGGGTGGGTGATGGGCAAGTTGAAGTCGGGGAGGCCGGTTGTCTCCGTATCGAGGAATAATAGCATTTCACACCCCTTCTGCAAGGTCAGGGTCATCGCCTCGGGCGACAGGCACCGCGAGATCAGTGTCAGTGTCGTCGAGTGGGATGAAGCCGTCGAGGGAGGTGGGGGATTGCTGCTCTAGGTCAATGCACACACAGACCTGCATCGACCAGCGGAGTTCATAGATCCGGCCCTGGGAGTCCGTGATGATGTCGGAGTTGTCCGGCACCTTCGGGATGCAGCCGACGAGGTGGGCCTGAGTGTCTCGGACAGGGGTGAAGGTGTCGAGGAGGACACGGAGGTATGAATTTGGATCGAGGGCCACGGGAGGTCTCCTAGTAGTACATGATGCGAGAGAAGATAGTGAGGCAGGCGCATAGAGCGATGAGGCCAGCTGTCATCGTGACTAGCGCCGTGTCCTCGGGCTGCCACCCGAAGCCATCACTCCACCAGCCCCACTGGGGAATGGTCATGGCGACTTCTCCTGCGGCTTGGCGAGGGCGCGGACCTTTGTCATGATGCGTCCGCAGGCCGAAGCCCATAGTTGGCGGCGCTCACGAGCTAAGTCCCAATGCTGCTCTGGTAGATCTTCGTTCGCAGTGTCGAACGCTATCTGCGCCGCGTCTTCGATCGCCTTCGCGCGGGCCTCGGCCTCGGCCTGCTCGATGGCGCGGGCATTGTTCTCCAAGAGTCTGTCGTAGTCCCGTCGCCATAAGATGAGGCCAGGATCTTCAACATTGTCGCCGGTACATGCGCGCTGATAAAGTAGGGGCGCGCATGCCGCCTGTGCCCGCTCCATCACCGACGCGCCGGGCGGGGCTTGCGCTGCCTCGGTCAACCGATAAGCAACAATGTCATATTGGTCACCATGATGCTCCCAATTCCAGGCGGTGGGCGTTCTTAGCGGCCCGTTCCCTGTGCCATTACGAAGACGATATTCAAAGGACTCACCAACGGGGACGGGGCATTCGCCGCCATGCCATTCAATCCACCCGGCACTGGCCGAGGCTCGTGCTCGCAGCTGCAGTGCGAGCACCTGCGCACGGCACCGATCGCAGCACATTCTCCAGTCAGCCTCGCGCCCCTCATACGGGCTCTCGATGGGAGGGCCGAGTGCTCGGATGTGGTCGATGGCACGCGCCGCTTCGTCTAGGCGGTCGAGGCGCTCTTTATCGGTCATGGCTTGTAAGTTTAGGTGTAGGCATTAACTGTCTCCGTCAGTTCGCTTAATATTCTGTAAATTCCCGCCCTCTCCGAAGGCAGTCTCATTGGAGGAGAACCGGAAGGTCTCAACTCCGGCGATGTTGAGGGCGTTGCGCATCCGGCCGTCGGGGGATGGTGCGGCGTCGAGGGCGGCTCGCAGGGTGTCTAGGGTGCGATAGTTCTGGATCTGTGCGACGAGAGGTCGCAGGAGGGGGTTGCGAATGGCGATAGTGGTGAGGGCAGGGTCGTCGAGAGTGAGGGCGCCAGTCTTGCGGTTGCGGAGCTGGGGGACGCGAAGGTCGTCGTAGAAGAGGGCGCGCATCTGGGGGGTGGAGTCGGGGTTGAGGTGGAACCCGACTGCACTGTCAAGCCACTCTTGAGTTCGGTTAATCTCACCGGTGAACCACTGTCGCTGTTGCCCACATGCAGTGCTGTCGTAGCGCATGCCCCGGAACATCATGGAGAGCACGGGCGCAAAGAGCCGCATCTCGAAGTTGAGTTGCTCTCGGAGGTGCGAGCGGTCGATGATGGTGGTGAGAGCGTTCCAGCACTCGAAGGTGCGGACGCAGTCCTCGCAGTTGTAGCGCCAGTATTGTCGCTCGTCGTGAATGCTTGGGTCAAAGGTCCGTCCGTCGTCTTTCCAATAACGATAATAGTCACAGTACATTGATGCAATGAAGGATAGGCTAAGAGAAGAACCTTTCTTATCCACTCGGCCCGTGACTGGATCAATCTTGCCGCCCAGGAGTCCAGGGAACGCGACATGTTGCATGACCATGGTGTCGGAGTGAAGGAGGGGGAGGAGCGCCCAGCGGCGGGCGATGACTTGGCAGTCCCAGAGGGCGTTGTGGAAGATGATAGGGCGGGAGGAGAGCACCGTACGGCAGGCTTGCGTTACGGTGAACTCATCCTCCGGCGTCCAGTAGTGCGGTGATGCAAGTTCAGCAGGATGCGTGAACGGAATACAGATCGCATGCGTGGAGTCAGATGCGAACCCCACACAATCGACACGCCCCCAGCCTTCCGTGTCACAGACCAGAGGCGAGTCGCTGTCGTTCGCGTATGTTTGAAACCACTCCAATACATCGGATAGGGATGGGGCAACGGTGAACTCCCAGTGGGGGCGTCGGATCTCAGGATACTCTGCTTCACGAGCTGCGCGGCGGAGGTCTTGGACGACTATCGGTCGGTGGGTCCAGGCTCGGAGGACATCGGCTGGATGGAAGGTGGGGAGGACTTTGCTTGGCCTACCTTCCGCTTGTATAACACTTCCGCGCCACTTAGTAATGCCGAGCTCACCAGTAAGCGCCCAGAGTGGGGTGTTGCCGAGAGCGATGATAAGATGCGGGCGGTGATCTTGCAGAAGTCGTCGAAGGTGCTCAATTCCTGCGGTGATAGGTTCGCGAGGAAAGCGTCGATTGAGGAGCGAGAGACCCTCTAGTCGTGCGACAGTCGCCGACGCGAAGAACTGGTCGATGTCATTGTGGACCCACTTTCCGTTCTTCTGGTAGGAGGGGGGGCGGACGTGGCACACGTTGGTGGCGAAGCAAGCGCCACGGTCGATGCCGGCTTCATTGAGCATCTTGTTGAGTTCGTAGCCGCTGGCGCCAGAGAAGGGGCGGCCAGAGCTGACTTCGTCAGCGCCGGGGGCTTCGCCAATTAGCCAGATGGAAGCGGAGGCGGGGTTGCCATCCTGGATGGGGTGATCAACTGTCATGGACGGGTCCATCCACGCGTTGCGTTTAGCTCGGCGAAGTATTGGTCTGTCTCTATCCGGCGTAGCTTCGATCGGAAGAGGCGACAGGGGCGGCAGAGGGTGTCACGCCAATGGGCGCGGGGGCCTGTGCGCTGGAACTGCCATAGTGGTTTCTCTTCTTTGCAAGTGGCGCAGATGCGGGTCATGTTGGGGGAGGCTCCTTGTAAGGGGGCATCCAACCTGGGTCGTGGAGGCCGTACTCGCGGACAGGGTGGTGCTGGCGGCAATACCATGCGTCAGCGACGCGGAGGAGGCAGGCGTCGGGGGTGCGCCAGGTGGCGCGACATTGTGGCGCTGCGCACCGCAAGAGGCCGCGCTTGAGTTCAGGATCAGGGACCGAGGGCGCCCAGCCACTACGATCGACGAGGAGGACGAACTCCAGGGCGTTGAGGTCACGATGGAGCTGGACGAATGCGGCGCGGGTGGGGGAGGCGCGGGCGGCTACGAGCATCTCGATGAAGCGCTCTAGGCGGGCGCTGCCGTCATCGCCGGATGCGCTCGACTCGGATGAAGCCGTCATGGCTGTAAGTCCTGAACTGGCCGGCGCGCCCATACGCGACGGCGCGGGCGGAGACATATTGTTGGGCGCGCCGGATTGAGAATGCGGCGACGGGGAAGTTGAACCAATCTCCGAGGGCCATGTGATTGAAGGGCCATGAGATGCGTCCGTTGTGGTTACGGGCGAGGCGATGTTGCTTCGGCATTGGCGGCGATCTCCCCTGCAATGGCGGCGTAGCCTGCCGCGTCGATGTAGTCGTCGAGGTTGTGAGCGCCGCTGAGGCGGCGCGCGATCTTGAGGAGTTCCATCATGGAGGCAACGTCGGTGGCGGAGAGGAATGGGCATCCTACACCGCGCTTTGAAGCAAGGGACTGGAGGTAACCATCCCAGAGACGGGCGATGCACTGGTGGTTGGCGAGCTTGTCGCCATGGAGGGCAGAGCGGGCGCCGGAGACGAGGGAGGCGGCTGTGCGGCAAATGGAGGAGGCGGAGGCACGTGGGGGGTTTGGTGGGCTGTACGGCGGGGATGTCGCATCGCCTCCGTTGGTGTGGCGAGGCACGAGGCGATCGGGCGCAGTGTGGTCGGGGGAAGAGGCCCCCGCGATGGGAGCCTCCTTGAAGATGCGGGTGTGAAGAGGATAGCTGGCAACGATGCTGCGAGCCTCCGCCTCAGTTTCGGCGATCCGGCGGGGGAAGTTGTGATTGCTGAGACCGCCAGGGGGATCGATGACCCAAGGCATAGTGGGGGGTGATCCTTTCTTTGTGTGTCACACCGAGTAGTCTTTTGCACTCGGCGCGGTCTAGAGCCTTGCGGGCGCGATCATAAGCGCGAACGTGTTCGCGGTTCTTCTCGCGCCAGCGTGTTATGCGGCTAGACTGCCCCATTGGCGCGCGCCTTGTCGGCGGAAGTGACACGGGTGACAGTGGGGAACAGCATGTCTGGGTCAGCGTTGGGGCCGCGCGCGGGCATGTTCTCAACGTGGACGTAGCCGGTCTGGAACTTGAGCATGCCGATGTTGATCTGGCCCTTGGAGTTCGGCTTGCAGCCGGTGGCTTTCCAGAGAGAGCGCAGCCGCATGTTCTTGTTGGTGCCGAAGTCGAGTTGGGGTGGGGTGTCCTCGGTGAGATCGAGGAAGAAGGACTGCCGGGCGAAGACACGCTCGGTGTTCAGCTTGGCTTTGATGGTCTCGTCTTGGAGTTCCCATTGGACGTTGAGGATGGCGTAGGGGCGGCCATCGTCGCCGACGCCAGAGATCACGTTGATGCCAGGGGTGCGCTGAGTGTCAGTGATCTGCGCTGGGTAGTCGCCGGCGTCTGGCAGAACGAATGGGGCGTCGATGTCGACCTTGTGATGGGTGTCGAGGAAAGTATTGATATCGAATAGGGACTGGCTGGGCATAGTGGTAGCTCCTGGTTTAGGTCAAGGTGCAACGAGGCGTTGCGGAGGTTGCGGCGGGAAGCCGCAAGGGCTGGCGGGAGAGCGGCCGGAGATCCCGATCCGGCCTGAATGCTGGTGAGTTGTGGGCCAGCACGAGCGCGAGGCTTCCTCTCCCATGATGGGCGAAGATGGTGATGGTAAGGGCAGGGCGCGAGGCTCCAGATAAGGGCAGAGCGCCAATCACACTGCGCGCTGCGCGCGCCACCGGCGGACCGAGCCATGCTGCGCTGCGTCATGATGTTGCTGGTGGAATGTGGAGCCGCGCTTGCACAAGCATCTGGCTGACAGCGAGGAGGGTGGTGGAGGCGTGGTTAGGGCCAACGCCGTCGTAGTGCGACTTGCCGCCGAGGCGGGGATCGGGGAGAGAGGCCCACTCGGCGGAGATGTTGTGCATGAAGGTGGTGTCGGAGATTTCGCCCCGCCACCACGAGCGATAGGCGCGGCCGACAAGGAGTTGGACGGCGAGCTTGTCTTGAAGCTCCGGGGTGAAGTGCTCCTCGCCGGTGAGATGGAGTTCCTCGATCAGTGTCTCCAAGGTGTGCTCGATGATTTGGTAGCGGCCAACGGCAGAGGAAGGTTCGCCGTTGTTGACGAGCTGGCGCTGGAGGTTGGCGATCTGATGTAGCGTCAGCACACTCAGGTCCCGGTCGCTGTGCGCGTTGCCGATCACCGCGTTGTAGTTGCCGTCGGACTCGCCGGATGGGTTGCCGTCGACGCCGCCAGCGATGAAGTCTAAAATCAAATCTGTGCAAGGATCAGATGATCTTAACGTACTCATTTGTGTACCTCCCTCTGTTGCTTATCTCTCTGCATGTTCGACAGCATCTATGCCCAGCAGAATTCATTATGGTATTCTCGGGCGTGTACTCATGCCCGTTAATGCAAGCTGACTTGCGCGCTCCAGTTAGCTTTCTGTGTTTCGCTGGAGTGATTAGGTCTAAGTGTTCTGGGTTAATGCAATGTTTGTAAGGGCAAGTGTGATCCAATTCCAACCCTTCTGGAATTTGCCCTACCAGCCTTCTGTACACTTCGCGATGCAAGCGTACTGCCTTTCCATCGCACCATTTCTCAGCGTAGCCACTTTTTGTCTTGCTACCCTGCCAGAGCCAACACCCTGTTGCAGTTGCTCTAACTCTAAGCCGGATGCTACTTTCTAAGTGGGCGAGAGTGCTCATGGAGAGATCCTTTCTTGAATACCTGTCAGTTCACCGTCTATTACTTCCAAGCGAGCCTCCATTAGACGCAACAGTCGCATGCACATGAGAGTGAGGACCTCCATCGATGGGAGCTTGTCAAGCTCGCCAACGCGCATGCCGAGGACCTTGCAGAACTCGGAGAAGCCTGCCTCGAACTCGGCGTGGCCAGCTTGGGCCTCGCGGATAGCTTCGGTGGAGGCGTAGGCGGCGGGCGAGCCTCCGGTGAGGAACTTGCCAATGATGCTCATGGACCGATCCATTCGTTGACGTGGGGACACTCGGGGGGGCATGGAGCGGGGTTGCGGAGGCACTCGTGCAATACGCGCCAAGAACCGGGGACAGCGGAGGGAGGTAGAGGGAGGCGAGGAAGACACAGGGGCCTCGGGG
>WNFC01000977.1_pt1 | contig 29054 bp, 27 predicted proteins | sample 5400541 | NCBI WGS metagenome assembly WNFC01 (sample SAMN13153342, study PRJNA577476) | soil metagenome | isolation source: 120 cm saprolite under Douglas fir tree site 2 hole 2 replicate 1 | place: USA:California | collected 2015-04-18
CGCCAGATCTCGCTTCCGTCCGGGCGTCGAACGCTGAGGTCGCCAGTGCCCAGCGGAACGCAGACGAAATCGCCACTCGACGCGATGTCCCACACCCCGCACGCATTCGGGTCTGCAATCGGGCCGAGCATCTTGCCGGTGACGTAATCGAGCCGGACGGGAGTCCCCCAGTAATGGATTGGCCCACCGCCTTGGGTCGCCCATGACGTCGGATAGGTCGCGAGCGGACCGACGTTGTCCCAACCGATCAATGCCGTCACCTGTGTCGATGTGCTGCCCTGCGGCCAACTCACGTTCCAGAGGGGCCTCGGTGATCGCCCCGGCTCGGCGTAGTACATGGCGAGCGTGAAGTCGCCTGGAGCAAAAGCCGGGGCGCCGCTGCATGCGTCGCCGGTCGCGGCCTTTGGAGGAATCGTGAAGATGGTTGCGAGCAACCTGCCGCCGTCAGGGCTGACAGCGAAAGAAAGCATCTGCTGGCTGGACGTCAACGGAAAGGTCGCCACCTGCGTCAGCTGGCCGGTGATCGACAGACTCCGAATCACACCTGTGCCGTCGGCGAAGTAGACCTTGCCCGCGGCGACGTGAGCCGATGACGGAATCACGGGCCCGGCGCAGCCGACGTATGGGGTCGGCATCGGCGTGAATGTGGCTTTGGCACGGGCATAGCCATCCAGGCCGGCGATCACCACGGTGTTCCACTGATTGAGAGGCGTGCCCTTCGCCTCGAGCGCCGCGAACAGAGGGGTCGATGACGCGGTCGGCTGCGCGGACGCGATCGGGCTGGCACTCGGACTTGAGCCCCCAGCCGCTGTGGGCGAGGTCGCAGCCACGCCGCTGGGCGAATTGCCCGGGCCGGGGGTCGACCGGGCCGGCGGGGCCGCTGCGCAAGCTGCGGTCACGAGCAGGAGGAGGGCGATCCCGATTCCGCGCACGCTTCTCCAACGCCCGCGACACCGGCTAGGTTTCGTGACCGGTGTCAGAGAGTGATCAAGACTGGCCGGCCACGTGTGGCCAGGAATCGTAAAAGGCGGTGTCGACTGAACCGCTCTCCACGCCGGCGATGTCGTAGATGTAGGTCTTGCCGGTCAGCCCCGGCCCGCCGAACCCGCACGGCGTGGTCGTTGTGCACAACACCTCGCCCGCGTACCAGACCAGGGTCGACGTCAGGAAGCCGGGATTCGCGCGCGGCTCGTTCGTGGCCACGGCGACGGGGGCGCCGCTGGTGTCCATGATGCCGACGATGTGGTTGCCCTGGGCGTTCAGCGACGAGAACGTGATGTGGCTGCCGTCCGCGCTCGGCCAGGGACGGATCCACTGCAAACCAGGGTTCACCGGCTGCACCTTGCCGGTCGCATCCCACACCAGGACGCCGCCGGTGGTCCGGAAGTAGAACCGCGCACCGGTTGCACCCCAGGTGCCCATGGTGCCGTCCGCACGCGTGTACACGGACTTGAGGTCGGAGAGGCGGACGATCTGGATCGGCGGCGTGCCTGTGGTGGCGCCCTTCTGGGCCGTGAACGTCTCTTCCACAGCGACGTACTGGCCGTCGGCCGAGAAACCGACCATGGCGTCGTCGTTGTCGAGGTTGACGCCGCGGCCCGGCACGGTGCCGAGGCTGGCCAGCGTCTTGTCGCCGGCGGCCGAAAGAAGGTGCCATGTGACGCCCGTGGTGTCCGAGCTCAGGTAGCTCAGCTTCTGCCCGTCCGGGCTCCACGCGTAGACCCAGCTCGCATAGCCGCCGGAGCTCCACGCGCGCACCAGCGACGTCGTGCTCGTGTTCAGGTCGACCATGTAAAGGGCGCCGGACGCCCCGAGGTCGCCGCTAGAGGTGACGATGTACGAGATGCGCGTCGAGCTGATGAACCGGAGGTAGGCGCCTCCGCTGAGGCCGCAGCGTGTAACCGGGTGCGAGATGTCGGTCACGTCTCGCACCACGATGCCCTGGATGGCGCGCAGGGACACCAGGGCGAGCTGGTGGCCGGGGGGAACCTGCGAGGTGCACACGATCGCCAGCGGCGGCGGCGGCGTGGGCCCGCCGGGGGCCGGGCTGGGGAACGGGGGCAGCGGGGACGGGCTCCGCAGGTGGGCTGACGCGCCCGCCGACGGTGACGACCTGGAGGTGGCGGGGCTGCCGCCACACGCCACCGTCAGGACGACCAGCAGGCACACGAGCCGCTTCATGTCGCCTGCAATCTTGAGGCAACTGCCTCCGTCTAGCCCGCGGACAGCAACCGGAAGACGACGACCCCGAACAGCGCGCAGGCCGGGATCACGATGCCCCGGTACAGCGTCCAGTAGCCGGACCAGGCGTCGCGGAGGCGGTCGAGCCGCCGTCCAGAGCCGAAGACGAGCGACCAGTAGATGGGCAGCGCCGCTCCGGTGTTGAGGGCGAGCGCCAGGAGCGCAATGCCGCCGGCGCCGACAAGCCAGACCTGCAGGGGCGCGGACGTGCCGAAGCCGGCCTGAATCCCCCACGCGATCGCGGCTGCGACCAGTCCGAGCAGCGCAGGCGCGCCGAGGAGGAAGAAGGCGGCGAAGCTCACGACCACGAGCACGAGCATCAAGGCCAGGGTCGCGACGATCCCGGCCAGAGCTGCGGCGGCGATCGTAGTGCCGCTCGCCTGCGGCGCACTCTTGGCTGCGATGGGCGCGTACGCGACCTGGACCGGATCGTTCTGCACGTGGCCGCCTCCTGACGCCCACACTGAAGACCACGAATGCAGGCCGGCGTTGGACGTCAATGCCGCTGCCACGCCGGCCGGCGCCACCGCGAGGACGAGTCCCACCGCGATCGCCGCGGCATTGCGCCGCACAACCGCCAGCGGCAGCCACACCCGCCGGCGGCGCGCCCGGCCGAGCCCGGTCTCCATCAGGCGCTCGCGGTCGAACGTCGTTCCACAAAGAATGGTCAGCGCGAAGCACGCGGTGAGTGGCAGCAGCAGCGAGCCGAGTGCCAGCGGTGAGCGGAAGACGAACAGCGCCAGCGGCAGATCGGCGACGGCCGCCGAAACCGGCGACAAGAGGAACGACCAGGCCCCGCCGGCCGCGCCCTCGCGCGGGAACAGCATGAAGCCGAGCATTCGGCCCATCGCGGCCCAGTAGGCGGTCACGGCGGCGACGAAAGCGAACACCGGCAGCAGGTCCCACGGCGCGCTTTCGCCGAACAGGGATAGCAATGCCATGCCCGCCGCCATCCACAGCGTCACCCACACTGTGCTGACCACCGCGCCCGGGAGCACCTCGAGCCAGATCAGCGAGGGGTCGTCGATCGGCGTGTAGAGGAGCACCTCCAACGACTGCTGCGCCTTCTCCCACCAGATCCCGATCGAGCTCTTGATCGATTCCAGGAGCGCGAAGGACATGAAGAACATCGGCAGCAGCAGGCCCGCCTGCAAGGCGGTGCCGCCTGGCAATCGCTGTGCCACTTGGCCCGCGACCCCTGGCAGCTGTCCAAACAGCGACGTCCCCGCCACCAGCAGCAGCACGAACGCGTTCAGGTACATGACCCAGCTCAAATCGCCACGCCGCCACCACGAGCCGACGTAGAAGGGCAGTGAGTTGCGGAGGAGACTTCCCTGCGAGCGCAGGGATCCGAACATCCGCAGAGCGCCGATGCCGGACACCACGCGCGCCGGCGCGGGCGCGGCTTCGGCGCGCGGGGCGGGCGGCTGCTCCATCGCTTTGATGTAGACCGACTCGAGGCTCACCTGCTGCTCCTCGAGCTCGTAATAGGGCGCGCCCGCCGATGCGAGGCGCTTCTGAAGCTCCGCCGCGAAATCGGCGCGATCCGCGATCGACGACTCCCAGTCGAGGCTGTAGGTGATGCGCTCGCCCGAGAGCTCGAACGCGAGCGTCTGCTCGCGCAGCCACGCGCGAAGTGGCTCAACGTCGGCCGGCGGACGGCTCAGGCGAACCGAGAAACGCCTTCCGGCCTCGGCCTCGCGCCGCAGCTCGTCGAGCGTGCCTTCGATGACAATCACGCCGCGGCGCATGATCGCGATCCGGTCGGCCATGAGCTCCGCCTCGCTCAGGACGTGAGTGGTGACGATCAGCGCGGCGCCGCGCGCGCGCTGCTCACCGAGGTAGCGGCGCATGTCCGCGGCCGCCACCGGGTCGAGGCCGGCCGTCGGCTCGTCACAGAAGATCCAGTCGGGGTCGTGAAGCGTGGCCCGGATCAGGGCCACCTTCTGGGCCATGCCGCGCGAGTAAGCAGCGAGGATGGTGTCGGCGCGGTCGGCCAGCTCGAAGCGCTCTAGCAGCTCCGAGATGCGCCGCGCGCGCACGTCGGCCGGGACTCCATAGAGGTAGCCGAAGCGGTCAAGGTATTCGACTGCCGTGTTGCGGCCGTAAAGCCGAGCCTGGTCGGGCACGACGCCCAACCTCGCTCGAACCTCATCCAGCCTGTCCGGGAGCGCCAGGCCGTCGAGCTCGATGAGGCCGGCGTCCGGCCGGAGGATCCCGCCCAGGCAGCGCAATGTCGTGGACTTGCCAGCCCCGTTCTGCCCCAGCAGGACGAGGATCTGTCCGCGCTCGACGTGGAGGTCCACGCCATCCACGGCGCGCACATCTCCGAAGCTCTTGCGAAGGCCCTCGACCCTGATCATCGGCTTTCAAGGTTAGGCCGGGGACCCGCCGGCGCAGCGATGCTAGCCGAGCGCGTCGAGCAGCGGCTGCAGCCGGTCCATGACGGCATGGTGGATGTGCTCCCGCGAGCCGGTCGCCTCCAGCCGGGTGAACCTCGCCGGCTCGGCGGCGGCGAGGCGGTCGTAGGCGGCCGCCACGCGCTTGTGGAACTCAACCGACTCGCTCTCGACGCGATCCGGCTTCTTGCCGGCCTGGACCAGGCGCTGGAGCCCGTGCTCGACCGGCACCGACAGGAGGAAGGTGACGTCAGGGTGCGGAAACGTTCCCGGCCATGTCGTGGGCACCCCACGCCCGCCGCCCTGGTACGCGAGCGTCGAGTCGTGGTAGCGGTCGGCGACGACGATCTGGCCCGCGGCGAGAGCTGGGCCGATCACCTCGGCGATCAGCTGCCGGCGCGCGGCCATGAACAGGTACATCTCGGCCTCCGCGTCGAGCTCCATGGTGCCGGTGAGCACGATCTCGCGGATTCGTTCGCCGAGCTCGTTCCCGCCCGGCTCTCTCACCAGCACCGGCTGCCGGCTCGCGAGCGCCTGGCCCAGGAGCTCGACCTGCGTGGTCTTGCCGGACCCTTCGGGCCCTTCGAACGTGATGAACAGCCCGCGGCTCAATTCACTACGCGATGGGGTCTTCGGGGGCGGGCGTGATGCGCAGTCGGCGCTGAGGCTCCTTGCCGGTGCTGCGCGCGGAGAGCTCGTTTTCCGCGACCAGCTGATGCTGCAGGCGGCGCAGGTACGCGTTCTGTGGAGCGATCTCGACGGGTCGCAGCGTCGTCTTCACAGTCTTGATGGCCGCGGCCGCCTCCGCCAGCGCCCGAGTCGTGGCCTCATCGTGCTTGTCGACTCCGTAGATGCGCGTGAGCGCATCGCGCACCTGGGTCACGGAGTTGCTCTTGAGGATGTGGATAGGCAGCCCGAGGCTCTCCGCCTGGCGAAGGCTGTCGGGCCGCCGGCGGTAGTGATTCTTGAGAGTAAGCACCGCGCCCGCGCCGTCTAGGTTGCCCAGCACCCTCACGGGCAGCTCCAGGTCGCGGATCGACTGCTCGACGTGGTGGCGGCTCACGCCGTACGGAAAAATGCCGAGCGGCTTGCTGCCGGCTGCCGTCGCGGACGGAATCTCTGGCGTCACCACGGTCGGAGCGTCGACGTTGGAGATCACGCGACCCTCACGGGTGCGCAGGCGAATCTTGGGCGTGAGCATCGGCCCGCGGAGAGCGGTGTCGACGATGTCGGCCAGTGGCTGGTGGATGGCGACGCGATCCCGGTCCTGGATTTCCACGAGCACGTCGAACGTCGGCGGCGCTTTGCGCTCGAGGACCGACTTCTGCGTGCCCCTGCGCCGGGCCTCCTCGTCTGACAGCGTCACGCTCTGGATGCCCCCGAGTAGGTCGTTCAGGGTCGGGTTGACGAGCAGGTTCTCGAGCGTCTGGCCGTGTGCCGTGGCGATGAGCTGCACCCCACGCTCGGCGATCGTCCTCGCCGCGGCCGCCTCGAGCTCGGTGCCGATCTCGTCGATGACGATGACCTCGGGCATGTGGTTCTCGACGGCTTCGATCATCACCGCGTGCTGGAGCATCGGGGTGCGCACCTGCATGCGGCGCGCTCGCCCGATTCCAGGATGGGGGATATCGCCGTCGCCGCCGATCTCATTCGACGTGTCGACGATGACGACGCGCTTGCGGAGCTCGTCCGCGAGCAACCGCGCGCACTCGCGCAGCATGGTGGTCTTGCCGATGCCAGGCCGGCCGAGCAGCAGGATGCTCTGGCCGCTGACGACGATGTCGCGGATGATCTCCCCCGTGCCGGTGACCGCACGGCCCACGCGCATGGTCAGCCCGGTGATCCGTCCCGACCGGTTTCGGATTGCGGACACGCGGTGGAGGGTGCGCTCGATGCCGGCGCGGTTGTCGTCGCCGAACTGACCGACGTTATTCGCGACATGGTCGAGGTCGGACGCCGACACTGGACGGTCGGCCAGCAGCACCTCGCGCCCGGGCACGCGAGCCTCGGGTTCGCGTCCGAGGTCGAGCACGATCTCCAGCAGCTCGTTCGGATCGGTGCGTTCGTGAAGCGCTCGCGCCAGGTCCGTTGGCAGCGCGTTGACGAGGAGCTCTATTTCGTCCCACGTTGTACTTGCGCCCTGCGCGCGCACCGCGCCAGTCTCGGCTCGAGAGGTGGGATGTGGACGGCTCATCCGAACGAGGGCACCAGTCCTTTCTCCCGCACCGGCACCCGAACGGCAAGTTCTTTGACCAGGAGCAGCTGCGTCAGGAGGACGCTGAACCCACGCCCGCGAAGGGCGTCGATCATGAGTGAATCATAGTGGCGCAGGCTCGACCAGGCCGGTGCCTCGGTGCCGCCGAGCAGCGACAGGCCGAGATCGGCCAGCTCGTCTGCCAGCGGCCGCTCCGGCAGCGCCATGAAGCTGAGGGTGCTCGGCCTGGCGCCAGAGCTGCGCTCGACCTTGACCCAACCCACGAGCTCCACCCGGTCGACGACCAGCTCGTCCTTGTTGGAACCTCGTGGCGCGAGGCGCCCCGTCCATTCGCCGTGCAGGGCGCGCCAGTCGCGATAGGTGGGCGCCTCCAACTGCGAGACGCCCTGCGGCGTGACCTTCCGGTAGAGCTGGTAGAGCATGCGCCCGTCGCCGCGCCGCACCTGGCGCGCTCCCTCGGGGGACTGGGCCAGGCGCCGGCTTGGCTTCTCCGCATACACCACGACCTCGGTCGCGTACTGGCGAAAGCCGCGGAGCCTGAACACGGGCAGCAGGGGGTCGCGCTCAGACAGGCGCACGAACAACCTCTGCGCCCCGCGCTCGAGCGCCTGGTTGCACAGGTGCTCGACCAGCGCAGGCGCCACGTCGTCGGAATCAGAGTCCGCGGCCACCTGCAGGTTCAGCACCTGCAGCACCTTCGCGCGCGAAAGCTCGAGGCCGCGCTGCTGGCCCAAAGCCTGCACGTAGCCGACCACCTTGCCTCCCTCCTCCGCGACGTAGATCAATGTCTCCTGCGAGAGGGGGAGGAATGCCGACAACGTGGAGCTCAGCAAGGACCAGAGCCTGGCCGCGGGCACGGCGGTCTCGTCGAGCGACATGTCCGCCGAGCGGTATATCTCCTCGATCCGGGTGAGGTCGAGCAAGCTGGCAGCCCTCAACTTCATGAGACCTTCTTCGCCAGACGCACGAACTGTTCGTGCAGCCGACGATCGCTGGTCAGCTCGGGGTGAAAGCACAGCGCCAGAATGCGGCTCTGGCGCAGCGCAACCGCGTGGCCTTCATATGTCGCGACCACCTCGGCGCTGCCGCTCGATTCGACCAGCGGTGAGCGGATGAATACTCCAGGGAAGCTCTTGCCTTCGAGGCCGGCGATGTCGATCGCGGCTTCGAAGCTTTCGACCTGGCGTCCGTAGCCGTTTCGCCTCACCGCGATGTCGAGCAAGCCCATGCCGCGCTGGCCGTCCATGCCGTCGGTGATCTCGCGTGCAAGGACGATCATGCCTGCGCAGGTCGCCAGCGTCGGGAGCCCGTTCGCGATGGCGTCGCGCAGCGGCTCTTGAAGGCCTTCGCGCTCCATCAGCATGGTCATGGTCGTGCTCTCGCCGCCAGGCAGCACAAGGCCGTCGAGCCCATCCAGATCTTCCGAAGCCTTCACGAGCCTTGTCCTGGCGCCGCACGCCTCGAGTGCGCGAACGTGCTCCGCAAAATCGCCCTGCATCGCGAGGACCCCGATGAGAGGAGCGCTTGCGCCGGTGCGCGCCCGGCGACTACCAGCCTCTGGCAGCGAGCAGCTCTTCCTTCGGGATGGAGGGGATCTCGAGCCCGGGCATCGCTTTCCCGAGCCCTGCCGAGACCTCCGCCAGCTTCTCGGGATTGTCGAAGAACGTGGTGGCCGCGACGATCGCCCTGGCACGCTTCAAGGGGTCCTCGGACTTGAAGATGCCGGAGCCGACGAACACCCCGTCCACGCCGAGCTGCATCATCAGCGCCGCGTCGGCCGGGGTGGCAATCCCACCCGCCGCGAAATTGACGACCGGCAGGCGGCCGAGCTGCTGGCACTCGGCGAGGAGCTCGACCGGTGCGCCGATCTGCTTGGCTTCGCGGACGAGCTCGGCGTGGCTCAGACCGTGCAGCTTGCGGATGCCGGCATTGACCGCGCGCGCGTGGCGCACGGCCTCGACCACGTTCCCGGTGCCGGCCTCCCCCTTGGTGCGGATCATCGCCGCACCTTCGGCGATGCGACGCAGGGCCTCGCCCAGGTCGCGACAGCCGCACACGAACGGAACCGTGAAGGGGTGCTTGTCGATGTGGTTCTCTTCGTCGGCGGGCGTGAGCACCTCGGACTCGTCGATGTAATCGATGCCAAGGGCCTGCAGGATCTGCGCTTCGACGAAGTGGCCGATCCGGCACTTCGCCATGACCGGGATCGTCACCGATTCCATGATCGAGCGGATGAGCGTGGGGTCGGACATCCGCGCCACGCCGCCTTCTTTGCGGATGTCGGCGGGCACGCGTTCGAGAGCCATCACAGCGCATGCCCCTGCGTCCTGGGCGATCTTCGCGTGCTCGGGCGTGACCACGTCCATGATCACTCCGCCCTTGAGCATCTGGGCATGCCCCGCCTTCACCTTGAAAGAACCCTTCAAAGCCTTGTTTTCACTGCGCGATCCGTTGCGTTCGGCCACGATTCAGAATTCTACGCCGCGGTTCAGAAGGCCCCTACAGGAGACGCGAGACTAGAATCGCGCGATGCGTGCGGCGGCCCTGGCGATCGCGCTGGCGGCGGCGATCCCCATGATCGCCCTGGCGGACTCTCCGGTCGCCGACCTGGGCAGCGTGCTCGCGCCAACACCGACCGCCGACTACATCGAGGCGACGCCCAGCGCGACCATCCTCGACGGCCCGTTCACCGCCCAGGAATACGCCGATTTCATCACCGCAAACGGCCTGAACGGAAGCGGGGTCGTCGCGGCGTTGACCCTGCTCGGTTTCAAGCGGGGCTACGCGCGCACCTGGCTGGAGCGTGGCCAGCGGCGCGCCATGGTCGAGCGGGTCTTCGAGTTCTCGGCCGGCTCAGGCGCGCACTCTTTTTACGGTCAGAACAAGCTGGGCGCGCAGACGTCGAAAAGCTACAAGGGCGACATCGATACGTCTTCGGTTCCCAAGTCGTTTGGCGTCAAGGTCGACGAGAGCAGCACGAATGAGTTCATCGGGGTTTTCGAAAAGGGCAACGACTTCTACGAGGTCCTGATGGCGTCACTCACCGAGGACCTCACCACGGACCTTCAGGCGCAGATCCTTGCCCAGTACCGCGTGGCCCCGGACCAGACCATCCCCAAGAGCCAGTGGACCAGCAGCTTCACCGCCGGCGTCGCCAACTCGCCCGCTTTCGTCACCGGTGCGATCCTGGCCGGGGTCGTGATCCTCGCCCTGATGCTGGGAGTGGTGTTGCTCGTCATCGTCCTGGTGCGGCGCGGATCGAGGGCTCAGCCGGTCCCCATCGGGATCAGCATGTCGCCGGATGGCGCCTGGTGGTGGGACGGGATGCAGTGGCGGGACGCAACGCTCGAAGCGCCGCCTGGAGCGCACCGCTCCCCCGACGGAGCCTTCTGGTGGGACGGGCAAGCCTGGCGCGCCCTCCCCGCCCCGAGGTATCCGGGCTAGAGCCTCTCCAGGACCAGCGTGCGCTTGCTGGCGTACTCGTCGTCCGAGAGCAGCCCGTCCCGGTGCAGGCGCGTGAGCATGTCCATCTCCTCGAGCACGTCGAGCAGCGGCGCCATCGTCCGGCGCGCGAGGTAGGCCTCGGAGGCGGTGCCGGCGTCCTCGCCGCGGGCATCGAACTCGCGGATGAAGAACAGCGCCTTGACGGCTGAGAACGGGATGCCGAGCTTGCGGATCGGGCTGTCGGCCTGCTCGCCATGCAGGTGGAGGACCACGCCATAGCGGTGCCGCTCGAGGGTGCCGTCGAGGTGGCCGCGCAGCACCTCGCCGTCCAGGAAGCGGATCGCCACCTTGCGGGTCGGCGTCTCCGAAGCCAGGTTCTGGTCACGGGGCAGCTCCACCCACTTCACCGCCGTCAGCGGGATCCAGGCCGTCTCGTTGTTCTCCAGCCCGCCGGCATCGTCGACCTCGACCAGGAAGTCGGGCTCGTCGAAATCGAGGTCTCGAGCGACCCCTTCCAGGGTCTCGTCGTCAAAAAACCGCACGACTACCTTGGCCATGCCATCACCTACTCTACTAACCCTCATTTGGCGGGAGTCCTGCGGACGGCCCCACGCCCCAACTTCCTGGAGCACCTGGCGCAGGCGGCGATATGCCTGCGCACGGATTCGGCCTGGTTGCGGCGCAGCTTACCGGCAAGGTATGGAGCCAACAATGGGACCGCCTCCTCATGGGTGAGCTCGGCCGCCCCCTCGGCGGTCAGGTATTCCTCCTTGAACCGGAGGCGGGCTCGATAGAGCAGCGTCTCGACGGCGCTTTCGGACATCTTCAGAGTTCGAGCGATCTGGCGATAGCTGAGGTCCTGAAGCTCGCGGAGCGTGAGGACGAGGCGATATTTCTCGGGCAGCCGCTGAGCGACCGCCCAGACCCGCCGGCGGGTCTCATTCGACTCCTGCACGTCGACCGGGTCGAAGCTGCGCGAGGTCGATGGGAGGTTGGCCATGAACTCGTCGTCGTCTTCGTTAGACCCCTCAGCCCTCAGGTCGCGCTGGCGCCGCCGGAGCTCGTCGAAGCAGAGGTTGCGGGCGACGGTGTGCACCCAGCCGCCAAAGTTGAAGGAGTCGTCCACGCGATCCATCATTCGGAGCGCTTTCATGAACGTCTCCTGGGCGATGTCCTCGGCCAGCAGCGCATCGCCGAGCTTGCGTCGCACCAGGCGGTAGATCGACGCAACGTAGCGCCGGTGCAGCTCCTCGAAGGCGTGGATGTCGCCGTTGCGATAGGCCCGGACGAGCTCCACGTCGGTGGGCTCGAGGCCGATCTTCGATTTGTCTTCGGGTTCGTCTGTCACAGCATTTCTTGAACGGCGCGGGCTGCGGCTCTGGTCAGTTCTGGGGCGGCATCGTGCATCAGGACCTGCAGATTGTGCCCTTCTGGATCGCCCTCTTGAACCAGCGTAACCACCGAAGTGACGCCCATCGAGCTAAGCGACTCCCACCCTGGGCCTCTGCTGCCGGCCAGCAGCAGGGTCGGGATGCCGGCGGCCTTGGCCCGCCGCGCCACCTCACCAGGGGCTTTGCCGTAGGCGGTCTGGCCGTCGACCCGGCCTTCGCCGGTGATCACCAGCGAGGCCCCGGGGAGCGCATCGTCGAAGCCGCTGGCCTCCACCACGAGAGGCGCGCCCGGAACCAGCCTGGCGCCCAGGAATGCGATCAGCCCCGCCCCGGCCCCGCCCGCCGCGCCGGCGCCGGGAAGCTCCGCCACGTCCTTGCCCAGGTCGCGCCGGATGGCCTCGGCGAGATGGGTTAGCGCCCAATCGAGCTCACGAACAGCCTCGGGGTCAGCCCCTTTCTGAGGCCCGTAGACAGAGCTCGCGCCCTGCGGGCCGGTCAGCGGGTTGGTGACGTCGGAGGCGACCATGACGCCGACGGACCGCCAGCCGGGATCGAAGCCTGACGCGTCGATACGCTCGAGGCGGGCCAGCGGGGCACCGCCACGAGGCAGGTCACGGCCGTCCGCATCGAGCAAGCGGTAGCCCAGCGCCTGGGCGATGCCGGCGCCGCCGTCGTTGGTGGCCGAGCCGCCGATCCCCGCGATGATCGACCCAACGCCATCACTCCGAACCGATTCGAGCAGCTGACCGAATCCGAATGTCGATGCACGCCGCGGGTCGCGCCTTTCATTCGCGATCAATGTCAGCCCGCTCGCCGATGCCAGCTCGACCACGCCCGTCCGCCCGCCGTCGATCAGGCCGTAAGCAGCTTGAACCGGATCGCCGAGCGGCCCGTCGACCTGGACTGAGCGATACGTCCCCTTGCGCGCCGAGACCAGCGCATCGACCGTGCCCTCGCCGCCGTCGGCCACCGGTATCTCGACGACCGCGGCATCAGGAAACGCCTGGCGCACGCCGCGGGCGATCGCGGTCGCCGCCTGCGCCGCCGACAGGCTGCCCTTGAAGGAGTTGGGGGCGACGATTATTTTGAGCACAGGCGAGGCACGCCTCGCCTGTGGTTTGGAGTTATGCAATGTCTGGAGGCACTTGGTAGAGCACGTTTGGGGGACGGCCGGAATAAATCCGGCCTACAGGCAACCCATTAATAGACTGGAATGGTCCAGTCCTTGTACTTCGGTGAGTCGCCCCGCACCGCGCCGAAGTAGATGCTCTGCAGCTCCTGCGTGAACTCCCCGACCTTGCCGGTGCCCACGGGCCGGCGGTCAACCTCGATCACAGGCGAGATCTGTGCCCCCGTCCCGCACAGCAGCAGCTCATCGCACGTGTAGAGCTCCGTGCGGTCGATGCTGCGCTCCACGACCGGCTTGCCGAGCTCGTCTCTGATCATGCCCATCAAGAGCGTGCGAGTCACTCCCTCGAGGATGTCGTCGGTGACGGGCGGGGTCACGAAGACGCCGTCCTTGAGCATGAACACGTTCTCAGCAGAGCCCTCGGACACGTGACCCTCGAGCGTGAGGACGATCGCCTCGTCGAAACCCGACTCGACCGCCTCGGACTTCGCCAGGGCGGACTGCGCGTAGGCACCGGTGATTTTGGCGCGCGCTGGGAGCGATTGATCCGGAAGGCGGCGCCACGAGCTGACCATGCACCGGATGCCCGCTTCGATCTCTACGTAATTGCCGAACGGGATCGCGTAGATGAAGAAGCTGTGGTTGAGGTTGTGGAGGCGGACGCCGATCTCTTCGCTCGATGCATATAGAAGAGGACGCACGTAGACGTCCGACTTGAACTGGTTGCGGCGCAGAAGCTCGATGGTGAGGTTGACGAGCTCCTCGGTCGAGTAGGGCACGGTCATCCGCATGATGTTGGCCGAGCGCCGCAACCGCTCGTAATGCGCCGGAGCGTGCAGAAGGTACAGCTGCTCCTGCTTCTCGTTCCAGTAGGCGCGGATGCCCTCGAAGCATCCCGTCCCGTAGTGGAGGGCGTGGGTCATCAGGCCCAGCTTGATGTCGTGATACCGGCCGAACTCCCCGTCGTAGAACACCCAGGTGTTGGGATGGGTCGCGGCTTTTTTCATCGCAGCCTTCGATTTCGTTTCCACACTCATCTCGCGACTAGTTTAAGGGTGACCTGCACGGGGGGCCTGGCTTCTGAAAGAATCGCCGATGTGAGCCTGTATGGCATCATCGCGGACCTGCGCCGGAAGTACCCGACGCCGGCTGCTACCGAGACCCTCGACCTGGTGGTCGCCGAGCTTGGACGGACTCGGGACAACCTCAAAGAGGCGGTCGACAACGTGTCCGCAAAGCCGCTCCCCCCAGGCGGCAAGCCGGTCCTCGACGAGCTGGTGGACCGGGCGAGGAAAGAGGGTGTGTACGACCTCGATTACGGGCCCGACCCGTACGACAAGCCGCCCCTCGAGCCGCTGGACGAGGGCACGGTCGGGATCGGAGCGCTGCTCGTCGTGTCCTCGCTGATCGGGATCGTGCTGGCGGCGGCGGCCGTGTACGCAGGCGTCAACGCGATCGTGCACACGAGTGGCTGAGTTCTCCTTCGACGTCGTTTCGGAGTTCGACCCCGCAGAGCTGACCAACGCACTCGACCAGGCCCGTCGAGAGGTGGGCACGCGCTTCGACTTCCGAGACACGCAGACGGTCTACGACCGCCGCGACCAGGTGATCCTCATCGACTCGGCGAGCGAGGAGCGCGCCAGGGCGGCGCTCCAGGTCCTGCGCGAGAAGGCTGCTCGACGCCAGCTGTCGCCCAAGCTCTTCAAAGCGGGCGATCCAAAGACCGTCGGCAAGGGGCGCGGCCAGATCGAGGTCACCCTCAACGCGGGCATCACCGACGAGCTCGCGCGCGACCTCCGCAAGCGCATTCAGAACGTGACGCCCAAGGTCCAGGTGCGGATCCAGGGCGACCAGCTTCGCGTGGTCGGCAAGGACAAGGACACCCTTCAGCTCGTGATCAAGAACCTGCGCGAGGCCGAGGACATCCCGGTTCCGCTTCAGTTCACCAACTACCGGTAGACCCGGAATCGGTTCCGAACAGCCAGGATAGTCGGGTGCTGGTGATCCCGGCGATCGACATCATGAACGGCCACTGCGTCCGCCTCGTACGTGGGGACTTCGACCAGCGCACGGTTTACTCCGACGACCCCGCCACTATTGCGGTGGATTTCGCCCGCGCGGGTGCCGAACGGCTCCACGTGGTCGACCTCGATGCCGCCCGCGGCGAGCAGGACAACCGCAGCGTCATCGAGGCGGTCATCGAAGTCGGGTTGCCGGTCCAGGTGGCGGGCGGTATTCGCTCCGCGGCCCAGGTCGAGACCTGGATCGCCGTCGGGGCAGGGTCGGTGGTCATGGGCACGGCGGCGGTTCGCGAGCCGGAGCTGCTGGCGGAATGTGCGCATCGCCATCCGGGCCAGGTCATGGCCGCGCTCGACGTCCGCGACGGCAAGCCCGCCGTGAGCGGCTGGACCGAGACCGAGCCGCTCGCCATCTCCGAGCTGATCCCACGCTGGAACGTCCTGCCCCTGGCGGGGCTGATCCTCACGTGCACTGAGCGCGACGGGACGCTCGCGGGTCCAGACCTTGCAACCCTCGCCAACGTGCTCACCTTGACTCAGCTGCCGGTCCAGTACGGCGGTGGGATCTCGTCGCTCAACGACATCCGCCACGTTCGTGAAGCCGGCGCGGCAGGCGTGATCCTCGGGCGATCCCTTTACGAGGGCAAGCTCTCACTGGAGCAGGCCCTGCGGCGGTGAGACTCGTTCGGACCTCCCTGGCATTGGGGACCCTTGCCGCCGCTCTGATCGGCGTCTCGGCATGCGGTGGTCGTGAGTCGCCCGACGATCAGGGCCTCCACCAGGACATCGTCAACGGCGCCAACGGCGCCGAGGTCACCTTCGACGCGACGGTGCTCGCGGACCCGGTGGAATCAGGCGGTCACGAGCGGTTCGAGGTCAAGGCGGCGACCGGCGAGAGGCTGGAGGTCGACCACAACACCACCTTGGCGCCCATGGTCCCCATCCACGCAAACGACGCCGTCGTTATCCACGGGCAGCTCTACATAGATCCAGGTCCGCGGTTCGGTGTTCACTGCACCCACGCGACCACCTCCAGCGGATGTCCAAATCCTGGCTGGATCGAGTTCGCGAATAATTACTACGAGTGAAAACTAGGACCTGGGGACTCATGGCCACGATTGGTAGGCGCCTGGAAGGTGTACGCCTGGTGACGGCCGGATAAATCCGGCCTGCGGGCCACGCGCTGGCCTGTTTCCGAGAACAATTGAGTAGTGAATAGGAAGAAGCCGGCCAGGCCGTCCAGCCTTCTCGTGAACCTTCGAGCAGGCGACTACGGCTTGATCGAAAGGACTGCACGAATACTCGGCAACATCGGTCGCAAAGTTGTCCGACGGGAAGCGTGCTGCGGGAACTACGGCGACCCGGGTTGTTGAATGACGGTCGCCGAGGCCCGTGCGGCCGGATTGATCAAGTAACAAGGGGAGAGGGGTGTGGGGCGTAGAGCAGGACTAAGTCTTTCGCGCGACCAGCCAGGTCGCGGCCTGGGCGACGGGACGGACCACGATCTCGTCGATGTCGACGTGCGGCGGGCGGGTCACCGCGTAGACGATGCAGTCGGCGATGTCGGCGGCGACAAGCGGCTTCACGCCGTGATAGACGGCTTTCGCCGCCTTGCGGTCACCGTGGAACCGGACCACGCTGAACTCGGTCTCGACCATGCCCGGCTCGATTTCGGTGACCCGGATCGGCTCGCCGTTCAGCTCCAGCCGCAGCGTGCGTGTGATGGCATGTACCGCGTGCTTACTGGCGGTGTAGCCGGCTCCACCCTTGTACGTCTCGAAGCCGGCGATTGATCCCAGGTTGACGATGTGTCCATGTCGAGCCTTGCGTATGAGCGGCAGGCATGCACGCGTCATCCGCATGAGCCCGAGCACGTTGACCTCCCACATCTCTATCCAATCGTCGTCCAGGGCCTCGGCGATTGGCGTGAGGCCACGGGCGAGACCCGCGTTGTTGACGAGCACGTCGATGCGGCCGAATTTCTTTTTCACCTCGTCGACGAAGGCGTCGATGCTGTCGAGACTGGTGACGTCCAGTGGCAGGGCGAGGCCACGCTCCCCCACCACGCGCCGAACGCGCTCCAACCGGCGCGCCCCAGCGACGATTCGATAACCCAGGCGCCCCAGTGCCACGACGGTGGCCGCGCCGATCCCCGATGAAGCCCCCGTGACTACGGCCACAGGCCGGTATGTGCTCGCCACTCCGTTCCCCCGATTCAACGCTGTCGCGACGCCTTCAAGACTGTACGCTAGGGACAGTGCTCGAGGTCCTGGTCGGACTGGTCGCCGGTCTTCTCATCGTGGCGGGGGTCATCGTCATGATGGGTCCCAACCTGAAGGTTCTCCTCCGTCGCCTCGGCGCGCTGCGCCGCCGCCGTCCTTCACTCTCGGTCTTCCAGCCCGTGCGGCCGCGCGAGGTCGTCTCGTCAGGCCTCAACCCCAAGACCCAGCGTGTGTTGGTCGCCGCCTCACGCCTCGGCAACTGGCTGCGCGCACACAGCCACGAAGAGGTCGCGCGCGACCTTCGCAGCGCCGCGGCGCGCATGACCAGCGATGAGCCGGCGGGACTTTATGCGCTGCAGACGGTCCTCCGGCGACTCCGTTCGCTGAGCCTCGACGACCGTGGGGCGCAGGAAAGGCTGAAGGCGCTGTCGAACGAGCTCCGAGACGCGGTCCAGGACCGCTTCGAACAGCTGGAGCTGCTTCCCTTCCGCCGGCCCTAGCCTTTAGCTAGATCGGGTCCCGGCGCAGGACCTCGGGACGGTACTCGCCCGGCAGCTCGATCTCTGACGGCGCGACCATGCAGAACTCCGGCGGCGGGCCCAGGACCATCATCCGCCGCCACAGGCTGACGCCCACCCGGCCCACGAACGGCTGCAGGCGTTCGTAGAGATCGGCGTAGGCCATGCCCGCCGGCTTCGAGAAATGGATCTCAAAGCCCGAGCGGGGTGAAGGCTCACCACCGACGAGGCTGTACAGCTTGCCCCAGAAGTCCACCGCCATCCGGGCGGCGGCGTCGTGGGCTGATGTCCGAGCGCCGCTGACGGCAGCCTCGTTCAGGATGTCGAGCGCCCCTGAGCTGTCGACCAGGTACCAGTCGCTATAGCGGTCGCCGGCCTTGAACGTCGACGAGCCGAGGAATCCGCTCGGTGGCCCATGCGACAGCGCGGCGTGGAAACGCTTTAGAGCCGCCTCATAGCGCGCCACGTCGACATCGCCCGCCGGTCGATGGCTGAAGACATAAGCGAGCATCGGTTATGCCCTCGAGCCTTTGGGTCCTTTGCCGGACTCGACGTACTTCTTCAACGCGGCCATGTTCTGGCGGATGCCTTCCGCGTACTGGCCCGCGAGCAGGCTGCCCGCAAAACGCAGGAGACCGCTGAGCTCGTAGTCCATCTCGTACACGACATGCGTCCCACCATCCCTCTCTGTGTACGTGTAGGACCAGGTGCCCTTCAGCGGCCCGCGAACGAAGTTGCCCGCGCACTTCTTCGGCTTGTTGTAGACGCTCTGCTCGACCTCGAGCGTCTCCTTGAAACCGCCGGGAAGGGCCAGGTGATAGCGATATCGCGTGCCCTTGCCTGGCGGGTTCTTGTCCAGCTTCTCGATCCTGGCGACATGGCTCGACCACTTCGGCGCGTTGGTGGCGTCCTCCTGCACCACGGCCCAGACCCGCTCCGCTGACGCCTTGATGTCGACCACCTCTCGCAGCCTGGCCACCCTGCGATTATCAATCGAGTGAGTGATGGCGCGGCGCCCGGACCCCAGCGGGTGCTGGGAGCTCTCCGCCACCGGAACTACCGGCTCTTTCTGACCGGACAGATCATCTCCACGATCGGGACCTGGATGCAGAGCGTCGCCATGCCCTGGCTGGCGCTCGAGCTCACGCACAGCGGTCTCCTCGTCGGGCTCGTCCTCGCCACGCAATTCACCCCCGTGCTCCTGGGCAGCCAGCTCGGGGGCCTGGTCGCGGACCGCTTCCGCAAGCGCAACATCCTGCTGGCCACCCAGTCGCTTTTCACGCTGCCTTCCTTCGCGCTGTTCGCACTGTCCGCGAGCGGCCACGCGCAGTACTGGATGGTCCTCATCGCCGCGGCCGCGACCGGCGCCATCAACCTCTTCGACGTCCCGGCGCGCCAGGCGTTCGTCATCGAGATGGTGGGGCGAAAAGACCTCATGAACGCGATCGCGCTCAACTCGTCGGTTTTCAATGCCGCCGCCGTCATCGGTCCGTCGATCGCCGGCGTGCTCATTGCGGCGATCGGCGTGCCGCTCTGCTTCCTGGCCAACTCGATCAGCTACCTGGGGGCGGTGGCCGCGCTGCTGCTGATGCGAGACCTGCCCTCCATCGTGCCCGAACACCACGTGGAGCCGTGGCTCCAACGGGTCGCTCAGGGCGCCGTCTATGCGCGGCGTGAACCGGTCGTCGGCATGCTGCTTGTGGCCGTTGCCGTCTTCTCGCTCTTCGCCATGAACCGCCTGACCCTGATCCCGCTGTTCGCGGACCAGGTGCTGCATGTCGGGGCCCAGGGCTTCGGTTTTCTGATGGGATCGATGGGCCTGGGCGCGCTCGTCGGGGCGCTGACCCTGGCGTTCTCGCCGGCACTGGGGGCGAATCCACACCGCCAGTTCTGGATGGCCCTGATCTGGGTGTCTGCCCTCCTGGTCTTCTCGGTGTCCCGGGTCTACTCGCTGTCCCTGGTCACGCTCTTCGTGGTGGGCTACTGCCAGATCTCGTTCGTCGCCACCGCCAACAACCGCATCCAGACGATCGCGCCCGACCGCCTGCGCGGCCGGGTGATGGCGCTCTACGCGCAGGCGCTCATCGGGGTGGGTCCGATCGGTAGCCTGCAGGCCGGCGCGCTGGCCACCGCCCTGGGCGCGCCGCGTGCGATGGCGATCGGCGCCGTCGTCGCGGGAGCCGTGATCGTGGGAATTCGGATCTACAGGCCGGAGGTCTTCGCCCCGACCTAGCGCCTAGCCGAAGCGCACTTCGAGCACTGCCGCCAGCGCGAGGGCGGGCACCAGCCAGCGGAGCGCCCGTGCATAGTCCGCGAAGGCGATCAAGGCGCGCGCCGTCCAGCCGCCGTTCGGCTCCATATGGATCGCGGCGGCGCCGATGTGGATGGCCAGCCCGCCGGCCACGACCGCGGCGGGGATCTCGACGAGCCCATTCGGAACGACGCCCGCCAGCGCCACGCTCCATGAGGAGAGCGCGGCCGCGTAACCGAGCAAGAACCCTGGCAGAAATGTGAGCGCGAAGCCGCTCAAGCCCGCCGTGAAGATCGCGAGCACCGCCGCCAGGACGAACGCGAGGAGGTTGTGGCCGAAGATGCCCAACACCTGCTGGCCCTGCGTCGCGCCCCCCGATGCATTGATGAGGCTCGAGAGCACGGGCCTGACCACGGGACCAGGGATGGCCGCAGTCTTGCCGGCGAGAAAGCCGACTCCGACTCCGGCCATGAACCCGATCGCCGCCACCGCGACCGGCAGCCGGCGCAGCCAGACCAGGCGAACGATGCCCGGTCGCTCCCTCAAGCTCCACCGCACCGCCCCGATCGCCCTCTGCAGTGGCTTGCGCAATCCGACCTCGCGCGCCAGGAGCGCCTCGCGAGAGAAGCCTGCCAGGCCCATGCGGAGGAGGACCGCGGCGAGCACAATCATCAGCGCCGCGAATCCCCACAGGAATTCGGAGCGGCCGATGAGGATGAGCGCCGCTTCGGCCTGGAGGACGACCGACATCGGCAGGATGATGAAAGACGCCATCACGTTTGCCGCACGCATGGTGCGTGCGTTGAGGCTGATGATCACGGCGCCGGCGATCATCGCCGCCACCTGGCAGATGGTGGACACCGCCAGCGCCACCAGCACATCGATCGGGAAGTAGCCGAGGCCCGGAAAAGCGGCCAGGCAGTACACGATCAGGCCGCCGTAGCAGAGGCCGAGGGAGGCGATGAGCACTGCCGCGACCTTGCCCACATAGATCTCGGCTTCTTTCAAGGGGGTGGAGAGGAGCACCTCGAGGGTCGTGCGCTCGCGCTCTCCAACGAACGCCTCGAGCGCCAGCACGAGCGAGAAGCTCGCGGGTATGAAGACCACGAAGAACGCACCTACGACCGCCAGCCGGTTGACCACGGCGGTGCCGCCGCCGAAGTAAGCGAGGGACCTGATGCCGATCGCGCTGCCGATCGGTATCGCCACCGTGAGCGCGACCATCGCGAGGACGAGACGCAGCTCACTCGTTGCGTCGCGCAGGTCGCGCCGCGCTACGAGCTCTACTTTATGCCGATCGAGACTCAGCCAGCTCATGGTGGTTCCCCACGATTGCCAGGTAGATGTCCTGCAGCGTCGGCAGCTCGCGAAGCTCTCTGCGGGTCTTGAGGCCCGAACGGCGCCGGAGCTCGGCCAGGTCGCCGACCGCCAGCGCACGTCCCGCGGACATGATCCCGATCTCGCCTGCCTCGCCAGGGGTCCCCGCGAAATCGCCAGATTTCGTGGGGCTTGCGAGAATCTCGGCCTCTTCCATGCTGTGGGTGCAGATGACGAGCGCGCAGCCTTCCTTCTGCAGGCCCTTCAGATAGTCCCAAGCGCGCCGGGCGCTGTCCGGGTCGAGCGCAGACGTCGGCTCGTCGGCCAGCACCATGCGCGGGCGATGAAGTGTCGCGCGGATGAGCGCGACCTTCTGCCGCATGCCCTTCGAATACGTGCCCAACCAGCGATCTGCGGCGTCGTCGAGGTCGAACGTCTCGAGCAATTCCTCAATGCGGCGCCGGCGCAGCGCCGGCTCGATGTCGTAGATCGCGCCGAAGTAGTCGAGGTAGGTGCGCGCCGACATCCGCTCATAGAGACCCGGAACCTCGGGCATCAGTCCGACCTTCGCGCGCACCGCGGCGGGATCGGTTGCGGCGTTGATGCCGTCGACCTTCACCGTCCCCGATGTAGGAATGAGCACGCCGGCCATGCAGCGAAGGGCGGTGGTCTTGCCGGCGCCGTTACGACCCAGCAGGACCAGGCACTGTCCTTCGTCGACCCGCACTGACAGATCGCGCAGCGCGAGAACCTCCCCGTATCGCTTCGCGAGCCCTTCGACCTCGAGCATCGGTATCGATTCTGAAGGCCGGATCCGGGAGGAGCTACGTCTTAGGCGAAGGAAACCTTGGCTCGAGACTCGGACTGAAACGCCTGACCGACATCCGCCCCCAGCTGCCCATCAATACCAGGGCGACCGCGAAGCCGGCGGCGCCCGCGGCCAGCACGCCGAGTGTTGGAGCGCCGAACCCAATGGCGGCCAGTCCCGCGATGGCGCCGGCAACCGCAGCCACGATCACCATCAGCATCCCCGGCAGCGTTACGAACCCGTGGAACACCGAGCCAAACCTCTGGATTCCCGTGGCGTCGATGCCGAGCGTCTGGAGCGCGCCAGGCAGATCGTCATACGGGCTCGTGATGAAATTCGGCTCTAGCTCGGGGTGCATCTCGAGGTAAGCACTCCGCAGCCGGTTCATTCCCACCACCCATCGGTAGTCGTCGCGGTTGAGCATCATCAGCCGGCCAATCGTCGCGACGCCCGTGAAGAAGACCACCGAGAGCATGAAGATGGCCACCGCGATGAACGTCGTGCCGAAGCGGTCTGCCTGGGCGACGAGCGCCAGGGCGATCACCGCACCGGACAGGACGGCCAGGAACACGTTCACCCGCCCCAAGGATTCGGTGTACGTAAGCGAGCGCGTGGCGAGCAGGCTCCAGTGCTCGGTGGCGAGGATCTGCAGCTTCGCAGCGGCTGCAGGGTCGTGTCCGGCCGGCGGCATTTCGGTCGACATCTGGTCTCCTAGTCGCGAGGTAGGTAGCGGGGCAGGTTCGATAGCGAGGCTAGTCCTTTTGAGGCCAGGTAAGCCGCGATGCCGTCGTGGACCTCGGCGATGGCGCGCGGGTTGACGAACGTGGCGGTGCCTACCTGCACGGCCGCGCAGCCCGCGATCAGGAACTCGAGCGCGTCTTCGGCGCGCACGATCCCGCCGATCCCGATCACCGGGATGCTCACTGCCCGCGCCGCCTGGTGCGCGACGTGCACGGCCAGCGGGCGGATGGCCGGTCCCGACAGGCCGCCGGTGCGAAAGCTCAGGCGCGGCTGCCGAGAATTGAGGTCGATCGACATGCCGACGAACGTGTTGATCGCGCAAAGGGCATCGGCGCCGGCGGCCTCGCAAGCCCGCGCGATGACCCCGATGTCGGTGACCATCGGCGTCAGCTTCACCCACACCGGCAGGCTGGTCCCCTTTCGCACGGCCCCGGTGACGGCCGCCGCCGCCCGCGGGTCGTTGCCGAAGTAGAGGCCGCCCTGCTCGACGTTCGGGCAGGAGATGTTGATCTCGAAGCCCGCGACCCCGGGCACACCGTCGAGCCTCGCCGCCAGCTCGCCGTACTCGGCAATGGTTTCGCCGTTGACGTTGACGAGCACCGGGAAGTCCCACTCCGCCCACTGCGGGGCGTAATCGCGGATGAGTCCCTCGACGCCGGGTCCCTGCAGCCCGATCGCATTGAGCATCCCCGACGGGGTCTCGACGATGCGTGGGGGCGGGGTGCCCGCTCGGGGGCGCAAGAAGATGCCCTTCGACACCATCGCGCCGAGCGCGCGCCGCTCGAGCAGCGGCACCTCGGTGCCGTAGCCGAACGTGCCCGAGGCCGCCAGCACCGGTCCTCGCAGGCGCAGCCCGCCAACCTCGACCGACATGTCCACCGTCATGCGGTCAACGCGTACGGCAGGTGGGCCGGCAGCATCGACCAGTCGATGTCCGCGGCGCGGTAGACGGGTCCCTCCTTGCAGGCGCGGTCGTAGCCACCCCGCTCCAGGGGCACGGCGCAGCCAAGGCAAACCCCGGTGCCGCAGCCCATGTAGGTCTCGACCGCGACCTGGGCGTCGGGACGGCGTGACGCCATCGCGGCGAGCATGCGGTTGGGCCCGCACGCCAGCACCAGGTCAGCGTCGGGCATTGCCGCAACGGCCGTCCCCGCCGAGCCGCGAGAGCCGTCGTCGGTGGCCCAGAGCACCTCATCGCCTTCGGCCTCGGAGCACAGCTCCTCAGCGCTTCGTGCCCCGTGCACCCAGGTCACGCGCATCCCCGCCGCCCGCGCCTCACGTGCGGCGAGCGGCATTGGCGCTACGCCCAGTCCCCCGCTCACCAGGGCGACTGAGCGTGGGCCTGGCGCCAGCTCGAAGCCGTGCCCGAGCGGACCGAGACAGCTGACCGTGTCGCCCGCCGCCATAGCCAGCAGCTGCTCGGTGCCGGCGCCGACGGCCTTGAGGATCACCTCGATGCGATCGCCCTCCGTCCTGTAGACGGAGAACGGGCGCCGCAGCAGCGGTCCGGGTGACCAGCCGAGGTTGACGAACTGGCCGGCGCGAACAGATTGCGCGATCTGGGGCGCGTCGAGCGAAAGGACGAACATTCCGCGCGCGACCTGTCGGCGAGCTGCTAACGGAGCATTCACCAGGAACACCAGCTAGTTTTTCCCCACCCCGTTCCTCCATTCGTCGATGGTCCGGACCTCCATCTCATCGGGCGCGATCGCGGCCGATTCGAGCAGCGCGGCCGCGGTGTCCAGCGAGGTCAGGCATGGGATGCGCCGCTCCACGGCGGCACGCCGGATCTCGAATCCGTCCTTGAAGACCGGGCCGCCCGCCTCGCTCGAGTCCGCGTAGATGTTCGACATGGTGTTGATGACCAGGTCGACCTCGCCATTCGTGATGGCGTCGAGCACGGTCGGGCCTTCCTCGCCGATCTTCGCCACAACGCGCGGCGAGAAACCCGCCGCGTGAAGCGCCCGCGCCGTTCCCTCCGTCGCCACGATGCTGCATCCCATCTGCACCAGGCGCGAGACGATTGGAAATATCTCCGGCTTGTCGGTGTCGGCGATGGTGAGCAGCGCGGATGCGCCCGGACGCAGGTACACCCCGGACGCGGCGAACGCCTTGCGCATCGCGGCCACCAGCGTGCGATCGATCCCGATCGCCTCACCCGTCGACTTCATCTCCGGCCCCAGGTACGAATCGACCGCGGGCAGCTTGTTCATGGAGAACACCGGCGCCTTGACCGCGACGAGGTCGTGCGGCGTGACGAGGCCGGTGCTCCAGCCGAGATTGGAAAGCTTCTCGCCGAGCGTGACCCGGGTCGCCATGTCGACCATCGGCACCCCCGTGACCTTGGACAGGAACGGCACCGTCCGAGACGCCCGCGGGTTGACCTCGAGCACGTACACCTTGCCGCGATGGACGACGTACTGCACGTTGACCAATCCGCGCAGGCGAAGGTGGCGGGCGATGCGGACCGTGTAATCGATCACGTCATTCAGCTCCGATGGCTCGAGACCCGGCGCCGGGTAGACGGCATACGAATCGCCCGAGTGCACCCCGGCCCGCTCGACGTGTTTCATGACGCCTGGGATCACGACGGTGTCTCCATCCGTGACCGCGTCGACCTCGACCTCATCGCCCTGCAGGTACTTGTCGACGAGAACAGTGCCGCGCGGCATCGCGCCTATCGCCCACACCATGTAGCGCTGCAGCTCGCGGCGGTCGTGGACGATCTCCATCGCGCGGCCGCCGAGGACGTACGACGGCCGCACGAGCACCGGGTAGCCGGCGCGCTCGGCGATCACCACAGCCTCCTCGACGGATGTCGTCGTGCCGCCTACCGGCTGCGGGATGCCAAGCGCGTCGAGGGCCTTTGCGAACGCCCGCCGGTCCTCGGCGAGATCGATTGCCTCAACGGCCGAGCCGAGTATGCGCACGCCGCGCTCTTCGAGCGGCTCAGCGAGGTTGATCGCGGTCTGGCCCCCGAACTGGACCAAGGCGCCGGCGACGCGCTCCGCCTCCGCAACCTGGGCGGCGCCGTCGACGTCGAGCGGTTCGAAATACAGCCGGTCCGAGGTATCGAAGTCCGTCGACACCGTCTCGGGATTGGAGTTGACGAGCACGGCGCGCACTCCGGACTCGCGCAGCGACCATGCGGCGTGCACCGAGCAGTAGTCGAACTCGATGCCCTGGCCGATGCGGATCGGCCCGGATCCGACGACCAGCGCGGTGCGGGATTCGACAGGCGTGCTTTCGGTCTCATCTTCCCAGCAGGAGTAGTAGTAAGGAGTCGCGGCCTCGAACTCGGCCGCGCAGGTGTCGACGAGCTTGTAAGTCGGCGCCGACCTCTCCACCGTCTCGCCACGGAGCGCGCGGATCATCGTGTCGGAGAACCCTGCCCGGCGAAGCTCGCGGACGTCACCCTCCTTCTCCAGCCGCGTGATGGTCGCCAGCCGGTCCAGGAACCAGCGATCGATTCCGCTTCGCGCGGCGAGGTCGGCCGGCTCTGCTCCGTTCCGGAGCGCGTGGAGCAGCGCGAAGAGTCGCCTGTCGTTGGGCTGGTCGATGAGCTCGGGTCGTTCCAGGTCCGCGGCGGCAGGCGGCTTCTGCTCCAGGGAACGCATGGCCTTCACGAGGGCGGCTTCAAACGTACGCTCGATGGCCATCACCTCACCTGTAGATGCCATCTGCGTGCCGAGCCGCCGATCGCCGGCCGGGAACTTGTCGAACGGCCAGCGAGGAATCTTGACGACGCAGTAGTCGAGCGCCGGTTCGAACGCGGCGAACGTGCGGCCGGTGATCTCGTTAGGAATCTCCTCGAGACGCCGCCCCACCGCGACCTTCGCCGCGACCCGCGCGATCGGATACCCGGTGGCCTTGGAGGCCAGCGCCGACGACCGGCTCACGCGGGGGTTGACCTCGATCACGTAGTAGGTCGAGCTCTTGGGATCCAGCGCGAACTGCACGTTGCACCCGCCTTCGATGCCGAGCGCGCGGATGATGCGGATCGCCGACGAGCGCAGCATCTGGTGGTCGCGATCGGACAGGGTCTGTGCCGGGGCGACCACGATCGAGTCGCCCGTGTGCACCCCCATCGGGTCGAGGTTCTCCATGTTGCACACGGTGATGCACGTGTCGGCGGCGTCCCGCATCACCTCGTACTCGATTTCCTTCCAGCCCCACAGCGAGCGCTCGATGAGGACCTGGTGGATGGGCGACGCGTCGAGCCCGCGCTGCCCGACCGTCCTTAGATCGACCTCGTTGGTGACGAAGCCGCCGCCGGTTCCGCCCAGTGTGTAGGCGGGCCGGATGACGACCGGCAGCCCGATCTCCGCGACGAAGGTCGTGACCTGGTCGATCGACCCGCACACACGCGACAGCGGCACCGGCTCGCCGATCTCCTCGAGCATCTCCTTGAATGCCTGGCGGTCCTCCGCCTTCCGGATCGTTTCGATGTCGGCCCCGAGCAGGCGCACGTGGTGGCGGTCGAGCACCCCGGCATTGGCGAGCTCGGTGGCAAGGTTTAGGCCGGTCTGTCCTCCCAGCGTCGGCAGCAGCGCATCCGGCCGCTCCCGCGCGATCACACGCTCCACCGCGTCCACCGTCAGCGGCTCGAGGTAGACGCGGTCGGCCACCTCTTCGTCGGTCATGATCGTGGCGGGGTTGGAGTTCACCAGCACGGTCGTGATGCCTTCCTCGCGCAGCGCCTTGCACGCCTGCGTGCCGGCGTAGTCGAACTCCGCTGCCTGGCCGATCACGATCGGTCCCGAGCCCAAGATCAGGACCTTCTTCGGCTTCGGCGCCTGGGTGGCGCCGCCAACCGCCTTCAGCACCGGCCGCCGGTCCCGGACCATTTCCACGAACCGGTCGTAGAGGTGCTGGTTGTCCTGCGGGCCGGGGCAGCCCTCGGGGTGGTACTGGACGCTGAACGCGGGCAGGGTGCGGTGGCCGAGGCCCTCGACCGAGCCGTCGTTGAGATTGCGCTGGGACACGAAGAAGTCGCTCCTCGGAAGAAGCGAGGCCGCGTCGACCTGGAACTCGTGGTTCTGGCTCGTGATGTGCACCCTGCCCGTCTCCAGGTCTTTGACCGGGTGGTTGGCGCCGTGGTGGCCGTAGGGCAGCCGCGACGTGGTGGCCCCGGCGGCGCGCCCCATGACCTGGTGGCCGAGGCAGATCCCGAACAGCGGGAGCCGCCCGAGAGCCTGGCGTGCCAGCTCGACCGGTACGCCGAGGACCGCCGGGTCGCCCGGGCCGTTCGACAGGACCAGCCCGTCCACGCCGGCGGCAGCCACGTCGGACCAGGTCGAGGTGTGTGGCAGCACGATCACGCGACATCCGCGCTCGCGGAGCGAGCGGAGGATGTTCTGCTTCACGCCGTAGTCGACGACCGCGATCGCGAGCCCGTGCCCGTCGGCGCTGTGCGCCGGCCGAAGCTCGGACGGAAGCGCGTCGAGCCACTCCTGCCGCTCGGTTCGTGACGTCTCCGCCACCAGGTCCTGGTCGGACAGCGGCGTCACGCGGCGGGCAGCGTCCGCCAGCTCGTCGAGGCGCCGCTGTCCGGGCACCGCCTCTTCGTGCGCGAGGACTGCGCGCAGCGCCCCGTGCGTGCGAATGTGCCGCGTGAGCGCCCTGGTATCTATATCGCTGATCGCCGGGACGCGCCAGCGGGACAAATACTCGTCGAGCGAAGCCTCGCTCGAGTGGTGGCTCGGAGCCGGGCAGGCCCAGCGCACGACGAGGGCGCGGGCCCAAGGGCGCGCCGACTCGTTGTCGGCCTCGCGAACCCCGTAATTGCCCTGCAGCGGGTAGGTCATACACACCATCTGCCCGGCATACGAAGGATCGGTGAGCACCTCCTGGTAGCCGGTCATGGCCGTGTTGAAGACGACCTCGCCCTCACCGAGGACGTCCGCGCCCAGCGCCGCACCCACGAAAGCGCGGCCGTCCTCGAGGACCAGCGCCGCGTGGCGCTTTCTAGACGGCAACGATCACCGCCTGGTCGATGCCATCCTCCTCGGCGACGAGGACCTCGATGCGCTCCGTGTCCGACGTGGGCACGTTCTTGCCGACGTAGTCGGGACGGATCGGCAGCTCTCGGTGGCCGCGGTCGACGAGCACCGCCAGCTGGATCGCTCGCGGGCGTCCGAAATCCATGAGCGCATCCATCGCGGCGCGCGCCGTCCGCCCGTGGTGGATGACGTCGTCGACGAGCACGACCACCTTGCCGTCGATGTCAGGCACGTCCGACTGGCCGCTATGCGCGGGCACCCGTAGGTGGCGATCGTCGCGATGCTTGCCGATGTCAAGCGCGCCTACGGCCACGGGCGCGCGCTCGAGCTCCATGAGGGCGCCGGCTAATCGGCGCGC
>WNFC01001021.1_pt1 | contig 29053 bp, 26 predicted proteins | sample 5400541 | NCBI WGS metagenome assembly WNFC01 (sample SAMN13153342, study PRJNA577476) | soil metagenome | isolation source: 120 cm saprolite under Douglas fir tree site 2 hole 2 replicate 1 | place: USA:California | collected 2015-04-18
CGTTGCCGGTTCAAAGCAGAGAGTTAAAAAAACAGCCACGCTGCACACGACACCCGCAATCCCAAAAGACCCCTTGCCCACGGAGTCCTCCTTCCCCGGTAGTCGCTGTTGTCAGGAAGACACAACGACCCGCGCCGCTAAAAGTGCGGACATGTCTTCGAACTTTTCGGGGAAGCAGCGCGAGAGTCTGTTGAGGCTAAAGCGCTGAGAGGCGAAATGTATGCCACTTCAAGTTCAAATGTCAAGGGAATATTTCGCAAAAAGATGAATGCAGGAGTGTACATTGTCTTGATCGCGCAGCGATCCTGCCAGCTACATTGCGTTGACGCGGGTTCCCAGCCGCGATTTATAGCGCGCGGCGGTGTTTTTGTGCAGCGTACCCTTCTGAATCGCCTTATCAAGCGCGGAAACCGTCTGGCGGTAGGTCTGCTCGGCGGCTTGCTTGTCGCCCTTCTCGATGGTCTCGCGCAGCGTGCGCAGCGCGGTGCGCAGGCGGGAGGTATTGGCGCGATTGGTGGCAGTGCGCTTCGTGGTCTGACGGGCGCGCTTAAGCGCCGAAAAATGATTAGCCATGTGTGGTTCGTTACCTTCGTGTGAACAGCAGGATATTCGGGAAGTACCGAATTGCTTATTATAAGAGAGCAAGTCTCGACCGGTCAAACACATGGCATGGCCTGAAATCCCAGATCCACTGGCGCGGCTGAAAATCCTGCTCGAATCCTCGACTCCAATTGTAGCCATCGAGAGCGTCGAGGAAGTCCGTGCCGTTCGCCTGATTCGTGCGGCTTGTGCAGCGTTGAACCTCGCTGCCTTCGAGTGGACGATCGCTAGCGGCCTCGTGCGTTGTGGCAGTGACGTAGGCGAGATAGTGCCCGAAGTCCACGGTTCCAGCTCAGCTTACGGCGCGGCAGTACAGGAAGCACTGATCAACTCGAAGGCCATTTATAACAGTCAGGAGCCGGCGCAGATGCTTGGCAACCTGGAAAGCATTTCCATAGGGGCGGCGTTCATCTTGAAAGATCTGCACCGCCATATGGACGAGCCGGTGGTCATTCGCCGCCTGCGCGACGTGGGCCAGAAATTTTCCGAGAACCGCCGTACCATCGTTCTCACTTCGCCGAAGATTGAGATTCCCGCGGAACTGCGAGGGCTGGTGGAGTTTCTGGATTTGCCTCTGCCCGACCGGCGCCGCTTGCGCCAGATCATCGACGAGGTTGTCGTCAGAATTTCCAGGAATCACACCCTGCAGCGGAAGCTCGACCCGATTGGGTATGACACTGTTGTGGAAAGCCTTCGCGGACTCACAGAAGAAGAAGCAGAGCGCGCCCTTTCCCAGGCTCTGGTAACGCGGTATTCGCTGTGCCCTGAAATTGCCGGCGATGTGCTTGAGACCAAGAAATCATTGCTGCGGCGCTCGGAGATGCTGGAGTTTGTGGAAGCGGACGAAGCTTTGTCCCATGTAGGCGGGATGGATAACTTGAAGCGCTGGCTGGCCCAGAGACGCGGCTCATGGGAGGAGTCGGCGCGCGAGTTCGGACTGGACCCACCGCGTGGCGTGATCATCCTGGGCGTGCAGGGATGCGGAAAATCGCTGTGTGCGCGAGCTGTAGCGGGAGAGTGGAACCTGCCGCTGGTAAAGTTTGACACTGCCGCGATCTACGACAAATACATTGGCGAAACGGAAAAACGAATACGCAAGGTCTTCGAAGTGGCTGAAGGGCTTGCGCCCTGCGTGCTGTGGATCGACGAGTTGGAAAAAGTATTTGCCGGAAGTGGACCGGATTCGGCGTCGGTAGATGCAGGAGTTTCCTCGCGGCTGCTGGCGTCGTTTCTTTCGTGGATGCAGGATCGCAAAGCGCCCGTATTCGTGGCCGCCACCTGCAACAACGTGACCGCGTTGCCGCCGGAGCTGATCCGCAAGGGGCGCTTCGATGAACTCTTTTTCGTCGATCTGCCCAGCCAATTAGAGCGCAAGCAAATCTTCTCGATTCAACTGGCGAGGAGAAAACGCAATCCCGCGGAGTTTGACCTCGATAGAGTTGACGCCGCCGCGGATGGATACTCCGGGGCGGAAATCGATGCCGCGGTGCAGACCGCACTGTATACCGCTTATTCCGGCAAAAACCAGCTAACGACTCAGTTGCTGCTGGACGCCCTGGCTCAGACCGTCCCACTCTCGGTTACGCGAGCGGAAGAGATTCTTACGCTGCGGGAGTGGGCTAAGACGCGAGCGGTCCCTGCGTCGAGGGCGGGTAAAGATGGATAGATATCGCCGCCATTGACTACCATCCCGCCGCGGGGTACGCTTTAATCAATGGTAGTGACTTGCCTCCTGGGCATGAGCATTCCGGCTGATCCCGTCTCCAAGCATAATCCTGTTTTGTCTGTGAAATGGCTGAGGTGTGTCCGTTTTTCCGGTTCGTCAGAAGAACTGAATAAAGAGATTGAATGAAGAAAAGCATCGGAATTAGTCCCAACATCGAGACTTTATTTGGCACGCGGGATGAGAATGTGCGCCTGCTGGAAGATGGCCTGAACGTCACCATTGATTTGCGTTCGAACGCCATTGAACTCGAGGGCGCGGCGCGCGACGTGGCTCGCGCCGAGCAGGTGTTTGCCGATTACGAGAGCCTGCAGCGCTCCGGATACAGCTTCAACAACGGCGATTTGAACAGCATGCTGCGCGTGCTGACGGCGGACCCAACTGCTACCCTGCGCGGACTAGCCGATGCCGGGCGCCAGCGCTCGCTGGGCCGCCGCATGGTGCAGCCGAAGAGTGTGAATCAGCGGCGCTATGTGGAGGCGATCGAGAGCCACGACATGGTCTTCGGTGTTGGCCCGGCAGGGACGGGGAAAACTTACCTGGCCGTGGCCATGGCGATTTCCGCTCTGCTGGCCAAACGCGTGAACCGCATCATCCTGGCGCGTCCCGCGGTGGAAGCAGGCGAACGTCTTGGATTTCTGCCGGGCACCTTGCAGGACAAAATCGATCCTTACCTGCGGCCGCTGTACGACGCGCTCTATGACATGCTCGATCCGGAAAAGGTGGACCGCTATCTGGAAAAAAATGTTATTGAGATTGCGCCCATTGCCTTCATGCGGGGGCGCACGTTAAACGATTCATTTGTAATTCTCGACGAAGCGCAGAACACCACTTCCGAACAGATGAAGATGTTCGTTACCCGCCTCGGATTCAACTCCAAAGCGGTGATTACCGGAGACATCACGCAGATCGATTTGCCCAACGCGCGGCGCAGCGGTCTGTTGGAAGCGATTGACATACTGAAGCGCGTGGAAGGCCTGACGTTCGTTCACTTCGACGAATCCGATGTGGTGCGACATCACCTGGTGCAGCGCATTATTCGCGCCTATGACGAGCACAAGACACTCGTGGCCGAACAGCAGATGCTGCTGCTGGCGGGGGGAAAGAGTGCCGAGGGCCAAGGAGTGAAGAGCGCCGAACCGAAGAGCCCGTCGAGCGCAAGCGATCGATCCACGGCTTCGTGAGAATAGCGGGCCGTTTGTGAATGCCGGGAAAAATGCCGGGGAAAATACCGGAAACAAGGTGATTATCTTCCGAAAAAGAATCGCGGGGCTGAGCCCATCCACGCTGGAGCGTTTTGTGTTGCGGGCCAGGAAAGCCATCCCTTTGCGTGACACTGTGAATGTGCTGATAACAAACAGCTCCGAATTGCGGTCTCTCAACCGGCAATTCCGGGGGACGGACAAGGCCACGGACGTCCTGTCGTTTCCATCCCTGCCAGCAGCTACCTCTAATAAAAAACACGTTGCCGGAGATGTAGCAATTTCTGTGGATATTGCCCGCGAGAACGCCAATCGCCTGGGACATTCCATTGCCGATGAGGTGAAAATTCTAGCGCTGCACGGCATCCTTCATCTGGCGGGCTTCGATCACGAGCAGGATCATGGCGAGATGGCTCGCGAAGAGACGCGGTTGCGCCGCCGCCTGAAGTTGGAGGTTGGTCTGATCGAGAGGATCGCCCCGCACGTCGACGGTGCTTTGGCCGGCAAGAAACCCAGGGATCGAATGCCGAGTGCGAGGCGGATAAAGGTATGAATTGGTCTGTCGCGCTGGCGCTGATCCCGCTGCTGGCCCTGCTGGCATTGGCCTCCTACGTAGATCGTGTCTACCAGGAGATCGGCAAATTTCTTTCGCGGGAATTTCAGGACAATATCGACGTCTTCGAGCAAAAAGTCGAGCCCATCCTGAATGTGAGCCGCGCCCGTGCATCCCTGTCCATGTCGGTGCTGAAGCAATCGACCACGGCCGCAATCGCCTTAACGGTGGGTTACCTGGTTTTTGGCGACCAGCATTGGGGCATCTACGAGATCCTGCAAGCCGGAATCAGCCTGATTCTGATCATCATCGTGTTCAATCAGTTTCTGCCGTTTGTTTTTTTCTCGCGCACCAATGGTGCCTGGCTGATCCGTTGGACGTGGTTGTTGCGGTTGCTGATTTATTTGGTCTTGCCTATAACCATCGCTATTGGCTTCCTGCAATCGGTGGCGTCGCTCACCCGCCAAAACACACGGGAGCAGCCGGAAAGCGTTTCCGAGGCGGTGGATGCGCTCATTGAAGCGGGACAGGAAGAAGGCATTATCCAGGAAGGCGACCGCGATCTGATTCAGTCCGCAGTGGAGTTTAGCGGCAAGACAGTTCGCGAAGCCATGAAGCCGCGTCCCGAAATATTTGCCGTACCCGTGGAGACCACTGTCGAACGATTCATCGAAATGTTGCGCACCAAGCACTACTCCCGCGTCCCCGTTTACTCGGAGAGCATCCATAACATCAAAGGCATCGTATACGCCCAGGACGTTTTGCAGGTACCCGATAGCGAAGCGACCAAGCGCACTCTCGACACGCTCATGCGGCGCGATGTGTACTTCGTACCCGAAAGCAAGCTCGGCAGCGACCTGCTGCGCGAGATGCAGAAAAACAACATCCGCATGGCGATCGTGGTCGATGAATATGGCGGCGTGGCTGGATTGGTGACCATCGAAGATCTGGTGGAAGAGATTGTGGGAGAAATCCGGGACGAGCACGAGAAGCCGGAAATCGTCCGAGAGAATGAGCGGTCTTACATCGTTTCCGGGGGAATGGATGTGGATAGGCTCGCCGAACTGTTCGGAACAAAACCGGAAGGAAGGGAATCGGCCACCGTTGCGGGTCTGGTCAGCGAACTAGCGGGACACATCCCGCGAAAAGGCGAAACGGTGGATGACGACGGCCTGCGGTTCGAAGTGATCGAGTCGACAGACCGCAAGGTGGAGCGCGTAAGAATCTCCGCAGTGCAGCCCCGGCAGTTGAAACTCATATGAAGCGGGTTTCGGGCTTCGGCTATCGGGCTTCAGCATACTTCACTAAGTCCACGTCCTGATATAGTCGGAATGCAGACTTGAGCCTCTACTATTAGATCTCGGCTCTCAAGCCTTCGGCTTTGGGATTTTGCCGAAGCCTGACAGCCGAAGCCCGCAGCCCGTACCTATGCCCTTCCGCTCCGGTTTTGTTTGTATTCTCGGTCGCCCTAACGCTGGCAAGTCCACGCTGCTCAATGCTCTCGTGGGCGAAAAGCTCGCCATCATTTCTCCCAAACCGCAGACCACGCGCAACCGAATTCAGGGCATCGTCAATATTCCCAAGGCCAAGGGCCAGGCAGGCGCGCAGATTGTCCTGATCGACACGCCGGGCGTTCACAAGCCGGACAGCTCGCTGGGACGGAAGATGATGGTCGAGGTGCGCGAGGCTCTGGAAGGGTGCGACGTCGTGCTCCTGATCATGGACGCAACCCGCAAGCTCGATCAGCGCGATGAGTTCGCCATCCAGATGCTGAAGCATTCGTCAACGAAAGTTTGCCTTGTCCTGAACAAAGTTGACTTGCTCAGAGGCGGTAAAAGTAAGCTGTTGCCGCTGATCGAGGAGTACAAGAAGCTGCATCAATTCCACGAGATCATCCCAATCTCCGCGCTGAAACGCGATGGACTCGACATACTGCTGAAGGAGGTAACTGCGGCCTTGCCTGCCGGACCCCCTTATTTCCCACCCGACCAGGTTACCGACCAGCCAGCGCGCTTCATGGCTGCGGAAATCGTTCGCGAACGGGTGCTGGTCGAGACCGAGGAAGAACTGCCCTACGCCACCACTGTGATTGTTGAGAGTTTCGAAGAGGGCGCCAGGTTGACGCGCGTCTCGGCGACAATCTACTGCGAACGCGAAGGCCAGAAAGGCATCCTGATCGGCAAAAAAGGACAGATGCTGAAACGGATTGGTACTTCGGCGCGCCTGCAGATCGAGCGCATGATGGGGATGAAGGTCTTCCTCGAGCTTTATGTCAAAGTGCAAGCCAACTGGCGCGAATCGCGCGGATTTGTCGAAGAGCTCGACTGGAGAAGGCAGTTGGAGCATCTGACACAAGGGCATATGGAGTTGCCAAAAGTGCCCGCCAAGAGGAGAGAACACAAGAGAATTCAAGGACAGTAAACTCGGCAAATCGCGGATGCGCGGCGTGCGTGGGATGTTCCGCACCTCAGTGCGCGTCCTTCCGATATGTCCGCAAGTTTGTCGTATAACGGGTGCGGCAGCTAGAATCGATTAACCACAGCGCTGCATCATAGTTAATGGGTCCAAAACATGTCATCGGTGGATTCTTCGGAGCAATCCCTTCCAGAAAAGGATTTTGATCCCGACAAGTTAGCCTTAATCTTGCGAGTAACGCTCTCTGCAGACCGCAATGCGGTTGACCCGGTCGTGCAGGAAGTGATGGCGGTCGTCCGTCAGATGAAGGGTGTAGACGGCAAAGAGGATGCGATCGAGTTATCGCTGCAAGAAGCGCTGGCCAACGCAGTGATTCACGGCGCCAAGGAAGATCCCAGGAAGACGGTGGAGTGCCTGGTGAGCAGCGATGAAGAGCGCGGCATACTGATTGTGGTGCGGGATCCAGGCACCGGCTTTGCTCCGGAAGCCATTCCGGGCTGCACCGTTGGGGAGAATGTTTATTCCAACCACGGGCGCGGGATTTTTCTTATCAACCAACTCATGGACAAAGTGGAATTCCGGAAGAATGGAACTGAAATCCACATGGTAAAGCTCTAACGCGAGGCACCCTACTCTTTAACTGCGATACCCAAAGTCTTCATCTTGCGGTAGAGATGACTTCTCTCCAGACCCAATACCTCAGCAGCTCGGGTGACATTGCCATGATTTTCGTCCAACTTCTTCAAAATAAAATCTCGCTCGTAAGCGTCCCGAGCCTGGTGCAGCGTCGTGAACTCGCTGCGCGCTGCGCGCCGGTGGCCGTCGCGATAAACCAGTGGCGGCAAGTGCTTGCGGTCGAACCGCGTGGTCATGGGATTCATGATCACGATCCGTTCGATCACATTGCGCAGTTCGCGGACATTGCCCGGCCATGAATAGCGCATCAGGGCCTCAACCGCATCATCAGTGATCTCACGTGGGCGCCGCCCATAGGTTGCAGCCAGATCTTTCAGGAAGTGCCGGGCGAAGAGCGGAATGTCTTCCTTCCGGTCGCGGAGAGGTGGCACGAAAAAAGGAATTACGTTCAGCCGGTAAAACAAGTCTTCGCGAAAATTACCCCTGGAGATTTCCTCTTCCAGGTCCTTGTTGGTCGAAGCGATAATGCGCGCATCCACCATGATCGTTTCATCGCCGCCCAGGGGGGCGACGCGTTGCTCCTCGAGCGTGCGCAGCACTTTCGACTGCGTCTTCAGGCTCATGTCGCCCACTTCATCCAGAAACAGCGTGCCGCCGCTAGCTTTTTGAAATTTGCCTTCCTTGTCGGCTGCCGCTCCCGGAAACGACCCTTTGTAGTGGCCGAACAGTTCGCTTTCAATGAGGTCTTCGGGAATGGCAGCGCAGTTGACTTCGACAAAAGTTTCGTCCTGGCGCAGGCTTTGTGTATGGATCGCATGCGCCACCAGTTCTTTCCCAGTGCCTGATTCTCCGTAAATCAGGACCCGGCCGTTGGTCGGGGCCATCAGTCCAATCTGCTGGCGCAGCGCTTTCATGGGAATGCTGTCGCCCACGATTACACTTTTTGCGTGAAGCTGCTTTTTCAGATCGACATTCTCGTGCCGCAGTTTCTTGGATTCGATCGCATTCTTGACCAGGATGAGTGTCTTGTCTATGGAAAGCGGCTTTTCCAGGAAGTCATAGGCGCCCAGCTTGGTGGCACGCACCGCCGTTTCGATGGTGCCATGACCTGAAATCATGATCACTTCGGGCGGATTATCCATCTCTCGGATGCTTTCCAGTGTCTCCAGGCCATCGATGCCGGGCAGCCAGATATCCAATAGCACAACTTCGAAGTTGTGTTCCCGCCGCAGCAGTTTGAGGCATTCTTCACCGCTCTCGGTCGATGCGGTTTCGTAGCCTTCGTCCGCCAGCACTCCTTCGAGCGATTCGCGAATTCCGGTTTCGTCGTCAACGATGAGAAGTTTATGCATGCTGAGGAGTTGCAGTGACCGGTGCGGACTCGGGAACCACCGGAAGTTCAACGATAAAGCGCGCTCCGACCGGCTGGTTTTCTTCCACGCGAATGGACCCGTGATGCTCATCGATGACACGGCTCACAATCGCCAGGCCAAGGCCAGTTCCCCGCTTTCTGGTGGAGAAATAAGGTAGAAAGAGTTTTTCCTTGAGTTCGCTGGTCACGCCATGGCCGGTATCCGCCACGGTGATTTCAACCGCGTCGCGGCTCGCTACTAGCGAGGTCGAAATCTGGATCTCGCGCACCAGAGCATCTTGCATAGCCTCAGCGGCGTTATCCACGAGGTTCGCCACCGCCCGCTTCATCGCCTCCGCATCGGCCATGACTTTGGGAAGATCTGGCGCGAGTGCTTTGTGCAGACCAATGCCGTCGAGCCTCCCATTGAACATGGAGAGCGCGCCCTCAATTACTTCATTGATGTCAGCGGGCTGCGGCTTGGATGCAGGGAACCGGGCCAGCGAGGAAAACTCGTCGACCAAGCGTCGCACCGTTTCAGCCGCCCCCGCAATAGTTTGAGCACAGGAACGGACCACTTCCAGCGATGCCTTGTCCGGAGGAGCGCCGCGCTCCAGATGGCGTTGAATGCGTTCCGCGGAAAGCGCGATCGGCGTAAGCGGATTTTTGATCTCATGCGCAACCCGGCGCGCTACCTCGCGCCAGGCGGCCTGTTTCTGAGCTTTGAGAAGATCGGAGAGATCTTCGAACACGATCACGTATCCCGACCGCTCTTCCTGATGACGCAGGGTGGCAACCGTGACCGCCACGTTCAAAGAAGTGCGCTGCAGCGGCATCTCCATCTGGCTGATGGTCATGCCCATGCGATCGGCGCGGCGCAGCAGCGGTTCCAGATCTTGCAGCACTTCATCTGGAAACACGTCCGCCAGGAGCGCACCGCGCAGCACGGGAGGTTCGTCTTTACGGCCCTCGGGATTAAACATACGCAGGAGCGCCTGATTGGCATGAGTCACGCAGCGGGCGGCATCGAGTGACAGCACGCCGGTGGGAATGCTCTCGAGGATCGTCTCCGTCTGACGGCGCCGCTGATCGAGTTCAGCGTTGGCCGCGCTGGCATTGCGGCTGGAAGCTTCGATTTGCCGCCGGCTGGTTTCCAATTCTTCGGCCATGCGGTTGAAGGAGCGGACCAGATCCCCGATCTCATCGGTGGCGCTGACGTCGATCCGGTAATCAAGCCGCCCGCGAGAGATTTCCTGCGTCGCTTCAGCCAAAGCGGCCAGCGGGCGCGTCACCAACTTCGATAAGAACAGCGCCAGCCAGGTGGTGACAAAGAGCACCATCATGGTGAGCAGCCGCATCAGGCCCATATAGGTACGGCGCACTAGTCTGCGCTCACGGGCTAACTCGAAATAGCGCTGCTGGCTGCTCTCCACCTGCTTGACCGTCTGGGAAAATTCCGGCGGAAGCGGAATCGCCACCAGAATCAAGCCATCATTTCCGACCTTGGCGCTACCCAGGGTATATTCCGTTTGGTCCCAACTGAAGTGTGCGGGACTACCCGCGATCACCTCAGCCAGCGGCAGTTTCGCCTTCAACAGCGGCCAGGGCGCAGGCGCATTAAAGCTGGCCTCGGGGTTGCCATCCTGCAAGGCGATGGCGAATCCCCCTTGCAGAGTAATTTCATGACTCTGAAATTCCCGGGCCACCGACGAGAAACCATGTCCGGAAAAACTTCGCTGGGTATCGGGCGAGGCGGCAATGGCAGTGGCTTCGGCGCGCGCATTCTGCGCCGCGTACTCCCCCAGCAGGGTGGCCATGGCGTGAGTGTCGGCGCGGACTTCCTCCACGGGAGTAGAGAACCACTTATCAATGGAGCGGTTCATCAGTCCGTAGGCGAACCAGTACATGACCATTACAGGCACGAAAGAGAGCAGCAGGGCGCCCACAACCATGCGGGTGCGAAACTTCGAGCCCAACACTCCCAATCGGCGTTCGGCAAATAATTTCAGCAGATTGCGCGCCAGGACGAAGGTCAGCGCCACAAAAAGCAGCGAGATCAATAACGACAGGGCGTAAAACACCACAATCTGCTGGTTGTTCCCGGGACGCAGAAGCGTGAGGTCGAAAGCAGTCTGCGAAACCAGAATAGCCAGCAGAAAAAAAACCGCAACCGCCAGCAGGATGATGTACTGCTTGCGATTGGAGGAATTAGGAGGCCGAGTTGGAGCGATCTCCGCCACGAGGGTTCCGGTCAGGCGCTGCAAGTCAGAGATGACTGCAAGCGAATGCACCGAAAATCATTATAGATGCAAGTTCGGTCGCTGGAGCCGCCTCCTTGCCTGCGAGACGTTCAATGGTCAACACAGAATGAGCGTCCTCCGGAGAGCTCTTCCCACATCGCTCGATAAGCTGCTTTGGGCTGGTACGCTTTATCAAAGGGCAATGCCGCGCCGCGAGTGTGGTGAGAGTGGGAACCAATCCAAGAGTATTTGTCAGTGAATCCCCAGCTCTGGATCGCGGTGCACCCTGAGCTTTTCAAACACGCCCTTACGATGCCGCGATACACTTCGCCCTGACGGGTCAAATCGCCCTGGTGGACCAGACCGTCGGCCTCCACCGGGAGTGAAACGTCAAACTCAGTAATATGAACTTGCACACCGAGGGCCGTGAGCCGGGCGATATTCACGTAGACGCCGGCGGCGATCGACGCGATGTCCGCTTCGCGCATGGATAAGTGCATCTGAAGTCCCACGCCATCGATTGGAACTCCACGCTGCTTGAAATCCCTGACCATGGCATAGATCGCGTCGGATTTGCGGTTCAATCCTTCGCCCTCGGCTTCGTTGTAGAACAGCAACGCGTGTGGATCGGCTTTGTGCGCCCAGCGAAAAACCTTCTCAATGTAAGCCGTTCCTTTCCCGGAGAGTCCGATTCCGGGCTGGTTGTACCAGATGGAATCGCGTACGTTTCCGTTCTCGTCGAGGGCTTCGTTGACCACGTCCCACGCGAAGACTTGACCTGAGTAATGCGTCATCACACGAGTAATGTGCTCATGGAGGAGTCGAGACAGTTGCCGGACTGTGAAGTGACCCTGTGCGAGCCAATCCGGATTGGCTCGTCCCCAGACCAGGCAATGACCGCGGACCTTCATTTGGTGGGCTTCCGCGAAGCGAACCAGTTCGTCGCCCTGGTGAAAACTGTAGGTGGCTTGATCGGGCCTCAGCACCCACCACTTCATCGCATCTTCCGCTTCCACCATGTTGAACTCGCGAGCCAGCGTGGAAGCGTAGGCAGTCTCCGAAAGCTGTGAAGGGCGGACGGCCGTGCCGATGAGCACTCCGGTTTGATCTCCCGCCTGGCGCAGGGATTGGGCCAGGCACAAGATCGACGAGAGGAAAACGAAGCCGACCATCCCACCCGCATCGGAAAGCATTTGACGTCAATTCTAAACCGGACTGTCTAAACCGGGCTGGTCTCAACCTGTCTGGGATTGGGGATGGCCGTTGCTGGCTGCAATCTCGCGGAGAGTTCCTCCGTTACATCTTTGCCTCCCTTGAAGTTTACAACCAGAGATTGCACGGTGTAGATCGGTCCCCAGGGGATGCCCCACCAGCCGGCAAGCAGTGTGAGCAAGGTCCAAGGCAGCCCTTTGCCCAGCGCGCTTTGTCCCGCGGTGATGAAATATACAGGGGAAGGTCGCCGGAAAGACATCACAACCACGGAAACGGAATAATAAAAGAAGACGAACTTCGCTCCGCGCTGAACCTCAAAGCGAATCTGCTCGGGCGACATTCCTTCGATGCCTTCGATTTTCATCGCGACGCTCCTTCGCGGAGAGTTAGACCGGCCATTCTAGGCGACGAGAGGGATCAGGTAAAGAAAATAGCTAGCGAGCGAAACCAGATGAGTCAACTGCGGGACGTTGAGGGGCCGTTCAGCCTCAATTCTTCGGCCGGGAGAAAAGCGTACAGAGGGCATTCCTTACATAAGGGCTCGCGCTTTCTGCAGTAGTTCTTTCCAATACCTACAATAAGGCCGTGCATCTCGTTGTAGACCTGCGCCCGAGCCGTGCGCTTCGCCATACTCATCGCCGATGGCGGATGAGCAGCGCCAGGAAGTCCCGCTTCCAACTGCCGTGCGGTCTCGCCGGACTCGACAACCGATTCCGCCACAGTCCCAAGCGCCCCTTCAAAGAGTCCCCGAATCTCCTCATAGTCAGCTTTTTCGGGCAGGATCTCATGGCGAGCAAGAATCCGACGCGTATAAGCATCTACCACGAAGACCGGATGGTTGCCCGCATAGAGCAGGATGGAATCAGCGGTCTCTGGGCCGATACCGTGGAGGTTAAGAAGTTCTTCCCGAAGTTTTTGGGTGGGGCGCGCAAACAGTTTTGCCAGAGAGCCTTTGTAGTGACGGTCCAGAAAAGCGACGAAAAGTTTCAGCCTCTTCGCTTTCTGCCGAAAATAGCCCGCAGGGCGAATTAAGCGCTCCAGTTCCGCGAGCGAAACCCGGCGGATACCTGTGACGCTAAGCAGGCGAGCCGCCCGAAGATTCACTAAAGCTTTTTCCACATTGGTCCACGCGGTATTTTGCGTTAAGTACGCGCCCACGATGACCTCGAACCGCGAGCGCGCCGGCCACCAATGCTGCGGCCCCCAGGCGCGAAACAAAGCGCGATAGTAGGTCTGAATCTGACGTTTGTTCTGGTTCGCCAACAAGACTCGAAACTCCTCTTTGTGAAGTGTACGCCGCGTGCAAGGCAGGCCGCACCGGGCAACGAATAGCATTAGGGGCCCTTACCGAAGTGCATGTACCTCAGCCTCGTACCCGGGCATGGTTGCGTAAAAAGCTCATCTGGCGCGGGTTCCGGAGCACAGCCCGCAGCACTTCCAGCTTAGCGGCGAGTCCAAGTACTACGGTAACTGGTACGGTAATCGACTTGCTGTGACAATTTGTGTCACCACAAAGACACTGCTTTCTCCCACAGTCAAGAAGCGGCGCTTCGTGTAAATGCTGGTGACTCGGCCCAGCATCGTTCCACTACGTGATAGGAGATCGACGTATGTCTCAACGGCTGGGTGACCTTCTCGTCAAAGAGAAGATCATTACCCCGGAGCAGTTGGAACAGGCAACCAAGGCCCAGAAGGAGCAGAACTGCCGCCTGGGTTCTGCCTTGGTGAAGCTCGGCTTCCTCACGGATGAGGATGTCACCAATTTTCTTTCCCGCCAGTATGGCGTCCCGGCCATTAATCTTTCGTATTTTGAAATCGACCCTGCTGTGGTCAAGCTGATTCCGTTTGAAACCGCAAAGCGCTACCAGATTCTTCCCTTAAGCCGCGTGGGTGCGTCGCTCACCATCGCCATGGTCGACCCAACCAACGTCTTCGCCATGGACGATATCAAGTTCATGACCGGCTTCAATATCGAACCGGTGGTTGCTTCCGAGAGCTCGATTCTTGCGGGCATCGACAAGTCTTACGGAACGACCACAAAGGAAGAAGACCTCGAAACCGTCATGCAGTCGATGTCGGAGATGAATGAAAGCGACATCGAAGTGCAGGCGGAAGAGCAGGAGATAGAGCTGGCGCAGCTGGAGAAGGCTGCCGACGAGGCTCCGGTCGTCAAGCTGGTGAATCTGGTGCTCACGGATGCGGTAAAGCGCGGGGCCAGTGACATTCATATCGAGCCGTACGAAAAAGAGTTCCGCGTGCGCTTTCGTATTGACGGCGTTCTGCAATCGATTATGTCCCCGCCCATGAAGCTCAAGGATGCGATCACGTCCCGCCTGAAAATCATGGCCAAGCTTGACATCAGCGAGAAGCGGCTGCCGCAAGATGGCCGCATCATGCTGAAGATGAACATCGGCGGCCGCAAGAAACAGCTCGACTTTCGTGTCAGCACACTGCCTACACTCTGGGGCGAGAAAATCGTGCTCCGCTTGCTCGACAAGGAAAACCTGCGGCTCGATATGACCAAGTTGGGTTTCGAGCCGGAGTCTCTGGTCAAGTTCGAGAAGGCCATTCTCAAGCCGTACGGCATGGTGCTGGTCACGGGCCCTACGGGATCAGGAAAGACCAACACTCTCTACTCCTCCATCTCGCGCCTCAACCAGCCTGACACAAACATTATGACTGCCGAAGATCCAGTCGAATTCCAGTTGGGCGGCGTTAACCAGGTCCAGATGAAAGAGCAGATTGGATTGAACTTCGCCGCCGCCCTGCGTTCTTTCCTGCGACAGGATCCCAATATCATTCTGGTCGGCGAAATTCGCGACTTCGAAACGGCGGAAATCGCCATTAAAGCCGCTCTCACGGGCCACCTTGTGCTTTCCACTCTGCACACCAACGGCGCGCCAGAAACCATCACCCGCTTGATGAATATGGGTATTGAACCCTTCCTGGTCGCGACCTCGGTGCACCTGATATGCGCCCAGCGTCTGATTCGAAGGATTTGCAAGGAATGCTCGGAGACGGTGGAGGTCCCGGTTCAAACCTTGATCGAGGAAGGATTTACTCCCGAAGAGGCCAAGACGGCCAAGATTCAGAAAGGTAAGGGCTGCGGCGTTTGCAACAACACGGGATACAAGGGACGCTGCGGTCTATACGAAGTGATGGAAGTGGACGATGAGATCAGGGAACTCGTGCTGGTGGGCGCCTCGGCCCTCGAATTGAAAAAGAAGGCTATCGAGCGCGGCATGATCACACTCCGGCGTAGCGGTCTGATCAAAGTGGCGGCGGGCATCACCACTCTGGAAGAAGTCGCTCGCGAGACCATTCACTAGTTGGTTAGAAGCAAAGCGTTAAGGAAGGGATCACTCGTATGGCTTTGTCGTTAAGCGATCTGCTCAAAAGAATGCTGGAGATGAACGGCAGCGATCTCCACATCACTACGAACTCGCCGCCCCAGATTCGCGTTCACGGGCACCTGGTGCCGCTGGATCTTCCGCAGATGACGCCCGCTGAGACCAAGCAACTGGCCTACAGCGTCATGACCGATTCTCAGAAGCACCGCTTCGAGGAAAGCCTCGAACTCGATTTCTCCTTCGGATTGAAGGGACTGGCCCGCTTTCGTGCCAACGTGTTCAACCAGCGTGGCGCCACGGCGGCTGTGTTCCGTCTGATTCCCTTCGAAATCAAATCTTTCAACCAGCTGGGCTTGCCGGCTGTGGTGAGCAAACTCTGCGACAAGCCACGCGGACTGGTCCTGGTGACGGGACCGACCGGCTCCGGCAAATCCACAACCCTGGCCGCCATGATCGACAAGATCAACAGCGAGCGCCACGACCACATCCTTACCATCGAAGACCCCATCGAGTTCGTGCACATGAACAAGAACTGCGTGGTCAACCAGCGCGAACTGCACGCCGATACCAAGAGCTTTACCGATGCATTGCGGGCCGCTCTTCGAGAAGATCCGGACGTGGTGCTGATCGGCGAAATGCGCGATCTCGAGACCATCGAATCGGCCCTTCGGATCGCCGAAACCGGTCACTTGACCTTCGGCACCTTGCACACTAATTCGGCGACTTCCACCATCAACCGCATCATTGACGTCTTTCCTGCGCACCAGCAGCCGCAAATTCGCGCCCAGCTTTCTCTGGTCTTGGAAGGCGTCATGTGCCAAACCCTTCTGCCGACAATCAGCGGCAAGGGCCGGTCGATGATCATGGAAATCCTTATCCCCAACCCGGCAGTCCGCAATCTGATACGCGAAGACAAGATCCATCAGGTCTATTCGGCGATGCAGTCCGGACAAGACAAGTTCGGCATGCAGACGTTCAACCAGGCGCTAGCCACGGCCTATTTCCAGAAACAAGTTGCGCTGGAAGTCGCACTGCAACGTTCCAGCAATCCGGAAGAGCTTCAGGAAATGATTAACCGCGGCGCCGGTTTGACCAACCGGACGGCTGCCGCGGGAACCCCACTGGCGAAGGGAGCAGCACCCGCCAAGCGCTAGAAACATGAAGCGGCATCGTGACGGCGGCTCGCGATCCGCGAAGAATATTGAATTTGCGCCGCTGAATGTAACGACATCGACGAACTGAGGAGAGCTAAAACCATGCCAGTTTTCACATTTTCCGGTAAGGATGCATCCGGACAAAAAATTTCCGGAGAACGCATGGCGCCAAACAAACAGGCGCTCGGGCAGCAATTGCGGCGCGAACGCATTACCCCGGGAGCAATCCGGGAAAAAGGCAAAGAGTTTGCCATGCCCACTTTCGGGTCGGGCAAAGTCAAAGTCAAAGACATCGCGATTTTCTTCCGCCAATTCTCGGTAATGATTGACGCCGGGTTGCCGCTGGTGCAGTGTCTGGAAATCCTGGCGGCGAACCAGGAAAACCAGTCGTTCCAGAAGACCCTGACGGGCGTGCGCACCACGGTGGAAGGCGGCGCCACCCTGGCCAACGCTATGCGCCAGTACCCGAACGTCTTCGACGACCTTACCACCAACATGATTGAGGCGGGTGAGACCGGCGGTATTCTGGACATCATCCTGCAGCGGTTGGCGACCTACGTCGAGAAAGCAGTCCGCTTAAAGGCGGCTGTGAAATCGGCCTTGATTTACCCTATCGCCGTAGTCAGCATCGCTACGCTGATTGTCGGCGCGCTGCTGAAGTGGGTGGTGCCTATCTTCTCCAATCTCTTTAATGGATTGGGTGTCACCTTGCCACTTCCCACCCGCATCGTAATGGGCTTAAGCGCATTCGTGCAGGGTTTCTGGTGGGTCTTCATCGCGGGTACGGTAGGTCTGGTTTTTGGCCTTAAGCAGATCCGCAAACATCCCCGAGGGCGCTATTACTTCGACAAATTCCTGCTCATGATGCCAATCGTCGGCCCGCTTTTGCGCAAGATTGCCGTGGGCCGATTTACGCGCACTCTGGGCACTCTGATCACCTCAGGCGTTCCTATTCTTGAGGGCTTGGCCATTACCGCCAGGACTTCCGGCAATGCCGTGCTGGAGGAAGCCTTGATGAAAGTGCGGAAAGCCATCGAAGAAGGCCGTACCATCGTCGACCCGCTTAGAGAGTGCGGGGTGTTTCCCAACATGGTGACGCAGATGATCGGAGTTGGCGAGGCCACCGGCGCCATGGACAACATGTTGCAGAAGATCGCCGACTTCTACGAAGAGGAAGTAGACGCGGCTACCAAAGACATGCTGGCCATGCTGGAACCGGCCATCATCGGCGTGCTGGGTATTAGCATCGGCGGGATTGTGATTTCGCTGTACATGCCGCTGTTTGCCATGATCGCGAAGCTGGCGGGATAAGAAAGTAATTTGGGTTGGCAGGCGGCCTGCTTTTTGACCGGCCTGCCAACCTTTACGAGATCCTGCCGCTTTGCTGGCAGGGCAAGATCCGGTCCGGCATAGCGAAGGCTGCGGCCGGGCTCTTCGAGTCCATCGGTACCTCAATGCAATCGACCTTCGACGAACGGAACTGGCTGGCCTGGCTGGTCAAAGTACGGATACTGATTCTTACCCTCCTGCTTGGAATCCAGTTGGGCTTCGCGCAATTGGCCCTTACCCGCCTGCCGTTGCGCCTTTTCCTTAGCACCATGCTGCTGTGGTATACCATCTCGCTCTTCTATGTCCTGCTGCTGTCCTTGTGGAAAGAGCACAGGCTGCAGGCCTCTTTGCAAGTGCTGACCGACCTGATCATGGTCAGTCTGGTGGTACATGAGACGGGAGGCTGGGATAGTTCATTGAACTTTCTCTACCCTCTGGTCATCATCGTGGCCGGCATCTTGCTCCCCCGGGTGTGGGCACACTTGGTCGCCGCCCTCGCCTTCATTCTTTATGGTGCAGTCCTTGAACTCAACTATTACGGAATAGTGCGGTCCTACGGCTCGGGCTCGACCCAACCTGAACCGAAAGCGCTGCAGGGAATCATTTTCGTGAACCTGTTCGCATTTCTTACCGTTGCCTACCTCGCCAGCCTTCTGGTCGCCAAATTACGCGAGGCGCGGGTGGAGTTGAAGGACGCGAGCGGAGCGCTCGAGGATCTACAGATCCTGCACGAGAACATAATTCAGTCCATCAGTAGTGGATTGATCACCACCAGTCTCGATGGCCGCATTACGCTGGTCAATAGCGCAGCCCAAAAACTCTTGGAACGCACCCCCGGACAGTTGCTGGGAAAACCCGTCACCCACTTGTTTCTCGACGCCCTGCCGAACGGCGAGTCGCGCAGCCATGCCGAGGTTCGTTTCGACACGGCGGAAACGTTCCGTAAGACGGTTCGGGTAAGAGTCGCCGCTTTGAATGTGCCCGAGCGCGGCCCCCTGGGGTATGTCTATGCCCTGGATGATCTCACCGAGATCCGGCGACTGGAGCGCGAAGTCCGCATGCAGGACCGTCTGGCAGCCGTGGGCCGCCTGGCCGCGGCTATCGCCCACGAGATTCGCAATCCGCTTACTTCCATCGCGGGCTCCGTCAGCATGCTCTCCGGCATACCGGAATTGGGCGAAGAGCACCGCCGGCTGCTCGATATCGTTACCCGGGAATCGCAACGCCTGAACGGGATCATCACCGATTTCCTGGCTTACTCGCGCGGCAAGAAGTATCACTTCGACAAGGCCGACCTGGTTCGATTGCTGGAAGACACTCTTACCCTGGTCCGACATCGCATGACTGCGGAAAATACCGGCATCGCGATTGAGTGCCGGTTTGCCGCGCCTGAGGCGTGGGTGCTCGCCGACGGGGACAAGATCAAACAGGTCTTTTGGAACTTTGCCGAGAACGCGATCCGGGCCATGCAATACGGCGGCACTCTCAAGGTGGTTATCGAACGCCTGGGAAACGACTGGCAGGTGAGCTTTGCGGACACCGGAACGGGCATGACGCCGCAACAGACGGAGAAGATATTCGAACCCTTCCAGTCGAACTTTGAAGGCGGTACCGGCCTCGGATTGGCCGTGGTCTATCAGATCGTGCAAGCCCATGAAGGCAAAGTGTGGGCCAGGTCAAAGCCCGGGCAGGGAACCACCTTCGTGCTAAGGCTACGCCGGCTCGACGCTGAAAGACGGGGCACCGGTGCTCCTGCGGCTGAAAAGCTGGCTGAACCCGAGTTGCAGGAGCTTCCCTCCGGAGAACTCGCCGCGACTGCGGCAGAAGGGAGGCCGCGTGGCTAATATCCTGGTTTGCGACGATGAGCGCTCCATCTGCGAAATGCTCGACATCGCCCTGCGCCGCGACGGACATCGCGTGGAAACTGTGCAATCTGGCCAGGCCGCCAAGAGCAAGATTGACGGCAATCTTTTTGATCTCATCATCACCGACATCAAAATGCCGAAGGTCGACGGTATCGAGGTTCTACGCCATGCGCATCGCGTTTCACCCGATTCCCCGGTCATCCTTATCACTGCCGTCGACGATTACGAAGCCGCAGTGGAGGCGGTAAAAGCCGGAGGCGCGTCGGACTATATTCGCAAGAGCCCCGGCCTGGTAGACGAAATCAAACTGGCCATCAACCGGGTGCTCGAAAAACTGTCTCTGAGCAAGCAGAACTTCGCCCTTCGCCGCGACGCCGCTTCTCACAACTCGCTCGACAACATCATCGGCTCCAGTTCGGCGATGGAAAAGCTGAAGCAGACGGTGCGCACGGTCGCTTCCACCGCCAGCACGGTTCTGATTCACGGCGAGAGCGGCACCGGTAAAGAGCTGGTAGCCCGCGCCCTCCACATCTGTTCGCCGCGCGCCACCGAACCATTCGTCTCGGTGAACTGCGGAGCTTTCCCCGAAACCTTGCTGGAAAGCGAACTCTTTGGCTATTTGAAGGGAGCTTTTACAGGAGCCAATCAAAATAAGCGCGGATTATTTGAAGTAGCCGGCGGCGGCACCATTTTCCTCGATGAAATCAGCGAAATGACGCTGGCCATGCAGGTGAAACTCCTGCGTGTGTTGCAGGAACGCACGGTCCGGCCAGTCGGCGGCACTAGCGAAATTTCCATCGATGTGCGCGTCATCGCGGCTACCAATCGCGATCTCGACAAAGCCGTCGCCGAAAATCTTTTCCGCGAAGATCTCTACTACCGCCTCAACGTGATTCCAATTCGCGTGCCCAACCTGCGCGAGCGCCGCGAAGACATCCTCCTGCTGGCCAATCACTTCTTGAAGAAATATGCTGCAGCCGCCAATCGCAGCATTTTGCGCGTTAACAAAAACTCGCTCGATGCTCTCTGTGACTACGAGTGGCCGGGCAACGTCCGCCAGTTGGAAAACACTGTCGAGCGCGCGGTCGCTTTGGAAATGACCGACGAGCTGCACGTCGAACTTCCCGCGGAACGGCCCAAAGCCCGCGCCGCGGCGGCGGGTGTGGGCGCTACGGATGGCGGGTCCGGCATAGCGCCGGGCGCAGTCCTTCCCGAGGGTGTCGGCATGGAAGTTTACGTCGCCAACATCGAACGAACTTTGCTGCAAAATGCTCTGGATCACTCGAACGGCGTGCAGACCAAAGCCGCAGACCTCCTCGGCATCTCCTATCGGTCGTTCCGGCATTTGATGAAGAAGTACGATCTGTAGCTCTCAGCTCTCAGGTCCTCAGCTCTGATCTCGATTCTTACAATACGTGGAACCCGGTTCCCATTATGCTGATAGCTGATAGCTGACAGCTAGCTCTTCTTCAACTGCTGCTTCCATCCCAACACCCGCGCCTTCGCTCCCTCGGCCTCAGCCTCTGGGATCATTCCTTTTTTCTGATAAAGCACTGACAAGCTAGTATGGGCAAGCACGTCATCCGGATCTAGTTCCGTAATCTGCTGCGCCACCGCGATCGCCTCTTCATAGCGCTGCAGATCCTGCAGAGCCCGCGCCAGTCCATGCATCGCCTCAGTAAACGCGGGATCGGCCGCGAGCGATTCACGGTAGGCCGCGACCGCTTCTTCCAATCTGCCATCGCCCATCAAATCCAGCGCAGCGTAGTAGTGGTCTTCGGCTTTTTGGCGGACGTTTGCGTCAGGCATGGATGGAAAGTTCCTGGGCGGAGACAGGATTCTAACATGGACTGCGACGTTGATTTACTTCGTGTAACTTCGTGTCCCTGGTGGTTGAAGCCCTCAGGGCACTATGCGTCCCGAGGAAAGCGTAGTCGAAGAAGGTCATCTGTGTTTATCATGCTTCATGCGCCATTCGCTCCGCTTTCTTTGGAACGCCACCAAAGGCCATCGCCTGGCCCCGTGGCGCAGCCCGTATCTACTGTGGCGCATCGAGACTTACTGCGGCGTCAAGATGACGCAGATCGGTTTTCTTGAGTTTTGGGAATTTTTGTGGCGGGAGCGCATCAGCCTCTGGCGCTTTCTAAAATGGACGGCCGAGATGGAGCGTTACGCTCATCCCAAGCCAAAAAGCCCATAGCGAACCTACGCTCCCTCGCCCGCGGCGGCGGCCTCGCCCATAACGATGGTCACATCGGTTCCTTTGCCGGCTCCCGTCAACTGAACCGCGGCTCCGCGGTTCGCGGCGATTTCCAGAAACCCCATGCTGCCAAGAATGCCGAATACCTCTCCCGGGGCGCCCTCGGCATAGACGGAGTGCATCTCGCTAATCTCATGGCTGCCCACAACGATCTTGAATCCCTTGGCTTCCGCTGCGAAAAGCGCCGGGGCGTCTTGCGGCGTGATGTTGGTAATGAGATTTCCGAACCGGTCAACCTTCAGCACGACCCCGCGCAGGCGGTTGCCATCGACAGCCTTCGGCTTAGGCGCCGAAAAGCGGACGTACTCCTGCACCTCTTCCCCAAACTTCAGCGTGTCGACTTCTTTTGCCAGATATGCCGCCACGGGAGCAAAGATATCGCGCGCATGGAACGTATTACTCACCGGCTGCAGAAAATAGTGTTCGGAGGTGATGTGCCGCACGTGCATGCGCTCTTCGCGCGCGTAAACCAGAGAAAGCACCCCATTGTCGGGCGCAATGAAATGATACTTGTCGCACGAGGCTAGAATGGGACGCCGCGCCGTACCCACGCCTGGATCCACCACCACCATATGCACGGTCCGGGTGGGGAAGTACGAATACGCCTGCGAAATAGTAAGCGCGCCATCCAGCACATCGAAGGCCTGCACAGCGTGGCTGATATCGACGATCTGCGCATCCGGCACAATATCGAGGATGACGCCCTTCATCGTGCCCACAAAGTGGTCGTTGGTGCCGAAATCGGTAGTCAGAGTAATGATCGGACGATTCGCCAAAGTTTCCTCGCGGATGGAAGACACAGCACTCCCAGAGGACGAAAGTAACTGCTGGTAACCGCCGAGTCAAGACACTGAGGTAATGCTGAAGGAAGTGGTCAGTGGTTATAGTGATCATCCGATTTATGACCTTTCTGACCACTGGCCACTGATCACTGATCACTCCTATTCGATGCGAATGTCGCCCGATCCCGTACGCAGAGTAAGCAACGGCCCTCCGCCGCGCACCTTGCCCTGGATTGACTTGCGCGTCTCCTGCACTCGCCCTTGCACGGTCATCGTAATCGGAGCCTCCACATCCAGCGTGCCCGAACTGGTGGAAATATCTGCGTCGAAGGCGGCATTGGCGGGCAACCGCACATGCACATTCCCCGATCCCGTCCGAATTCCCCACGCGCCCGTCTGCATACCCTCGGCCGTAATGTCTCCGCTGCCCGCATCGGCGCGAAACGCCCCCTGGATGCCGCGAGCCGTTATGTTGCCCGAACCGGTGTGCAGATCAATATCGCCCGATCCTGTCTCTTCCAACTCGATGTTTCCACTGCCTGCGCCGCCACGCACCGGCCCCAAGATCTCTCGCGCCCGCACGTCCCCCGATCCAGTCTGCAGACGAATCTCTCCGGTAAGCCGCGCCAGCTTGATGTTGCCCGACCCACTTTGCAAGTCGGCATTGCCACGAGTGCCTTCAATAATCTGATCTCCCGAACCGCTGCGGGTGCGGATCGTGGTGTCGGCGGGAACCGTGATCTCGTAATCCACCGAAATGTCGCGAGCATTCACGTAGTCGACCCGGATGCTGTTCCCCTCCTGCCGCAGCGGAGGATGCTGCTCAATATCGCTCACGTCAGCATGCCGGTTCCCGAACAGCCAATGGTCCCCGACGAAAATTTTGCCGCGAATGGAAACCGAGCCTGCTGCGCCGCTGCGCACGATAATGTCTCCGGAACGGGTTTGCACTTCCAAATCCACAGGCCCGCTAACCGAAAAGGTTTTCTCAAAGGTCCCTTGTGGCGAGGAGGCGACCGCAAACGTCGAAGCCAGTAGCACGACCAGCATGATCGCCAGCAATGAAGATCGCGCCGGAATCGAAACTGGAATTCGGAGGATGCGTTGGTTGTTCATGTCGTTATGACTCCATTCCTGGAATGTCGTCCCGCGCCCGGCATCAGAAAGTTCGTCACCACGGGAGCCGAGCCGAAAGCCGGAAGCCGCTTTTTCTTACTGCAACACCACTTGATCGCCTTCCTTCAGCCCGCTAAGCACTTCCGTCTTCGCTCCGTTCGAGATTCCGATGTTGACCGCAATCTTGTTCTTGCCGTCCTTTCCCTTCGTATCAGGGATTTCCACCGAGGCCTTCTTATCCTTGTCGTAAAGAATCGCGCCTTCCGGAATCTGCAGCACAGCCTTGTGTTCTTCCAGGATGATTTCCGCGTTGGCGGTCATCTCGGCCTTCAATTCTCCGCCCGGATTCTGAATCGAAACCCGCACTTCAAAAGTGGTTACATTGTCTTTTTCCACGCCCATGGGAGAAATCTTGGTTACCTTGCCGGTAAACGTCTTGTCCTTGAACGATTCCACCTTGATCCGCGCCGGCTGCCCGAGATAGACCTTGCCGATGTCGCTCTCGTCCACTTTGCCCTTCACGTAGACTTCGCTCGTGTCGCCGAGCGTCATCACCAGCGTGGCCGACGATCCCAGTACCAGAATCGAACTAACCGCGTCGCCCAGTTGCACATCGCGAGAAAGCACGATGCCGTCGAGTGGAGAAATAATATCGGTATAGCTGAGCTGCTCCTCAAGTTGCTTCAGATTTGCCTGATCCTGTGCCACCTGCGCTTGCGCCTGTGCAATCTTCGCCCGCAAAACCGTAACCTGTGCCTTCGATACGTTCTGCTTGTTCAGTGCCAGTTCGTAGTTCTTCTGTGCATCGTCCAGCGCAGAGGCGGAGACCACTCCATCCTTCGCCATGCCGGTCGCGCGGTCGTAAGCGCGCTTCAACAGCGGCACCTCCGGACCTTCCGCGTCCACCTTGGCCCGCTCCAAGTCGGCGCGCGTGCTGCTCAAGTTGGCCTGCGCCGCCTCGAGTGACGCCCGCGACTGTTCCACCTGCGCTTGGATTTCTACTTTGTCCAACTGCGCCAGCAACTGGCCTTTCTTCACGCGGTCGCCATAGTCCACCAGCAACTTCTTCACGATGCCGCTGGCCTTCGACTTCACCTCGACCTTGATGATGGGCGTCACTTTGCCCGTCGCTACCACGCTCTTGGCCAGGTCGCCCTTCTCTACCTTCGCCAGCTTCGAAGGATCAATCTTAGTTCCACCGCGCGTGGCCGCAAACACCCCGATCGCAATCAGCAGCACGATTCCCAGCCCTATGCCGCCATAAATAAAAAGCTTTCGCCGCTTCTTCTTATTATTTCCGTTTCCGTTCACTGCTACCTCCTGAATCCATGCTGGATATGCTTGCCGAAAATGCTTACTGGAAATGCTTGCTGATTAAGAGAGCCGTTCCTGCGCTCTCACTATCTTGTACGCAGCCAGCGCTGCCTTTGTTCCAGAGATTTCGAGCTGAACCCGAGTAGTCGGTGGCATGGCAATCTCTCCACTTGGTCAATTAGACCGTCTCCATACCAAAATGGTAGCCCGCAAGTCCGAAAAGTTTTACCCTATGTTCCCCTGTGCCCCCTGTGTTAAAAAATTTAAAATGCCACCCTGAACCGGCCACGTAACACTTCCAGACCCTTTGGAATGTTAGAATTACGCCATCCATGATCGCCTTTGTGCTGCTCCGGGTGCTGCTGATCCTTCTCCTGGTGGCGGCGAATGCGTTTTTCGCAGCCGCCGAGTTTTCCCTGGTCAGCGTTCGCGATACCCGCATTCAACAGCTTATCGCCTCCGGCCGCATTAGCGCTCGCATCGTCCAGCGCCTGCATCAGCATCTCGACGAAGTTGTTAACGGCGTGCAGTTGGGTATCACCATGGTGAGCCTCACTCTGGGCTGGATCGGCGAGCCCATGGTGGCGCGCCTGGTGGAATCACTCCGCTTTGTACGCGAAGTTCCTCATGCGGCGGTCTATGCCCATGGCATCGCCATTGCGATCGCCTTTACCTTGATTACCTACCTGCACGTTCTGCTGGGCGAGTTGGTGCCGAAGACTCTGGCGCTGCAACGTGCTGAGCAAATTGCCCTCGCCGTGGCCGCGCCCATGGAGGCTTTTCTCACTATTGCCCGCCCCGTGCTTTTTTTTATGCGGCAGTCCGGCGGCCTGGTGCTGAAACTTTTCGGCGCGCGCGACTCGCGCCGCGGCGGCGCCGTCCACTCCCCTGACGAACTTAAGCTCATCGTTACCGCCAGCCGCCAGTTCGGCCAGATTCCCGAATCGCAGGAAGAGATGATCCACAATGCCATTGAACTCGACAGCATCACCGTCCGCCAAGTCATGGTGGCCCGTCCGGATATTTTTTCCCTGCCCTCCGATCTCACGCTCGACGAAGCCTTGAACCGCGTCGTCGAAGGCCAGCACTCGCGCATTCCCGTCTATGACCCGCAGAGCGGCCCCGAACACATCGTCGGCGTTCTTTATTACAAGGAACTCGTCCGCTGGGTTCGGCTCAGGCTCGTCAATCTGGGCCAGCCCGTTGCCACGCGCATCGCCCGAACCCAGATCGGCCACATCATGCACGATGTTCTGGTCGTCCCCGAAACCAAAGTCCTGGCAGAGTTGCTGGCCGAGTTTAAGCAGCGCCGACGCCACCTCGCCGTGGTGGTCGACGAGTTCGGTTCCACCGCCGGCGTGATCACGGTCGAAGACATTCTCGAGCAACTCGTCGGCGACATCGAAGACGAATTCGACGTCTCTCCCCCGGAGCCTGCACTAGAGGACGAATCAATACTGGTCCTGGAAGGCGCGGTGAGTATCCGCGACCTCGAGGCTCAGCACGACCTGCTTCTTCCCCGCGATGCCGGTTTCGAAACTCTCGCCGGATTCGTTCTCGCCCGCCTGCAACGCATCCCCTACCTCGGCGAATCTTTCGACTACGAAGGCCACCGCTACACGGTCGAAGAGATGGAAGGCCACCGCATCGCGAAGGTAAAGATAGAAAAAGTAGAGAATGTCGAAGGTAAAACGCAGAGCGCGAAGCAAACGGGAGACTGAGCCAGATGTAGTACTGTGTGGGGACAGCCGCCCTCGGCTGTCCATTCGAGCGAAGCTCGAACTTGCTGGCCACTGATCACTGATCACCGATCACTGGCCACTGATTTCATGCGCCTACTCCTCCAACGCGTCCTCTACACCCTCCCAGTAATCTGGCTGGTCGTAAGCCTCGTCTTCCTCCTAATTCACCTGGTCCCCGGAGACCCCATCCAGCAAATGTTAGGCGAAGGCGCTCCACCCGCCGACATCGCCGCCACCCGCCACGCCTATGGCCTCGACGCCCCGCTCGGCGAGCAATACATTCACTACTGGCGCGGCGTCCTCCACGGCGACCTCGGCCCCTCGTTCCGCTACAACCAAAGCGTGACGCGCCTGCTCACCCAGCGCTATCCCTACACGCTGCAACTCACGTTGGCATCGCTGTTCGTCGCCATCATCCTGTCGATACCCGCTGGCGTGCGCTCCGCCCAGCGCCGCAACCGCTGGGACGACCGCCTGCTCAGCGTAGTCAGCCTCTTCGGCCTGTCGTTCCCCAACTTCGCGCTCGGTCCCATCCTGATTCTTCTCTTCGCCATCAAGCTGGGATGGCTCCCCGTCTCCGGCGCCGGCTCCTTCGCCAACCTCGTGCTGCCCGCCGTCACCATGGGCAGCGCGCTGGCCGCCATCCTCACCCGCATGGTGCGCACCTCCATGCTCGAAGAGCTCAGCCAGGACTACATCCGCACCGCCCGCGCCAAAGGCCTGCCCGAGCGTACGGTAGTCTACCGCCACGCCCTGCGCAACGCCATGATCCCCATCATCACGGTGCTAGGCCTGCAATTCGGCGCGCTGCTGGCAGGCGCAATCGTCACCGAAACCATCTTCTCCTGGCCCGGCATCGGCCGCCTGACGATTCAAGCCATCTCAAACCGCGATTACTATCTGGTGCAAGGCTGCATCCTCGCGATTGGACTAACGTACGTCGCGGTGAATTTTCTGACGGACGTGCTGTACTCGGTGGCGAACCCGAGGATAAGGCAATGAGCGGGTGCTAAGATTCACCTTGAATGCACGCCTATAAATTCTTGGATTCCCAGTTCGGCCTCAAGAGCATAAAAGAGAGAAGGTTGAAGCAGTCCCGCGTTACCGACCTTAACGATCCATTCGAGTTGATGCCCCACCACGTTACCGACGTTGCTATTCGCATGGCATTCATAACGACAAGGGACGATGTCCATAAGGGCCGAGGCTTGCTGTGTTTCACGCAGACTGGAAAGATTCGGTTATCTGGGCGCATTACAGCGCTAAGCACAGCGGGCTATGTCTTGGCTTCGAAATCCCGATGTTGAATGGGGATCCCAAGAGCAATGCCGGCCCTGTGTCATACATCTCAAGCCCTTTACCGTTTCCGCCCAATTTTGAGGAAATGTCGGAGCCCGAGCACGACGCTTTTGCGCGAAAGGCGATCTTTACAAAATTCGAGCACTGGCTCTATGAAAAGGAAATCCGCGTCTGGGGCCCGCTAGAGAACGAGGACAACGGCCTGCACTTTCGCGCCCTTTGGCGAGAACATGCGGCTTACGGAAGTTATTATCGGGCAGAAGTGCTTGCTCTCGAAAGCAGAGGTCGTGCTGGCGTTGGGATCGCTTGCAGGTGAGGTGAAGATTAGGAAGGCGCGCGCGGCTTACGACAAGTTCGAGATGGTTGAGGACGAGCAGGGGCCATAATACCTGCCGGGACTGGCTCCCCTTCGCGTTCTCTGCGAAGGGTGGGCTGCTGCGTCCCGTCACACCAACTCAATCGCCACCCGCCGCCCCACCAAAGCCGCCGCCCGCTGCAGGCCAGTTGCCAGGCCACAACCTCTTTGATCGCCTGCGCCTGCGCCTCCTCAAAGATGTTTTCCTCTCTCAGCAAGTCGTCAATGCTCGATCCCAGATTCTTCTTGCTCACTGTTCCAACTCCTTCTGTCGCTTGCGCGCCAGTGTCAAGTCATCTGCGAGTGTGGCTCGCGTTTTCTTGATAAATCCATGCAACGCCACCAGCCGGTCATGGTAAAAGCAAATCAAAACGCGCGCCGTGCGGTTGCTCGGTAAATCGGTTCGCACTTCCCACAAACCCTTACCCATCGGCCGGCACAGCGGCATCCCAACCGGCCATCGCCACTGCGCCCGCAACAAGTCAGTTCCAATGGCTCGCCGCTCGGCCTCGTCCAGCGACCTCAACCAGTCACGAACTGGCTCGCCGCCTCTTT
>WNFC01000980.1_pt1 | contig 29039 bp, 28 predicted proteins | sample 5400541 | NCBI WGS metagenome assembly WNFC01 (sample SAMN13153342, study PRJNA577476) | soil metagenome | isolation source: 120 cm saprolite under Douglas fir tree site 2 hole 2 replicate 1 | place: USA:California | collected 2015-04-18
CTCTATCGCCGTTATTTCCAGATGGCGTTTGAGAACGGTTACGCGGACGGCTTGAGAGGCTACTAATTAGTCCATGTAAGCGAAAGCCGTAACGGCAACGCAACCAATTCGGCGGAGGCGAGGAACTCGGTGATTCCCGTCTCCGCCTTTCTTGTTTTCTAAAGGCGCCCACTGAACCCACACCGCGCTCCTGAACATGTTCAAAAAACTTCTTGACAAGCCCGAAAGCCCGCGGTATGCTCGCAGAGTTGAACGCGTTCAGTTCCTAAACATAGGGTCGCTCATGAACCTTCGCCATCAAATCAGCCGCGCCGGCTCATCGAGGTTGGTAAATTGAACTCTGCTGAAAAGACACAGTCCAGCAAGACGCCAAAGGGCGAACAGACGAAGGCGTTAATCTTGAATAGTGCGCTCGATCTGCTCCGCGATCGCGGATACGAACGGACGACGATGCGAGCGATCGCCAAAAAGGCCGGCGTGTCGCTCGGCAATGCTTATCATTACTACGGTTCGAAGGACCATCTGATACAGACGTTCTATCACCGCACGCACGAAGAGCACCTCGCAGCATCGCTTCCCGTCCTGGAGAAAGAATCAAGTTTGAAAGCGCGTTTGCTCGCGGTGATGCGGCTTAAGATCTCGACTCTCGAGCCGTATCACCAATTTGCCGGCGTCCTCTTCAAAACTGCGGCCGACCCGCACAGCCCGCTCAACCCTTTTGCCGATGACTCTGCGCCCACGCGTCGCGACAGCATTCAGCTCTTCGAAGATCTGGTGGCCGATTCAAAGGCGCGCATCCCCGGCGATCTGCGCGCGGAATTGCCTTACCTGCTCTGGCTCTATCACATGGGAATCATTCTATTCTGGATTCACGATTCGTCGCCGAAACGCGCGCGCACGTATCGGCTAATCGATCGCACGGTCGATCTCCTGGACAAACTGATTGCGATGGCGAGCAATCCGCTGATGCGTCCCGTGCGGAAACGAGCTTTGACGCTCGTCTCAGAACTGCGCGATCTCGAATGAAATGGAGAGAAGGTCAATTTGCTGAAGCCCGGCCCGTTCACACTGCGAGACTTGAGGTGTTCTTGTGCATGAGGCACCTTCCAACCCGATCGTGCTCTACGACGGCGTCTGCGGTCTTTGCAACCGCGCCGTCCAGTTTCTGCTGAAGAGAGATCGTCATGACCGGCTTCGTTTTGCTTCTTTGCAGAGCGAGTTCGCGGCCCAACTGCTCCAGCGGCACGGCTTCGACAATAAGGATCTCGACACAGTCTATGTCGTACTCAAGCAGGGAGACGCCGGTGAGGCTCTGCTTGCCAAGGGAGATGCGTTCCTGGTGTTCGCCAGGGAGCTAGGCGGTGTCTGGAATGTCGCGAGACTGGGAAAGATCATCCCGCGGCCGATTCGAAACTGGCTTTATGACTTTGTAGCCCGCCATCGCTATCGGGTCTTTGGCAAGTATGATGCCTGCATGCTGCCTGATCCAAGGCACAAGCATAAGTTCATCGAGGTGTGAAGGCGAGCATCGACTCGGAAGAACTGACGGTTCGGAAGAGGGCTTTGAAGTTGGTTTCCGAGTTGCGGGATCTGGAATTGGCGGATGCCACGGAAGGAAGAGCCTAGCGATATGAAGCTATTTCATAGATTGACGAAAATAGCTGAACTCGTCACAGGTGTCGGCGTGTTCGCATGCGCGCTGTGGGTTTATTTTCGGACCCTTCTCCTGGGCGCTAGTTTAACTGAAATGCTCCTGCTGCTCTTGGTGTTGGTCGCGCCTGGATTCCTTGTTGCTCTCGGCTGCTATCTTCAAGCCGTACGGTGCAAAGTGTGGGCAATGGGTTGGTATTAATCGGTGGGGCGTGCAACGTCGCATTTACGGCGAGAATGGGCAGCCTCTTTGTTTACATTGGAGACCGATGGGGACTGTGGGCTGTGTGGGCGAATCTGGGCGTACTTTTAGTCGCGTTCGCGGCCGCCAGTCTTCATACTCTGTGGGATTTCGTGAGTCTCTTTCAGCCATCCGTTTCGACTAGGTCAGACGAGAAATGAAGATCATCATTCCAGGTGGATCAGGTCAAGTCGGCACGGTGCTGGCTCGGGCATTCCACCAACGCGGACATGAAGTTGTCGTGCTCAGCCGCAAACCGGTTAACGCGCCGTGGCGAATGGTCGAATGGGATGGCGAGACGCTGGGCGAGTGGGTATCGGAATTCGAAAGTGCCGATGCAGTGATCAATCTCGCGGGGCAAAGCGTTAACTGTCGCTACCACGATCACAACCGCAAAGTCATCAAGGACTCGCGCCTGAAATCCACCAAAGTTGTCGGCGACGCGATAGCGCAAGCCTGGAAGCCGCCAGGAGTCTGGCTACAAGCAAGCACGGCCACGATTTATGCTCATCGCTTTGACGCGCCGAACAACGAAGCTACTGGATTCATTGGCGGCTCGGAACCAAACGCACCGGACACGTGGCGCTTCAGCATCGATGTTGCGACCTCGTGGGAGCGCGCGCTGAATCAAGCGCCCACGCCGCTGACGCGCAAGGTCCTGATGCGTTCCGCGATTATCATGAATCCCGATCCTGGTTCGCCGTTCGATATGTTGTCGCGATTGGTCAGGTTTGGACTGGGCGGACAGTCCGGAGACGGTAGGCAGTACGTATCATGGATTCACGATCAGGATTTTGTGAGGGCCGTGCTGTGGTTGATCGAACACGAAGAATTCGACGGGCCCGTTAATCTCGCGGCGCCCAATCCCTTAACCAACGCAGAGTTCATGCGCGCGTTGCGCTCCGCATGGGGCATGCCTTTCGGGCTGCCGGCGACTGAATGGATGTTGGAAATCGGCGCGTTAGTCCTGCGAACTGAAACTGAACTCATCCTCAAGAGTCGCCGCGTGACTCCTACGAGACTGCTGCAATCGGGTTTCGATTTTCAGTTTCCGGCCTGGCCGGACGCCGCGCGTGATCTCTGCGCAAGGTCGCGCTTGAACGGGGCCTTAGCCCGACCGTCAGGGAGGGCTCATGACAAACATCAAGAATAAACGAACCCGAGCCCTCCCTCACGGTCGGGCTACTACCCCGTAGCGCTAGTCACTCAAATGCCGATAATCGTCCCACGCGCACGCCGCCATTGGTAGTCGTCGCGCGCACGGTTGGCCCGCCGGCACCCAGATCGACACTAACGTCTTTGGGGATCCGACCGCGCTCAGTTAGGGCGACGTTTACCGGAAAGCCAAAGCTGACGTTTCCATTGACGGTGCCCGTTTCCAGGTGCGCTGAGTAATTGTCGGGCAGCAAAAGATTGACCCCGCCGTTGGTCGTCTTGATGTTCAACTCTTCACCGTCCCAGCGCGCGCCGGCTAACACGACGTTCACTCCACCATTGGTCGTGTTGCCCTGCACGTTACCGCCGACTCGGACCAGGTTGACTCCGCCGTTGGTCGTCTTGAAATCGATTCTTCCGTTTACGTCGGTGATTGAGATGCCGCCGTTGTGTGCCGCCAGGGAAAGATCGGATTTCCGCGGCACGAAAATCTCATAGCTCACATACCATTGGTAGTCGTCGCGTGGCTCTGGGCCTTCGGCGCGAATGTTAAGCGCGGCAGTTTCGATCCTGACTTGTTGCGCTAACTGTTCGGCTTCGGCCTGTGTCGGTGCGCGGGTTTCAATCTTCGACCGCACCAGGATTTCGTTGCGCTCCCAGCCTTTGATTGAAATACCGCCGTTTGTCTTGCCGTCAACGGTGATTGCCCCGCCCGCAGGCAGCGTCTGTTCTTTGATCTCGCAATGACTGGACAGCCGGTCATCTCCGCGATAATCGCGGCACCGCATCGAGCCTTCGGATTTCTTCTGGGCCGCGCCGATGCCGGTGGTGAAAACGGCAATCACGAACGAGAGTAAAGCAAAACGGAGTGATTTGGTCATGATGGTTCTCCTAACCAGAGTCTGGCCTTCGAATGCTGTGAAACTGTCAAGTTAGTGACGCTGGAGAGATAAAAGTCGCAAAAATTTTACCGCCTGCGAAAAAGGATTTCCGGCGCCGGGGTTGCTCAATAACTGTGGGATACCCCATGGTGCTAAAATACCAGCCATGCGAACAAAGACATTTCTACTTGCTTGCGCCTTTATGCTAACCGCGCTTGCTGCCAACGCGGCCGGCCAGGTTGTGGGACAGCCTTACCGCATCAGCGACCGCGAAGTCACCCGGCTGCTGGATCGAATCAAGAACAAGACGGGAGGCTTTCGGCAAAGTCTGAAGAACGCGCTCAACAAGAGCCGCCTGGATCGAACGCGGCGCGAAGACGACATCAACGCTTTCGTCAAAGCGTTCGAGGAAGATACGAAACGACTCGACGATCATTTCGATCACCACAAGTCGACGGTCGCCGATGTCGATGCAGTTCTGCAGCGTGCATCCAGAATCGATACGTTCATGACGCTGCATCCGCTGGACGCCCGCACACAAACGGCCTGGGCCACCCTGCGTTCGGATCTGGAGCTGCTGGCTTCGGCCTACAACATCACGTGGCGCTGGGGCGGCGAGTGGCGAACACCGGAATTCAATCCGCCGGTTTCGGATCTTCCTTATCGCATCAGCGACAAAGAGGTCGAAGACATCATCCATCACGTCGAGAGCCAGTCAGACAAGTTCCGCAAGAGTCTCGACTCCGCTCTGGACAAGAGCCGCTTTGACGGCACGCGCCGTGAAGACGACATCAATGCCTTCGTCAAGGACTTTTACAAAGAGACGAAGACTCTGCACAACCACTTCGACAGTCACAAATCGACGACCAGCGATGTGCAAACAGTCCTCGATCGCGCGGCGCAGATTGATCAGTTCATGCGCCGCAACCGACTGAAGAAGGACGCGCAGAAAGATTGGACTGTGTTAAGGGCGTACCTGGACGAGCTGGCGAGAGTTTATAACGTAACGTGGCGGTGGCAATGAGCAGTGAGCGAAGCCGAGAGCGCGCTTTGTGTCAAAACTCAATCTCCTCTATCATTGCCTGCACTGACATCAGCCAGGAACCTGGCTGAAAGCCAAATGGGGCCGTAGCTCAGCTGGGAGAGCGCATGACTGGCAGTCATGAGGTCAGGGGTTCGATCCCCCTCGGCTCCACCAAATCAGCTGACTTCATTCTAACTTGGACCGAAGGCATTCCCACGGTTTGCTGTTCACTCCACAGTTGCTTTGACTGGATTGACTCCAGCGGGCCGCTCGCCGCAATGTTGCCGTCTTTCAAGAAATAGACTGTCTGCGCCGTGCGTAAGACATCCTGGTGGTGGCGTACGATCAGGATCGTGGGTCTTGTCTCCAACTCCTGCTTTGTCTGTGATGTTGAAACCGGGGAGAATAAATCTTTGCTCCAGGAGATAGGTGATGATGCGGTCGGCATTCTCTTCAGCCGAACGCGCCGCCGCGTCAATGATGATCTCCGGACCCAGCGGCACCTCATACGGGTCATTGATGCCGGTGAAGTTCTTGATCTTACCGGCGCGGGCGAGCCGGTACAGGCCCTTTGTGTCGCGTGCTTCGCAGACCTCGAGCGGCGTATTAACAAAGACTTCGATGAAACGGGTTTCGCCGACCAGCGAGCGGCACTCGTTGCGCGTCGCCCGGTAAGGGCTGACCGCGGCGCAGAGGATCGCGCCGCCGTGGCGCACAATCTCCGCGGCCACGTAACCCATGCGCCGAATGTTTACATCTCTGTCTTCCTTGCTGAAGCCGAGCCCCGGTGAAAGGTGCGTGCGCACGACATCGCCGTCAAGCAACGTAACTTGCCGGCCGTGCTCCAGCAGTCTTACCGTCAGTATATTTGCCGTCGTAGTCTTGCCCGCGCCGCTCAAGCCGGTGAACCAAAGACAAAAACCTCGCTGGTGTCGCGGTGGGTGGGAACGCTCCAGGATCGCTGCCACTTCGGGCCGGATAAACCATTCGGGAAGCCGCCGTCCCCGCTGCAAATACTTCTCTCTAACTTCGGTGCCGGACAGAGAGATCGTAGCGACGCCGGCAGGAACCTGGGAAGCTTCTTCAAAACGGTTCTCCTCCGGAAGGTAGAGAAATTCTGAGAAGCACATGGGCTTGATACCGATCTCTGAGGCGTGTTCGGTCAGCAACTCCTGCGCGGCGTAGGGCGGGTAAAACGGACGACCACTGGAATCAGTGCCCGGGCTGCCATGGTTCCTGCCGACAATAAAATGATTAGCTCCGAAGTTACGTCGAATAATCGCGTGCCAGAGCGCTTCGCGTGGACCTACCAGGCGCATTGCGAGCGGCAGGAGCGCCAGCAGCGTGCGCCGGCGATCGTAATAAAGCTCGACCAGGGCCTGGTGTGAACGCACGCGAGTATAGCGGTCGATGTCGCCGGGCTTGGTCAGCCCAACCACTGGGTGTAACAGGAGTGCTCCGTCAACCGCCTGCGCAGCCCTCCTCGTCATCTCTTCATGGGCGCGGTGAAGCGGGTTGCGCGTCTGGAAAGCCACAACATTGCTTTGGCCAAGCTGTTCGAGCTTGCTGCGCACTTCTGCGGGAGCCATTCGCAACTTTTTGAAATCGTAACGTGGTGGTAGTTGGAGCAACCGCAAGCGGCCCGTAATGCAGAGTTCACCCCAGGAGTTCATCTCAGATACCAGCGGGTGACGCGAGTCAGTAGTGCCGCAAACGAGTTGTGCCTCGCGATCACGATTCCAATCGAATGCATCTTCGACGCGGAGGATGGCCAGGAGGTTATTGTATAAGTCGACTAACGCCACCTCTGCGTCCAGCTCGACGGGCGCATTTTTGCTGACTGTCAGAGTCACGGGGACGGGAAAGATCATCCCGTTTGCCAGGCGCATTTCTGCGACTACGCGTTCGTAGTCTGCACGACTCATAAAGGTTTCGAGCGGTGAGAAACCTCCGGTGGCGAGCAACTCAAGATCGCAAACCGCCCGCTCCGAGAGTTGAATGCGCGACAGGCGGGAAGCGAGGCTCAACAATTCCGCTCGCTCCTCGAGTGGCGCGCACAAATTAACGAGCGGTCCACCATACGGTGCGATCAGCTCACTAGTCTGCTCGGCGTGGCTCGCAGATTGATCGTTCATGACTTGAGTTTCGTCAATAGTCATACCCGAATAGTTCGACGTCCCTGCCGAAGTGATGCAGAAAAATCCGCCGGCTGTCGTCGTCGAAATATTCAGTATAATGGGTCCGGTCTCCTCGATTGTCATGCGCCAGCACCCGCCTCGGCTTACCAATAATGTCGCACACGTGATCGAAATCCTGCTGGAGTGACTCAAAGCGCATGAGATAGTCGACAATCAGGCGGCCATGCTCGTCATAAAGGATCGTGTGCTGCGGTCTGGTCAAGTGGCGATAGTCCGCGCCCTTGCGCGGCAACCTGGCGAGCACGTCGGGAAGCGATCGGTCGCGAGTGCTCGCTAAATATTTCCACCCGGAGATGAAACGATCCCATGGATTCCTGATGATCGAAAAGCGAAAATACCCGGCGGGGGCAGACTTGTATTCCGGACTCAATACTCCATCGTTCATGAAATGCCAATCCGGGTTGGAAAGGTCGAGATCGAAAGCGTGAATGATCGACGTTCCAGCGCATTTTCGCTGGTGGATGAAAATGCACTTATACGTGTGACAGATCATTACCCAGTTAGCACAATCACGGGTCTCATGAATGCCTTGTCGCCAGCCGCGCCACGAACGCTCGCACTGCTACCTTACTTTTTCTGACCACGCGCGCTGAGAGGCTCCGTCCTGCAAACAGCGGCGCGAGCTCGCCCTGGTTCCACTTGTCCAGTACCCAGTTGCTGCCACGCGAATTAACCAACTCTAATAGGATTCTCGCCGCCAGGATACTTTGCCGGCTGGAAGACCCAAGCTCGGGAATGAAACTGAAAAGGCTCTGAATAATTTTTCCGTGGGTCTTATAGAAGTAAGCGATGGTTTCGACAAATCGGATCGAATAGTTTCGTCTCTCAGCCACAGAAGTAAAATGACCGGGAAGCTTTGACTCGTAGTGATGGAGCGCGAGGGATTCGACGTTTCTACCGAAACAGCCTTTTCCTGATTGGTTGAGACGATAGCACCACTCCAAATCTTCGTAGTATCCCTGCCTGGTAAAGTCCATTGACGAATCAAAGGGACGGCGCCTGAGCGTATCGGCGCGAAACATGGTTAAGCCCGCGTTGATCCACGTGGAGGTTCCCGATTTTGCGATCGAGGGATCGTCAAATCGCCGGCCGTTTCCGAGCAGTTTATAACGCAGGACCGAGTCCTCGGTCCAATAATGCCCGCCGCACAACTGAACCAGACCGTTCGGGAGAACGACATTTCCGGCCGCTGCAACCACTGTCGGGTTCAACTCCAAATGATGTAGCAGATGCTCAACCGTGCCGGGAAAAATCTCCATGTCATTATCCAGAAACATGACGTACTCGGTTCTTACTTGATTCAAGGCATACGTCCTGCCCCCGGTGCACCCAAGGTTCTCTTTGAGCAAGGTAAGTTCTATGAAGTCACATCCTGAACAGACTTCGCTTAGTTTACTCTGCGTTTCATCGTCTGAGTTGTTGTCGATCAAGATCAACTTGAACGGTATGCGCACGTTGTTCCTGACTGCTTCAATCGCGTTGAGCGTTCGATCCAGCCGGCCGTGAGAAAGCATGGCGATAGTTACTTCAAGGCAGCGATGATCCGCAAAAAACTGCGCCGGAAGCAGCGAGAGATTTCTTTGCGCCTTCTGTGTGAGGCCTTCTTTGACCGCGCGAATGTTCGCGCGTCCAGCTAACGAATTCGTTCGCCTCCCCTGTGATTCCCGAGCGGACTTGCTTGAGCTCCGAGTTATAGACGTTCTCCGCTTCAAAGATTCTGCAAACATTTGTTTGTAGGCTTGCGCTCGAATCGACCAATCCCACGCCCGAATGTCCTGCCGGATATTTTGGGCCAGCGACTCTCGCAAACCGAGGTCATCACGCAGCAAACACAATTTGCTCGCAATCGACTCGACCCGACGCTCGACGAAGAAACCGTTGACGCCGTCCCGTACCAGCTCAGGCATATTGCCGACCGGCGTCGTCAGCAGCGGCACGCCACAAGCGGCTGCTTCCAGGCAGGGATTTGGGGTTCCTTCCGTGTGACTCGCGCAAACGTAAACGTCCAGTGAACGATAATACTCGCGCATCTCCTCCGGCGAGCGCCACCTGTCTTCACGTGCGGCCGCGACCAATTCTGCGCCGTCAACGGCCTTGACTGCCGGCGCGATCAGCTCGTGGTATGAGCGGTAACCAGGCTCACGGTTGGTGAGACTGCCTGCCCAGCCAACCCGCAACCGAGGCGACGGCGCTTTCGGCAGAGTGGGATGATAGAACTCAGTGTCCACTCCGTTTGGCGTGTAGAAGACCGGAACGTCAAAGGAGGGCCGATACTCGTCATACAGGGAAAGATTATTTACAAACACCGCGCGCGACCACTTGCGCAAGACTCTCAGTCCTTCCCGGCGGAGCCGCCGCTCCAGTTCCCAATTGGAAGTAATGCCAACCAGCAATTTATCTCGATTACGCTCAAACGAGGGAAGTAAGGACCGCATGACCTTGAGTTGAAGCCAATAATAGACAACGATCAGATCAGCACGATTCAGATCGTCGGGCGTAACTTCAGTTTGATACCTGCTGAGAATGTCGTAGTCATTGCCCAGCACCCGCGCCAGGTTTTGCGTCTTGAAGTCGTGAGCCCAATTGGGTTGGTCAATGATGAAGAGTATTCGCGGCCGCGAGTTGGAGCTTTGCGGTTCGGCCTGATTGTGCGGCGAGGGATTGCTCATCTTGCGGGCTGCTTTCCGGACCACATTCTTCTTCGGGGGATCGGTAATCTATCTGCTTTGCCGGGCCCAAAGCAAGGTTTGCCGCCAGCCGCAGTTTAGGGTACTGGTGCAGTTTCGAAAGGTGGCACGGGCGTCCCCGTCCGTGAAATCACGCAAGATGCGCAGGCCACAGTCAGACTGCACCAGTACCCCGTTTAGCGCTCGCTTGACGCCATTTCGCGCTCTCAGCTAACCTCTCAAACCCTGAAGTATCTTTTCCTGGATTCGAGAGCCGGAAGACAATTGAATCCCGAAGGCAGGTTGGTTTGAATTACCCAATCGTTCAATCTGTGACTGTCGAACAACTGCAGAAACTCCATTACGACCGGATTGGCTCGGAGTATGAGTCACACTACGGTGATGCCTGCAGCGGGCAATATCGCGAACAATTCATCAACCAGCCCATGTTTGAAGGAATCGATCTGCGCGGGCTCGACGTTCTGGAGGCGATGTGCGGTAGCGGACAAACGACCGAGTTCCTACAGTCGAAAGGGGCCAGGGTCACGGGCCTGGATATTTCAACCGACGAGATCGATTCTTTTCAGCGACGCTGGCCGGGAAGCGACGCTAAGTGCGGCTCGATTCTTAGCTCTGGTTTTGCCGGCGATTCGTTTGATTGTGTCGCCGTGGTTGGGGGTTTGCACCACCTGCACCCGCACCTCAGCGATGCGATGCGCGAGATTCACCGAATCCTAAGACCGGGCGGCCGACTTTGCTTCGCCGAACCTCATCAGGGTTCGATACCCGACCGCGTGCGATCATTTTGGTACAAGCATGACCAGCTGTTCGCGTCGAACGAAGCCTCGATTGATTTGGAAAGTTTGAAGAAAGAGTTTTCCGCAGCGTTTAGTTTTGACAAAGAAGAATACCTGGGAAACCTGGCGTACTTGCTCGTGCTTAATTCGATGATCTTCCGGATTCCGTTGAGACTGAAACGCTGGTACACTCCTGTCCTGCTCAACAGTGAAGCGCTCATCAACAGACTCCAGCGAAAATGGTCGGCCTGCTTTGTAGTATCCCAATGGCAAAAGTTGGAGCCGCAGCCGGCGGCACACCGAATCTTCCGGTAAGCTCTGGCGGCGAGAGCGTAAATTTGCCGGCGAGAACAGATGACCACGACCTGCATAATTCATCCAAACGTACGCTTCGGCGCGAATCATCGCGTTGATGATTTTGTAATCATCGGCGCGCCGCCGCGCGAAACCTCGCCGGGTGAATTGGCGACCTCAATCGGCCCGAACGCAATCATCCGCTCGCATACCATTATCTACGCCGGCAATACTATCGGGGCGAACTTTCAAACCGGCCACTCGGTTATGATCAGAGAGTGCAACGAAATCGGCGACGACTGTAGGATCGGAACGCACTCAAACCTCGAGCACCACATAAAGATCGGCAATCGCGTTCGCATCCATTCCCACGTGTTCATTCCTGAATACTCAATTCTGGAAGACGACGCTTGGGTCGGTCCGGGTGCGGTGTTCACGAACGATTTGTATCCGCCCACTAACAACGTCAGTGCCCTGAAAGGTCCGCACCTGATGGCCGGCGCAAGGGTTGGGGCCAACGTGACGCTCTTGCCGGGCGTGATTATTGGACGTCACGCGCTGGTCGGCGCGGGCGCGGTCGTGGTTTGCGACGTGCCCGATGGCAAAGTCGTCGTCGGCAACCCTGCGCGAATTATCAAAGACATCAGCGAATTGACCACGGAAAGTGCAGAGCGAATTGCTGGTCAAGGAGAGTGAACCATCCGAATACCTCTGGTCGATCTCAAAGCCCAGTACGCTGCCAACAAATCCGAAATCGACGCGGCCATCAAACGTGTTATCGACAACACGAGATTTATTCTCGGCCCGGAAGCGTCTGATTTCGAGCAGGCATTTGCTGCCGCCGTGGGCGCAAAAGGCGCGGTCGGCGTCGCATCCGGCACTGCGGCATTGCACCTGGCTCTGCTGGCGTTGGGCGTGGGATCGGGTGACGAAGTAATTACGTCGTCGCACACCTTTATCGCTACCGTCGAAGCCATTATTCGCGCCGGCGCAAAGCCGGTATTTGTCGACATCGACCCGCGCACTTACAACCTCGACACCGGCAAAGTCGAAGCCGCCATCACGCCGCGCACAAAAGTGCTTTTGCCGGTGCATCTATATGGCCAGCCTGCCGAATTGAAACCGTTGCGCGAGATGGCCACGCGTCATCACCTTGGGCTGATCGAAGACGCCGCGCAGGCCCATCTGGCCGAGTACGACGGAAAACGGTGCGGCAGCATTGGCGACGTGGCCTGCTTCAGCTTTTATCCCGGGAAAAATCTCGGCGCTTATGGCGACGCGGGCGCGGTGACCAGCAACGATGAAACGCTGCTGGCAAAGATACGCCAGCTACGCGACCACGGCAGCAAGACGAAATATGAACACGAAGTCTTCGGCTATGGTGAGCGGATTGATTCACTGCAGGCAGCAATCCTGGGAGCAAAGCTTCCGCGACTGGAGGAATGGACTGAGAAGCGACGCGCCCACGCTCGTGCTTATAACGAACTGCTTGCCGGCGCCGACGTAGTCACGCCTTACGAGGCGCCCAATGTTCGTCACGTATACCATCTCTATGTGATTCGTGTTCCCCGCCGCGACGCGATGTTTGGGCATTTGAAATCTAAAGGCATTGACGCAGGCATACACTATCCTCTGCCCGTGCATCGACAGACGGCTTACCTGAACCAGGGCTACGGCGAAACATCTTTGCCGGTCACAGAGCAAGTTGCAGACGAAGTAATCTCGCTGCCGATGTATCCCGAACTAACTCGCGAGCAGATAGAGTATGTGGCGCACTCTGTACGAGAGGTAAGGTGACGATATTGGATCAATTACGTCCTCTTACTCCGCCGCTAGGGCAGGAAAACCAGACCTGATCGGCGCCACATCAATGATTAAGGCAAGCATCATCATTACCACGCACAACCGGCCGCATTTGCTTCCGCGGGCCGTCGAGAGTGCGCGCGCCGCGGGCACTGACGTCGAGATCGTGGTGGTGGACGATGCTTCGGCGGATGAGACTGCTGAGGTCTGCAAGCATCTTTCCGACATCAACTATGTGCGCGTGGAGCATAACCAGCAGGTAGCCGGAGCCCGTAACGTTGGACTCGTCTCCAGCCGCGGGGAGTACCTGAGTTTTCTCGATGACGACGACACGCGTTTGCCTGAATCCCTCGATCGGCAAGTCGATTTGTTTGAGCAGGCGCCCGCCGCAGGTTTGATTTACGGCCAGGCAATCGTCGAGTCGGAAGGCCGGCTTCCGAATCATTCGTATCCCGATGAATGCCCGCAGGGAGATATTTTCTGGAAAATCCTGAGTCGCAATTTCATCCCGTGCGGCAGCGTGGTCTTTCGCCGGTCGTGCCTGGCACGCGTAGGTCTGCTTGATGATCGCATTCCCGGATTGGACGATTGGGATTTATGGGTACGCATTGCCGAGACTTTCCCCGTCATTGCGATCGAGTCACCAGTAACCGTATGGCAACGATCGTCTCCGGCGTCCGGCCAGGGAACTTCTGATGCAACTCAACTTGTTTCGTTCAGCGCGCGGCAATTCCACCAGTGCTGGATGAATCTTCCGCGGGCGGCCAACGCACCGGGAAATGCGCGGCGCGCCGCCTGGCGCGATTTTTCGGAAAACATGGCCGCGCATTTGATCTGGGAATCGGCCCGCGCCTTTCGCGAGCGGCAGGTGAACCAGGCACTAAGAAATCTCGCGACCCTTCCGCGACTACATCCGCTGGCGACCGCCCGGATCGTAAAGCACCGCGCTCTCGGTTTTCTCAGCACGAGACTGCGCGACTCATGGGCTGGCCCAAACCCGCGGTCGATCGACCACCGCGCAAATACGAAACTCTGATGATAAGATAACCGCCTGTATGCGGATCATTCTGTGCAAGGGCCAGATCTTCGGGCCCATCAGTGGCTCTGACGAAACACTGGTTACTTACGCTTCGCAACTGCAAAAAGCCGGACACGACGTGTCTGTGCTCCTCATGTACCTCCACGCTGAAGAGGATCAGTACTATCAAAGGCTTCTGGAAGCGGGCGTGCCGGTGGCGTGGATGGCCTCGAACCTGGCGCACACTTCGATGGGCGCTGGTCGGAAGGTGGCCTACCGGATGTTTAATACTTTCCCGGGTTCGAAGCGGTTCATTCGCCGCAGAGCCATGCGGCTGGTTACCGGGATGGCAACTCGCAATTACGATCACTGTCGTGAGTTTTTTGAGAAACAAAACGCCGACCTGGTTCACGTGATGACTCCCGACCCGAGCGCTATGGTTATGATCAAGGCGGGCCACGACGCCGGTATCCCCGTGATCTATCAGGAGCTGGGCATTCCTTATGACCCACCGGACTTTGAGTCTTACTACGAGCAGTTCACCTCCGTGCTTCCGCTCTGCTCAGAGATCGCCGCGCTGTCGCCAAAATTGATCCAGCATTGTCGTGAAAAGTTGCCGGACTCCAGAGCGCTCTCCATCCTTCCCATCATGTCTGACGAATTCGCCAATGGTCACAAAACGCATCAACCCGCGCCGGACAAGATCACTTTCGGTTTTGCCGCCCGCATGGAAGAACTGAAAGGCCCGATGATTTTGATCGAGGCGTTTGCTGCGGCCCACGGGCAGTGCCGTGAAATCTGTCTGAACATCGCGGGCGACGGCTCGCAACGCCAGAAGATTGCCGCGCGCGCCAAGGCCCTGGACGTCGCCAGTCGCTACCGCTATCACGGTGTTTACACGCACCCCGAACAGTGCCGCGCGTTTATGGAAAGCCTCGATGTATTTGTGATGCCTTCTTTCACGGAAGGCACTCCGAACAGCATTGTCGAAGCCATGGCCTGCGGCAAACCGATCATCGCTTCAGACGTCGGTGGCATCCCCGATATGATCGGCCATGAATCCGGCATCCTGGTTCCGCCGGGAGACACGAGCGCCCTCGCGCAAGCCATGCTGTGCCTGGCGAAAGACACCGAACTCCGCCGCAACATGGGCCGGGCCGCAAAGTTGAGGTATCAACAACTCTTCTCGCCCAGCGCCGTGGTCCCGCTGATGCTGGAAACCTATCGACGAGTGACGCAGAACGGACACTACGTCGCGGAAACAGCCAACGGCAACGGAAACGTTCATCCCTGGGCCAGCATTTCTAGGTAAGAAATCGCCGCAACGTCCCAGGTATTGATCCGGAAAAAATGAATCCAGGCGAAATGGTCGACCCGCTCGCTAACTCAAGCCGCCGGCTTTGGCTGGATTGGATAGCGGCTCTGTTTCTTTTCTCAGCGACTGCCGCGGTGGTGGTCTGGCAAAATTCAAGACTGGGCGTGCTTTGGGATTTGAGCTATGTCCTTGACAGCTCGTATCGCATCTCGCTGGGCGACCTTCCCTATCGCGACTTTCCTTTCCCGCATGCGCCGCTGACGTTTCTGGTTCAGGCGGCAATTATCAAACTCGGCGGACGAGTGTTCTGGCACACGACGGTGTATTGCGCGCTGATGGGCGGATTGGCAACCGTGCTGAGCTGGCGCATTCTGCTTAACGTCGCGCGCGACACAGTGGCTCATGCTCGGTTGGTTGCGTTCCTTTTTAGTTTGCCGCTGGCCGTGTTGGGAATCTATTGCATCTTTCCGCATCCTTTCTACGATCCGGACTGCACGCTTGCGATCCTCCTGAGCGTGCTCCTGCTGCAACAAATCGATCGCCAGCCCGATTCTTCATGGCGCGCGTGGCTCGCCGGCGCTTCGTTAGTAATTCCACTCTTCATCAAGCAAAACACCGGCCTGGCATTCTTTGTAAGCGCCGGCCTCGCGCTCCTGGCGTTGATGACGATTGAAATGTTCCGAAGGCGGCCGTTGCGACGATATCTGTGCGCGCTCGCAGGCGCGATTGCCGGGCTCTCGCTGGCCCTCCTGCTGATGCATCTCTTCGCCGGACTGAAAAACTACTGGCACTGGACGATCGAGTTTGCGGCGGCGCGCCGGACGCCGGCACGCGGAGAGATGCTCGCGATCTATCAGGGCAAGATCCTGCTTTTGTGGCTCGCGTGCTTCGCCGCCGGAGCCGGCCTTTTATGGTTCAGACGCCGCGGCCAACGCGTGCCGGCGCTCTTGTCCGCGCTCCTGATGTCAGCGCCTTTTGCCTGGCCGGCAATCTATCTGCTGCGCGAACAAGATGCGTCAGAGCGGGCTGATCGACTGATCGGAGTCTGGCCGGTGCTCTTGATCGTCGCGTTCGTTATCGCGGCCGCATCGATCAGGCGACGAACCGGGATCGCGCTGGTGCTGCCTTTCATTCTGATCGCCGCGGTGAACGGAAATTTCATTTCGCAACAGCTTTGGGGATCGACTTACGCCGTCTGGCCGCTCTTTATGATCTTGTTCGCGAGCGCGATCGCCGGACTCGCTTCGCTATTGAAATCATGGTCATCGTCGACGACGATCCCGCTGGTCGCGATCGTTACTGCTTCACTCCTGATCTCCGGCGCGTTCTACGTCCATGCGCACGAGCGGCTCGACTACGCGAATCTTTCAGAAGGTGAGCTGGCACGATCGACGTTGCCTCAATTGAAAGGGCTTTCCGTGCGCGGCGATTGGATTCCAAATTTCGAGGAGCTGGTGCGCTATTCCGAAAAGAACATCCCGCGGGACGATGGTCTGGTGCTGATTCCCGGCGAAGATCTTTTCTACTACACGACGGGCCGGCGCCCGCGCTTCCCGGTCTTGCTGTTTGACCACACCACGAATCCGTACAGCCCCGAAGAGATCGCCAATCTTTGCCGCGAAAAAAATGTCCGCTGGCTGATCGTCAAACAGGATCTGCAACTCGAGGAAGATCCGGTCGAGAACCGGGATCACTTGATCGAATTGCTGGAAAAGGATTTCGAGCAGGTTGAGAGTCTGAATAACTATGACATCTATCGGCGGAATGAGTCTGGGCCCGACGAGGCGAATTGATCTAGCGGTCTTACTCTCCGTCGCGTTTTTGTCGGAAAGTTACGGGCCTATTAGTCCAGCCGCAGCAAATGCGCTGCAAACCGGTGGAAAATCTGAATGACTACGGCTCGATCTTGAGAATTCTGAAGAAGCCGCGCCCTACCACCCAAGATTCTTCTGGAAGGACTCGTCCATTGGTTCTTTCTAGCTTCTGAAAAGAGCAGAGTGTCACAGAAGAGGCTTTGTCAGGCCGGAGAGTAGCATTTGTCCCGCGGAACTCTCTCGCCGGACCGTTTCAATTTGACGTCTGTTTGCAAGAAGGGATAACTGTTATGAATACCGTCGCGTCGTCATTTGTGAAGTGTATTCTTGTCGGGCTCGCGAGCCTGGTTATCATCGGCGCGAGTCACAGCATAGCGCGAGCCGACGAGGTAACCATTACCGGTTCGACCACGGGGAGTATCACCGGTGTACCCCAATTAACATTCACTGGTAGCGCCTTTACTGGCACAACCGCGCTCGGCATAGGTTCCCTGAGCGGCCCTAACAGCCTGGGTTCATTTTTCCTAAGCACATCGCCTTTACAGCCACTCGCTGGGACGTTTACTTTGAACGTAACATTCACCGCGCCATCCGGCATCGGTGGTGGACAAGGAACTACTTACACGGCGACCATCCTGGGCAGTGTCTCGCCAAACATCGATCAGGGAGGCGTCAACGTCCAGTTTAGTAACCCCACTCAGGTCTTCACGTTCAACAACGGAACCAACACGGGCACGTTTTCACTGACAGTCCCCAATCTATTTGTGCAAACGGGCCGTTCCGCCAGCCTAACGGCTGGATTTACCGGACAACAGAGTCCCGTTCCTGAACCCGCCACGCTCTTACTGCTTGGAACAGGTTTGACTGGCATAGCCGCAAAGCTGCGCCGCAGGAAAAAGGAGCGGGCTAAGAAGCTTGACTGAGTCGCGGTTAGTAGGCTGCTAATATTAAGGCCGGCGGGAATCACTCTGCCGGCCTTTGGTTTTTGAGAAAGCGCTCAAGCGGCGAAGATGCCGGCCGAGATCCGAAACTAAGGATTCGTGCCTATGGCTCGTCGCAGGGCAGTGATTGAATCCCGACGGAATCGTTCCTGAAGCATGCGCGTAAACGGATATCCAATCCGCGCCAATGTCGCCCGCGCTTTCGACACCGCTCGAATTCTGTAAATCACTTTTTCAGTCTCCGGCACGAGCGACAGCTCAAAGATTTCTTCACCCAATTCCGCGTGGTTGGTCAAAGTTCCGTAAGCAAAGCCAAAATTCGAACCCGTCCGCTGATCGCCTAAAGTGTAAACGACCCGACATCCATTCAACGACCAGAACCCCAGATGATGAACGAGCACGGCGACGACGCTTCCCGGTTCGATGGCGGCGCCACGGGGGAAAAGCTCAACCCAGCCGAAATCAAAGTGTCGCCACCCGGCGAGCGCGAGCTTGGCTCGCGCGAAATCTTGCTGGCCGCGCCCGATTACGCCGCTCGCCTCATCGACCTTGAATCCGCTCGGAGACTCTTTCGCGATTCCGATTGGGTTGTATGAAAGAGGCAGATCCCGCGATCGAGCGATGAACTCCTCGAGTTCGCGTTGGGAAGGGCGGCGAGCTAGAAACATTGTGGCCTTGAAGTGAGCAAGCGATCGTTACGGAACCCGGAGCGGTAGCGACGGGATCACAAACTCAACTTGATTGGCAGCATCCGCTCACTACGGCTCCCGGTTCTGTACCAAGCTGTCATTCAATCAAAAACTTCAACAACCCATGCGCCGCCGAGAGGCCGCCGACGCGATCGTCTTCGGAATAGTAGCGGCTAAGGGAATCCTCGCGGGTCGCGGCCGCCAGCTGTTCGGCGTGCAGTTGTTCGCGCTGAAATTCCAACTCGGTCTTCTCTCTCTGGCGACTAACTTCCAGGCCACCGCCGCGTACGAACTCGACAATCTCGCGCAGCTCGTCGCGATCGAACCAGGTGCCGTGGCCCTTGCAAACATCGACAACCACGCCGGAGCAACGGGCAAAGTTAATTCGATTCATCAACTGGCCACACTGCGGGCATGGCGCATAACTAATCTGGTTCGGCTGGCTGCTCATTGAAACCGGGTGTGGCGGCGCCACCGAAGCACCGCCAAGCACGGCTGATTGTTCTTCCTTATTAGCGCAAATCTTTTCGAATACCGCGACCTCAACCCAAAGACCGCCGCACCGCTCGCACTCGCGCATGGGCTCCGCGCCGATCGTGACCGAAGTGATGTCAATCTTGCAGCGCGGACATTTCAGCACGGACAGTGGCGCGGCCGTGGCTTCGGCCGGCGCCGCGCCGCAGTGCGGACAGAACTTGCTGCCGATAAACATCATCCCAAAACACGAAGGGCAGGCGACGGTCGCCAGTTTCGATTCGCAGTAACGGCATTGCGGCGAGTCGGAAGAAATCGCCGCGCCGCAGTTGGGACAGTTGAGTGTTTGCGCTTGCATCTCGTTCTTCCGGAGCGCGCGCATCCCGCGTGCGCCCGGCGCTACATTATAACTTCGACAGCGCTGATTACCACGAAACATTCGGAGCAGACTGGCAGTGCGCCCCGGGCCGCAACCAGAGCCGTTCCAGAGATGAAAATGCGATCAGCGCCTGCAGCCGCATTCATGCGGCTTGCCCGCAGGAGCGGGGTCCGCGCGCGGGCAGCCCGCGTGGGGTGCCGATTGCTAGACCAGCCGTTTTACGGCGGGAGGCGCGGGAATACGAGTCTAAGCAGGGGGCTTCCAGCCTCCTTCGAGTCGCAGGCTTTAGCCATTTGGTTGTCTTGGCTAAAGCCGCGGAATCGAAGCACGCTGAAGCGCGCTTCGGCCGAATCGTCACTACCAAAACCCGGCCGTCAAACGGCCGGTCTAGTAACCCTTCGGAGAAGCCCGATGAATCAGGCTTAGAGCACAATTACTTTCCTGCTCAAGAACAAGAATTAACTTCGCAGAGGTTGCGCAGAGAAGATCTGAAACTACCGCAAATGCTGGACTAACCGCGAGGCGGTGTGAGAAGCTGTCTGCTCAGAATTCTTCGCACATTTCAACGGATCGAGGGGGACGCATGAAGAAAGTTCTTGTGCTCTTCGGATTGCTCTTTGCAGTCTGTCTGACGGTTTGTTTTACTGGACCGTCATCGGCTCGCGCCGCGGAGCAAACCAAGCAGAGCGCTCAAGCCAATACGCAGGCCAGGCTAACGCATCCACGCCGGCGCCATCGCCGCGGCCGAATCAGGCGCGCCGCCACTAACACCTCCGACAAGGTCGTCGACAAAAGCAAAACAGTCGCCGAGAAGAGCCAGGACGTTGGCGAAAACGTTGTTGCCAGGAGCAAGACGGTTGGCCGCCAGGGCAGGCGGGTGGGCACCAGGGTCGGTCGCCGCGGCAAGCACGTGACGAACAAAGTTGTCGACAAGACGAAAGATGTCGTGAAACCTAAACAGTAGATGATTGCCTCGGGCCTAACCGACCTGCGTCAGCGACGACGACATGGGCGCTTCGGCCCGGCCTGTAACGAGCTTTGCATCTGATCCCCCGTACTGGGTTGATGAGTACCGTCATCGACGAAGTAGCTCTCGAAGACAGCCTGGAGATCGATCCATCCTTGCTCGCGGCGTTTTTGCGCACCGATCCCGATGAACCTGTGGTACTGGCTTTCGATCTCGGCACTTCGGGCGTGCGCGCCGCGCTGTTCGACAGTCGGGGCCAGGAGCTCGAAGGCTCGCAAACCGCGCTGGCGAGTGATTTTCATTCCAAGTTAGGCACCGGAGGAGATGCGAATGCGGACGCGCTGGTCAGCTTCGTCGCCCAAGCCATCGACGTCGCCGTCGCGCGCGCCGAAACCTTCGTCTCGCGCATCGACTACGTCGCCGCTTCGTGTTTCTGGCACAGCCTGGTAGGCGTCGATAATGCGGGACGCGCGCTAACGCCCTCCCTCGGCTGGGCCGACACGCGCGCGGCGGATGCAGTCACCGAACTGCGATCGAGATTCGATGAAAGCGCAGCTCACCCGCGCACCGGCGCGCGCTTTCATCCGAGCTATTGGCCGGCAAAGTTGCTGTGGCTGAAAAACAATCGCGGTGAACTCTGGCGCAGAGTAACTCGATGGCTTTCGTTTTCCGACTATCTTTTTCTGCAATTGTTCAGCGACGCAACCACCAGCGTTTCGATGGCTTCGGCCACCGGGCTCTTCGATCAGAGCCAGTGCGAATGGGACGGAGAGTTGTTGGAAACGCTCGGGATTGCGGCCGAGCAACTGCCGCCGCTTGCTTCATCAGGTCAAACCGTGCGGCGACTGCGCGAAGAGTATGCGCTGCGCTGGCCTTTGCTGGATCGCGCGGCCTGGTTTCCGGCGATTGGCGACGGAGCCGCAAATAACATCGGCGCCGGTTGTGTCGATTCCACGCGCGCGAGTCTGATGATCGGAACCTCAGGCGCGATGCGCGTGCTCTGCGCGGGAAGTCCGCCGCAGTCTCTGCCGAGCGAGCTGTTTTGCTATCGCGCGGATCGCGAACGCGTGGTTGTTGGCGGCGCTCTCTCTGACGGCGGCGGTCTGCACGCCTGGATGAAAGACACGCTATTGCTGAATTACGCCGATGATGAGATCGAAACCTCGCTCGCGCTAATGGAACCCGACGCGCACGGTCTCACCGTTTTGCCGTTCTGGTCGGGCGAGCGAGCTACGGGCTGGTCAGCAGCGGCGCGGGGCGCGATCATTGGATTGACAGCGAGCACGAAACCAATCGATATTCTGCGCGCCGCCATGGAAGCCGTCAGTTATCGCTTCGCTTTGTTGGCGCGCGCGCTTGATACCATCGCGCCAAACGCCGTCGTCGTGGCGAGTGGCAACGCGCTGCTCGCTTCGCGCGCGTGGGCGCAAATGATTGCGGATGTGGTCGGCCGGAGGATAGAACTTTCTTGCACGCGTGAAGCTTCCTGTCGCGGCGCGGCTTTGCTTGCGCTGGAAACGATTGGCACAATAGGCAGCATCGAAACAGTTCAGTCAGGGTCTGGTGAATATTTCGAACCCGATCTGACGCGGCATGAAGTCTACGCGCGGGCGATCGAACGGCAGCAAGAGCTCTACGAACGATTGATCAGCCACGGATGAACACGGATTGACACAGATAGGAATTGCTTATTTCTTGTCCGTGAAAATCTGTGTTTATCTGTGGCCAATGCTCCTTCGTTCTGCCTGTCTCTATAACCTGTGGCAAACTAAGGAACAAAGATGAGCGCTACCATGCAGAAACAATCGGACGTTACTCCGGAATTGGATCAACTTTGCATCAACACCATCCGCGCGTTGGCCCTCGATGCGGTGCAGAAAGCGGAGTCAGGACATCCCGGCTTGCCGCTCGGCGCCGCGCCGATGGCTTATGTCTTGTGGACCCGCTTTATGCGCTTCAACCCGAAGAATCCGAAGTGGGAGAATCGCGATCGCTTTCTGCTTTCCGCCGGTCACGGGTGCATGCTGCTTTACTCGCTGCTGTATCTCACCGGTTACGATCTGTCGCTCGACGAAATCAAAAACTTTCGCCAGTGGGGATCGAAAACGCCGGGCCACCCGGAGTACGGCCTGACGCCGGGAGTTGAGATCACGACCGGGCCGCTGGGTCAGGGATTTGCGAACGGCGTCGGCATGGCGATGGGCGGGGCGCATCTGGCGGCGAAATTCAACCAGCAAGACTTTCCGCTGATCGATCATTACGTTTACGCGATCGTGTCCGACGGTGATTTGATGGAAGGCGTCGCGTCGGAAGCCGCGTCGCTCGCGGGTCATTTGAAGCTTGGCAAGCTGATTTATCTCTACGACGACAATCACGTCACCATCGAAGGCTTTACTGACCTGGCGTTCAGCGAGAGTGTACCCAAACGCTTTGAAGCGTATGGCTGGCATACTGCGACGGTCGATGACGGAAACGATCTCGAGGCGATCGAAGCTGCGATTCGTGACGCTCAGTCCGTCGCGGATCGACCGTCGCTGATTTCCGTCAAGACAACCATCGGTTACGGCATGCCGACGGCCGGCACGCGCAAAGCGCACAGCGATGCGCCCGGCGAAGAAGCAGTCCGCGAGACCAAGCGACATCTTGGCTGGCCGGAAGACAAACAGTTCTACGTTCCGGATGAAGCGCTCGCCCATTTCCGAGAAGCAATCGATCGCGGCGCGCAAACCGAAGCGCAATGGGACGAGTTGGTGTCGGGCTATGTGGAGAAACATTCCGAGTTGGGCTCGATATTCCGCACGATGATGGACGGTGATTTGCCCGCTGGTTGGGAAGATCATCTGCCATCTTTCGAAGATGCGAAACCGGTCGCCACGCGCGTCGCCAGCGGCCAGGTCATCAATGCTTTGGCGCCGCATCTGCCGATGCTGATCGGCGGTTCGGCCGATCTGGGCGTGTCGAACAACACGGACATCAAAGACAGCGGCAGCTTTGAAGCCGGCAGCTACGACGGCCGCATCATTCATTTTGGCGTGCGCGAACACGCGATGGGCGCAACGCTGACGGGCATTTCGCTCAACGGCGGACTGATTCCTTACGGCGGGACGTTTATGACGTTTTCCGACTATATGCGTCCGTCGATCCGCCTGGCCGCGCTTTCAGAAGTGCAGGTGATTTATGTTTTCACGCACGACTCGATCGGCCTGGGCGAAGACGGCCCGACGCATCAGCCGATCGAGCACCTCGCCGCGCTGCGCGCGATTCCGCATCTGTTCGTCGTGCGTCCCGCCGATGTGCATGAAGTGCGCGAAGCCTGGCGACTCGCTATCCTCCGACGCCACGCGCCGACGGCGCTGGCTTTGACGCGGCAAAAAGTTCCGTTGATTGATCGCCAAGTTCACGCCTCCGCCGAGGGCCTGCGCCGTGGCGCATATATTCTGGCTGACGCAGACGGGGCAGTAGCCCGACCCCGGGGTCCCCAGCCAGGCAGCCCGGCTGGGGTGGGACGGTCAGGGAGGGCGCACGATGAGCTGGGCACTAGCCCGACCGTGAGGGAGGGCTCAGGTTACAGTACCGGGAGCGGTAGCGACCGGGTCGCGCCAAAGTTGATCCTGATCGCTACCGGCTCCGAAGTCTCGCTCGCTCTCGAAGCCCGCGAGCAATTACAAAAAGACGGCATCGCCACCCGTGTCGTCTCAGTGCCCTGCGTTGAGTTATTCGAAGAGCAATCGCAAGACTATCGCGACGAAATTCTGCCGCCATCGGTGACTGCACGCCTTGCAATCGAAGCGGGTGTGCGTCAGGGCTGGGATCGTTACGTCGGCCCGAAGGGCGACGTGATCTGCCTGGATCGCTTCGGCGCTTCTGCGCCCGGTGACGTGGCGATGAAGAATCTGGGATTCAATGTTGAGAATATTCTCAGCCGCGTGCGGGCCATGAAGTAAGAGAAGTAGTGCATGCGCATGATCGGGCACTCCCTGCGATCAGCGGATGACGGACACGGTTACGAGAAACAGATGAAACGCCTTGCCCTCTTGATCGTCCTCTCGCTTGCGCCAATCACTCTGGGGCAAGACAAACACAATCGCATTGGCGAGATCGACTTCTACGGTTACGGCGGCCTCGATCTCGATCAAATTCGGGCGGCGCTGCCTTTTCGCGCAGGCGAAGAGTTGCCCAGCTCAGATGATGCGTTCTTCGACGCGCTCCGTCGCTTCAAGGAATTGGTAAAGCGAGTTACCGGCAAGGCCGCGACGGACGTCGCGCCGGTCTGTTGCGATGCTCAGGGCTCCACCATGATCTATATCGGCCTTCCCGGTAATTCAATGAAAACCGTGCCGTACAACCCAGCGCCTAAAGGGAAACTCAGACTCCCGTCAGAAGCCGTTAAGCTGTACGAACAATCGATGGAGGCTAACACTGCAGCCGTGCGCAAAGGGACGGCCATCGAAGATGACTCAAAGGGTTATGCCCTCTCGTCGGACCCGACTCTGCGCGCCAGGGAGCTCGCGACGCGAGAATACTCCAAGCATCATGAACCCCTGGTGCTCAGGGTCCTGGAATCGTCACGCTACGCGGAGCAGCGAATCGCCGCGGCGCATTTTCTGGGGTATGCACGACAGTCCAGGAGACAGATTATTGCGCTGGTGCGCGCCAGCCATGACGCGGATGAGACTGTGCGCAACAACGCGGTACGGGCCTTAGGCGTTCTGGCCAAGTCGAGTCCAGGAGTAGCGGCGCAAATACCAGCCGAAGGCTTTGTCGCCATGTTGAGTTCGGGCTCGTGGACGGATCGTAACAAAGCCGGCTGGCTGCTGTCTGAGTTAAGCACGACGCGAAACCGGAAACTGTTGGATCAGTTGCGGGCCCAGGCACTGGATTCACTCATCGAGATGGCGCACTGGAGAAGTTACGGCCATGCGTACTCTTCCCGCATCCTGCTCGGCCGGATTGCTGGCATCGAGGAAACTCGTCTGCAAAACCTCGTAGACACCGGACAAGTTGAACAGATCGTCAAGGCGCTCGAACAATCACGATGATGCGCGCAGTCACAATTGTTTCCTTCGGCGGCGTTGAAGGCCTCGAGGTTCGCGACCTCGCCGATGCGCCGCGCGCGACAGCGGATCGAGTGCGGGTGCGCGTGCGCGCGGCCGGATTGAATCGCGCGGACATCTTGCAGCGTCTGGGTCGCTATCCCGCGCCGCCAGGTTATCCGCAGGACATTCCCGGTCTGGAGTTCGCCGGCGAAGTCGTTGAGGCCGGTGAAGACGCGCGCCGGTGGAAAGTTGGCGATCGCGTTTTTGGAATCATTGGCGGCGGCGGGCAAGCCGAATTCGTCACGTTACCTGAAAGCCACCTCGCGGAAATTCCGCCGAACCTTGATTGGGCCGAGGCCGCGTCGATTCCCGAAGTCTTCATGACCGCGCATGATGCCTTGTTTACGCAGTGCGGCGTGAAAATGGGCGAGCGCGTCCTGATTCACGCGGCGGGTTCAGGCGTCGGGACTGCCGCGATCCAATTGGTGCGGGCCGCCGGAGCATTCGCTTACGGAACCTCACGCACGGCCGACAAGCTTGAGAAAGCAAAAGAGTTTGGTTTGACAGATTCGGTTGTTGCAACCAGCGATCCGATGCAATTTGCCGAGGCATTCAAACAGTGGACTGGCGATAAGGGTTTTGAGGTGATTCTCGATCTGGTGGGCGCGGCTTACTTGAAAGCAAACCTCGCCGCGATCGGATCGAAAGGCCGTTTGATTTTTGTCGGCACCACCAGTGGCGCGAAAGCCGAGATCGATTACTCAATCGTGATGCATAAGCGTGTGCGGATCATGGGCACGTCTTTACGCACGCGCTCGATTGAAGAAAAGGCCACGGCCACGCGTCTGTTCGCTGAGCAGGTCGTCCCGCTACTTGCCAGCGGCGCGGTGCGGCCGGTGATCGATCGCGTTTTCAAGCTGGAAGAAGTGCGCGCAGCTCACGAGAGGATCGAGTCAAATGAGACCTTTGGCAAGGTTGTGTTGACGATTGAGTGATCAACTTTGCGCCTTTCCGCCATCGCGAGCAGAATTTCACGCAAAGGCGCCAAGCCGAATGAAAAGCAGCTAAGGTCGTTTCGGGAGATTGGGGACGTGCGCGGGCACCGCCGGGCCCGACAATCTATGCGCCGCTTCGTTGCTGACTATGCAAAGGCCATGACGGCCTTCGCCGGCGAGTTTGTGCACCAAACGTCGCGCCTCTTCATGCTTCAACTCAGTAGCTTCGCGGCCGCGCTCGCTCAGGACCGCCCATTTATTTTCTGTCAGTTCGCTCATCGCCATTTGTTACCCGAACACTTTGCCGGCCGGATGCCTGCGCTCCAGGATTCACTTGCCCTTGAATTCCGGTTTTCGCTTTTCAAGAAAAGCTTTCACGCCTTCGTCCTTGTCTGCGCTGGAGAAGCAGAGCGCGAAGAGATCGACTTCGCGGCGCAAGCCTTCGTCGAGATTTGAACGCGAAGCGAGCTTGATAGCTTCTTTTGCCAGACGCAAAGCGATGGGACTTTTCTCGGCAATTCGATTTGCGATCTCCATCGTCTTCGTTTCCAGTTGCTCAGCCGGCACGACGTGATTTACCAGACCCAGATTGAAAGCCGTCTGCGCGTCGATGATCGCGCCGGTCAGAATCAACTCCATCGCTTTGCCTTCGCCAACCAGCCGAGTCAGGCGTTGCGTCCCCCCGCCACCCGGTATGATGCCGAGGTTGATTTCCGGTTGCCCGAAAGAAGCTTTGTCGCTGGCGATGCGAATGTCGCAGGCCAGGGCCAGCTCGCAGCCGCCGCCGAGACAGTAACCGTTAACCATCGCGATGACGGGTTTCGGAAAGGTGTCGATCGCGTTGAATAGCCCGCGTTCGAGCATCACTTCGCGCTGCGTGATTGCCGTGCGATCCGCGAACTCGGCAATGTCGGCGCCGGCGATGAAGGCCTTGTCGCCCGCGCCCGTGAAAACGACGACCCGAACCGACTCGTCGGCGCGCAATTCATCCAGGACTGCGGCGCCTTCGGCGCGCGTTTGGATATTCAGCGCGTTTCGCTTTTCCGGGCGATTGATCGTGATGATGGCGACCCTTCCGCGGCGCTCAACCAGAATAGTCTCGTAGCTTTGACGCACCTTACTGGCTCCAGCTTCCCTTGATTAAGTTTGGAAAAGTAAACCACAAAGGCGAGACATTTTCCATCTGTCATTCGACATTTTTCATTTTGCCATTCTCTGCGCAGGTGGCCGCGTCCAGCGTAATGGTCTGAATTGCATCATGCTGTTCTAAGCAACAGCTCCGGCAATCGTCGGCAATGACCAACGAAAAATATCGAATCACAAATGGAAAATGGTTTGTGGTGGACTAAGTGGAGCTGGGCGAGTCTTCCGGCACGGCGGGCTGTTCGTCGGCGACCCAGGAAACAAACAAGCGCGTCCAATTCTCCGCCGGCTCAGCGATTTGCACGCCCACGCGCGCGGTGCCGTAAATGGCCGGCGAAACTCGCACCACGGTGGCCGTCGTTTCCGTCGGCGAGCCATCCGGCCGGTGGGCGCGAATGTAGAGTTTCTCTCCGATGCTGACCTTCTGGTTCAGATGGAACAGCGCGCCCGACGTCGAGATATCGTCAGTTTCGGTGGGCTCGCTCCACGCGGCGCCATCGTCCGCGCGTCCGGAAACAACGATGGACAGGCGCAGCGCCATGCGCAGCGCGAAACGTCTCTCTTCGTTTTGGTAGGGAGTGCTCATGACTGTCGCCACGATCTTTTCATTGCTCCCAGTTGTCGCTCAACTCGCTCACTTAGTATAAGCCCTCTGCGCCGGTTCTGGCTCGTTCCATTTGTAAAAGCCTTCACCGCTCTTCTTGCCAAGCTTTCCGTCCCGGACCATTCGCCGCAAAATCTCGGGCGGACGAAACGTCTCAGAGCCCAGTTTGCCGTGCAAGTATTCAGCGATATTCAAACGCACATCAAGTCCGACCAGGTCAGTCAAACGCAGCGGACCCATCGGGTGGTTATAACCGAGTTCCATCGCGGTGTCGATGTCGCGCGCGCTGGCAACGCCCTGCTCAAGCATCCGCATCGCTTCGAGTCCCAGCGTCACCCCAAGCCGGCTCGACGCAAAACCCGGCACATCGCGCACGATGATCGGTTCTTTTTTCATTCGCGTCGCTACCTCGCAGACAGTTGCGGCCGCGTGCTCACCGGTGCGCGCGCCGGAAACGATCTCGACCAAACGCATAAGGTGCACTGGATTGAAGAAGTGCATGCCGACGACATTCGCCGGCCGGCTGGACACGGAAGCGATTTCCGTAATCGACAGCGACGAAGTGTTGGTCGCGAAAATGCAGTCTCGATCGATCAGCGCCTCGGATTCGCGCAAAAGACTCTGTTTCAGACCGAGCCTCTCAGGCGCCGCCTCGATGACCAAATCTGCGGCGCGAATATCCGTCATCTCAGTGGCACCGCGAATTCGTTGCAGGGTTTCATCGCGATCGTGCTCAGTAAGCTTGCCGAGTTTGATACCCCTGGCCAGATTACTTTCAATCGACGCCCGGCCACGCGCCAACGCCTCAGCGTTAACGTCATGAATCACGACCGCATAGCCCGCCGCCGCTGCCACTTGCGCGATGCCGTGACCCATTGTGCCTGCGCCGAGCACACCTATCCTGTGGATTGGGCGAGCCGAAGCCCTGTTATTGTTTTCGTCCGAGCTTGTGATC
>WNFC01000981.1_pt1 | contig 29037 bp, 26 predicted proteins | sample 5400541 | NCBI WGS metagenome assembly WNFC01 (sample SAMN13153342, study PRJNA577476) | soil metagenome | isolation source: 120 cm saprolite under Douglas fir tree site 2 hole 2 replicate 1 | place: USA:California | collected 2015-04-18
GCCCGCAGGAGCGCAAGAACCGATATGAACCCAGTGCTGATCGGTCCTGCCCCGCACGCCGCTCTATATCCGTGCGCCGGTTGAGGGTGTTATCGCAGCGGCGCTGCCGAAACGCATGCCGACGCAGATCGACGCAGATCAACGCAGATAGACGGATATGTCGACGGTTCGCGCCGGCGCGACGGCCGCTACGCCCAAGCCTCTGCAAAAAGGACGATACCGACCAAGGTGCTCCCAGTTGAATCCGTTTCCCGCAACGCTCGCCGTGGTAGGTCCTAAAGAGTTCGACGAACTGGCGCGCGGCTACCCGGTGTGGCGGCCCCGACTGAGCCGTGGATATTTTATGCAGGCCGCGCTATCTGGCTGAGTTTCTCCGCAACCACAGTCTTGCTGAGCGTTGGCCGTTCATTGCCGAGTTGGCCAGGCTCGAAAGAGCAACTCTGGAGACTTTCCACGCGCCAGACGCTCTTGACATGAATCAGCGTTAAAATCTCCTGTCACTCGGTCGGCGAGTTGCTCTGGTGGATTGTAAAGCGTTGGCGAGGGCTGGCCTGCCTGGAAAAATGGCGAAGACGCGGGATCCCTCGCACGTCCTTACGACGGCAGGCTCTGGTACGCGCGCGGGAATGACGGAATGGGGCACGGCGGTCATTCGGGTTTCCACTTTCTCAGATTCGCTTCCCAGTCCGCAGTGACCTCTTTCGCCGTCTTGATTTCAGCTTCTTGTTTGGTGATTTCCGCCTTGAGATTTGCTTTGCCCGCAGGCTCTTTCCAGCGAGATGTTCCTTTCTTAAGAACCATCAGTCGCGCTTCTGCGGCGGCTATTTCCGCCTTACGAACTCGCAACCTGCTCAACCATACGCGCTTTGACTCCCGCTCAATCGCGCGTTCCACGCGTTGCTCGAACTCTCTGCCGTAATATGTTGGAACCTGCCGAGGAATGCCGTGGCCGTCTCCAAACCAGATAAAGTGCCGCTCCGTTTGTTCGAGATCCCGCCTGACACCGCCCAGTGCCACAAGAAGGGATTGAAGAGAGTCCACGCCATAACCGTAATGGATATCCGACTCGACGATTCCTTGGATAAGGTATGAGCAGAGCCAGTGATCGGCCTCTACCCGGCGGGGCGCTCCGATGGTGATGGTGATTTTGCTGTCCCGGGCGTTCTCTTCAGTCAGCACCCTGCTGGCAATGATTCGACCCATACCAGACTTCTTAACCCTGCGCTCCGCCTGGTCCAGGGCTCTCAGCTCGGCTGAGGACCTAAACATCGGAGTCTGGGTATCGGGTCGCTTCTTCAAACACCGATGCTCTTTCGCCTTCGTCCAAGGCAGGACGAATAGACTGCCAGACTGCGGGCGAGCCCATGATAACCATACTCGGACATGCTTTTACGCGACACTCAGCCAGATCGATCGGCCATCGAGCAGTACACTTGCGACGGTACAGTTTTTCATGAACGCTGCCAGCAAAATCAGTCCGCAAGGCCGGTACGCGAGTTTTTAGCTGATAGCAGCGGGGTGCCGCGAGACGCCCGAAATCGCAGCCAGGTGGCGCCTGCCAGCGCCGACAGCGCGATCACCGCGAGCGCGGGCAACAGATGCCAAGTCAGCAAATGCAAAGGCTCGTCGATGGGGCAGGTGATACGCATCACCGCAAACGAGAACAGCAACGCGCCGGCGCCAACCAAGAGCCCGGACAACCAACCGCTCATCGAGGCGCCGCGCCTGACCATCCACCAAAGTGCCAGCCACGGCAGCGCGCCGAATAACACGGTTTCGCAGGCGCATCGCAGGCCGGTTCGCGCGAAACCGCCCAGTGGATTGCTGGTGTCCATCGGCTGGGCGACTGTCAGCACTAGTGTCCCGGCGAACACCAGCGCGCCGGCGATTGTAGCTTCGCTCGCCGGTAGCGTTCGTCCCGGGATGGCGGACCTCAATGCGAGTGCGGCCGAGATTATCGCAGCGGCTGCAAAGAAGACGAGCTCGATAACGCAAACCGGGTGGGTAAGCTTGGCCGTGAAGTCATTTGTAGTATGACTCATGACCCACGCCACAACGCCGGCTTCCAGCACCATCCAGAGCCCGAGCCGTGCACCCACCGGCCACAGCGGACGGGTCGGCGTGACCTTCCTCGAAAGCCGACTGACCAGAGCACGATGGTGCTCCTCGTGATTTATCTGCGGCGCGCTGCTCATCTACCCGCCAATCAGCCTTTTCAAGGACTTGTACGCGCGATGGGCTCTAACCTTCAACGCACCGACCGAGACCCCGGCCCGCGCGGCGGCCTCCTCCACCGACAAGCCATCAAGCTTCAGCATCGAGAAGGCATCACGCTGATCGGGCGGAAGTCCGGCAAGAACCGCGTTTAGCTCCGGAGCGGGCGTGCTCGAGGTATCCGCCAATTGCTCAGGTGGTTCCGCGACCAGTTCTTCCCAATGCGAACGAGCCCAACGGCGGCGAGTAAAATCAACCGCGATATTGCGAGCGATCGCAAAAAGCCACGGCTCGAACGGACGACCCGGTTCGTAGGTTCGGCGCGCTTCGAAAATTGCCATGAACACTTCCTGATAAACGTCCTCGACTTCGTGAGGATCCGCAATGCGCCTTCTCAGAAAGGCTCTCAGCGACGGACCGATACTGTCAAGCAACTCCTGGCATGCGTCGGCGTCGCCTTGCTGCATCCGCTCCATCAAGCGCGCACGAAGGCGGCCCCGTTCAAGACGCTGTGAGTCATCCAACCTTTTCATTCGTTGGGGTCAGCGAAAAGTTACTCTGAAAATCCGTGTCTTCGCTCTGTCGACAGCGCACAGCAACGGAGCCTGGTCGGCCTCAAGGTGAGCCGTCGCCGTACAAGCGATGCAGCCTACCTCAGCAACTGGACCAGGTAGGCATCGTAACTTTTGATACCCCCGCGCGAACCGTAAGACAATGGGTTCTTCCGGCGAATTCGGGCTCGGGGGCTGAACGATGATACGTGCTGCGCGTCCTCGAATCGGATTGCCGGATCATCAATCTGCTCGAACGAGAGTCTATGAACTATCTCAGGAATTCAAAAACGCAATTTTGGGGCCGCCGGGCACAATTGATGTTGGGCACGCTCGTCTCGGTGTTAGCGCTGGTAGTGCAGGTAACGGCAGTCGGTGTTCCCCGCGCGCAAGCTGGCTCCGACTTGCGGCTCGAACCTGTCGTTCGATGATGACGCATGGGCCGATGGGGGAGTGGCAGCCGTTCCGACGCGTCCCCGACCAACTCCTTAGCAACCAGGCGCCCTGACTTTCAGGCCCCGGCGCGGAGCCTTTGAGGATACTTCCACTTGGCGTTGGCTTAAGGAGATGATATAGACGAGAAAGTGGTCGCATGAATGAACCGTGATTAGGCTCGGTCATTACTACGCTAAGGAGGCTACTGCGCATGGCTGAATTCGATCTGCAGATTACAGGAGGAACCGTCGTCGATGGGACTCGTGTCCCGCGTTATCAGGCCGACCTTTGGATCAAGGACGGCAAGATTGCGCAAATCGGCGGTCGTGCACCAGGCTTTGCCAAGAAGGTGATATTTGCCGACGGACTTATCGTCGCGCCGGGTTTCGTCGACCTGCATACCCATTACGATGCCCAAATCCGCTGGGATCCCTATTGCACGATCTCCGGATGGCACGGCGTAACCTCGCTGGTGCTGGGCAATTGCGGCTTCGGCTTCGCCCCGTGCAAGCCGGATTTCCGTGAACGGTCGATGCTGACGATGACCCGTACGGAAGCGATTCCGTATGAATCGATGAAGGCCGGCATGAACTGGGATTGGGAAACGATCCCGCAGTACATGGATTCGCTCGACCGCTCTCCCAAGGGCGTTAACATCATCCAGTATATGCCCACCGCCTCGTTAATGACGTACGTGATGGGACTTGAGGCGGCCAAGACTCGGCCCGCCACCGACAAGGAACGCGAAGAAATGGCTCGTCTGCTCGACGAGGGCATGGACGCGGGCCTGTGCGGTTTTTCGATTCAGCGGCTCGGTCCCAATTCGACCCAAGCCGACTTCGACGGCTCGCCGATGGTGACCGATACCATGTGCGACGAGGACATCCTCAACCTGGCACGTGTCCTGCGCAAACGCGACGACGGCTTCATGGAAATTACGCAGGCCACCGGTCATGCGCGCGACGACCTGAACTTCGTCGAGCGGCTCGCGACCGAGGCGCGACGCCCGATTTTGTGGCAGGCGGTGGTGCCGACCCGCAGCAATCCTGAAATTCATCGCCGCAGCCTCAGATGGATCGCGCGCAATCGCGATAAGGGTCTGCCGATTTTCGGCCAGGCGGCGACCGTACGTTCAGGCTTCGCCTTTTCGCTCGATAACTGGAACCTGTACGATTACAGCCCCGAATGGCGCGAGATCACTACCGGTACGGTCGAACAGAGGCTTGCGAAGATGAAGCGGCCTGAGCTACGTGCCGCGGCGGTGCGAGCTATCGATAATGCCGATCCCAATTTTAAAGCGATTCTGGCCGGCGTCGGTGGCCATCCCAAGTACTTGATCGTGCAATGGGTCGACAATCACGAGGAATTGGAAAAGTACGTCGGCAAATCGCTCGGACAAATCGGAATGGAGGACAGCAAGCATCCGGTGGAAGCGATGCTTGATCTCTCGGTCGCAACCAATCTCAAGGCTGAGTTCCTGGGCCCCAATCGCGGCTTCAACGCGGATTTCATGAGCGAGATCTTCACCGCATCGCCTTATACTTTCCCGGGGGTATCCGACGGTGGGGCACATACCAAGTTCTTCACCGGCGGCGCCTTCACCACCGACTTCCTGCGCTGGCTGGTGCGTGATGAGCAGAAGCTCACGCTGGAAGAAGCGCACTACCGCATGTCCGCGCTGCCGGCCCATGCCGCTGGTTTCCGCGATCGCGGAATGCTGCGCGAAGGTTATGCGGCTGACGTTGTCGTCTACGATCTGAAGGGACTCGATATCGAGCCCGACTGGTCCGGCGAAATTGCGCACGATCTTCCGGGCGGCGAATGGCGTCGCGTGCAGCGTGCGAAGGGTTATCATTCGATCGTCGTTAATGGGGTCGAAACCTTCCATGACGGGAACTGTACAGGCGCCACGCCAGGCAAACTTCTGCGCAACGGACATGCCTGATTAGGCGGAGAACCCTCACCCGCGGGTCACGGCTCTTGCCGCAAAAGGCAAGAGCCGGCTTTCTCTCTCCCGCGACTAAGCGGGCGAGGGCTTGATAGTTGAAAGGCCGTGAGCCGCTTCGGTGGCTCACGGCCTTTCGCGTTCGCAGAGCACGAGCGCAGAAAGAGGAATTGAGACCACCGTATCACCTGCGTCCGGTAAGCTCGACTCGCTCGCCGCTTTTCCCTCTCCCTTTGTCGGGAGAGGTCGCGCGGCATTCTTCGCCGCGCGGGTGAGGGACCACTGTCAAAGACTTGACACGGCGCATGCTCGTAGCTTAGGGAATGCAGAAGACTTCGAGCAGCCGCTTTTCGACCGCCAGTGAGGCGAAGCCAGGCCCTCCAAGGTACAGCATTTGCCGAATTTCGACAGCGTGCCTCACCCGGCGCGCGCTTCCGCGCGGCGGCTCATCCCGACAGGGAGAGGCGACAACCGGCCCGTTCAGTCGTTAACTATATAGATCTCGCGCTTTGGCGACTGCGTGAGCAGGGCGGACATGCGCTGGCTCCAATTCTGGAAGTCCTGGCGGCTGGTTAGTTGGTGAATCTGCTGCTCGAGCGTCTGGAGGTCCGGCGCTTCCTGTTCAAACACGGCGTCGGGCGCGCCGAGCGAGGCGAAGTGGGTGTGCAGGACCCGCGCGCCATTACCGCCGGCTGCCCTCACCATTTCGCGCAATTTCTTAAGTTCTTGTTCGACTTCACCGGTCTTGCCGGGAATCGTATGAAAGAGAAGGCGTGATACGTACATCGTATGCTCCATCGATTCGCTGAGGGCTTAACTTGAACCTAAGCGCAATCTCCGGCGCACGCAAAGAATCTGTTTAATGTTCTGAGCGCTGAGACAACGCAAGGTGCGGAAAAAGAAGTCGCTCCGCATAGATCGTTTATAATTGCGCACCTCGCGGACTCGTCTGCTCGGCTCACTTCGTTCCCGCCTGGTGCGCGGCGCTCAGGTTGACACAGGGCGCAGGAGCGTCGGAAGGGTCTCGGGGTGACTCGCGGAAGCTACGAGCGACGTGCTCAGAACGGGATATCGTCGTCTTCGTCGGTGCCGTTGTTTTCCCTGGGGATGCCTTCGCCCTGGAACGGCGAGCGTTTTAGTTCGCCACGCGAATCCCGGATTAACACTTCGACGCGGCGCTCGACCTCATCCAGCTTTTGATTGAGCGACCGCACCAGCGCAACACCTCGTTCGAAGGCGGCGATGGAGTCTTCCAGCGAAAGTTCACCGGAATCGATCTGGGTGACGATGCCCTCGAGGTCAGCCAATTCTTCCTCAAACTTCCTATTATTATGATCCGCCATTTGCTTCCAATCGCTCTGCCCGACCGTCAGACCTCACGCTCGGTGGTGCGGGCACGCAGCCGTCCGCGCGCCAGCCGGATATGGAGTTCATCGCCGATCTCAACGCGCGCAGCGTCGGTAATCGTGCGGCCCTCGCGCGTGTTAACCACGACCGCATAGCCGCGTTCGAGCACGCGCAACGGAGACACGGCGTCCAACCGGCGGCCGTCAGCCGCCAGCCGCGACCGCTGTTTTTCCAGCGCGGATCCAGCAGTCAATTCGAGACGCTCAATCAATCGCATCAAGTCAGCGCGGGCATTCATGGCCGGCGCCCTCAGGTTTGCCTCCGAGAATCGCACCCCGTTTCGCTCAAGCATGATCCGATATGGATTTGCGCGCGCGGTCATCGCCTGGGCGAGCCGGACGGTTAGCCGGGCGACCCTAAGGCGCTGTTCCAGCCCGATCGTGGCTGGAATTTTAAGATGAGCAGAGAACTCGCGAAGGTTGCGGCGACTTTCGCGCACCCGCGAAACAATCGCGGTGTTCAATTCCTCCTCCATCGCGTCGAGCCGCTGCCGAAGCTGCCGCAAAACGCTGCGTGGATCGCGCAGCCGCGTTTCGAGATGGACAAGCTGACGCCGATGCGATGACGTTTTGTTTCGAACCGCGCCGGCCAGTGTTGATTGCATATCGAACAGGCGTCGGCGCAATTCCGCCTTGATCGGCACTACCAGTTGCGCCGCCGCGGTCGGAGTCGGAGCGCGGACATCGGCGACAAAGTCGGCGATGCTGTAGTCGATCTCATGCCCTACCGCCGATACCACTGGGATTGCCGAACGAAAGATCGCACGCGCTACCAACTCCTCGTTGAAGGCCCACAGGTCTTCGAGCGAACCGCCCCCGCGTCCAGCGATAATTACATCCGCGCGTCCATCCACGTTCAGGTCATCCAGCGCGTCGGCAATTTCCGGCGCCGCCCCCTGCCCCTGCACCAATGCCGGTCTGACGATCAAGTGGAGATTGGGATAACGATCCAACAGCACACGCAGCATGTCGCGCAAGGCGGCCCCGCCCAGAGCCGTGACAATTCCGATTCTGCGCGGGAGCATTGGCAGCCGCTGCTTGCGGGACGGGGCGAACAGGCCTTCCTTCTCGAGGCGTTGCTTGAGCTGTTCGTAGGCGAGCTGCAATGCACCGAGCCCGCGCGGCTCCATCTCCTCGGCGTAGAATTGGAGTGTGCCGCGCGCTTCGTAGAGGTTGACGCGCCCGCGCACCACCACCTGCATGCCGTCATCGGCGCGAAAGCGCATGCGGCGCACCGCCGAATTGAACATCACGACGTTGATCGAGCTGCGCGTATCCTTGAGCGTAAAATAGAGGTGGTTGGAGGGCGCCAGCCGCACATTCGAGATTTCACCGACTACCCAGCACTGGTCGAGATTGACTTCCAGCGTCTCGCGCACCAGGCGCACGAGCTGGCTCACGCTCAGCGCAATTCGGCGCGCCGGTGACTTGAGCTGAAATTCAAGCTGCCCAGCCATCGCCTAGCAAATTAGCACAGATGAGCGTTTGGCAAACCCAGCCAGGTAATCTCAATTCCGATGCGCAGATTATCGCGTCCAGCCTTGAGCCATTATTAGCGCATCCCCTCAGCATCTGAGTCGGAACGTCGCTATCCTCATGGCGCATTTTCCGCCCGTTATATAGCCGCACCGTGGAGACGTTCGCGTGGCCGAGCCGCTCCTGGACCTTTGCTGATGTTAGCCTCATGAGAAAGCGCATGTGCTGGCCGCGGTGGCGCATAGCGGTGTTTCTCACGAGCGAATGTGGGCGGTGTGCGGGGGATGCGACCAGGTTTCAGAGATTCATGACCGAGAATTTCGCCGAGAACCCAAGGCCTTCCCGTGCGAGCATGGTGCGGGTCTTCGCCCAATCCGGTGGCGATGGCGCCGCACGCGCAAACCGGAGCAAGATTATTTTGTGGTCATCTATCACGTCCTGGCCGATCTGGTGGTCACCATCCACGCCGCATACGCTGGCTTCGTGGTGATTGGCTTCGCGGTGATTGTGCTCGGTAGTGGGATGGGCTGGAGATGGGTGCGCAACCTGTACTTTCGCGCGGCGCATCTGGCGGCCATCCTGCTGGTCTGCGTTGAAGCACTGATAGGAGCGTCCTGCCCATTGACGACGCTGGAGAATCGGCTGCGCATGCTCGGCGGGGGCAGGCCGTACGCGGGCGCGTTCGTCGGTCATCTGCTCGATCGTCTGGTCTTCTATAGTTTCCCGCAACGCCTCTTCACGATGGTGTATCTGTTGTTCGCTGCGATGGTGCTGGTGACCTTCATACTTGTGCCGCCGCGCGTTGATGGCAGGCCGAAGTCGCCTCAAAATGGCGCCAGCCGCCACTTGTCGTGACCTTTCGGTAGACATCCGTAATGTAACGCATTACGGGTCGGGATGATCGGGATGATCCGGTCGACCCGCGACAAAGGATCGAATCCCGGTGGGCATCTCGGCCGCGCGCCGGCGGGCAATGTACCAGACATCGGTACGCGACATCTTTCCCTGCGGGAGCTTTTTGTCTTTGCTCTAATGCGGCACGGAACAGCGGTCCCTTGCGATCTCGCGCGATGCCGGCTTCAGAGTTGGACCCAGGTCGATACTTGCGGCGCGGGCCACTTACGCCAAGGCGTTATCCAGGGCTGCGACGGGCAGGTCAGCGCTCGCAGAGCGCCTCAAATTGCTGGCTCCAACCACAAGGGTTGGGCCTCAATTCGAGCGAAAGCTGGGTCAGCGCTACTGGCTGGTGCCCGCCTCGGCTGACGAGTCGTCTGCCTTGGCGAGTTCGACTTTGTATTTGTTCCAGTGCTGCAGAATGCCGAGCGCTTTATCCAACTGAAGGTCCGGCTGAGGCTTCGCCGCTTTACCTTTCTCGTTTAAACTCGAGGGTCCTGGGGTCGGCGCCGCGGCGCCGTTTTGGCCGGCTGACTTGGCACCGTGGGAGGGATGCCGCTGGTTGTTTTTGAAATGGTGAAGCAGGTCGCTCTCGCGAATTTCCTCATCTTCACCCATTTCCGCTCCAGGAAGCTCGAGCGCAGCCAGCGTCAGCTTGGGCGGTTCAACTACCATGTCAGGAGTGATGCCGACGGCCTGAATCGAGCGGCCGTTCGGGGTGAAGTAACGCGCTGTGGTGAGTCGCAGCGCTGACTCATCGTCGAGCGGCAGAATCGTTTGCACCGAACCTTTGCCGAAAGTCTGCGTCCCTTCGATAATTGCCCGCCGCTGATCCTGGAGTGCACCCGCCACGATTTCGCTGGCGCTGGCGCTGCCGCCATTCACCAGCACCACCATCGGGTAATCCGCAAAGTCCCTTTTCTTATGCGCGAAGTATTTTTGTTGTTGGCTGTCGAGGCGCCCTTGCGTGTATACCACCAGGCCGCCGTCGAGAAAAGCGTCGGCAACCGACACGGCCTGATTGAGCAGACCGCCGGGATTGTCCCGCAAATCCAGCACCAGGCCCCTGATATGGCCATGGTCCTCCTTGCTGAATCTATCGAGCGCCCTGGTCACATCCTCGCTGGTACCATCCTGGAAGGTGGTGATCCGAACGTATTCGTAACCATCCTTGAGCTGTTTGGACTTGACCGATTGAATCTTGATCACATCGCGCGTCACCACGACTGTGAAAAGCTGAGGGCTGCCCTCACGATGAAGGGTCAGATGAATCGCGCTGCCCTTTGGTCCCCGCATCATTTTGACCGCGTCGGTCAGCGTCATGCCCTTGGTAAAATCGTCATTGATCTTGATTATCTGGTCGCCTGCCCTAATCCCGGCGTTGTAGGCGGGCGTACCCTCGATTGGTGAGACGACCGTAAGCACGTCATTTTTGATGGTTATTTCGATCCCAAGTCCACCGAAACTGCCCCGGGTTTCGACTTCGAGATCGCGGTACAGGTCGGGTGTCAAATAGGCACTGTGCGGGTCGAGGGATGCCAGCATGCCGGTAATCGCGCCATTGATCAGCTCTTTGGTTGAGACCGGCTCGACATAGTTCTTCTGCACGATCGCGAGCACATTGGCGAACGTCTGGAGTTCCTTGTAAGTATCGTCAGGCAATGCCTGTGCTCGCCGCACGGCGAGGTCACCGATCACAAAAACACACACGCCTAGTGCGATTGCTATCGCTCCGATGAGCCGGTTACGCTTCTTAGCTGACATCCAAAATCCGCCTGTGGTTCAAAATATCGCCGGCGGCACAGGCTGGCGCCAGGGCCATTGCCGCCAGATTATCCTTGCCTGGATTTGATTAATTCCTGCAAGGCTTCCCGAATATCGGCATTCGACCAGTCATACGGGCCAACGTGATGGGCCACGATACGGCCGTCACGTCCAATTATGAAGGTTTCCGGAATTCCATTCACGTCGTAACGCTCGCCAACCTCGTTGCGCGGGTCGAGCAGCACGGTAAATTGAAGGTGGTTTTGCTCAACAAACGGCTGCACCGTCGCGCCGTCGGTGTCCTGGCTTACGGCTAAAACCACAAAATCTTTGTTACTCTTGAGGTCATTGTAGAGTGATTCGATCGACGGCATCTCCTCGCGGCAGGGCGCGCACCAGGTCGCCCAGATGTTCAGGAACACCACTTTGCCGCGCAGCGCAGCGAGCGAGATTTCATCGCCCCTGAGATCCTTAAGCTTGAAGTTAGCGGCCAGCTTACCCGCCGCTATCGTGCCGGACCGGGACAAGGGGGCCGCCTCAGAGTCTAGACTGGCGGAACTGAGCGTTCGATGTGAGGTAAGATTGACGAAGCTAATCAGACCCAGCGCTATCAGCAACGCCCCAAACGAAATTGCCGAAAAAATCCTGGCGTTGCTGCTCATTGGCTCAGGCCCTCAATGCTTCACGGCTGGCGCTCTCTGCCGCCGCCCGCCGCGTCGCCGACCAGTACCATGCCATACTGCCGGCTATGATCATAAGCAGCGAGATAATCTGCGCTTCACTTAGACCCCATAATATACGCGGATTGATCCGGACAAATTCGACCATAAACCGCGTGGCGCCGGTCAAGATCAGATACAAGTAAAGTATTTCACCCTCCACCGTGACCTTCTTGCGAAACGACCATAGTAAGCAAAAGATCGCAACATAAAGGCTCGCTTCGTAAATCGGCGTGGGATGGACTCGAACTCCCGGGAAAAAGCCTGACACCAGATTGTCATGGCGGTCGAGCTTCAGCACCGTTTCCGGGTCCCATCCGACGATGGCGCGTGGATAAGCCATCGCCCACGGCACTCTGGATGGCAAGCCCCAGTCACCATCACCCGAAAGCTGACATCCCATGCGCCCGAATGCCATTCCCAGGGCCAAGGGGGCCGCGCACATATCGGCGACTGTCAGAAAAGACACTCGGTAATACCTGGCAACCAGCCAGGTCGAGATGATTCCGCCAATCAAGCCACCGTACCAGACGAAGCCGGCGCCGGAAAGGATGATCGACCACGGGTGGGCCATATAACCCGACCAGTTATCAAAAACGTCGTAAATACGTGCCCCGGCCAGTCCTCCGATAGCTCCCCATACGACGATCGCCGTGCCCAGTTCGGAGCTAAAGCCGCGGCGGCGGCACTCGTGGCTCAACAACAAATCTGCCGCGATAAACCCAAGCGCCATCATCAAGCCAAAACTGTAAATCGTGATGTAGCCGAAAATCGGGATGGGGCCCAGGCGCAAAACGATTGGAATCATCGCTCCTTAACCTATAGCAGAGCGCGGCGTTTCGCGAGAGCATGAATCTCCAGATGAGGGGTTCTGTTTCATGCGTGCAATTGTTCAACGTGTTAGCCGCGCGGAGGTTCGAGTCGACGGCGTGCCGGTCGGCGGGATCGCTCGGGGCTTCGTCATTCTGCTGGGCATCGCCAAGGACGATTCGGCCAGCGATGCCGAATTTATTGACGACCGAGTCGGGGGTTTAAGGGTGTTCGCCGACGAGGCCGGTAAAATGAATCTGGCGCTTGATACCATTGGCGGCGAACTGCTGGTGGTGTCGCAATTCACCCTGCATGCCGACACCAGCCAGCGGCGGCCATCTTTTATAAATGCGGCGCCGCCTGAACAGGCCCGAGAGCTGTATGAATACTTTCTCTCGCTCGCGCGCCGGCGCGGTGTTAACGTTGAAACAGGCGTGTTTGGCGTTCACATGGACCTTGAGTTGGTCAATGATGGTCCGGTAACGATAATTCTCGATAGCCGCAACCGATGACCGCAACGCTTTGGTGGTTTTGGCTATGTGTCAAGACGTTGCGAATCGGGTGATTTGGCCCGGCGCCAGCAGAGCGGCGGCGCAGGCCAGGCCGGTGAGAAAAAACATGGCACGTGCGGGCTTCTACGCAATCGAATCAGGCAGGATTTCCTTCCGCCGCGACGGTAACTGGTACACGGATGACGAGCGGATCGACAACTCGCGAATCGCGCTACTCTTCAGCCGCAGCATCAGGCGCAACTCCGACGGCAGCTATTATCTTCAAGTCGCTGAAGAGCGAGCGCCGATAGTGGTCGAAGATACGCCTTACGTCGTCAAAGCGATCCACGAAGATGGCGGCGGTGGCTTTACGATCCTGACCAATGACGACGAGCAGGAGCCACTCGACCCGACCTCCCTCGAGGTCGGGCGTGACAACGTGCTTTATTGCCGGGTCAAGGGGGGTGCATTCCGGGCACGTTTCCTTCGCACCGCATATTATCATCTAAGCAATAATTTTTTTGGCGACGAGGGAGAAACCTTCTCGCTGGTAGTGCGCGGCCGCCGCTATCCGATTAAAGTCGCCGCCCCGGGCGAGGCAGCTCAGCCATCTGCTAGTGGCACAGGCTTCCAAACTGTGTGAGGGAATCGAGGGAGAAAACGAGATCCCACGGGCAATGCCTTTGTCACGACCGTGACCGCGCCGCTGTTCCACATCGTCCTGGTACGTCCCGAAATCCCGCAGAACACCGGCTCGATTGCGCGGCTGGCGGCGGCGACGCGAAGCCGGTTGCATCTGGTAGGGCCGCTCGGCTTTTCGCTGGAAGATCGTTATCTGAAGCGCGCGGGATTGGACTACTGGCCGCTGGTCGATGTGCGCGTGTATCAGCACTGGAACGAGTTCGAGCGTAGTCATCAAGAGGCGCCACCGGCGGCCGATTTCAAATATTTTTCGGCACACGCCAGCAAGACTTATCTCCAGGCTGAATTCCACCGAGATGACTTTCTGGTGTTCGGCAGCGAAACCAAAGGACTGGGGCACGAGTTTCTGCAGCCCCGCGGCCAATCAGCGTACCGAATACCGATTTTTGAGTCCGGCGTGCGCAGCCTGAATCTGGCGAATGCCGTCTCGATCATTTTGTACGAAGCGCTGCGCCAGTCTGGACAGCTATCCGGCAAGCTAGTCTCCGGAGTTTGAAGTCCGATTATGAGTCCTGCGGAACCGCAGCCGGTTCCGCGTAGAACTTGCGGCTTCGACGGTGATTCCGCGGCATCCGCTCAGGGCTTCGGTTCATCGGAAGTGATCGCATGGACCCCGCTTGCCAGTTGGCAAACAGCCTGGCGCGGCTGGCCCTGCTCGAACGCCAGACTGCACGAGTTCGACCGCGACCTCACCGGTGCCTGTCGCGCCGACGAGCGCTTGTCACGACAGACGCTCGCAACGTTCGGCACGCCAGTTCCAAGGGCAGTTTGGAACGCTGAGCCAGATCTGCTGACTACAAGTCGGACCGGATTTCGCGCTCAGGGATAGAGCAGAACCGCTTCGCGCTGCTCGCGCTAAACTGCTGCGTTCGCACCAGCCAGCGCTTCGAGGCCGGCGGCGCTTGCTACCGGATCGTCGAGCCATTGGCGGAGTAGTTCGCCGCTATCATCGCGCGCCTCAGAAGGCGCGCTTTTCTGTGGCACAGGCTGGAGGCCTGTGCCACAGAGATCCGGAGCAACTCTTATGCGCCGACGCCGACTACTGGTTCGTGCTTGCCGGAAGCCGGGAGCGGGCGAATTCCGGGGGTCTGCTCGTAGGGCCCAGGCAGACCCAGCTCTTTCGCCATCTCGCGCATCGCAGGCAGCACTTCCTGCCCAAACAAGCGCAGGCCGGTTCGACGGTCCTCGTAACTCATCGGTCCGTGATGATACCAGGCCCCGAAGATGCCCGGCCGCAGGACCTCTAAGAGGGAGCGAATCTTGGGGATCACGGTTTTCGGAGTACCGGTGATGATCAGTCCGCTCTCTTGAGAAGATTGATAACCCGAGTCGATGCTGGCCTTCACTGCCGCAACATCGATGTCTCCCTCGGTAAACCGCAGAATTTCCGCACCGGTTCGTGGATCCGTGAAGGCCTTGGCCAATCGCTTGGTGGCTTCCTTGGAGTTATAGCCCGGAGGGAACATCCATTCGGGACGGGCGAAAGAGCCGAAGCCGCCGCCATAGACAAAGCCTCGGCCTAGCTGCTGCGCTTTCTCTTCGGTTTCCGCCACTACTACCGGTTGGAGATAGCCGAAATTCTCGGGCCCCGCTTGATAGCCATTGCGTTCGGCCACGTCGGCGTAGAGGTTACACATCTCGATGGTCGGTTCGATGTTGGTGCACAAGGCGACATAGGGGTAGCGATGTTGTGCGCACCAGACTACGGTCTCCGGACTGATCAGACCTGGAATCCAAATCTGCGGATGCGGCTTCTGCATCGGCAAAATCCACGGATTGACGAAGCGGTAGTGATAGTGATCGCCCTCATAACGCCAGGGGCCCGGCGTCGTCCAGGCCTTGACGACGAAGTCATGGGCCTCGTTGAAGCGCTCACGGTTGAAGGCTGGGTTGATATTGTTGGCTATTTGCTCGCTGCCGGCTCCCCGCACCCAGCCGGGCACCAGGCGGCCGCCGGAGATGACGTCGATCATCGCGAGCTCTTCGGCCAGTCTTAGGGGGTCGGCGACCGGTAGCGGGTTGCCCAACAATACGATCTTTACTCTTTTGGTAATGCGGGCGAGGACGGCGGCCTCCACATCCATCACAGATCCCATGCAAAAAGGGGTCTGATGATGTTCATTGAGCATGACGCCATCGAAGCCCAGCTCTTCGGCGTAAATCCGCTCATCGAAATACTGATGATAGAGGACATTGCCTTTACCCGGGTCAAAGCCGGTGTCGCCCATATTGGCCAACCCGAAGTAACTGTTTTGGTTTGAAATGATGTCGTCTTCGCTCACGTGGAAGTACGGGCGCTCCGAGAAGGTCATTATATGCATGTCGAATCCTCCTTAGGCCTTCTTCAGGCCAAAAATCGTTGCACGCGTTGGCTGAACTCCGCCTGTTGCTCAATCTCCGGCCGATGACCGCAGCGATCCAGCACCAGCAACTCCGAGCCGGCAATCGATTTGTGGTAGGCCTCGCCTGCGCTCAGCGGCACCACTCGGTCCTGTTTCCCCCAGATTAAGAGTGTGGGCGGTCCGGCGATTCCCTGGAGCAACTGGGGCAGACTGGGGTTGAACATGTATGGCTGCCAGGCTATCCGCGCGGTCTCAGCGCGTGCGTCCTCCCAGGCTTCATATTGCTCCGGAGTGTGCTCGCCGCCATACAATTTTGCAAACTCGGGCGTGCCTTTACCATCGAGAACGCTGGCGTTGAGATAGGCGCGCGCGGTGACGGTGAAGAGATCCGCGATCTCCCCGTCGGGCGGTTTGATTCCGGTCGCACCCACCAGCACCATGTGCCGAAACTGCTTGGCATCATTGACGGCCATCTCAGCCGCAATCCAGCCGCCCATCGAAAAGCCGATCACATCAATTGGGGTGAGTCCCTGTTCGCGTATGAGACGCGAATAGAAACAGGCCAGATCGCGGATGTTCCGGATCCACTTTATCTGCGGCGATTTGCCGAAGCCGGGGTGCTGCGGGATCATCAGGGTGCGAGCGCGCGCGAGTTCGGTGTGCCACTGCAGCCAGCCCGGGTCTCCCAATTCTTCATGCAGCACCAGCACCGGCTGGCCACTGCCTCCCTGAACTACTGTCAGACTACTATCCCCGACGCGCAGGGTCTGTTCTTTCCCCTCGGGCGTTGCCATGGCTATTGACACCTCCTGGAGAGCACCTTTTTTGGCGCTGATTGGAGCCGCCGGTTCAATCCGCGACTCGATCAAACGGAAATTGCAAATCTGCGCGCTCCGCTACCGACCAGTACCACCGATACCCGATTGGCCGCAATGGTAACCCGCCCCCGGTCCGACCATTTCAAACATTAACGGTTACCGTTTGCAACGGTTGGCTGATAGCCGGCTCCGCTGACCCGGGTAGGGCCGGCGCGCAGGGCGCTGTTGCTCGCCACGAAACCCTAACCATCCGCTACCGCGAATCAGTGAGTTGAAGCCATCTGTTATAGCCACCGTCTCCGCGAGCGGAACTGGTTTCTGCGGTACGGCGATCTATTTAATTCGCGAGGCCACATGCTCCAATTTACCGTCCGGACGTTCAACGACCCAACGCTCCGGGCTATGTCCCTCCTGGCGCGTCCAGACCTGGCCTTTGGCGTCGCGCGCATGATTGTCGTCTACCAATTCAGCCTGAATGCGATCCCAGCCACGCAGCAGTGTAATTGTCGCCATAATGTTTGCTCCCTAGGCAGGCTGTTGAAAAAGTCTTCACCGCCTGCTTCCCCCTCTGTATCTCCCCCGCGAGCGGGAGAGAGCTAAAGGAAGGAAGCCGCTTTCCAGCAAGGTGTCGAGGCCGCTACTTGAACAGATACCATGAGTAACCTTCTTCGACACCCTGCTGGGACTCAAGCCCATAGCGCATCCTCATCGCTGGGCGGAATGCCGAACGCCGCGCGGCCTAACATTTCGAGCGTCTCGTCGCTATCCGGCGGATGATAAAGGCCGGCGCGCGCATCGCGAAAATAGCGCTCCAGCGGCAATCGTTTGAAATACGACGAACCACCCACCGCGCGCAATGCGAGGTCGACCACTCGCGTCGAGTTCTCGATCGCGATCATGCGGGCGGCGCAGCTTTTGATCGCCCAGTTTTGCGGATCATCGAGGTCCGCCTCGGCCGCGGCTTTCCACATCGCCGCGCGGGCGCCTTCGATCAGCATGTCCATCTCGCCCACCTTGTTATAGACGCTCGGCAGATGGCTCATGGGTTTCTTCAAAGGGAAACGGGGCCGCTCGCGCATAAAATCGACCACAAAATTGCGCGCGGCAACTGCAATCCCGATATAGGGGGCGCCGATCGTGAATGCGGCGCGAAAAAATAGCAGAGTCACGCCACCCCGGGTGAACGTCGGCCGCTGCAACATCAGCGCGGAGTCCGGCACAAAGGCATCTTTCAGCTCGGTACTGCGCGAGGCGGTGGCCCGCATCCCCATCGTGTTCCAGTCATCCTTGAACACCAGCCCCGGGGTCTCCTTGGGAGGAATCACGAAGGTGATGATGGTCTCGCCTTGCGGCGCATCCACCCAGGTCGCCTCGCTGAAATAGAGGTCGAGCGCGATGGACTGGGTGCCGAAAATTTTGCGGCCGCTCACCGCCCAGCCGCCATCGACCCGCCGCGCTGTGGCACGTGGGCGCAAGACCGGCACCGCATTGTCGGGCTCGGATGCCGAGCCGCCGCAAATCAAGCGGCCGGCCGCGATCTGCCGGAGCTTGGCTTCGACCTTGGGGTCCTTAAACCTGCGCCAGATATCGGCCAGCAAGCCGAGGGCGTTGAAGTGCATATTGATGGCGAGAGAGGTGGCGCCGCAGCCCTCAGCCAGGCGTTCCTGGGCTTTGACGCGCTGCAAGATGGTTGCCCCCAGTCCACCTAACTCCTCCGGGATGGTCATGATGCTGTAGCCGCTTTCACGCAGGCGAACGTAGTTTTCGTAGGGGAAAGATGCCTGTTCATCGTACATTGCAGCACGTTCGGCAAACTCACCGGCCAGCTCTGCCGCCAGCTCGATAAAGCGTTGTTCAGGCTCGCTATGAAGCTGATTCATTTGTGTGCTCCCAGGGGATTACGAAGCTCAATTATCGCCGTGCGCGGCGGATCGCAAACTGATGCGTGTCTGGCCGCCCAGATTTTTCGGCATTAGCGCCATTTTCAGAAGCAGAGAGGTTAGAAAGTCCGGCTGCTGTTGCGGCGAGGCTGCGACACGGCGAGTGAGAAACAGAATCTCGACGCTTCTCCTGGAGTCCGGCCGTAGTGCCGTCTGACCAATTCTTCCTCTATTTGAAACACCCCGCCGTTCTATCGACGCCGCAAACCATCTAAGATACAAATAGTCGCGGACTATTGGGGCCTGCGTTTGCTGGCGCAGTCTTCCCCGAAAATCCTTATGGACCTGGAGCTGACTGAACCTCAACGGGCTGCGCGCGACGTTGCGCGGCGCTTCGCCCGCGAGAAACTCGACCGGATTGGTGTCGAAGTCGATCGGACGCATCAGTTTCCGCGCGATGCGGTCGCTGAACTCGGCCGGCTCGGCATGCTGGGCGTCTTTATTCCTGAGAAATACGGCGGTGCCGGCCTCGACAACATCGCATACGCTTTAGTTATCGAAGAGCTGTCGGTCGAATGTGCCTCCACCGGCGTAATCGTCTCGGCCCATTCCTCGCTCGGCTCCTGGCCGATTCTGGGGACCGGCGACGAGTCCCAACGACAACAATACCTGCCGAAAATGGCGACTGGAGAATGGCTCGGATGCTTCGCGCTGACCGAACCGCAAGCCGGCTCCGATGCGGCCGGCCAGAAGACACGGGCGGTCCGCGATGGCGATTGGTACGTGATCAACGGCACCAAGAACTTCATTACTAATGGTCCCGAAGCCGGCGTTTGTATCCTGTTCGCCAACACCGCGCCCGACCAGGGCCATCACGGGATCAGCGCCTTCGTGGTGGAGACGGCTTGGCCAGGTTTCCATGTAGTCAGGACTGAGGACAAAATGGGAATCCATGCTGCCCACAGTGCGCAATTGAGCTTCTCCGATTTGCGGGTGCCGCGCGAGAATCTATTGGCGGGCGAGGGCGACGGTTTCAAAGTCGCGATGAAGACGCTCGACGGCGGCCGAATCGGAATCGCCGCGCAGGCGGTCGGAATTGCGCGGGCCTCGCTCGAAGCCTCGTTGAAGTACGCGCAGGAGCGCAAGACATTCGGTAATCCGTTGGCGAGCTATCAGGCGATCCAATGGAAGCTGGCCGACATGGCCGTAGAGGTCGATGCGGCTCGCTTGCTGACCCTGCAGGCGGCATCGCTTAAGGACATGGGGCGGCCGTGTACCAAGCAGTCGGCGATGGCTAAGCTGTTCGCTGCAGAAACCGCGATGAAGGCCGCCACCGAAGCCGTCCAGATTCATGGCGGTTACGGCTATACCAAGGAGTTCAAGGTCGAGCGGTTCTTCCGCGACGCCAAGATTACTGAAATTTACGAAGGCACTTCGGAAATTCAGCGGCTGGTGATTTCGGCCCAGGTGCTTCAAAACCGGTGAGGAAGCAGTGACGACAAAGCGGGAATGGCTGGAACAGACCTATCATAGCGCGAAGGAACGCCCCATCCGCTTCACGACTCTTTCGGATATGGCGGTCGAGCCGCTCTATACCCCGGAAGACCTCAAGGGCGACTACGATAGCGCCCTTGGTTACCCCGGGGTCTATCCATACACGCGCGGCGTGTACGAATCGATGTACCGGGGGCGGCTGTGGACGATGCGCCAATTCGCCGGTTACGGACTCGCCGAAGACACCAACAAGCGCTTCCATTTCCTGTTGTCCCAGGGTCAGGACGGCCTCTCGACTGCGTTCGACATGCCGACGCTGATGGGTTACGACGCGGATAGCGAGCGTGCGATTGGCGAAGTCGGCCGCGAGGGCGTTTCAGTCAGCTCTGTGCACGATATGGCGACGTTGCTCGATCGGATCCCGATTGGCCGCGTATCCACCTCAATGACCGTAAACTGCTCAGCGTCGGTGCTGCTCGCGGCGTATTTGGTCGTAGCAGAGCGGCAGGGGGTGCCCTGGGAGCAGGTCAGCGGCACGATCCAGAACGACATGCTCAAGGAGTATATCGCGCAGAAGGAGTGGATCTGCCCGCCGGCGCCGGCGCTTCGCGTCGTTACCGATATGGTCGAATTCTGTGCGAGGAAGGCCCCGCGTTTTCATCCCGTATCGATTTCCGGCTACCACATCCGCGAGGCCGGTTCGACCGCTGTTCAGGAGCTGGCTTTTACGATCGCCGACGGCCTCTGCTACGTCGAAGACGCCGTTAAGCGAGGGCTTGACGTCGATGATTTCGCGCCACGGTTGTCCTTCTTCTGGGATCTTCACGTCGATTTCCTCGAAGAGATTGCCAAGCTCAGAGCAGCGCGCCGGATGTGGGCGCGGCTGATGAAGGAGCGCTTCGGTGCGAAGAATCCGCGTTCGCTGATGCTTCGGACTCACGCTCAGACCGCCGGCGTCTCGCTCACCGCCCAGCAGCCAATTAACAACGTCGTGCGTGTAGCGCTTCAGGCGATGGCGGGTGTCTTGGGCGGAGTCCAGTCGATGCATACCAACTCGATGGACGAGACGCTGGCGTTGCCGACCGAGCAGTCGGTAATGATTGCGTTGCGCACCCAACAGATAATCGCTGAAGAAACCGGAGTTACCAATACCATCGATCCGTTGGGTGGGAGTTATGCGGTCGAAGCGTTGACGGATAAGATTGAAGCGGAAGCAATGGACTATATCAGTAAAATCGACCATATGGGGGGAATGCTTAAAGCAATCGAGCGGGGCTATCCGCAACGCGAAATTGCCGAAGCCGCATTTAACTATCAGCGTCAGCTCGAACAGGGTATTAAGACGGTCGTCGGCGTAAACAAATTCTCGATTCCCGAGGAGATCCAAATCGAGGTGCTGAAGATCGATCCGGCGCTCGAAGAACGGCAGATTCAACGCGTGCGCAAGATGAAGCGCGAGCGTAACGGCACTGCGGTTAAAGACGCCCTGATGCGGGTCGCCGAGGCGTGCCGCTCAGGCGAGAATCTGATGGAGCCGATTTGCGAGGCGGTGCGCCGCGAGACTACGGTGGGCGAGATTAGTGACGTATTCCGCACCGAGTTTGGTGTGTATAAAGATCCGGGCTGGCTCTGAAGAAGAGACTCTTTGAGTCGCCAGCTTCTCGCGAGCGATGTTGCGTCGACCAAGCAAAACAGAGCCGCGACAACGGAGCGGCGGCACATGCTAGGTCGGTGAAATAAGTGGCGGAAGAAAGATTACGCATTCTGGTAGCTAAACCCGGCCTCGACGGCCATGACCGGGGCGCCAAGATCATCGCGCGGGCGTTGCGCGATGGCGGCTTTGAGGTCATTTACACTGGCCTTCATCAGACTCCCGAGATGATCGCTGAAGCCGCAGTTCAGGAAGATGTCGACGCGGTCGGTTTGAGCATTCTCTCCGGTGCGCATATGACCCTCTTCCCGGAAGTGATTCGCCTGCTGAAGGAGAAGGGGGCCGACGACGTCACCATTTTCGGCGGTGGCATCATCCCCGACGAGGACGCCCGCAAGCTCGCCGAGATGGGTGTCAAGGCGATCTTCACCCCCGGTGCAACGACCGAGGATATCGTCAAGTGGGTGCATGAAAACGTCCACCCGCGCCAATAGAACGGGGAATAGCCTGACCTGAGTGGCACAGGCTTCCAGCCTGTGACTGACAACGATGGACTTCGAACTAACCGAAGAGCAGCGGCAGATTCGCGCAACCGTCGCCGATTTCGCCGAGCGCGAGATCAAGCCCCATGCGTCACGCTGGGATCGCGATGAGCTCTTCCCCCGTGAAGTAGTCGAGAAGATTGGCGGACTGGGTTTCCTGGGCGTTGCGTTTCCAGAAATATACGGCGGCGGCGGTGCCGATACGTTGTCGCAGGTCATCGTGGTTGAGGGACTCGCGCGCCACGATGCTGGAATCGCCTTGTCGTGCGCCGCGCACATGTCGCTTGCGTCGGGGCATATCGGATTGTTCGCTGCCGAGGAGCATCGGAGGCGTTATCTGCCCGACATGCTCGCCGGCCGGAAGCTCGGCGCCTGGTGCCTGACCGAACCCGGTTCCGGTTCTGATGCCGCCGCGATGGTCACGCGCGCAACCCGTTCCGGCGGCGATTTCACCATAAATGGCTCCAAGATGTTCATCACCAACGGCAGCGTCGCCGACGTTTATGTGGTGATGGCAATCACCGACGTTGCTGCACGACGCTCAGGAGTGTCGGCCTTTATCGTTGAGCGTGGCACTCCGGGTCTCAGCAACGGCCGTAAAATCGAAAAGCTGGGACTGCATTCGTCCGATACCGCTGAAGTGATTTTCGAAAACGTCGCGGTTCCGGCGCGCAATCTAATCGGCGAGGCCGGCGCCGGCTACCGGCAAACGTTGCAGGTGCTCGAAGGCGGCCGTATCGGGATAGCCGGATGGGCGCTCGGGATGGCGCGCGGGGCGATGGAGGAGGCCGCCGCCTATGCTAAAGAGCGCCGCCAGTTCGGCCAAGCGATCGCGGACTTCCAGGCGATTCAATGGATGCTGGCTGACATGGCGACCAGAATCGAAGCGTCGTGGATGCTGACCTGCCGCGCCGCCGCCCTGCGCGACAAAGGCGTCCCGTATGGGCGCGAGGCTTCGATGGCTAAGTTGTATGCGTCGGAAACCGCGATGTGGTCGACGATCAAGGCGGTCCAGATCCATGGCGGCTATGGCTACGTCACCGAATTTCCAGTCGAGCGCTATATGCGCGACGCCAAGCTGTCGGAAATCGGCGAAGGCACCAGCGAAGTGCAGCGCATGATCATCGCCAAATCCTTACTGCGCGACGGCTACCTGCCAGGGTAGAAGTATCCCTGAACCCAGCTTCATTATCCAAGTGGCACAGGCTTCCAGCCTGTGGTCCTGAATCATGGGCTCATCGTCCGAGGCGGACACCTTTCTACAAAGCGCCGAACTGTACGACGCGATCTATCATTTCAAGAATTACCAGCGCGAAAGCGAACGCCTGCGCGGGTTGATCGATGAGCTGGTACCGGACGCGCGGACGTTGCTTGACGTTGCCTGCGGCACCGGCGAACACGCGAAATTCCTCAAGCAGTACTATGTGGTCGACGGTATCGATTTGAACGATAGCTATCTCGAAGCCGCGCGCCTGAAGAATCCCTCAGGCACATACGCTCGTGCAGACATGACTGATTTCGATCTGAGGGCGAGATACGACGTGGTAACGTGTCTCTTTAGTGCGATTGGATACGTCAAAACGGTTGAGTCCGTAGGACGTGCGATCTCGTCCATGGCTCGGCATGTCCGGATGGGTGGGGCATTGATCGTCGAGCCGTGGGTGCCGCCCCACCGCTGGCAACCTGGGACGCTTTCGATCAACACCGGCGAAACCCGACACGGTCTGGTGTGCCGGATGGCGTTGAGCCGACGGCAGGACAAACTGTCGGTTATCTCACTTCATTATCTCTACGGAACTCGAGCGGGTATTCATTACTATACAGAACAACTGGAGCTGGGACTCTTTACCAAGGAGGAGATGGCCCACGCCTTCGATCTGGCGGGAATGCATGTCGCTTACGACCCTCAAGGGTTGATAGGGAGAGGACTCTACATCGGAACCTTTTTTCCTCGGTAATCTCGAAACGGAATCTGCGGCTTAGTCCGCCAACACTCTGAGGACGACGGATGGGCACGACGGACAACGAGAGCGGCCGTATCAGAATGAGCGAGCTACATACAAGTCACCGAACAGGCGTTTTTGTCATCCCGACCGAAGTGGAGGGATCGCGTGCCGTCTGCGACGCGCAGGCGAAGACCGATGCATCAGCGAGCCCCCAGGGACGGTGCTCTGAGCCCTGCGCAGGAGCATCGCCTGCGCCTCGCGCGATCCCTCGACTCCGCTTGGGATGACGGACAAGAGCGAGGCAGGATCCTGGGCTGCGATGAGGTGGCAGTGCGGACAGCGCTTCGTTTCGGTCACAGTGACGAAGTCCCCAATCGTCATGCCGGCTCACTGTCTGGCGGCGGTGGTTTGCGGGCTCAGTGCCGCCGTATTGATTTTGGCCAGTGACTGGTTTGCCACCGCTACCAGGTCGAGCGCATCGGGATGCAGGTATTTCTGGGCTGTCTGCTGAACGTTGAGCTTGGTTACCTCATCGATCAGCTTGGGGTAGCGCTCGGCGTAGTCGAGCCCGAGGCCATAGATTTCGACTTGGAGGATAAAGCTCACTATCTGGCTCTGGCGATCGAGGCGCAGCGGAAAGCTGCCAACCAGATACTTCTTGGCGGACGCGAGTTCGCGGTCGGAAACGGGCTGATTCTGGATTTCGCGAAGCTGCGCCACGATCAACTTGAGTGCTTCCTGGGCGCTCTGGTTCTTAGTCTGGAGCACCACGGCAAACGCGCCCGGGAATTTCCCGGCGGAGAATGCACTGTCGATTGAATAGGCCAGTCCGGCTTTGCTCCGCACCACTCTCATCAGACGTGAGGAGAAACCACCGCCGCCGAGAATATAGTTCATTACCTGGATTTTATAGTAATCCGGATTAGACCGGGCGATGCCACCGGCGCCGAGGATCAAATTGGCCTGCGCCACGTTACGATTGATTAGATCCGCATGGATGCCGGGCGCGACGCTGGGCGCAGCCGGCTCTGTTTGAGCCGGGACCGTTCCCGGCAGACCAGCCAATTCCTGCTCAATCCTGGCCTTGATCGTGTTGGTATCAACATCGCCGGCTACCGCGATCACCGCACTGCCCATCCTGTAATAATGGCGGTAGAAATCTCTCACCTCGTCCGGTGTAAGTTTGGCGGCGGTATCGGCAAAGCCTTCGGTCGGATGACCATACGGACCTGCGCCGAAGAGCTGTTTGGCAAAAGCCACCATCGCGCTGTAGCCCGGCTCCTCTTCGCTCGCATGGATGGCGGCTACCTGATCGCCGCGCTTACGCACAATGTCACTATCGCGGAGTCCTGGATTCTCCAGCGACTGCGCCAATAGGTGCAAGGTGTCGTTCTGGTATTTCTTCAGCGACGTCATACTGGCGTAGACGTGGTCGCGATCGGCGCCAATGCCGATCGAACTGCCTATGAAGTCGATTTTCTGGTTGAAGTCCGCCGCACTCAGCAGCTTGGTCCCCTGCTCCAATGACGCCGCAGTGAGTTCAGCCAGACCCTCGTTGCCGGCCGGGTCGCGGCGAGAGCCGGCATCAAAAGCAATGGCGATTGAAACCATCGGCAACTGATGTTGCTCGGAGACCAGCAGCACGGCCCCGTTGTTGAGCTTCGTGCGTTTGATCACGAGCGCGTGCGCCACGGAGAACGACAGGGCAACCAGACTCACTGCCCCGATAACTGCACGGGCGGCTTGCGCCAATCGCCGCCTCATCGCAATGCCTCGCTGGAATCAATCTGCGGAGGGGCAGTCTTTGGCCTCGCTCGGACAACCAGAGGCCTGCGCTCGGCGGCGAGCGCCGGCCCGTGATGCACCGTGCCGAGCGCGCCGCCACCGGCTTCGTGCGGCAGCAAACCAGTCGGAAACAGCACTCCCACGGTACGATTGGGTTTGACCAGGTACTGTTGGATGGCCCGCTGAACATCCGCCGCCGTAACTTTATCGATAGCGGCAAGATACCGATCGACCAGGTGATAGTCTCCGAGCATCTGGTAAACCCCTAATAGCTGGGCCTCGCGGAAGATCGAGTCCTGGCCAAAAACGAAGGCGGCCTCCTCCAGATTCTTCGCCTTCTGCAGTTCCGCTGGTGCCACCGGTTGCTTGCGCATCTGCTCGAGTTGACGATCCACCTCAGCCAGGACCTCGTCGGCTTTGACCCCGGGCCGCATCTGCGCCGTGATCCAGAACAGGTTGGGATCGAACGAGGTCATGTCATAATCCACGTCCACATCCACCACCATCTGTCGGTCGATTACTAGATCTTTGTACAAACGCGAGCTTTTGCCGTCACCCATCACTTCGCCGGCTAACTCGAGCGCGAAGGCGTCGTGAGCGTTCTTATAGTTGGGCGACTGAAACGCCTCGGCGAAGGCCGGCAAGTTGGCGGCGTGGCGCAGCGTGACCTGGTGCTCGCCTTGCTGGGGCGGTTCCAGTTCGGTCACCGGCGGAGGCTGGGGGCCGTTGGCGAGGGCGCCGAATAATTCCTCAATCTGTTTCATCACTTTGGCCGCATCGAAATCGCCGACCGCGACCACGATCGCATTTTGGGGAGAATAGTAGATCGCGTGATACCTGAGCGCGTCCGCCAAGGTCAGGCCCTGAATATCATGCATCCATCCAATGACCGGCCAATGATACGGATGGGCAGTGAAGGCGGCCGCCTGGACCTGTTCTTCGAGCGCCTCCTGGGGACTATCGTCGGTCCGTAACCGGCGCTCCTCCATCACTACGGCTTTTTCCGAATCAAAACCCTTGGGCGCAAAGTTCGCCATCCGGTCGGCCTCTAACGACAGCGGCACATCCAGATGGTCGCGATTGATGATTTCGAAATAATCGGTGTAATCGGCGGAGGTGAAGGCGTTATCCTCGCCGCCGTTCTCGGCGATAATGTTGGAAAATTCCTCGGGACCATATTTTTTGGTCCCGCGGAACATCAGATGCTCACATAGATGTGAGATACCGGTTTCGCCGAACGTCTCATTGCGCGAGCCGACATGATAGAAGACGTTCAGCGTTGCCACCGGCGCCTTGTGGTTCTCGAGCACGAGCGCCTGCAGCCCATTGGGCAATTTTTTGTACTTGACGTTGTCCGCAATACCCGCCCATCCGGCGCCACTCACCAGCATGATCAATACGGCGGCGCACAGCGCTAACCGACCGCTACGGGACCGAATTGTGATGTTCATGACGATGTCGTCAGTTAAGTCTCCGTCAAGAGCGCTAGTCAAGCCAGCCGTGTACGACCACTGGTAGGCGGGCCTACTGATGGCCTGCGCGCGCCGGGCTTCGCAGGCGCAGAATGCCGCCGCTGGGGTCGCGCGGAAATTGCATAGCGGCATCGCGATTTGTAAAGATGAGGCCATGATAAATTCATCTGCGTCCGCCAATGAGCATGCGCTCTTCACCTTCAAAGGCATGCTGACCAAATTCATGCGGATGCTTTTCCCGCTCGAATTTCGACTCGACTCACTCGCCAACACCGGCGCCATCCTGCCGTTTCATTACCCGCTCATTGCGGGGGAAATGATTTATCTGCCGGAAAGCGTATCGCAGATGGGCAGCGATGCACTGGCCCGCGACTATTACGTCCTGACTGCGGCACATCTTGCGGCGCGTCACGAATTCGGCACCTTCGACTTCCGCCTGGCGGATATTCCGGGTTTTGAGGATCGGGGCGAGACCGGGGCCGAAGCGCTGGACAGCTATGTCGCGGCCTTCGACGATCCCGCACTCGCCGGCGCACTGCTTCGTCTGTGCGAATCAGCCCGGGTAGACGCTCAGTTGGCACGCCGTTACCGGGGTCTGGAGCCGCGGTTGCGACAAATGAATGCAACATTGGTCAACCTGCTGCGGCCCGAGGCCCTGAGCACTATCCTGGTTAAGGCTGCACTGGCCGCAGGTTCGGAAGATACGGGTCCGGCCGGCGGATTTAATCGCCGTGCTCGCGACTTCTTCGAGCCGTTGCGTGAGCCCGAAACTGACGTTACCCAGAGCGCGCTCGCGACCGGAATGATGTACCAGTGGCTGCAGGCGCTTATCGCGGCGGCGCGCGCCGCAGGCGCAACTGACGCGCTGGGGGATCGTGCTGACCAGATGCGCAACGATCTGATTGGCAACCTGAACCGGCCGGCGGGTGACGCCGGCGACGGCATGGGCGATAGCGCCGACGAGAACGGCGGCGGCGAAACTGATCAGCTGGTCCAGATGGAGAGTTCCGGACGCCATTCCAAGGGCAAGGGTGGACGGCCGCTCACCCCCGAGGAACTGCGTAAGCTTATCGAGCAAGGTGCGCAACTCAAGCCGTCCGAATCGAGCGGTGACGCCGAGGGCGACGGGATGTATCTCACCCAGCTCAGCAACAAGGACGTGCAGGAACTCGAGCAACTGCGCGAGCAGCTCGGCGAGGTCGGCACAATACCGGGCGCGGGCCGCCTGGTACTCGGGCGCACGCGCTCGCAGGACTCCTATTACGCCTACGACGAATGGGACTATGTCGCCGCCGACTATCGCCGCAATTGGTGCCGGCTGCGCGAGATCCACGTCGACGGCGACGGTGGCGATTTCTTCGAGGCCACGCTTTTGCGTTATGCCGAGTTGCTGCCGCAGGTGCGCCGCAATTTCCAGCGTATCCGGCCGGCTTCCTATCGGATGGTGCGCGGACTCGAAGACGGCGATGAAATCGACCTTGAACGCACGATCGAATCCCGGGTCGCGCGGCGAATGGGCGAAGTGCCGGACAACCGTCTGTACAAGGCGCGCAAGAAGGAGGCCCGCGACGTGGCCACGCTCTTCCTGCTCGATATGTCGGCGTCGACCGACGAGCCGGTTCATCGTGAGCCCCCACGCTATGGGCAGCAGGACGACGACAACGACGACTGGTCCAAGACTTGGCAGCGCCGGCCACAAC
>WNFC01003144.1_pt1 | contig 29035 bp, 23 predicted proteins | sample 5400541 | NCBI WGS metagenome assembly WNFC01 (sample SAMN13153342, study PRJNA577476) | soil metagenome | isolation source: 120 cm saprolite under Douglas fir tree site 2 hole 2 replicate 1 | place: USA:California | collected 2015-04-18
TCTGCATCGCCCCACCCGGCACAATCGCGCATCAAGGCAAAGCCTTCTTGTGGCGCCGCCGCCGTTACTACGCTCAGCGTATAGCCCAATGCCTTACGCAGTCCCCGGAAATCCTCGCGTTTGCGCTCGGCAGCAGGAGCCAGGTGCAAGCGCCCCAGTACGACACGCTGTATGTCCAGCGCCCCGTTGACCATTTCGGGCGCGTTGAGCAGCGCTGGCTCAGCCACTGCTGCGATTGCTGCGCGCTGCTGCCAGTAGTCCCCTGTACCCGCCAGGCCGGTTAAGTGGTGCAGCGTTTCTTGCGGAGCCACCTGCAGCAGGCGCTGAAAGGCTATCGCCGCGCCTTCTCGCACCCGCCAGGAGCTGCTGCAGGCGCAATCATTCAGAAACTCGATGGTTTCGCCTCGCCACTCAGGCCTGGCAGCAGCGCACGCGCCAAAAGAAACGACCCCGCAGAGCATCACGAACTCATCGGGGGTATTACTGTCGACCCCTTTGTAATGGTGATGGATCAGGTGATTCAACAATGCCCGCACGTTATCAGGTTGCTCTTGTGTCAGCACGGCGAGCAGGTGACTCAGGTCGTTCATCAACTCCAGGTTTGCACGCTGCCCCGGCAGGCGACTCTGCTCGCGCAAGTAGAATTCAAGCGGGCGCCTGTTGCCCATCATTGCCCTCTCCACCAGGGGCGCTAGGGTGTCATGCATAAGAATTTCCCTTGCCTCAGAAGTGACCGGGATACGGTCCCCTGCTATTGTAGCATGACTGGCAATCACCCGGAGGTTTGCTCGAATCTCACACGCCCCTCTCTACATTATGCAAACGATGGATTCAAGGCAAAGAACATCGCTCATCCATCAGGTGAACTACCAATAGCAGAGCACCTTTGTCAGGTACAGCAGGCATTGTAGCCTGCCATACCTGACAAGTACTTCCAACTACCTCCGGGAACTATCTTCCATTAATAACGTATTTTAGTTAGGAAAACATCGTCAAGGCTATGGAGGGTCAGCCGGTGCACAATTATACTGGGCAGCAATTCGGCAGCTATCGCCTGCTCGCCCTGCTGGGCCGCGGTGGCTTCGCCGATGTCTACCTCGCCCAGCATACCTACCTGCGCACACAGGTCGCACTGAAGCTCTTCCGCGCACGACTCGACGACGAGCATATGCAGGACTTCCTCGCGCAGACGCGGGTCATCGCGCGCCTTCAGCATCCCCATATCGTGCGCATCCTCGAATGTGATATCCATGACGGTGCTCATTTCCTCGTCATGCATCACGCCCCCAATAGCACCCTGCGCCAGCGCCACCCTAAAGGTAGTCAGCTCCCGCTCACGACCGTCCTCACCTATACACGCCAGGCTGCTTCTGCCCTGGACTACGCACACCGTGCCGGGCAGGTCCACGGAGATGTCAAGCCGGAGAATATGCTGCTGGGCGACCACAACGAACTGCTGCTGAGCGACTTCGGCCTCTCCCCCGCAGCCTCGCGCACCTTTGCCGCGCACCAGTCCCAGGTCGTCGGCACCATCACCTATATGGCCCCCGAACAGCTCCAGGGCCAGCCCGGCCCGGCCTGCGACCAGTATGCTCTGGCCATCGCCGTCTACGAGTGGCTTGCCGGGGAGCCACCCTTTCATGGCACCTACACCGAGGTCGCCACCCAGCACGCCCTCGCCCGGCCGCCCTCACTGCGGGAAAAGCGCCCCGATCTCTCCTACGAAGTAGAACAGGTCGTGCTGCGCGCGCTCTCCAAAGATTCCCAACAACGCTTCCCCTGCGTGCAGGACTTCGCCACTGCCCTCCAACAGGCCGCCGCAACGCCATCTCCTTCACTCAAAATGACCCCTCAATCTGAGCACCCCCGCCCCGGCATGCGGGAACGGCCTTACCTCTCACGCCGCGCGTTGATGCTCGGCCTGGCCGGGGGCGCCGCCGTCCTGGGCGCGGGCATCTCCTGGGCATCATTCTCACGCCAGGCGCTTCCCCAGATGATGCGCCATACCCAGGAGATGCCCACCCAATCCAGCCAACCCCCGGCGCCCGTTACGCCTGCTTCACCCGTTGCCACTCAGGAGGCCAGCTACATTTATCACGGGCACAATCACCCGGTCACCTGCCTGGCCTGGGCACCAGATGGCTCACGCATCGCCTCAGGAGACGACCGGGGAAACCTGCTGGTATGGCAATGGCAACGGGACAATAGGATTGAGGCCATCCTCCTCGCAGCTCACCAGGAGACCTATACTTTCATCGATAAAAATGGGGCACACGCCGGGAGTAACCTGCAAACCCTGGCCTGGGCGCCCGATAGCAAACACCTCGCCCTGGGAACAGGCGACGAGATCCACGTCTGGAATAGTGCAACAAGCGCGGACCAGTTCAACCTGGGTGACTTTAGTGGCCTGGGGCATAGTGTTGCCTGGTCCCCCCATAGCACGCGCATCGCCGCCGCTGGTTATAGCCTGCCCCAGTTGAATGAGGTGCGGCCCGACGGTCTCTTCCTGGTCCTCTGGAATGCCCACACAGGAACGATGCTGAGCGGCGGGCCGCAAAGTGGATCTCGCCAGGATGGCAGAACCGGGCCAACTGGCATCGCCTGGTCCCCTGACGGCTCACTGCTCGCCTGGGGCGAAATCAATCAGGTCTACATCGCGCAGATGAACGCCGACGGATCCTTCCAGCAAGGCACGCCACAAATGCTGAAGGCCAGCGCCGCTCACAGCCTCGCCTGGTCGGCAGATAGCACTTATCTCGCCACCACCAGTTCCAGCTTTCCGCTGCGCATCCAGATCTGGAATGTCCTCACAGGTAAGCTTGCTATCAGCTGCCAGGACCCTGGCTCAGACGTCAGTGGCCTCGCCTGGTCACCCAACGGCCGCGCCCTGGCCTCCGGCCACACTGATGGCGGTGTCCGCCTCTGGGATGCTACCACTGGCGCCAACACAGCTACCTATCTCGGCCACAATGGCCCCGTCATGGCCGTTAGCTGGTCGCCAGATAGTATGCTCATCGCCTCCGCGGGCGACGATGGGACGGTGCGCATATGGCAAGTCTAAAAAGGAGCCACCATTGAACGATTACACTGGCCAGCAGTTTGGCAACTATCGCCTGCTCCGCCTCCTTGACTCCGGCGGCTTCGCCGATGTCTACCTGTGCGAGCATATCTACCTGCACACCTATAACGCGGTCAAAATCCTCCAGATCCACTTTTTTAACGCGGAGGAGCAGCAGGACTTCCTGCGTGAGGCCCAGTTCATCGCTCATCTTCACCACCCGCACATCATCCAGGTGCAGGACTTCGGCCTTCGAGAAGGCATCCCTTTTCTCGTGATGAGCTATGCCCCACACGGTAACCTGCGCCAGCGCTATCCTGAAGGCACCCACGTCCCCCTCGTCAACGTCGTAGCATACGTCAACCAGGCGGCGAGTGCCTTGCAGTATGCCCACCATCGCCAGCTTATTCACCGCGACATCAAGCCAGAGAATTTGCTGCTGGATGAAAACGATGAGCTGCTGCTCAGCGACTTCGGCATCGCCATCATCGCGCGCAGTTCGCGCTCACAGAGCTTGCAAGAGGTTGTGGGCACCATCACCTATATGGCCCCCGAACAGCTCCAGGGACACCCACGTCCCGCCAGCGACCAGTATGCCCTGGCAGCACTGGCCTACGAGTGGCTCAGCGGCGCACCCCCCTTCGAGGGCGAGAATGCTATCGACATCGCCAGCAAACACCTGTATGCCCCCTTGCCGCCGCTGCCCACCAGGGTCCCCGGCCTTCCGCCCACCGTCGCCGCCGTCATCGCCACCGCGCTCGCCAAAGACTTCCGCCAGCGCTTCGAGAGCGTGCAGGCCTTCGCCGACGCCCTGGAACGCGCCTACCGTTTCGGCACCATGCCCACGCCCGCTCTCCAGACCTTGGACAGCACAACTCCCCCCTCAGAGCGCGACGCGGCACAGCGACGAGAACAGCCCCGCGAGGGCCGCAAGCGCATCTCGCGCCGGGCCGCTCTCATTGGCGGGGGCAGCGTTGCCGCATTGGCTGCCGTCGGCAGCGCTTACCTGGGCTGGCTGGCGCTTGCTCCGAAGAAAACCCTCGTGGCACGCATCACACTCCTTTCCCCATCGCCTACACTCACGCCTCCGCCCACACCCACTCCTACCGCTACCGCGTCTGCCAGCGCCATAGGCGACACTGTCTATGTCTATACAGGTCACAGCAACTGGGTAGACACCGCCAACTGGTCGCCCAATGGGCAAAGGATCGTCTCGGCCAGCTTCGACCAGACGCTGCATGTGTGGGACGCGTTCACCGGCCAGCATGAGATCAAACAACACGATTATGCGTATGCGACCGGAGGAGAAGGCGCTGTCTGGTCACCTGACGGCACCTCCATCGCCTCGAATCGATCTGACCGGACGGTGCGCGTCTGGGATGTAGCTACGCAAAAACAGAAGCTCAGCGTGAGCGGGAGTGCGCCGATAGCCTGGTCCCCCAATGGCCGCTATCTTGCGATAGCCAGCGGATCAGGCCCGGTATACGTGCTGAATGCCAGCATCGGCGGGATCATCGTCACCTATCGCGGCCACATGAACACCGGCCTGGGTGGCTCACTGCTTGGCATCAACACCATCGCCTGGTCCCCCGATGGCGCCTACCTGGCGACCGGGGGCAACGATGGCACCGTCCAGGTCTGGAACCCTTTCTCAGGTGCATCCATCTCAAACTTCACCGGCCACGTTACGACCAGCACCTCTCTGGTGCCCGGCGCGCTCCCCCTGTCATCCACGCAGCATCATCCCCCCGCTGCTCTGGCGGAGCCATTCTGGCAAAGCACCCTCACAACACCCGCGCAGCCCCTCTCCGCCTCACCATATGTGATCTACAGCCTCGCCTGGTCGCCTAACGGCAACCACCTTGCCTCCGCCTGCGCCGATCAAACCGTCCAGATCTCCGCCGCCATGTCGGGCAAGCATATCCTCACCTACAGTAATCATACCGTCAATGTGCTCACCGTATCCTGGTCTCCCAATGGCAAACGCATTGTCTCAGGCGACGCTTACAGCAACATCTTCCTCTGGGAAGCCGCCACAGGCCAGACCATCTTCACCTACCGTAAACATTCCGGCAACATCTACAGCGTGCGCTGGTCCCCCAACGGCAAGTTCATCGCCTCCTGCGCCGAGGATACTACCGTGCAGGTATGGAAGGCAACAGACTAGCAGAACATCGCAGGCCTGAGCTAAAAAGAGGCTTCCCCCCTCTTTCCCGAAAAGATGGCTTGAAAGTGTTCTCGTTTGTGAAAGAATCTTGGAAATGTACCAACCTTCTGTAAAGTATCGGCTGCTCTTGTTTTTACTTTTTATTACTGCGCCAACGCATGTATCAGTACGGAGTTGAGGACAAAGACCAGCGCGAACGCTATACCCAGGACGCGCTGGCCAGCGGCGAAGAGGGCCACAGCAGCTGAGCCGAAGAAGACCACTTCCAGGATCAAGCGCCAGGGGCCATTCAGATGCCACACTGCTTTCGGCGCTCCAAACAGCCCCCACACCACCACAGCCACCACTGGAGCGCCAATGCCGAGTCCGATCCTGGCGATTGTTCCCTGCCCAGTCTGGAAACCCCAATACCCCAGCGCAACCAGGACACCCAGCTCCAGGAAAAAGGCCAATGCCAGATTCGCGTTTTTGATTATCATGAGAACCATATCAAAAACTCCTTGCTTCATTCTCAGTTGGCCGATCCAGACCAGCGATAAACAGCTTGATAAGCCAGTGGAAACTTGCGTCCAGGTCTACCGGTAGACCGAAGCCGCCCGCCACTTCCAGCGAGATAAAGCCATGCACAAGGCTGCGTATGCCGCGAATGGCGTGAATAGCGTCTTCTTCGCTGAGTCTGTATGGCGCGAGCACGGCCCGGATAACATCTACAAGCTGTCGCGCAATGGCCTGCAACTCCTGGTCGCCAGGGTCGGGCGCTTGCAGCGTGAGGGCATAGCGCCCGGGTGTTTCCCTAGCATAGGCCCGGTAGGCAGTGGCGAGCGCGAAAATGGCCTCTGCACGTGATTTCCCGACGGTCGCGCGCAGGATGCGGTCAAGCACATCGTGCAAGCAGTAGAGCGTCAGGTCGTGCTTGAGTCCGGGCAGTCCCGCGACGTGATTGTACAAGGAAGGTGTGCGTACACCTAAACGCTCGGCAAGGCGGCCCAAAGAGAGCTGGTCAAGGCCTTCCTCGTCTAGCAGCTTTACCGCGGCCTCCACGACGCTCGCCTGATCCAGCCCCACTCTACGCGACATGCGGCTGTTTCCTTTCCTCTTGAGCCAGAGACCGTTCCATGACGCGAATGGCGCGCTCCATCGCCGCCTGGGGGTGACTGAGCATGCGACCATGTCCCACGGCCAGCAGTGATGGCTGGAGCGCCAGCAGCTTGCGTGCACTCTCCAGGGATAGCCCTTTATGCCAGTTGGAGAGCGCTGGTAGGGGGAAGAGGAGTTTGACTGTACCCGAAACGGCAACTCCGCCCAAAGTCTGGAAGGCATCGCCAGCGATCAGGGCACGATCCCTGGTATCGAGGAAAGCGAGATGGCCTGGGGTGTGTCCTGGCGTGGCAATCACTTCGAGGGAGCCGATGCGATCTCCTTCGTGCAAAAGGCGTGTTGGCTTCGTTGTGCAGATGTAGCCGCCAGGCGGTTTATCCTGCGGCTCAGAGGCGTCCAGGCTCAGATCGCCAGACAGAAGACGTGCATCTCGCTCGCTGATTGCCACCAGGGCATTGGGCAAAGCCTCGTGCAGCGCGTCCAGTGAGCCAACATGATCGATGTGGGCATGTGTCAACAGGATGCGGATAATCGGAAGGCCTAGCTTGTTCGCCTCCCGCATGATCGCTGGCGCCTGACCGCTAGGCCAGGCTGTGTCGATCAACATAAAGCCATCGTCCTCCCGTATCAGGTAGCAGTTGATGGCGCCCAGATGGGTCAATTGAAAAAGATGCTTGCTGGAAGCGGTCACTTTCATGGTTTGACGTGTCCTCTTTACTAATCAGTTTATCTTATTAGCTAATACTGATAGATTTTAAACTAATATGATTAGTTTGTCAAGAGGGGGTTTGTGGAGAGAGTAAACTTGAAAGAGAGAGCTTCACAAAGGAGAACCAATGTCATAGCAAAAGAAAGTATGAAAGCAAACAACTGAAGAAGGGGTAAAAGATGTTACGGACACGCTTGACCGAAGCGTATGGACTTGAGATACCATTCATTGGTGCCGGAATGGGCTTCGTGGCGACGCCTCCGCTGGTGGCTGCTGTTTCGAATGCCGGAGGCATGGGGATGCTCGGCGCAGCGCTGGTTCCTCCCGATCGGCTACGTGAGCTCATTCGCATGACCCGATCCATGACCGCGAGACCGTTCGGCGTGAACCTCATCACGGAGTTTACCGAGGAGGCTCAACTGGATGTCTGCCTTGAGGAGCGGGTCCCGGTGGTCAGCTTCTTCTGGAACGATCCCCCCGAGGCTTTCATCCGCCGCCTGCAAGCCGCAGGAGTGAAGGTGTGGATGCAGGTCGGTTCGCTGCAGGAGGCACACGAGGCGGTCCGCTGCGGCGTCGATGCGGTGGTCGTGCAGGGGACGGAAGCCGGTGGACACAATCGCAGCACCGGGACGGTCCTCACGCTTGTCCCTGCCGTCGTGGATGCCATCGCTCCCGTTCTCGTCATTGCGGCAGGGGGCATCGCTGACGGTCGAGGAGTGGTCGCGGCGCTCGCTCTGGGTGCAGAGGCGGTCTGGGTAGGGACACGCCTGGTGGCGAGCCAGGAGGCATATGCGCACGACGAGTACAAACGGCGCATCGTCGAGGCCGAAGCCTCTGGTACCGTTCGCACGACCATCTTTGGTCCCGAGTGGCCTCATCAGTCGATGCGGGTCATTCGGAATCGTGTGGTCAACGAGTGGATCACGCGAGAGCATGAGGTCGTCTATCCCCCCGAACCAGGCGAACTCATCGGGCAGACGATCCTTTCGGGCAAGCACGTGCCGCTTCCGAAGTTCTCTTCCCTCCCACCCACTCCTGATGCGACTGGCGACTTTGAAGAAATGGCTCTCATCGCTGGGGAGAGTGCCGGATTAGTGAAGGAGATCAAACCCGCCGGTGAGATTGTGCATGGGATGATGCAAGAGGCGAGGCAGATCATTGAGCACAGACTCACGGGGGGCCTTGAGTACTGGTAATTTGATGAATAGTACTTTTCGCCTTATTTACCAAGCAGAAGATACTATCTGGTGCGAATCCAAACTCTGCTCTTGCCACTTTTCTGCAAGGTGCCTCCCGCAGATTAGGAGGCTCAAGCGGGACGTAGGTGACTTTCGCCCCTTTGGCCTGGGCAAACTCGCGAATGCCGTTCACCGAGTTGTGGTTATCGAAGGTCAAGAGGTACTGCCCATTTTTGGCAAAGGGATAGGCTTCCCCTACGAGTTTGAGGGCCCTGGTGGCATTGGGGGTAAAGATAGCCACATACTCCTCGGGCGAGGCTTTGAAAAAGTCGAGCACAGCACGCCGAGCACGATCTACCAGGACCGTCATGGCCTGGGAAGCCGGGTTGGTCGAGTGAGGATTGCCGAACACATTGCCGCTCAGCAGCTCCACATATTCCCGTAGCTGGCGTTCGGCATAGAGTCCCCCACCGGTGTAATCCAGATACACCTGCTTGTGGGTGTCCAGGCGAGCATAGTCAGTGACCCGGAATTCATCCAGAATATGAGTGGTGTCAAACGTCGGATACTGCTGTCGAAAGGCAGCCAGAGCTTCTTCCAGCGGGGCAAGTGGTGCAGCTGGTGCGTGAGCTATGAGAGTTCCTCCTTTAGGGGATGAGATGCGCTAAAAGACCAGGGAAGGTTACAACACGTTTCCGGCATTACACGGTCTGTAATGCCGGGAATTCAGGCTTGACCGCGACAAAGGGAGAGACACGCACAAAGTACTCTTGTCCCATCAGCTCTTGCAGGATCGTGTGCGGCAACATGTGTGGTTGAAGCGGGAACTGTGAACGATGGGCCGCAATCGCCTCGATCTTGTGTTGGAGATAAGGACCTACATCAATACATGTTGCCTCTGCCATGACCTGCTCCTGGTCCTGTTCAGCAACGTTCGTGGAGCCGGCGAGGTGAGCGTCCTCACCTCGTCCGAGGAAGGCCGTTGGCGCTTCTGGTGAGAAGACCAGGCAGGTCACACTTTCGGCTGCGACCACGTGCGCGTTGCGTGGTCGCTGATATGCCAGCCCCTCTTCTCCAAAGAAGGATCCAGGCCCGAGCCGTGCTAGCACCTGCTGCGTGCCGTCGGCTGCCTCGCGCATGACATCGACTGCCCCTGAGAGGATCAGGTAGAGGCTGTCGGCGGCTTCGCCCTGCTCGATGATGGAGAAGCCAGTGGGATACCAGCTGACAGCAAAATGATCGCGGCTGTAGTGCAGCAAGGTCGCTTCTTCGCAGAGGAGCAGCAGAGCATAGACGAAATCCAGGTTTCCCTGGAACCGCTTCTCCGCCTGGACAAGCCACTTGACCAACTGATTGAGCAGCAACTGTGGCTTGGGAGGGAAATGGCTGTGGTAGAGCTGCTCTGGGCAGTGAGGTGCCAGCCCTGCCGCTAACTGCTCAGGGAATTGATGGCTATCACCACTGCGCAGGCAAGCGGCAGTGGTGGCAGCACTGATGGCAATGTGATCGGGATGGCCGTAACCGCCATCAGAGCCAAAGGTGATGACTACGTCAGGGCGGAAGCTACGAAGAAGTTTCACAATGTCCTTGATCAGCACTTCCTGGTCAACGTCTTTGAGCGTGCCGTCGGCATAGTCGAGGCAGCGGGCATGCTGGATGCCGAGTCGCTGACAGGCCAAGTGGAGTTCCTGTTCGCGCACGCGGGCGAGAGTCCGACGTGTAGCCGTCCCGGCACTACGGATTTGACCCGCTTCACCTCGAGTCGCTGAGACAACCATCACCTCTGCGCCATGGGCGACAGAGCTGGCAAAGGTGCCACCCGCGCAAAAGCTTTCATCGTCGGGATGGGCGAAGACTCCAAGAAGACGTTTCGGATGGTGTTTTGTCATGTTCTGCTTCATATTCATACTATTTATAGCTGATTTCACTTTTTTTGATTCTCCTCTGCAAGTCGCTGCATACCTCATACCTATTCATTCTCTCATCACAGGTGAAAAACGGAAAGGAGACCGCGCCAGCGCGGCGGCGTTTCCTTCCGTCCCCTGAACGGGGCGGGTATCCACGCCGGATTTTCTATGAATGGTCTGACTGCTCTGGTGAACATGACTTTTTCCTGTGATTGTGAGAAAAGAAGAGGAGTTCTTTGCTGGTTTCGTTAGTATCAATGGATGCACTTCTGGTCTTCCACGCCAGAGCGCTGCGAGGAACCAGTGGTGGGAGTAACCAGCTGTGTTCTCTGAACCTTTGTGGAAGTGGGACCACAATACATGCAGAGTTTCCGTATAGTGCCCATGGTAGAAAGGAATCGTCATGCATCCTCAGCTAACCCGGTTCTCTGGATCATCCCTGCGTCTGCTGTTGTCTGTAATATACCTCCTTCTCACCCTGTTCCTGGCAGGCTGCGGCTTCCTTGATTCCAGCTCAAGCACTCATAACAGTACGCCAACCACCAGCAATACTGGAAACACGACTCCGACCACAGCTGATCAGACAGCCACAGCCAGCGATACATCCACGCCAACTGCCGCGCCAACACAGGGCGGAACTACTCCAACGGCGACCGCGACCCCCGCACCTGTCCCGTTCAAGGTGACAGGCGTGGCGTTCGGCGCGTGGCCCGGCGACCACCAGGGAGTTTGTCGAACCAACACGTTCTTTACCGCTAGTGTGCTCATCTACGCGCAGGCGCATACTACCGGCGGCACAGTGACTTATACCTGGCTGAGAAGTGATACGAGCAATATCGCCCACAGTACCGTTACATTCGCCGCTGGCACGACCTCCAGGATTGTGACCTCTATCTGGTCCCTGAGCGCGAAGCAGGGCAATGGCAGCGCGTACTGGGTAGCCTTGAAAACACTTTCGCCCGAGGTGCTAACCACTCCTCAGATCACCTATCACCATACCTGTCAGCGCCAAGTGCAGAGTATCAGCGTCACGGTTTCGCCGACTCTCGGCTGCAATTCGGTCACGAAGACCTTCACGTTTAGCGCGACCGTCAACGTATCGCCTGGACCGAGCAAGGTGATGTTGACCTATACATGGAAGCGCTCCGATGGCACGAGCGGGACAACGACTACTGGCATCGTTCCCCAGAGCACGACTACGACAACGACTACTGGCATCGTTCCCCAGAGCACGACTACGATCACTCTCTCAGAGAGTTGGAGCCTGACAGCCCCGATCACGAAAGGCACATACTGGGAGGAGCTTTCTGTCACTGCTCCCAATAGTGTTACCTCCAATCAGACCACATTTGATATCACTAGCTGCTGACGTGAGTTTTCTGGCATGAGAGCGTGTATGTGCCGAAAAGCGCTTTTCGGCACATACACGCTCTCATGTTCCTTTCTTTCTCGGCATCCGTCGTACTTCACAAAATGAAATTGGTCGAAGCTTTCCACGTATTCTGTGGATGAGTTGCCTCTAAGCCCATTTCATCATGCCTGCGGGCTCGGGGCCTTGTTGAACGCGATTACCGGGGCCGTATACGTCTATGAACGTTGACAAAATAGCTCACCACTCACAGGTATGTGAGTTTTCAAACGCGCTCGCGGTAGGCTACACTTGAGACTAAGTAGATCACCGCCAGGTGCGAGCAAAGAGAATCGGACTTTGTACATGAAGCCATGAATTCGGAACTCGATGTGTTCGATTTCTCTCACTTGTCTGGATATCCACGACAACTTCTGGTTTCTCAAGCTTGCGCCGATGGCGTAGATGGTGTCAGATTCTTGTCAAAATCGACGCTGGGCACGAGCGCGTATTGTAACAAGTGTGCACATAGTGGGTCTGATAACGTGGAGGCCAGAAAATCACCCTTCCTGCGTTCTTCATGATAGCGATGACGTGTACACGGATTCGCGCCGGTGAAATCGGCGGTGGGTGCGATCACGCAGAGTGAAAAATGCATGTGGACGTTGGATTCGCGAAGATTCAGACCGATCAATCTGCACCTACGTGGGATTTGGGGTGAAACTCATGTGTTCATCTGCATCATCGGTCCATACCGAATGTAAAGGAGGTACGGCAATGACGGCATGGAATCAGGCGGCAGCACCGATGGCTTCGACAACAGGTATCGCGGCAGATGTCCAGCAATTAGCGGCTTCCTACCAGCTAGGAACGCCTCTTCAGGCATACCGGCCCACTTTTCCGCTAGCAGGTTTTTGCGGTTTTACCTTCGTTGGTCTCGTGATCACGTGTACAGGAACGATCGGGACGCTGCTGCTTTTGTTCATCCCTGTGTTCATCCCCGCTCTGAGAGGTCTTGGGGGAGTGTCCGGCATTGGCTTTTTTGTGTTTACCGCCGCCTTCGGCCTCGTCCTGCTTTCCCTGGCGGCGCTTATGCTGAGAGGTCAAATGCGCGGCAGCAAGGCATATGCATGCACTGAGGGATTTCTGGAGGTCGATAAAGATGGCGCGGTGAAAGCGGCGGTGCGTTGGGATCAGATGCAGGTATTGTGGCATAGGATCTTTGTAGCAAGCTCAGGAATTATGAGCAGTACCGGTTCCCGAAACACCTCCTTGCAGGATAGCTACAGCGTGGGGACAGCCAATGGCGTCGAGATCAACGTGGAGTATGCACAGTTGTGGAAAAGGATCGAAGGTGAGTTTGTTCGCCGGCACTTTCCGCAGGCGCTGGCACTGTTCAACGCGGGTCAGCGCGTGCCTTTCAATGCTGTGTCGGTAAGCCAGCAGGGAGTGAGCAAGGAGACGCTCTACCAGCCGGGAAGAACCAGTCTGATCTCGTTGCAGAATCTCGCGCATGTCAAGATCAGGTCAATGGAGCTGTGCTTTGAAGGTGGGGGAGCTTTTCTCCAGGCAGAGGTAGTACGAGTCCCTGTTTCCGAGACGGCGAATGTGTGCCTGTTGGAGGCGTTGTTGCATACAGTGAGTGGGGGGCGTATTGTGCGCATTGAATAGGGGGATGGTGCTTGTTGTGTATTGAGTAACTGCCAACTCTATCCTGGTCTGCCCTCAATGAATCGAGCTGTAGAGGCAGCTTGTAAAGCCAGGATAATGGAGTGGTAGCTGGATGAAAAGCCAGAAAGGGAAGACGACGATGGTGGAAACAATCTTGGTAGGGCTTCTGGTGCTGGCACTAGCAGCGCTACCTCCTTTGTTATGTGTGCTGCTCCTGACAAAGAGAAGTCACATGATTTCCAGGCAGAGGATGAATGTAACCACACGAGGACCGCTGTATCGCGATGGGGGCGTCACCTACTCGCAGTATCGGGGAGTCCGCTATCATATTGTGCCTGAAAATCCGAATGAACCGCACAATGCACGCTATGAACGCCGCCATCACTCCAGGCAGCACGAGCAAAAGAAACCGTGGATGAAGTGATGTCATATCAGAGGGCATGTAATAATTTCACCGGTTAGGAAATGCCCTCTCTATTGAGAGTAGAGCCTTGCTGACAGGACACAGTACGTCTGACTGCGTCAATCTGTCAGTCAACAGGCACGCTCCTCCTCCTATGAGAACCACAAGCAGAGCTGGTGGAGAACAGAAGGAGAGCGGCACAGATAAGGAGAACCGTGCTCATGAATGAGGATGTCAACCAACCTGAGCAGACGGTTCACGAGGGGAGTTCTTCCAGCGAAGACCGCAGGTGACGCTGTTCGCCGACCAGATACGCCTCCGCTATCCAGGCGGTCAGCTCCGTGTCGATCTCTTCGGGAGAACTGAGCCGGAAAGCATGGACATGATTGCGAGGCGAGATCGACTCAATCCGCCGAAAGCGCGGCGAATCCAAGCGTCGGGCCAGCACGACATGCCCATCAATCCACCTTTGTTTGAGCATCACCGCAGCAAAGCTCATCCGTACCTGGAAAGCAATTCGGGTTTTCTCGGGAACGACGATCACTGGTCCCATGCTTTGAATCACGGCCTCCAAGTGGCGATACAGCGCAATGATCGAAGCTGGTTTCCCCTCCAGATGTTCAGCGAGCGTGTGACGAGAGCACGCGTGAGATTGGTGAGCATTGGCAAATGGTCGCCCGCACTGGGGACAGATCCACATTGGCCTGGATGGCTGCCCCTCACTCATGGTTGACCTCCTCGAGCGTTGTGTCGCCCATACGACCTCTCGGCTTCCACTTGTCTTGTGGGATGAGCTACTCGTAGCATACGGTATTGCTGTCCTGGTTTCAAGATGGGTGTCGGCATGGGATCGATACGAACATGTATCCTGGAGGGCGAGCAAAGAGGTCCTTGGAGGAAGAAGAGGAGCAAAGTTACACCGCATGAAGCACTTTCACGCGTAATAGGTCGAGTACAGCGAGCTTTACCACTGTGCCATTCGCGGCAGATTATGCAACAGCTTTGATACAGTCACTCAATACCATTGTTTTCTAGCCATTTCTATGATATAATCTAAGATATAAAAGTATACAAGTGTAATTGCCTAGAGATTAAAACAATATGACTCTTGATGACATTGATTTAAAAATCCTGGATTTGCTGCTCCAGGATGGGCGGATTTCTCACACGGCAATCGGCAAAGAGATCGACCTGAGTGGTCCCTCAGTTTATGCGCGTGTTCAACGCATGGAACGAGAAGGCATTATCAAAGGTTACACGGCCCTACTCGCCCCTGAAAAGGTAGGACGTGGACTGGCTGCCTTTGTCCGTGTTCGTACTCAGACACCAGAGTATGAGAGTGCCGTCTTCGAGCGGTTTATCCAAGAGGAAGAACAGATTTTGGAGTGTCATGATGTTGATGGAGAGGATTGCTACCTCCTCAAAGTCCGTACCGCTTCCACGCAGTCGCTCCAGAAACTGCTCATGACCATCCGCAGCTTCCCAGGAATCACGCGTACCGTCACCACGATTGCACTGGAAACACTCAAAGAGGGGAGGACCGCCAGACCAGCGATCAACCGAACAAAACCAGAGGAGGGATAAGCCATGACAGAAGTAAAACGCACCACCAGTCTGCGCTCCCAGCTGCCACTGTCAGAACGCTGGCGCAACGTCAAGGTCAACGCTCTGCTGGTTTTTGTCAGCATGATCTGGGGCAGCTCCTTCTTGATCGTCCAGCAGACCATCAGGCTCACAGGTCCCTTTACCTTTCTGGCTATGCGCTTTTGCTTAGCAGCCCTGGTCCTGGCAGTGATCTTCCATAAACGGCTGGCACAGATCACACACGCCGAGATCATCACTGGCTCATTCATCGGTCTGTTCCTTTTTGGCACCTATGCCCTGCAGACCACAGGCTTACAGTACACCACTTCCAGCAAAGCCGGCTTTATCACCGGCCTGTATGTCCCACTGGTGGCAATCCTGGCAGGGCCAATGCTGCATCAGAAACCAACCCTGGGGAATGTGCTGGGCGTCATGCTTTCAGTGGCGGGGCTGGCATTCATCTCGGTCAATAGCTCCTTCCAGTTCACCTTTGGCCTGGGCGAATACCTGGTCATGGGGTGCGCTCTTGCCAGCGCGTTGCATGTGATCTTTATCAGCAAATTTGCCCCACGGGTCGATGCCATGAACCTTGCTCTTGTCCAGATTACCATCACAGCCGCCCTCAGCTTGATCGCTATGCCCATTGCCAGAGAGCCATTTGTGCTGCCACCCCTGCCTGTCTGGGGATCGGCCCTGTTCCTGGGGGTGGCAGCAACCGCATTCGCTCTGGCGGTTATGAATAGAGTGCAACAGTCGGTCAGTAGCACCCATGCCACCCTGATCTATGCCTTGGAACTGGTCTGGGTAGGCATGCTCGGTTCCCTGGCAGGAGAGCACCTCAGCCTCTTTGCCTGGATTGGCTGCGGCTGCATCTTACTAGGCATGATCACAAGTGGGTTGCGTCTGGCCTGGATAATGAAGAAGAGCAAAGGGATGTGTCAGAACTGAGAGCGCAGGAGCCAACATGGCATAACACACACTCCTGCTGGGCTGGCTAGACATGAGCATTTTAGAGCTCCAGTTGTACACCATGCGTCACGTGCAGGAACATGCGGCCCAACTGAGCCTCTTTCTCGGACAGCACGCCATCCCGGACGAGGCGCTCGACTGGGTCGGGCGAGCGAAGGATGAAGCGGGCCTCTGAGTTCGCGGAGGTGCCAGTGGGCTACCCGTCAGGCCGCCTTTGCATTCCCAAACACGCGTCTTCGCGTCGAGAGACCAGGAGCTTCGGCCTCGGCATCTGGTCGAAGCTCAGTCTCGGTGATCAAGACGCAGTGGGAAGCAGATCCTGCGCGGCGAGCGTTGGCGGGGTATTTACTCCATTGCATGCCAATGCTCCAGATGTGAAGTGGTTTCTCAAGCGGTGAATGGTTGTGCTGCTCACTCTTCACGCTTTTTACCACTGTCGTCCCACAGTATCTGCGCAGCCGTGTCAAGCGGCTTAACACCCTGCTAATGACACATTCTATGAGACCGTCGTCGGAATCACTAGGGAGGCTGCCTTGAGTGATATAATCTGGTGCGTAGCAAACCGTTTTATTGTTTGGAGTTGAGAAGCCTAGAGAGGTCTCGCAATGGAACTTGACTACAGCTTTCAAAGCCCGATTCCGTGTCAACAGAACGCTGCCCAGTTGAAAGAAGGCTGCATGGGACGAGGTTCCACAGCATTTCAGACATGTCTGATGGCGCGTCTCTACAATAGGTCATCATGCTGACCATCAACATCGATACAGCCCGTCGCTTCATCCTCGGCAAGCAGGGCTTGTGGCCCGGGCGGCGCTGGCGAGGCATCGAGGGCACGGAGCAGGCCATGCGTGCGATGGAGTACTTGCAACTCGACCCGCTGCACATCATCGCTCGCAGCCAGGACATCACGCTGCACAGCCGCGTGCTCGCTTACACGCCTGGCAGGTGGGAGGAGGTGACGTATCAGCAGCGCAAGTTCTTCGATTGGGGTGGCTGGCTGGCCGTCCGGCCGATGGACGAGCTGCCGCACTGGCGCGTGGTCATGCGCCGCGAGCGCAATAGCGGCTCGCGTCTCCGCGCCATGGCCCGCGACCACGCTGCTGCCATCGTCGAAATGCGAGCTGTCTTGCACGAACGTGGCACTGTGAGCAACCGCGACTTTGACATGGCGACGCGCACACGAACGCACAGTTATCGGGGCCGCAAGGACAGCGCGCTGGCCTTGTATTATCTGTGGCGCACCGGCGAAGTGATGACGCACCACCGCGACCGTTTTGAGCGCGTGTACGCACTCACGGAAACGGTCGCGCCCGCGCATCTCATGCGCGAGAGCGACGAGGCCGAGGCTGATCGCTTCTTGATCAAAAAGGATGTCAGCTTCTCCGGCCTGTCGCGGCTGAGCCGGACGAGTGATGTGTTTCACAGGAGCGGCGAGCCGGATCGCGCCGCGAAGCAGCTGCTCGGGGCGATGGTGGCCGACGGCGACCTCATCGAGGTGCAGGTTGAGGGCTGGAAGGCGGTGCACTACGCGCTCGGCAGCGACGCTGACCTGTTAAGCGAGCTAGGCGCAGGGCGCGTGCCGAAGGCATGGACGCCGTTGGAGACGACCACGACTCAAGAGGTCGTCTTCCTCGCACCGCTCGATCACGTCAGCGCGCGCGGGCGCGCCAAAGGCTTATTTGGCTTCGACTACGTGTGGGAGGTCTACAAGCCTGAGCACCAGCGCAAGTTCGGCTACTACGCGTTACCGATGTTGTGGAGCGACCGACTCGTCGCGCGCTTCGACAGCAAACTCGACCGGAGCACCAACACGTTCGTCATCCTGGGCTTGTGGTTGGAGGATGAGGCCCTCGGCACAGATGAGGCATTTGCGGAGGCATTGGCTTGTGGGTTGGCGCGATTCGTGACGTTTCTGGGCGCGAGCAAGCTGGATGCCAAGGCGATTCGCGAGCCGCTGCTGCGCCGACGTGCCTGCGCTGCACAGGAAGCGAATTCAAGCGAGGTGTGATGGCGATGGATCGCCCGCGATGCCGGTCCCGACTTGAAGGGGATGGCCATCCAGAACAGCGCTTCGGAGTTTCGCAGCTATACGTACCCTGGGGGAGCCTTTGCCCTGGATAGCACGCTCTCCTGGACGCATCTGGTCAGTCATCAGGAGCGCACGAACCTGCTCTGGTCGCTCCTCTTTCCAGCCAGCCGCACATTGCGCCCGCTGTTCGCACACTTGCCTCTGCGCGATCTCGACACGCTTGCCACAGGTTCGCCTGTTTCGTTCTTCCAGGAGTGGCTTGCACACAACGAGCCGGGCGATCCGTACTGGCACGGTGGTGGAGCTACACGTTGCGGTCTGGTCTTCATCCCATCATGGTCAGCGAAACACACGCGAGAGCCGTTTGAGATGCTTCTTTGAGAACAGGAGGACACCGATGAACATTCTGATTGAAAAAAACGTGATGGTCCCTATGCGTGACGGCGTAAACCTTGCCGCCGACATCTATCGTCCAGTTGAGGAGGGACGGTTCCCGATCCTCCTCTCACGCCTGCCCTATAACAAAGACCTGCCGGGCAGGCTCGCGTTGCTTGCTGGCACGGCGTTACGAGCTGTTCAGCAGGGGTATGTGGTTGTTTACCAGGATTGCCGGGGACGTTTTGCCTCGGAGGGCGGGTTCTATCCAGTGTTCGACGACGCCAACGATGGAGTGGATACCATCAACTGGATCGTCCAGCAGCCCTGGGCGAGTGGTCAGGTCGGGATGATAGGTGGCTCCTATCTTGGGTTTACCCAGTGGCTGCTGGCCAGGGAGCATCCAGAGTCCCTGCGAGCCATCGCCCCCAGCGTGACCACCTCGAACTATTACCAGACCCCTTTTCGTCACGAGGGAGGAGTCTTTGAACTGGGGTGCGCCCTCACCTGGTCGCTGGGCACGATTCCCGAAGAAGCGCAACGACGCATGCGCCAGGGACGGGGAAGCCAGGAACAGATGGGGGCATTCATGCAAGCGATGAGTGATCCATCGACGCTGATGGAGCATCTCCCCCTCGTCGATCAGCCCTTGCTGCGCGAGTTCGCTCCCTGGTATCTTGAGTGGTTGAACCATCCCACCTACGATGACTACTGGCGAACTATCGCTCATAGCGAGTTTTACGAGCAGACGACGGTCCCTGCCCTCAACATGGGTGGCTGGTACGACCTGTTCCTGGGTGGGACGCTGGCGAATTACACGGGCATGAAACGGCGCGGGGGCAGCGTTGTGGCACGCGCCCACCAGCGTCTGGTCATCGGTCCCTGGTCACACCTCAACCAGACTGGCGCGTTCCCGGAGCGTTCATACGGTCTGATGGCGAGTAGCGAGGTAGTGGACCTCGATGGGATGCAGTTGCGCTGGCACGATCACTGGCTCAAAGAGGCGGAGAATGGGGTGGAGCAGGACAAACCGGTGAAGCTCTTTGTGATGGGCCTCGATCAGTGGCGCGAGGAAGAGGACTGGCCGCTGCCGGATACGCAGTTCCGCCCCTATTACCTGCACAGTGCCGGACATGCTAATAGCGCGGCGGGCGATGGAACTCTCTCCACCGAGGCAGCAGCGGCAGACGAGCAAGAGGATGTCTACCTCTATGATCCACGCCACCCAGTACCTACCGTAGGTGGCGCGACTCTGCTAGGCCTGGAACCCGTAGAAGGACCGCGCGACCAGCGTGCAGCGGAAGCGCGTGAGGATGTCCTCTGCTATAGCACCCCGGTTCTGGAGAAACCTGTAGAGGTGACTGGTCCCATTGCATTGATGTTGTATATTTCCTCCTCTGCCCGTGATACTGATTTCACTGGCAAACTGGTCGATGTGTCTCCCGATGGCCGCGCGGAGATTCTCACCGATGGCATCCTGCGTGCTCGCTATCGTGAGTCGTTCACCACGCCGAAATTGCTGGAGCCGGGGCAGATCTACGAACTGCGCCTGGATCTGTGGGCCACCTCGAACCTGTTCAAGGCGGGACACCGCATCCGCCTGGAGGTCTCCAGCTCGAACTTCCCGCGTTTTGACCGCAATACCAACACGGGCGGAACCATTGAGACGGAGACCGAGCAGGATTTCGTGCAAGCGGTCAATCGGATCTACCATGATGCCGCACACCCCCACATCTGATCTTGCCCATCATCGAGCGAGACTGAGCGAGGAGCGGGATCACGGCAAAAAACGTCACGCGTCAGACAGGTCTCTGGAGAAGACGCATATCATGCATGCACGTTCGTCCTTGCTGTACATTTTGGAAAGAAGTTCTCCATAGTATAGAAGCCATTCCGTCACAGAGAAAGAGGGAAAGGCAACAGGAGCAAAAAGATGGGCAATCTAATTGTTGAGACACGGTATGGAAAAGTACAGGGCAGCGAGCAAGGCTCGATCAGCGTCTGGAAAGGCATTCCTTTCGCGCAGCCTCCCACGGGCCAGCGTCGTTTTCGGGCACCGCAGCCGCCTGAGCCATGGACGGGCGTGCGCGAGGCGACCACGTTTAGCCCCATGGCGCCCCAGGTGCCGGAGGTCGGGGCAAGCATGGTAGGAGCGATAGGAGCAGAGAGAGCCGTAGAGCCGCGCCCGATGAGCGAGGATTGCCTGTACCTCAACATCTGGTCGCCGGGCGCTGACCAGGAGAAGCGCCCGGTCATGGTCTACATTCACGGCGGAGCCTTCACACTCGGCTCGGCGTCTGATCCCTGGTATGACGGGACGTCGTTCGCCGCCAATCACAACATCGTCGTGGTGTCGCTCAACTACCGGCTGGGAATCCTGGGGTTTATCTCTCTGAAAGATCTGGCCGGAGCAGATGCGACCTATACGGGTAACTGCGGGCTGCTCGATCAGATCGCGGCCCTCGCGTGGGTGCGCGAGAATATCGCCGCCTTCGGAGGCGATCCCGACCAGGTGACGGTGATGGGCGAGTCGGCGGGTGCGATGAGCATTGGGGCCCTGCTGGGGATGCCAGCAGCACAAGGGCTCTTCCGGCGCGCGATCCTGCAAAGCGGCGCTGCTGGCAACCTGGTGACGCGTCCACAGGCCACCAAAGTCGCGCAAGCGCTGCTGGCAAAGCTCGGTCTGGAGACCGCTCAGCTTGCAGCCCTAGCGGATGTACCGCTTGAGGCCCTGCTCAAGATTCAACCAGAGCTGGGACGGGAGTTCGGTGGCATCCGAGCGTTTAGCCCGATGATCGACGGCGAGACCCTGCCGCAGCATCCGTTAGCCATGATCGCGCAGGGTTCGGCCGCCAATGTGGCCATCCTGGCGGGGACCAATCGCGATGAATGGCGCCTGTTCGCCATGATGAGCGGAGGGCCACAGGTGGATGAGGAGCAGCTCAAGCAGATCTTTGGCGATGAAGCGAGGCCTGCGCTCGCCGTGTACACGGAAGCGCGCGCCGATCAGTCGCCAGAGCTGGCCTGGATCGATATCATGAGCGATCTAGTCTTCCGCATGCCGGCGATCCGCCTGGCGGAAGGGCAGGTGAAGCTTGGAGCGCCGGTCTGGATGTATCGCTTTGACTGGGAATCGCCAGCCTTTGGCGGTGTCCTGGGAGCCGCGCACGCCATGGATATCCCCTTCGTTTTCAATACCCTCGACGTGGGACTCTCTCGCACGTTTACCGGCGACTCGCCAAGCAGACAGCCGCTGGCCGACCTGATGCACGCCTCGTGGGCCGCGTTTATCCGCAGCGGCACTCCTGCCATCGCCGACCTGCCAGCCTGGCCGCTCTACGATCTGGACAGGCGCGCCACCATGATCTTCGGCGACGTTGCGCACGTGGTCGACGATCCGCAGGGGCAGGTCCAAGTGTTGTGGACGCATGTGCCCTAGTGCAGGTTCCAAAAAGCTCTTGTGTAAGGGAGGAAACCCTGATAAAATGAGGGAATGAAAGCCCCCATGTATGTCCGAGCCTTGAGTCCAGAAGAGCAAGCGGGGTTGGAAGCTGGACTGCGCTCATCGGATGCCTTTACCCTGCGTCGGAGCCAGATTTTGTTGGCATCGAGTCGAAAGCAACGGCCCAAAGTCATCGCTGAGAATCTGGGCTGTGCCACGCAAACCGTGCGCAACGCCATCCATGCCTTTGAGGAGAAAGGCGTCGCATGCTTCACGCACGCATCATCGCGGCCAAAAACGGTGCAGGCCCACTTTGACCAGGCCAAATGTGAAGTGTTGCGTGCCATCCTGCATAAACCGCCGCACGTCTATGGGAAAAAGACCAGCGTGTGGACGCTTGCCCTCGCGGCGGAAGTCTGCTTCGAGCAAGGTCTCACCGAGAGTCTGATGAGTATTGAGACCATCCGTCAAGCGCTTTTGCGGCTGGGAGTAGGGTGGCAACGGGCAAAGCATTGGATCACCAGCCCCGACCCAGATTATGTGAAGAAAAAAAACGACGTGATGCCCTCATTGCCCTCGCACAGCGCCACGGCTGGGAGATCGGCTATATGGATGAGGTGTGGTGGAGTCGCGTGAGCCAACCCAATTTGCACAGTTGGAGCGAACAAGGTGAGCCGCTGCGCTTGCAGGAACTCTCCAAGGAGAAGAACGATCCTGATCCCAAAGCGCTCGCCTGCTACGGGATGCTGTCGGCTGACAGTGGTCGCATGCACGTGCGCTTTGTGGAAGGACGTCCCGTCAGTCAGGTCACGACCGATTTTCTGGAGTGGCTGTGCGAACAGGTCCAGGCGCAAGGTAAGCAGGTCCTCGTGCTCATTTGGGACAATGCCTCCTGGCACGTGAGTAAACAGGTCAGAACCTGGCTACGGGAGCACAACCAAAGCGTGCTCCAGGAGACTCGAACCGGCAAAGCAGGGGTGCGCATCATCCCGTGCTGGCTCCCCATCAAGAGTCCGTGGCTCAACCGAATCGAACCAAAGTGGGTCCACGGCAAGCGAGCGATCGTCGAGTCGGCTCGGCTTTTGACGGCACGTGAACTCAGACAACGCGTATGTGATTACTTCGGGTGTGAACAGACTGACCTCCTGACCCAGCGGATCTCTTCATGAGGATGGAGTACGTTCGATGCGTTCCAGCAATCCCCTCTGTAAATGTGAAAATTCCGTGAGGGAATTTTTCGACAATGATCTGAGGTAATACCTGAGAGGCAATAGCTCGCTTGGTTGAGGATGATCTTCTCTTCAGTTCACGAGTCTGATGCTGGAGGCGTTGCCTTTTTGCAAGGAGCTTCGCGTTCCCTCTTCCTGAGGTAAGACCTTTTCCTCATCCTCTAGGAGCTTATGACTCTTCTTGCAAACCTTGCTGATGGGATCAGGCTCACTGATGGGATGAGGATTCTGCCTCCGACCCCTCAAAGGGTTTCAGGCATGTGAAACCCTTTTTTGTACTCATTCCTTCCTTGAAATGATCTTTTCCAGCCATGCCGGTATCTGTTGAAGGAGCGTATCAATTCGCGTAGAACGAGCAATAGTTCCTGCGTGATAGTGACCACTCAGATATTCTATGATGCTCCAAACCTTGGCGACGATCATCTCCTGGGTAAGAAACGAGATTTCTTGAGCCGCAAGCGATAAGGAGCGATCATCTCGTTCTAGATAGGCTGTAGCTACCGCCTGGAAAACAGCCCGCTCACCCAGGCCAGGAACGGTAATCGCCAGATCTACTGCTGGCGTTGCTTTCCCAAAACGCTCCCAATCGTACAAGACCATCGTTCCATCACCTCGCAATCCCCAATTGGTGGGATTTGGATCTCCAGAGATCCAACACTGAGGGGCAAAGAGCGTTTGGTGACTCAGCCGGAGATCCTCAAGAATGGGAGCCAGACGACGAGCCTGCGCAGAAGGGAAGCAGGCAAGGGCATCGTTGGTCATGGTCTCAGACCAGTCTGGTTCAAAGGACGGAAAGGCCAAGTTCAAATTGAGAGGAAGCCTGTGATGGAGGCGGTGGAGTACGGTCAGCATCTCTTGATCAGCACTCCAGCGAACGCGTGGCAGCGGTGTGGGGATGTCTTCAAGGACGAGCCAGAAGGTATCAGCATCCCTGCCAGACCATTCGAGATGAGGAAGCGGAATATCCACCGCTGCAAGGGTGGGAGCAACCATGGTGTAGAAGATACTCTCGCGCGGGTGTGTGCTTCGTTTGACAATCACGCTCTGTTTTGCAGACTGCACACGCCAGACGGCATGTCCTTCTGTCACCAACTTGATGTGCAAGGGCGCCCCATAGGTGTCCAGGAGAACCGTGTGGAGACGTTTTGGCCAGAACTCAGGAAGGAGAGACATGTTTTCTCCTTTCATGGGAACAGGATGGGGCCGCCTCAAGAGAGCAGCGTTTGCTCAAGCTCAACTGTTCAAGAACCCTTTTCGAGGCAACGCGAAGCTCCTTGCAAAAAGAGGCAAGAGAGTATTTCTGTTCTAGAAAAGTGTTCGGGACCGTCTGTTTGACAGCCAGGAAAAAAGCGACAAAGGGTATGCCCATGCATTTTCTACCTTGATCTTTGCTCTCCACTGCATCTACTAGATGAGTCTGGTAAGCCAATTCATACCCCTCTTGCCTCTATTTGCAAGGAGTTTCGCGTTCCCTCTGGAGGGGTTTGTAAGGCAAGTCCCTCAATCAACCGGACAGCCTGCTCTGGGAGGCTGCGAGACTTCCCTTTGTCAGAACGTCTTGTGTTTGCTCGCCCTGCTAGCCCGTTTTCCCGGTACTGTTTGATCCAGCGTTGCACTGTACTCAGGGAAATGTGATGCTCACGAGCGAGTTGCGTCTGAGAGACACTTCCTTCCAGGGCAGGACGTAATAACGCAAAGCGTTCGAGGGCCTGCGTTCGCTGTGCTTCAGAGAGACCTGTAAGAGGGAACGATGGTGCTGTCATGAAGCGTCACATCCTTGCGAGGAGCCAGATGCACGATCCTTCTCAAGTATACCCACTACCTCAGATCATTGTCAAAAGATTCCCTCACGGAATTTTAGTATTTACAGAAGACGGGCACCATGTCTTTACACAAGAGCTTTTTGGAACTTGCACTAGGCGAACTCGTCAAAAGTCGACAACGGGAGCAGGCTCCTGAACTGGAAGTGATGCACCGGCGCTAGTCTGCAAGCCGTGCCGCCGCAAACGGGAGAGCATCAAAGTCTCGCCTAGCGGCTACGGCTCTTGTTTGTGGATCGTTGGAATCTCTGGCATCGCTTGACACGCTATCGCAGGTGGAGCGGCCTCAAACCCCTTTCCATCCAGCCTCTCAATCTTCCCTTGTCAAACCCTTGACAACTCATATCCACGGTGTTACAATTTTGATTGAACTATTCAATCAAAAAAGATGAGAAAATGCCACGGACACAAGCAGCAAATCAACGTCGACGGGAAGCACAACGCGAGAAAATCCTGGCTGGAGCTCGCAAGGTCTTTGCGCGCAAAGGCATGGAGGCGACCATGGCTGAAGTTGCCGCAGAGGCTGCGGTCAGCCATGGGCTGGCCTATCACTACTTTGCCAATAAGGAAGCACTCTTTCACGCGCTGGTCGAGCAAGCCCTGCAAACCGATCCTGCGGGATTGCGGCGCGTGTTTGAAGAGTCGGGGACGCCAGGGGAGCGCCTCACTTCGCTGCTTACAAAACTGGTGAGCATCAGGCGCGAACACCCGGAATTTTATCAGATTTTGGATCAGGTAGAACGTTCTCAGACTACCCCGGACGATCTGCGTGAACTGATGGGCAGGCAGGGCCAGCTCTTCTTCACGGTGCTCAGGCAACTGATCGTTGAGGGCCAGGCGACCGGCGAGGTCGCCGCTGGCGATCCAGACCAACTCGTGAGTGCCGTTGCTGCCTATCTTGAGGGCCTCACCAGGTTGGCGCTACGCTATCCTGGGCAGTTCCAACAGCATGGTCCTGATGCAGAGATTCTCCTTCGGATCCTCAAGCCTTTCTGATGAAGTGATGAAGGGACTCTCTTTGATAATGAACAAAACAGAAAGGAACAAGTACTCGAATGACGGATACACTTCACACGGAGGTCCTGGTGGTTGGAGCGGGACCAGTCGGCCTCACACTTGCCATTGATCTCGCTCGTCGTGGGATCGCCTGCCGTATTATTGAGCAATCACCGGCGTACCAAATTGGGACGCGCGGTAGGGGCATCAGCCTGCGCACTCAGCAGGTCTTTGAGGATCTGGGTATGCTTGATGCCCTTTTGCCCTATGATGAAGGCATGGCGCCTGCACGCACCTATGACCATGACAAACTCATAAGCGAGTCCAACCCGGCCTCGTTCTTCCCGCCAGTGCCGCCTCCCTATCATCCCATCCTGATGATTAGCCAGGAGCATACTGAGGCCGTGCTGCGTGCACGGCTGGCGTCGTATGGCCGACAGGTGGAACTGGACACGCAACTGGTGAGCTTCACCCAGAACGCGGAGCGCGTTGTCTTGCAGATCAGGCAAGCGGGCCAGGACGAGGAGATCCAGACTCGCTACCTGGTTGGCTGCGACGGAGGACATAGCACGGTGCGCAAGGCCACCGACATCTCGTTCCTGGGCGAGACCTGGGATGAGGAGCATTTCCTCCTGGGCAACGTCAGCGTAAGCGGGCTGGACACTCACTTCACACATACCTGGGGCACCCTGAATGGAGGCTTGACTCTCCAGTGGATGAGCCACAGCAATACCTGGTTCTTCAGCGCTTCCATTGCGCCAGACGAGCAAGGATCATTGCCTCCCCCGACGCTTGAGTCCCTCCAACGCCTCTTCGATGAGCGCGCGGGCATGCCTGGCGTGCATTTGAGCAATCCGCGCTGGCTCTCGGTCTGGCGCCCGAATATCCGCATGGTTGATCGCTATCGCGTGAGCAGAATCTTCCTCGCGGGTGATGCCGCACACGTTCACTCTGCTGCCGGGGGACAGGGCTTGAACACAGGGGTGCAAGATGCCTATAACCTTGGTTGGAAGCTGGCTGCTGTGCTCAATGGAGCCCCTGATGCACTGCTGGACACCTATCAGGCCGAGCGCTTGCCCGTAGCCGAGGGCGTCCTGGCAACCACTTCCATCCGCCATAGAGAGTATCGGCGCGATTTCAGCCAGGCCGTCAACACCCTCATCGCGGGCAAGGAAACCTTCGCCGATCCCAGCCAACTGAGCATCACGTACCGAGGTGGCAGACTTTCTCGCGACCTTGACAACACAACGGGCATCCGTGCCGGGGATCGCGCACCCGACGCGGCCTGCGTCCGCGCTGAGAGCGGTGAACAAGTCCGGCTCTTCGATCTCTTTCGCGGCACGCATTTCACGCTGCTCGTCTTCGGTGATCAGCCCGTGTCACACCTACCCGCTGTCTACGATGGCTCTCTGCACAGGTATACGATCGCGCCCCCGGATAACCCAGTCGCCCGTGCCGAACAGACGCTGGTCGATAGCGATGGGCAGGCTCATCGCGCCTACGGCATCTCCGGGAACGCGCTCATCCTGGTCCGCCCCGACGGCTACATCGGACTCACAGGTGGAAGCCCCGGCCAAGAGCCGATCATCGACTACCTGCGAGATGTCATCGGTCAATGACGAGTCGCGTCTGATCCTTCCTTAACTTCATGCTTATGGGATGCAGGGGACGGAACCCCTTGCCGGAGCGCGAGATGTTCTCGCGCTCCCCTCCCTCTCAAAGCGGGCCTTCGGCCCGCCAGAAAAATTATGAGTGGATGTCAGACTATTGCTAAGCAGCACAAGAAATGGTAACATGTGAAATAGTACGAGCAACTGTTCTAGATAGGGTAGATGAGGGAAAAGATGGCCATAGGGCAAGTGCGGGGACACGATATCTACAAGTTGCCTTTGCAAGAACTACGTGATCTGGCGCCACATACCTCGTGGGCCAATCCCCCCGCTATCCTGCCCAGTTCCTCACCTATTGAGGTATGTCAGATTGTAGGTGAGTGGTACGTAGCTCACAGTGATGATGCTCGACGCCGCGAAGCGGGACAATTCTTTACTCCTCTTATTGTTGCTCGCTACATGGCAAATGCAGCAGGAGCGCTCCACAACGAGATGCGTGTCCTCGATCCAGGTGCAGGCGTGGGCATGCTCTCCTGCGCAATTTGCGAATCTGCTCTGATACAAGGATTACCTTGTCTAACCATCGTGGCTTACGAATCTGATCCTGTACTACACACGCTTTGCCAATTTACGCTCAACTATGCGCGTGACTTCTTGCAGGAGCATGGAGTAAAGCTCTACATCGAGCTTTACCGGCATGATTTTATCGTGGCAATGGCCGAGCAGATGACCCGGGCCTCACTTTTGTCGAGTGGTCTCCGGTCTGAACATCCCTTCGATCTCGCTATCCTCAATCCCCCCTACTTCAAAGTGAATCAGAAAGATACTCGCGCCAGGCTTGTTAAGGACATTGCGCAGGGGCGCACAAACATGTATACTATGTTTATGTCTTTAGCCGCCTCTTCTTTACGCGCCGGCGGGCGTTACGTGTCGATCACCCCGCGTTCTTTCGCCTCCGGTGCATATTTCAGCCATTTTCGACGCCAGTTTTTTGCTGCTATTACTCCTGAACTGATACATCTCTTTGATTCGCGACGGGCCGCTTTTGGGGATGCGCAGGTGCTCCAGGAGAATATCATTCTGGCAGGTGTTAAAAAGGGGGCCGCATCAGTTGACCCACCATCTGTCATCATTTCGTGCAGTCGGGGAGTGGATGACCTGGCTCACCCATTGATCCAGCAAGTGCCACTTCGCTTCATCATCGATGACAAGCAGGCAGATCCTGTACTACATCTGCCGGTAAGCGATATCGATACACATCTTTTACAAGCATTCAGGTGCTGGAATGCCACTTTAGCAACCTATGGATTGGAAATATCCACAGGACCGGTAGTGCCTTTCCGTTCTTCTGACATGCTGGCATCTGCTGATAAGGTCAAACAAGGTGAAGCAGTGCCTCTCTTATGGCTACAACATGTGCGTCGTATGCATGTCGAATGGCCTCT
>WNFC01000983.1_pt1 | contig 29023 bp, 25 predicted proteins | sample 5400541 | NCBI WGS metagenome assembly WNFC01 (sample SAMN13153342, study PRJNA577476) | soil metagenome | isolation source: 120 cm saprolite under Douglas fir tree site 2 hole 2 replicate 1 | place: USA:California | collected 2015-04-18
GCCGGGGCGAGGCTGGCCGCCGCAGTTCCCAGCCCGGTCGGGCCCGCGGGAATCCGCACCTGGGGAACCACTGCGCCGGGGATCGCCGCGACCGGGTCGGCCGGACCCGCCACCGGTGCCGGGATCGGGGAACCGGCGACGTCCGCGGCCGTAGCTGACGCTTCAACCGGCACGCCAGAGGCACTTCCCGCCCCTACGAGGGCAGGGACGTGCCCGAGGTCGGGCTGTGCCGACTCGGGTCCCGGCCCGGTCGGCGGGGCGTTCAGGTTGGCCGCGTTGCCGGGACCACCGGCTCCGACGGCGGCCAGTCCCGTCCGGAGCAAGCTGGCCAGGGTGGCCGCCGCGTTCCCGAGCCCCGTGGGGGAGCCTCGCACCCAGCCCCGTGCCGGCAACCGGAGTAGCTCGGGTTCCTTGTACCGGTCGATTGCACGGTGCCACTCCTGGATGCCCGACATCCAATCCTCCAGTTCGTCGGCGAAGGAACGGAGGGCCTTGCGGGCATCGCCGTCGAGTCCATATTCTTCCATCAGTGCCGGGAACTCTACGTCGGTCACACGCTGGAACTGTTGCATCCGGGCGGTCATCAGGTCGTTGACCACGCCCACGGCCTGGTCCTTGTCGACGTCGAGGAACTGCTGGATGACCAGCACCATGTTGTGGACCTCACCTTCGAACTCGATCTCCTTCTGGTAGGAGAACACGTCGTTCGTGAAGCACGCGTAGTCGACGGCGGCGTTCTCCAAGGACTGCAACGGGCGGGTCTCGAAGATCGCCGGCGGAAGGCGTTCCCCTTGGCGGAGCCGTGCCAGGCTCATCGTGAGGCCGGACCCGAACGTGTCGCGGCGCATCTCCACGTAGTCAACCGGGTCGGGGATCCTGTGCTGGCTCTGGTTCTGGAATTCCCAGAGCCAACTCTCGAGCATTGCCTGGTTGGCTTGGCGGAACTGACGCCGGCCCGCCGGTGACATCCCTACCGCGGTGGGTGGCCATAACTCGGCCAGCGCACGCTCGGCCGGATTCATGGGCACGGGTGTCGGGGTGCCGAGATCGTCGGGCATGAAGGCCAACTGGCGTACCACGAACACCTTCGCCCCTGCAAGGTCCCCGATGCGGGTGAAGACCACCGGAAAATAATCGTCCCCGTACGTCCCCCAGGTGAGCCAGCATGCGGTCATGTTCAGCCCGTCGGCGTCTGAGTGCGGGTCGATCATGTGGCCGCAATAGGCAAGGTCCATGGCGTCGAACTTCTTCGGATCCCAAACGCCGATCCCGCCCGGCAGGGTGCAGAGCATGCCCGTCCGTGCCGCAAACTCCTTGGAATACACGCGGGCGGTGTCCAGATTGGGGTTGTGCTTGGTCTTGAACGGCATGTAGAACTTCGGGAGTTGGGTGGGGCCCACTCGCTGGAACGGCACGTACGAGAACGTCCTGGCTCTCCCCGCCCCCACCGACCCCGGCGAGGGGGCAAGGTGGGCTCCCGCGGTGCCCAGGCCCAGGGGCCCACTCAGGAGCTGCTCGCCGAGCGTACGGTGGGCCGGTCCCCGATTCATGTAGCGGCTCGACCGCATGTGCCAGGCGTGACCCCCCGATTGCCAGTCCTGCAGTCCCTTCACGTAGGCGGCAACGTGCAGGCGCTCGAGGGGGTTCAAGGCATACTCCTCGAAGAGGACGGGCACCTCGGTGAGCGCTGTGTTCTCGAACTGCTGCAGGCGGGAGGTCAAGATGTCGTTGACCAGGTTGGCAGCCCGCTGAGGGTCCACGCCGAAGAAACGGCTCATCACCAGGACGCCGTTGTTGACCTCGCCCTCGTCCTCGGTTTCGCGCTGGTAGGAGAACAAGTCGTTGCGCAGGTGCACCCCGTCGGCGAAGGTGTCCCTCAGAACCCGCAGGGACCGGGCTGCGGCGACCCGGTCCGGCACCTCGACAAGGTTGGCGTGCTCCACCAGGTGCGCCGACCAGGGGGCTCCCCCAACCTTGCGGCGGATCTCGATGTACTCGATGGGGTTGGGGATGCGGGCCTCGACGATGTTGGAAAGCTCCCAGGTGGATTCCTCCAGGAGGGCCTTGGTGGCATGGAAGAACCGCTCACGCCACGCGGGAGACTTTGAGGGCACCGTGCGGAACCACAGGTCGAGCAAGCCGCGCTCCACCGGGTTGGTCGGCTCGGGCAGGGGCGCCTCCAGGTTCAAGGGCATGTAGGCGGGGAGCCGGTCGAGGTAGGCCTTGCCCCCCGCGAGGTTGCGGGTCCGCTTGTAGACCTCCAGGAAATGGTCGTCGAAGTAGAAGACCCAGACGTACCAGTCGGTGATCAAGTTCAACTCTTCAGCCGGGCAGTCGGGGTGGGTGTAGGCGCACAGCAGCGGGTAGTCGTGGGCGTCCAGCTCCGCCTCGGTCCAGATCTCAGGGGCGCCGGCGTCGGGGCCAGGCTCGAGGATCCCCATCTGCCTCGACCAGGCGTTGGTGTGCAGCCGAGCCCCCTCCGCGTTGGGGTTGAGCCGGGCCGGGTAGGGCATGTAGAAATCGGGGAGCTCGTAGGGCTGGGACACCTAGCACCTCACAGGGTTGGACCATCGGGGCTGCAGTGCCGACCTTCTTATGAGGCGGTCCTCTCTACGGGTCGCCCGAGCGCTGCTCCGCCCGGCAATCATGGCAACGATTGCATTTAGGGGATGTGGGCTCTTTAATCATGTGGCGAGCATGCTAGGTGCTGGCGGGGGGACAGTCAAGGGTGACGTCCGTGCGGGTTTCGCTCCAGCACCCGGGCCAGCGGCCTTCCCGGCGGCAATCTCCGTAGGCGAGGCGAGGGCCGGACGACCAGCCGGTGACCACGAAGCCCGAAATAGTATCGGCCGCCCGGTGCACCGAGACAAGGCCGACGTCTCGGAGAGCAGCCGGCTTCGCCACCGATGAAACCGCCCAGCCAGACAGGATCGAGATTCCGGCCCCTGGAGGGCGGCGGTGCTTCCTTCGGCAGCTACCGTCGTTGGGGGGCCATGTTCGAGGGACCCACGTGCTCTTGGAGCCAGTTGTTGAGCGGCGCAGCATTCTCGAGGAAGCTCACCACCCTTTGCGCTGCCTCCGGCGTACCCAGCCACGGGCCGGCAGGCCACTCCTTCCAGGCGGCAAGGCCCTTGAGGCGCAGGAGTTCGATCCGTGGATGGTCCTTGGCGTAGCCCTTGGGGGCCGTCTTGAGCGTCTCGTGGGCGGCGATGTCAATGCCTGCCGCTCGGATCCCCGCGACAACCGCGTTGAGCGCATCGCCGGACACGGGCTCGTCCACCCCCTTCCGGTAGCGCTCAAGCTGGTCAGGGGCCACCTCCCAGATCCCTGCGCCAGCGCCGAGCCCCTTCGCGTTGAGCTGTACGTATCCGGGGCCCACCATTGCTGCGATGAAGGTTTTGTAGGGGGACTTGTCCGCACTGAACCGGATGTCTCGGTAGGGTCGCATGACTCTGGTCTCGCCCCATCGCTCCCGAAGTTCGTCGAGAAGGGCTTCCATTGGGGCGAGCACCGCCGCCTCATACGTAGCCTTGTGGCGCCGCCAGTAAGCCTTGGAGTTGTCGGCCTCCAACCCCTCGAAGAATTCCAGAGCCTCCTCCGGCCATCCCTGAAACACGACCACCTCCTCGCTCCGACGCCCGAACCGCGGTGAGCGTAGCGGAACGCGTGACCCGTTACGACCATGGAACTGGCCCGGCCTCAAATGGCTTCCTCCCGCTCACCGCCGAAGCGTCGGTCGCGGGCCAAGCAGGGGGTCTCGACGTGAGCCAGCGTACGCGGAATTTTCCGGTCAGTGGCCGGCCGTTGTCACCAACTCTGTGTCAAACGTGCCTATTTCCTGGCGTTCTGACTCAAAGTTCGGGCCGAGGTCCGGCCCTCGGCGATGCGCAGGGAGCCGGCGAGATCCGGGTGGACGGCCGCCTCCTCGTAGCGGGCGGCAAGGAGGGCCAGCAGCTCGTCCGCCTGGCCCGGCCACGTCTCCATCACGAGCCACCCGCCGGGGCGCAGCCACGGGAACGCCTCCTCGACCACACGGGCGGGCACCTCGATACCGGTCGGCCCCGACACCGTGGCGAGGACGGGCTCGTGGTCACGGACGTCCGCCGCCACGGTGGCGAGCTGTGCCTCGGCGAGGTACGGAGGGTTGGCCACGACGAGGTCCACCGCCGCCTGCAACGACCATGGGAGCGGGCTCAGGAGATCGCCCTCCAGGATCGTGACGTTGGCGGCGCCCGAGCGCTCCAGGTTGCGCCGTGCCCAGGCGGCTGCGGTCGAGCTCACCTCAGTCGCGACGACCGTGGCGTCGGGCCGCTCCGTGGCCACGGCCAGGGCGATGGCGCCGGACCCGGTTCCGACATCGACCACCACGGGTGCCGCCACGCCGGCGATGCGGCCGAGCGCGTGCTCGACGACCATCTCGGTCTCGGGGCGTGGCACGAGGACGCCTGGGCCCACCAGCAGGTCGAGTCGCCGGAAGCCCTGGTGGCCCGTCAGGTACTGGAGGGGTTCGCCGGATGCCCGCCGGGCGACCAGCTCCTCGAGGCGGGCGGCATCGCCCGGTGCCAGGATGTCCTCGGCGTGGGCGTACAGCTCGGCGCGGGGGCGCCCCAGGACGTGGCCCAGGAGGATCTCAGCCTCGACCGCCGGGCTCTCGACGGCCGCAGCGAGGCGGGTCCGGGCCCATCGCAGGGCCTCCCGCCGGTCACTCGGCGCCGAGTTGCTCCGCACGCTCCTTCTCGATCAGGGCGTCGATGAAGCGGTCGAGATCGCCGGCCAGGACGGTGGGCAGCTGGTTGACCGTCACGCGGACGCGGTGGTCGGTGACCCGGTCCTGCTGGAAGTTGTAGGTTCGGATCTTCTCCGAGCGGTCCACCGTCCGGACCTGGTTGCGGCGGGTGGCCGCGAGCTCGGCCTGGCGTCGCTCCTGCTCGGCCTGGTACAGGCGTGAGCGCAGGAGGCGCATCGCCTTCTCCCGGTTCTGGAGCTGCGAGCGCTCCTCCTGGCAGGCGACGACCAGCCCCGTCGGCCGATGGGTGATCCGCACCGCCGAGTCCGTGGTGTTGACCGACTGGCCTCCCGGCCCGCTGGAGTGGTAGACGTCGATGTCGAGGTCCCGGGGATCGATCTGGACGTCGAACTCCTCGGCCTCGGGCAGCACGAGCACCCCCGCGGCCGACGTGTGGACCCGGCCCTGCGACTCCGTGTCGGGCACCCGCTGGACCCGGTGGACCCCGGCCTCGTGCTTCAGGCGGGAGTACGCCCCCTTGCCCTTCACCTCGAACGTGATGTCCTTGAAGCCGCCCATGTCGGAAGGCTGGGAGGAAAGGATCTCGCTGCTCCAGCCCCGGCGCTCGGCATAGCGCTGGTACATACGGAAGAGGTCGCCGGCGAAGAGGGCGGACTCCTCACCGCCCTCCCCCGCCTTGATCTCCACGATCACGCTCTTGTCGTCGTTGGGGTCCTTGGGAAGCAGGAGTACCCGGAGCTGGGTCTCGAGGTCCGATGCCCTCGCAAGCTGGAGGTCGTGCTCCTGCTCGGCCAGGGCCTTCATCTCCTTGTCTGTCTCCTCCTGGCTCATCTGCCGGGCCGAGGCCGCCTCGGCGAGGGCCTGCTTGTAGCGCCGGTAGGTGAGGACGATCTCCTCGATCTCGGCGTTGGCCTTGCCGAGTTCGCGGAGCGCGTCGGGGTTGGAGGTGACCGCCGGGTCGCTGAGGCGCCCCTGCAGTTCCTCGTAGCGGGATTCGATTTGGTCGAGTCGTTCCAGCACGGTTGTCCTCAGTCGTTCTGCGATGCCTCGTGCGGCACCGCCTGCGGGTATCCCTCCGCCTGCGCCTCGGCGGCGATCACCGCTTCCATGGCCCTGATCGCCACCTCGATCTGCTCCAGGTCGGGGGGGCGAGTCGTGATCTTCTGCAGCGCCAGGCCGGGGAGGCTGGCGACGCGGAACACGAGGGAGTGCTCGTCGCGGGAGGCGGCCCTGATGATCTCATAGCCGAAGGCGGCCAGCAGCGGGATGGCGAGGACCCTCGCCGCGATGGTCAGCGGGAGGAAATGGGGGAGGACGAAGTCCAGACCGAGCCCGACGACGATCGTGAGGAAGAGCACGATGAACAGGAAGTTCGTCCCGCATCGCACGTGCAGCGTCGAGTAGCGGTCGACGGCCTCAGGTTCGAGCGGATCGCCATTCTCGTAGGCGGCAATCGTCTTGTGCTCGGCCCCGTGGTACTGGTACACACGGCGGATGTCGGGGATGAGCGAGATCAACGTGATGTAGCCGAGGAAGAAGCCGAGCCGGATCCCCCCTTCGATGAGGTTCTGCAGCACCGAGGAGTTGACGCCGATCGCGTGGCCCCCCAGTTTGGTGGCCAGCGCCGGGGCGGCGATGAACACGGCGGCGAACACGGCCATGGCAATCCCCATGGTCCAGCCGAGCTGTTTCTCGTTTGGTTTCCAGATGTCGTCCGCTCCTGCGGAGCGTTCCACATCCCAGGGGGGATTCGCAGCCTGATCCCCTCCGCTGCGCCCCGGGAGGCTGCTACTCCCCCCTGGACCCCCCTCGGCAACCTGAGGGTCATCATCACCAAACCTGGCGTTCACCGAGTAGGCGGCGGAGATCCTCAGCGCCCGCATGCCGATGGCCAACGACTCCACCAGCACGAACACTCCCCGCATGAGGGGCTTCCGCAGCCACGGGTGGTCGTCCGCAGGCCATGGGAGGGGGTGGGTCTCCGACGAGATCCCGCCGTCCGGGCGCCGAACTGCGAGGCCCCAGCGCCGGGGGCCCCGCATCATCACTCCTTCGACGAGAGCCTGGCCCCCGATGGACGGCTTGTCCGGCACCTACAGGATCAGACTTGGGCTGCGCGGCGGCCGTACTTCTTCTCGAAGCGCTCGACGCGGCCACCGGTGTCCACGAGCTTCTGCTTGCCCGTGTAGAAGGGGTGGCACTGTGAACAGATCTCGACTTTGAGCTCCGACTTGGTCGACCTGGTCTCGAACGTATTCCCGCACGAGCACCGGACGCTCGCCGTCACGTAATCGGGATGGATGCCCGTCTTCATGGTTGCCTCGCTTCTCTCGCCCTCTATGAGCTTTTTGGAATGGATAGGTTGCGGCCCCATGGTAGCTCGACCGCCCTCGTGACCGGGCGCTGACCATATTCGAGGCGTTCGGCCAGGATATCTGATATATTCTGCCGGTTAGCCTCCGGCGTGTTGAGCCGCTGTGCAGGTCCCACCGACGGGGGTCGCTCGTGGGCGTGAAAACTAGCGTTTTCCGTACAAAATGCCGCCCAGCTACCGAGCCCCCCGTCAGTCGCCGATCTGCACCTTCTGGATCTCCTTCAGGAACTGCATGTTGCCCTTGGTCTGGCGCATCTTGTCGACCAGCAGCTCCAGGGCCGCCGTGCCGTCGAGGGCGTGCAGCACCCGGCGGAGCTTCCAGACCAGGGCCAGCTCCTCCTTGCCCAGCAGGAGTTCCTCCTTGCGGGTCCCCGAGGCCTGGATGTCGATGGCCGGGAAGATCCGCTTCTCCGACGCCCGGCGGTCGAGCTTGAGCTCCCAGTTGCCGGTGCCCTTGAACTCCTCGAAGATCACCTCGTCCATCCGGGAGCCCGTCTCGACGAGCGCCGTGGCGATGATCGTCAGGCTTCCCCCCTGTTCGATGTTGCGGGCGGCGCCGAAGAACCGCTTCGGCGGGTAGAGGGCCGTCGAGTCGACACCACCGGACAGGATGCGTCCGGAGGCGGGGGTCGCCAGGTTGTAGGCCCGGGACAGCCGGGTGATGCCGTCGAGCAGGATCACGACGTCATTGCCCAGCTCGACGAGGCGCTTGGCCCGGTCGAGGGTGAGCTCGGTGACCTGGATGTGGTCCTCGGAGGGGCGGTCGAAGGTCGAGTAGACGATCTCCCCCTCCACCGACCGTTGCATGTCGGTCACCTCTTCGGGCCGCTCGTCCACGAGCAGGACGATGAGGTGGCACTCGGGGTTGTTCGTCGTGATCGAGTTGGCGATCTGCTTCATGATCGTCGTCTTGCCCGCCTTCGGCGGCGACACGATCATGCCCCGCTGGCCCTTGCCGATCGGCGCCACCAGGTCGATGATCCGCTGGGTGATCTGGCCGGGGTTCTCGTCGAGCTCCATGTGGAGGCGCTCCTCCGGGTAGAGCGGGGTCAGCTTCTCGAACCACTTCCGGCCGACGATCTCCTCCGGAGGCAGGTCGTCGACCTTGTCGATGCGGACGAGGGCCTGGTACTTCTCCCCCTCCTTGGGCCTGCGAACGGCACCCGTGATGTGGTCGCCCCGCCGCAGTTGCGCTCGGCGCACCTGCGACAGTGACACGTAGACATCCTCCTGGCCCGGCAGGTAGCCGCTGGTCCGGAGGAAGCCGTAGCCCTCGGGCAGGACGTCCAGGACGCCGGTGCGGACCTCGAGGTCTCCCGGGTCGTCGAAGTCGGCCTCCCGGCGGGGCCGGTCCATGCGCTCCTGGCGCTCACCCAAACGGTCGGGCCGCTCGCCCTGGCGGTCGGGCCGGTCCACGATGCGCTCCTGGCGCTCGGGCTGACGGTCGCCGGGCCGCTCGGGGCGGTCGCCGCCGCGCTCACGCCGGCGGCGCCGCCGTCCTCGGTCACGCTCCCGGACACCCTCGCCCTCCCGGCGGTACTCCGGCCGGGTGTCGGGCGGCGCCTGGGTGGACGCCTCGGTGCCTGCTTGGGTGGTGGCCTGGGACGAATCGGTCTCGTGGGAGGGCTCGACGCCCGTGGGAGCAGGCGCCGGCATGTCGCCGTTCGTCGCCGGGCCGCCCTGACCGGGCTGAGCCGGGACGAGGGCGACGTAGTCGCCGGAGGGCGGTGCCGGAGCCTGCGACACGGTGGCGGGGCCGCCCAGGGCCTCGGGGCCCGCGGGCACGCCGGCTGCAGCACGCTCCGGTGCACCTTCGGCGCCGGTGGCGCGTTCGGAGTGCTCAGGGGCCGCACCCGGCTCGTGCGCGGGCTGGGGCTCGTGGGGCTCCGTCTGCGGAAGCTGGGCTTGCGCCGCCTCCCCGCGTGCCGCCCTCCAGTGGCCTCGGTTGCCCGCTGCCCCGTTGGGGGGCGACTCCTGGGTCGTGCCGGGGCCAGCACCCGCTGGGCCTCCGTTGCTTTCGGCGGCACCGCTCAGAGCCCCGCTCGGGGGCCCAGTGGGAGCCGCGCTGGGAGCCCCACCAGGAGCTTGGGGTGCCGTGCCGAGGATGGCGTCAATCAGCTCCGCCTTCTTGCGCTTCTTTGGCTCCTTGACCCCCACCTGCTCGGCGATCGCTTGGAGCTCGGAAACGAGCTTTCCGGCGAGCATGGCCCGGTTTTGTATCTGGTTCTGCGAAGGGGACTCATCCATTCGTTCCCGCCTCCTTTCTGTTGTTCGGTCGGCCCCCACTTGAGAGGGTGGGGCGAATTGACGTCTGATGGGCACATCGGCTGCGATTGATCGGCGCCGACGGCTCCGGCGCTGATGTGCCCGTCCGCAACGGCCCGAGGGTGCGGAGGTGTTCGAGGGTGTGGGCCTGGCATCCTCCCCGGAGGTCCGGGGCGCCACTCACTTTTGCATATCGTCCAAACATGGGTCCGACCTTGAAGGTTCTACCCCTTTCTTCTTCCTGCCAGCAGTTCCCAACTCTTGAGGCGTGGGACCTTGGTGGTGGTGCGTACCCTGGAAGTTCCGCCTACCCCGTTCCCGACCCCGCCCACAGCGGCGTCCGGCTCGCTACCTGCTGCCGCGACCAGCGGCTCGACCTCCGTCCGGGCCTGTGCCTTCTCGAGCGCCTTGGCCACGACGATGGCTGCGATCTGCTGGAGCGTGGAGTCGAGGTCGAACATCTCGACCACCGGCGCACCCGCCCGTCCTGCCAAACCGACGATGTAGTCCTGAAGCGCCCGAATCTTCTCGAAATGGGTCAGGTAGCGGTCCCGGGGCCGCGACCGGGTCTCGAGCGCTCGCATGGCGAAGTGGGATCGGTGCATCTCGACGTCTGAGACGGCGATGACGACCGGCACCAGCACTGCCTGGTCGAACTCTTCCTCCCAGCCTTCCAGAAATCCCGGAACGACATGGGCGCCTTCAACGATGATATCCGTTCCTTCCTCGAGCGCACGGGCGATCAGCGCCTTGATCCCCACCGAGACTGCGGTGACCTGCTCCTGGAACCCCACGATCAGCTGCTCGGAGGGCGAGGAGATCGGCACCCGGAGCGCTTCGTCGGCGTTGAACGAGGAGACGTACAGCGTCGGGATCAGCTTCTGCGAGAACGCTGCCCGGAGCACCTCCCGGATGGCGTCCGTCGAGATCACCCGGGTGATCCCCAGCCGTGCGGCAAGCTGCGTCGCGATCGTCGACTTGCCGACCCCCGTGGCGCCGCCCAGCAGGATGATCAGCGGCTGGTCGAGCTCCTCGACGGCCTGCCACTTGAGGTACGTGCTTGCGTGGCGCTCGTCGATCTCGGCCAGCAGCGACGCCGCCAGGTTACGCAGTTCGACGCTGGTGATCTGCCGGACCCCCCCGTCGTTCAGCACCTGCTCCACCCTCTCGGCGACGCGGTAGGCATGGCCCGGCGGGACCCCGGCCATCATCACGGACGAGGCCATGAGCCCTTTCGAATAGGGCAAGCCGTGCGTCGTGTCCGAAATCACGATGTGTGCCGGCGGCGCCGGCCGCCTGAGTCTCATGACCGGTACCGTTCGATCGCCGCCTGCGCCGCCTCGACCAACAGCTCCTCCAACTGACCATCGCCGTCCACCGTCTCCGGGCGGTTGTCCAGGTAGATCACTTCAAGACCTCGCTCCATCCCCCATCGGGTCACGACATCGACCGCCGCGGCCTTCAGCTCCACCACGAGTGCGTCGACCCGGCCCTCCGCCGCTTGGGCCTCGAGATCCCTCCGCAGGGCATCTCGTTGCGCCAGCGCGTGGCTGACCGCGACGACGTCGCATCCATAGGTACCTTCCAAATGCTGTTTGAGAGCCGGTCCTGCCCGCTCAATCGCCGTAGTACCGAACCAGATCTTCTTTCCTGACACGTCGGCTAGAGGATGGGGCCGAAAGACCGTGCAAACAACCTTTGGATGGCTGAGGGGTCTGCCGCGAGCACATCGCTCGATCGCTGCTACCTGCTCCCGATCGAGGGTCTCTTCACACATTGTAAGCACGACAAGGTCAGCAAGCAACAACCGGTACAAACCGAAGTAGCCACAGAGGTACCCGGGGTCGATGCCGGCGTCGACGACGAGGACGCCGGCGTCGAAGCGCGACGGCGGGATGGCGGCCCCGCTCCCCTCCAGCAGGAGGATCCCGGGGTGGAGCCGCCCTGCCACCTCGAGGGCCTTGCCGAAGTTCGAGTACGACGTGGCCCCCGCCAGCCCACCGCCCGCTCGCCAGGCCCCCACCGTGGCGACCCGGGTGGTCAGGGCGTCCTCGATGTAGTCGCTGGCGGCATGGCGCCCCTCGTCGAGGAGGGCCAGCAGGACCGAGGCGTCCAGATGCGCCCCGGCGTCGATGACCTCCGGTTCAGGGGGGCCGCCCCTGCCCATGGCGATGACCACGGGGCTCATCCCTGCGTCCCGCCAGATCCGGGCGGCAGCCCCGGCGATCGCGGTCTTGCCGGTGCGTTTCCCGGTCCCGATCACGGCGACCGAGGGAGCTGCCGCCACCTTGGCCCGCTGCGGCGGGGTGAAGGTGAAGTCCGCACCGGCATAGGTGGCCCCGGACCACAGTGCCACCGACGCAAGGCGGCACCGGGCGACGTAACCGAGGACGGGCTCGTCCGAGAGGTCCACCACCCGGGTGGTCCCTGTCGTCCGGATCAGCTCCGCAAGACCTGTTTCAGGGTCGGAGGCGGTGTGGACCGGCACGCCGATCTCCAGGGGGACCTGCCCGAGCTTCTCGCTGCCGCCGACCAGCAGCGCCGCCACGGGTTCCTCGCCGTCGGCCCTGAGCGCGGCAATCGCCCTCGCCACGACCGGAGGGTAGTGCTCCCCGTCGAAGAGGACAACGCAGGGAGGTTGCCGCGCATTCCCGCCGGCGTCCCGCGGGTGCAGGCGGCTCAACCTTCCATCAGCACGCGGATGCTTCCCTGCCGGTCCAGCATGCAGAATGTCGCGGTCTCACCGCTGCGAGTAAACAGGAGAGACAACCGCGAATCGCCAACCCTAAGATTGCGCAATTCCACAGTGTTCAGCCACGGAGGAAGCGTCGGATGGTTGATGGTCAACAGACTCTGGTCTGCGCGGGCCGAGATGCCCAACATCGACTGCACCAGGAGGAAAGGGCTCGCGGCCGCCCAGGCCTGGGGCGAGCAGGCCACGGGATACGAGACCGGCGTCGACGCGGTCAGCCTCGTGAACCCGCAGAACAACTCCGGGAGCCGGTAGTACTCCATGTGCATGGCGGCGTCGAAGAGGGCGGTCGTGATCCGCTCCGTGGAGCGGCCACGGCCGTAGCGTTTCAGCCCGGCGGCGATGAGCGCGTTGTCATGGGGCCAGACCGAGCCGTTGTGGTAGCTCATGGGATTGAAGGCGACCGCCTGGCTCGACATCGTCCGGATCCCCCAACCGCTGAACATGTCGGGGGCCATCAGGCGGTCCGCCAGGGGTTCGGCCTTCTCGTTGTCGATCAGCCCGCAGTACAGGCAGTGGGCCGGGTTGCTCGTCACCGTGGCCACCTGGCGCTTCTCGCCGTCCAGAGCCAGGGCGAAATACTGCTCGCGGTCCATCCAGAAATCCCTGTTGAATCGCACCTTGAGTTCCGCCGCCTCACGCTCGAGGCGCGCCGCGGTGCTGACGTCGCCCAACAAGGTGTAGATCTCGCTCATCCGCTGCTTTGCCATGTAGACGTAGCCCTGGACTTCGGCGAGGGCGATGGGGGGCGGGGCCAGGGTGCCGTCGCGGTGGACGACGGCGCTGCCCGAATCCTTCCACCCCTGGTTGCGCAAGCCCCGTGGGGACCGCCGGATGTACTCCACGTACCCGTCCCCGTCGAGGTCGCCCGAGCGGTCGATCCAGGCGAGGGCCCGGTCGAGCACGTCCTTCAGTTCGAGGATGGTCGCGAGGTCGTTGGTCCACCGGAAGTAGGCGGCGGCCAGCATCAGGTACAGGGGCGTCGCGTCGATCGTCCCGTAGTAGGGGGTGTGGGGGATGTAGTAGGCGTTGGCCAGCTCGCCCTGGCGGATCTCGTGGAGGACCTTGCCGGGTTCCTCGTCCCGCCAGGGGTCGTTCTGCGTGCCCAGCAAGCCGCCGAGCAGCTGCAGCGTCCTGCGGGCCGGCTCGGGGTTGATGGCGAGGATCTCGTACGACGCAAGGATGGCGTCCCGGCCGAAGGGCGCAACGTACCAGGGGATGCCCGCGGCAAGGAACTCCCCGTGGTCGGTCCGGGTGAGGAGCGCCCGCAGGTCCCAGATCCCTCGCCGCAGCAGGGCGTTGAAGAGATGGTTGTCGGTGCGGATCTGCGAGCAGCTCTCCTCCCAGTCCTCGTACGACCGCTGCGTACGGGCGACGGCGGTGCTGAAGTCGTCCGGTGTCCGGTGGGCGCCATCGACGATGGGCTCGACCGACACCGAGAGCGTCCGGGTCGCATGGCCTGCCAGGTCGACGTCGATTCCCACCACCACGCTGCCCCCCGTGACGGCGGAGCGAGCCGGCGCGTCGCCGAAGGTGACCCAGGTCTCGCGGAAGCGGTGGTCCAGGCCGAGGTAGGCGAGTTTGACGACCCCCCCGTCCACACGGGGGACGAAGCAGTCCCCTCGGCGCTCGCGCACCAGCCCCCGCACCTCGAAGAGATCGAGGAAGTCGGCGGCGATCGTGAACTCCAGCACGATCCGGACAGGGTAGGCGTTGTAGTTCTTCACCCGCAGCTGCTCCAGCACGCAGTCCGCGACCGCCCGGGTCCTGCGGATGTTCACCGACTGGGCCGGGACCGCCAGGACCCCTCCGTCCCACAGGTCGGGGTTCGTCAGGTCCACGGAGCTCAGGTAGGCGCGCTCGGCCGAGGACGACAGCAGGACCGGCTCGAGGCCGTTGATCCGAAGCTCGAAGCGGGAGAGGAAGCGGGTGTCCTGGTAGTAGACGCCCATGCCGACGGTGTTGGGCTCGCAGAGGTCGCCGCGGAGGTCCGAGCAGACGAAGGTCTCGCCCTCCTTGACCGAGAGCGTCCGCTGGTGGGTCTCGACCGGCGCCCCGCCGCCGCCTGCTCCCTGCTCATCGCCGGGCCTGCGGGGCAGCGGCTCGTAGACGTCACCGAGCCGGCTGACGTGGGCAACGAGTGGCGGCACCTCCCGCTGCGTGAGGCCTTGCGTCAACGGACCTGGGCCCCGTGGAGATCCCAGCCCGGCGTGAGGATCTCCCAGCCCGCCGGCAGCAGCGTGCGGGCGAGGTCCACCGCGTCCCCGAGGCTGTCGGAGGCCGCGAGGCAGACCACCGAGGGGCCGGCCCCCGACAGGGCAGCGGCGACGCCCGCGGCGCGCAGCGCCTGGTGGAGGCCCAGGGTCTCGGGCAGCAGGGGGAGCCGGTACGGCTCGTGGATGCGGTCCGCGGTCGCCATCATGAGGGCGGCGGGCGGTTCCAGCCCGCTCAGCACCGCCACGAGGGCCGCCGTGGCTGCGGCGTTGGCGACCGCGTCGGCGCGCGGCACCTCGGCGGGCAACACCCGGCGGGACTCGGAGGTGTTGAAGCGCTCCCGTGCCACCAGGACCATCGGGAGCACGCCGGGGTCGGGGATGATCCGGATCCAGCCGTCCCTCGAGGCCACGAGCAGACCCCCGAACAGCGCCGGCAGCACGTTGTCGGCGTGCCCCTCGATGCGGATCGCCAGGCGAGCGAGCTCGGAGTCGGGCAGTTCGAGGTCGCCAGCCGCCCGGGCGGCGACAAGTCCGGCGACGATCGCCGCCGCGCTGGCCCCGAGGCCCCGACCCTGCGGGTAGGTGGTGACGACCTCGATGTGGACCGCCGGCGCCTCCTGGTCCACTGCCGAGTAGGCAGCGACGAAGGCCCGGTGGGTCAGGTCGTCACCGAGTGCGATCGACGGGTCGCCCCCGGTGATCTCCACCTTCTCGGAGCGGGAGACCCTGAGTTCCAGATGGGTCCCCAGCGCCACCCCCAGGCAGTCGAAGCCCGGCCCCAGGTTGGCGGCGGTGGCGGGCACCTTGACGTCAAGTCCCACCGTCTGTCCTCCCCATTCTGTCGATTCCCCTAGAACCCGATAGCCGCGGCCACCTCGTCGACGTGCGGCCCCACCTGGCGGGGCGGGGGTGCTCCGGCGATCGCCCAGTCGGGGTCCTTCAGGCCGGCGCCGGTCAGCACGCAGACCGCCACCCCGCTGCCGGGCAGCCGCCCGGCGGCATGGAGCTGCAACAGCCCGGCGACCGACGCCGCCGAGGCCAGCTCGCAGAAGAGTCCCTCCTCGCGGGCCACCAGCCGGTAGGCGTCGAGGATGTCCTTGTCCCGGACGGCGGCGATCCCGCCGCCGGAGTCGCCGGCAGCCGACAGTGCTCCGTCCCAGGACGCCGGGTTCCCGATGCGGATGGCGGTCGCGATCGTCCGGGGGTCGTCGACGGGATGCCCTTTGACCAGCGGCGAGGCTCCCGCCGCCTGGAACCCGAGCATCCTCGGCAGCGATGCGGTCACACCCTCCCGGTGGTACTCGCGGTAGCCCTTCCAGTACGACGTGATGTTGCCGGCGTTGCCCACCGGGATGAGGTGGAGGTCGGGTGCCCGGCCGAGCGCGTCGCAGACCTCGAAGGCCCCGGTCTTCTGGCCCTGGATGCGGTACGGGTTGATCGAGTTCACCAGCGTCACCGGGTAGTTCGCCTCGAGCTTGCGGGTGAGCTCGAGCGCCTGGTCGAAGTTGCCGTCCAGCTCGATGACCCGGGCGCCGTGGACGAGCGCCTGGGCCAGCTTGCCCGGCGCCACCTTGCCCTTGGGGATGAGGACGGCGCAGACGATGCCGGCCCGGGCGGCGTAGGCGGCCGCCGAGGCGGATGTGTTGCCGGTCGAGGCGCAGGCGATGGCCTTCGCACCGCCCTCGACCGCCTTCGAGACCGCAAGGGTCATGCCCCGGTCCTTGAACGACCCGGTCGGGTTGGCGCCCTCGAACTTGAGGTACACCTCCAACCCGGTGATCTCCGAGAGGTGGCGCGCTGCCAGCAGGGGCGTGCCCCCCTCCTGGAGCGTGATCACCGGCGTCGCCTCCGACACCGGGAGCCTGGCCCGGTACTCCTCGATGATCCCCCGCCACAGGGCCATTGCGGTCGCCTACTCCTCGTCGGTGATGACCCGCATCGCCGAGGCTACCTCCTCGACGACGTCCAGCCCCCGGAGGGCACCGAGCAGAGCCTGGAAGTTCCGCTCGAGCGCCCGGTGGGTCACCATGACCAGGCGCGCCTCGTCACCGAATCCCTCCTGCCACATGCTGCGGATGCTGACGCCGTGGTCGGCGAAGGTCTGCGCCACCCTCGCCAGGACGCCGGGCCGGTCGTCCACCTCGAGGAGGATGTAGTACTGCGACGACGTCTCGTCCATGTGCCGGATCCGGGCATTCTGGTGGTAGCAGGTGCAACCGACGCCCCGGCTCCCCGTGGTGAGGTTGCGGGCGATGTCGACGACGTCGCCGACCACCGCCGTCCCGGTGGGGGGCCCGCCGGCGCCCTGCCCGTAGAACATGAGCTGGCCGACGCTGACCCCCTCGACAAAGACGGCATTCAGGTTGTCCCTGACCGAGGCCAGCGGGTGCGACAGCGGGATCATGGCCGGGTGGACCCGCACCGCGACCTCCCCGTCCACCATCTCGGCGATGCCGAGCAGCTTCACCTCGTAGCCCAGGCGGTGGGCGAAGGCGATGTCCCGGGCGCTCACCTGGGTGATCCCCTCCCGGTGGACGTCGCCGGCGACCACCCGGGCGTTGAAGCAAATGCTGGCCAGGATCGAGACCTTGGCGGCGGGGTCGAAGCCCTCGATGTCGGCGGTGGGATCTAACTCTGTGTACCCGAGGCGCTTGGCCTCGGCGAGGGCCTGGTCGAACTCGATGCCCTCGGTGCTCATCCGGGTCAGGATGAAGTTCGTGGTGCCGTTGATGATCCCCATCACCCGGGTGATCCTCTCCCCGGCGAGGGACTCCTTCAGGGGCTTGATGATCGGGATGCCGCCCGCCACCGCCGCCTCGAACGAGAAGTCGACGCCGGAGCGCTCCGCCTCGTCGAACAGCTCCTTGCCGAGCGTGGCGATGAGCTCCTTGTTGGCGCTGACCACCGACCGGCCCGAGGCGAGCGCCTTCAGGATCAGGCTCCTCGCCGGCTCGATGCCACCCATGACCTCGACCACGATCCGGACGTCCGGGTCGTCGATCACCTCCTGCGGCTCGTTGGTGAAGAGGTCCCTGGCGATGGGGACGTCGCGCTCCTTGGCCAGGCTCCGCACCGCGACCCGCTTGATCGTGAGATGGGCGCCGGAGCGTTCCGTGATCTCGTCGGCATTGGCGTGGAGGATGCGAGCGACGGCGGAGCCGACGATGCCGCAGCCCAGCAGGCCGATCCCGATCTCTTCTCCCATGTGCCCTCTGTGCCCTCCCGCGCGCCTGTCCGTGCGCCGATCACCCGGTCACATTATCCTGACAGAGACGCATTTCCTCAGGGGGCGGGACCGTGGCCAAGGACACGATGCGGGCCTGGGTCATCGCCACCCCCGGCCCGATCGACGGCAACCCGCTCCGCCTCGTCGAGCGCCCCGTCCCGGTGCCGGCGGTAGGCGAGGTCCGGATCAAGGTGTCGCACTGCGGCGTCTGCCGCACCGACCTGCACCTCGCCGAGGGAGATCTGCCGCCCCACCGCCCCGGTGTCGTGCCCGGCCACGAAGTGGTCGGCGTCGTGGACGCCGTGGGCCCTGGCACCGTGCTCTTTGCCCCCGGCGACCGCCTGGGGATCGCCTGGCTACGATCGACCGACGGCACCTGCCGGTTCTGCCGGAGCGGCCGGGAGAACCTGTGCTGTTCCCCGGCCTTCACCGGATGGGACACCGACGGCGGGTACGCCGAGTACGCGGTCGTGGACGAGCGCTACGCCTACCGCCTTCCGCCGGCGGTGCCGGGCGAGGAGGCGGCCCCGCTGCTGTGCGCCGGGATCATCGGCTACCGGGCGCTGCGCCGGGCGGCGTTGCCGCCAGGGGGCCGCCTCGGCATCTACGGCTTCGGCGGCTCGGCGCACCTGACGGCCCAGGTGGCGCTGTCCGAGGGTGCCCGGCTCCACGTGATGACCCGGGGGGAGAAGGCAAGGGGGCTGGCGCTCGCGCTGGGTGCGGCCTCGGCCGGCGGGCCGGCCGACGCACCGCCGGAGCCGCTCGACGCAGCCATCCTGTTTGCCCCGGTGGGCGACCTGGTCCCGGTGGCCCTGGCGGCGCTCGACCGGGGCGGGACCCTCGCGGTGGCGGGCATCCATCTGAGCGACATCCCGACCCTGCGCTACTCCGACCACCTGTTCCAGGAGCGGACCCTGCGAAGCGTGACGGCCAACACCCGTGAGGACGGGCGGAAGTTCCTCCAGGCGGCGGCTCGCATCCCGGTGCGGGCGGTCACCCAGCCCTACCCGTTCGAGGAGGCCCCCGAGGCCCTGCGCGACCTGGCGCACGGGGCGTTCACGGGAGCCGCGGTCCTGGTGATGCCTTAAGCGAGGCGGATGGGGGAGAAGTGTTTCTGTTTGACCGCGTTCTACGCGGTCAAACAGAAAAACATCGATAGAATGGTGTTGTGGAGTGGCAAGCAGTGGCCAAAAGGCAGCATGGCCTTGTGAGTCGCGCCCAGCTTCTCGGCACCGGCATGCATCCCGATGCCATCTGGCGGCGCCTGCGCAACGGTGAGTGGGAGGAGGCACTCCCGAACGTCTACCGGGTCTCCGGCGCGCCGGTGACGTGGCTGCAATCGCTCATGGCTGCCTGCCTATGGGGCGGGGAGGATGCCGTCGCCTCCCACCGGGCCGCCTCGGCGCTGTGGGGGCTCGATGGCTTCGAGGAGGGCCCCCTGGAAAGAACGGCAGGCAAGAAGCATCAGCTCGGGGTTCGCTTCAGGGTGCATCAGCCGCCGGTGCCGCCGCACCTGACGACGGTCAGGCGGGGCGTTCCCGTGACCAACGCCTTCCGAACGATGTGGGACCTCGCCCCCGTCCTCATCCCCGATCGGCGCGAGCAGGTGTTCGACGAGATGCTCCGCAAGGGCCTCATCTCACTGCCGTCCATGAGGCGGGTGGCCGACCGGGGGAGCGGGCAGGGGCGGCGGGGGGTGACGGTCATGCGACAGCTCCTCAACGAGCGGGATCCCGACTACCAGCCGTCCGCGTCTGAACTCCAGCGCCGCGTCCGCAACCTGCTCACCGGCGCGGGCATCGACTTCGGAGTACGTCATCACCGACGAGGAAGGCAGGTTCGTTGCCCGAGGGGACTTCCGGATTGAGGGCGAGTGGGTCGTCGTCGAGGCCGAGGGCAGGGCCGACCATTCTTCGAGGGACGACTGGCTCCACGACCTCGACCGTCGCAACCGGGTGACGAGGCAGGGGTTTACGGTGGTCCATGTCACCTGGTACGACGTCACGCGCCGGCCCCAGCAGTGGCTCACGGGGCTGGAGCAGACGATCGAGCGTCAGCGGCGGCTGCGGACGTAGTCCGGAGGCTAGGAGGCTGGCTCTTTCCTGCGCCAGGAGACCTTGCTCTCGGGGTGGACGAGGATCTGGGCCTGGTCCCGGCCACCGGGCGGCCCACCCGGGGTGAGGACCTCGGCCCTCCCCCGCACGACGACGCCCCATTTCGGCTGGCCGAAGACGGTGATGGCCACGCGGGGGTTACGCCGAATGTTGCGAAACTTGCGTGAATCAGGCTCGGTCTCGAAGCGGAGGCCGTCCCCCTCGAACCGTACCTGGACGGGAGCCGCGTGCGGCCCACCGTCGGGGCTGACGGTCGAGAGCACACCCGTGGCGCCCTCGACCCGCTCCCGCTCCCAGTCTTCGAAAACGACGTTCGTGATCGCTACTCGCCCTCGGCCCCGGTCTTCTCACCGTCACGCTTCTCGATGAGCTCCTTCAGGCTGGCACCCTTGGTGTACTTGCCCTGCTTCTGGAGCTCGGCCAGCCACTGCTCGCGTCGCTCCGGGGTCGCCTCGTCGAGCGGGGTGCCTCGCTTGAATCCCTTTGCTCCACCTTCCGATACTTCGCCCACTTCGCCACCTCCTGCTCGCTTGCGAAACCTGTCGAGGGCCCCCCGGATCAACTAACAGGCCGCTCCCCATAAATCTACCCCAGCCAGGTTCTTACGACCTCCACCACCGGTGGCGGGGGGCGGCCGCCGCCAGCCGCTCGGCCCGGAGGCGGTCTGCCACGCCGTCGTCGAGCGGCGGGAGCGGGCCGGTCACCCAGGACAGCAGCAGGTCGGCCAGGGCCGGGTTGCGGGCCAGCACCGGACCGTGGAGGTAGGTGGCGACGATACGCCGGTCCCGGAACACCCCGTCACGACCGTCGCCGTTGCCGGACCCGGAACGCACCGCCCCGAGCGGAGCTTCCCCGGGGCCGAGCGTGGTGATGCCTGCGTGGTTCTCGAAGCCACTCAGCAGCCCCAGGCCGGGACGGGCTGCGTCCACCACCACCTCGCCGATGCGGCGCCGGGGGCCGGCGACGGTGGCGGCGTCGACCAGGCCGAGGCCCGGGACCACGGTGGCGTCTGGGCGCACGTACGTCGTCCCGAGCAGCTGGAACCCCGCGCAGACCGCGAGCATGACCGAGCCGCCGTCGAGAGCCCGGGCGAGTGCCGGCGCCGACGCCATCAAGCCCTCGGCGGCGAGGGTCTGGGGGACGTCCTCGGCCCCCCCCAGCACGTAGACATCGAGAGAACCGGGGATCGGCTCGCCGGCCGCGACGACCACGACCTCGCCGGGCAGGTCCCGCCAGGCCAGGCGGCGCTCCAGGACGAGGGCGTTCCCGCGGTCCCCGTAGGTACCCATGAGCTCCGGATAGATCAGCCCGATCGAAACGATCTGACCCTCCTCACCAGATCGACGAAAGCACTGTACGTGGCCACCACCTCGACCTCGTCCCCACCGACCTTCCCGGCGGCCCCCAGCGGGTCCGGATCGGCGACGAAGTCCACGCCGGCATAGCGCAGCCGGACGGCCAGATCCAGGTACCGCTCCCCCGCCGCCGCCACCTGCCGCCCGGCCAGTACCTCGAACGGCACGTCCCAGAGCCAGGACGGGTCCTTGCCGTCGGCGATCTTGCAGTTGAGCACCACCACGACGCCGGCGTCCCTGCCGGCGAGGTAGCGGAGCACCTCGGTCCAACCTGCGGGATTCTTGGCGAGCAGCAGGCGGGCCCCGCGGCCGTCGGGCAGGTGCCAGGTTGCCTGCCGGCCGGCGACATCCCGGACGCCGGACATGGCGAGCGCCCCCTTGTGGGCGTCGACCCCAACCTCCCGGGCCGCCGCCAGGGCCATGCCGGCATTGGCCAGGTTCCACCGCCCCGGCAAGGACAACGAAAGCGGGACCCGTTCCTCGCCGGCTTCGAAGACGCCGTCGTGGACGCGGATCCCGGCGGCCGGCATCTCGAACCCACAGGCCGATCCGAACCAGCGGTCGCGCCACTCGAGGAGCGCGCCGCAGGCGGGGCACGCCGTGGCGTCCTCCCGCCACGACAACCCGGTGTCGACCCACACGACATCGGCGTTCTGCGCCGCCCAGACCACGAGGGGGTCGGCGGCGTTGGCGATCACCCGCTGGCCGGGGCGGGCAGCGAGCATGTCCCGCCACCGGGCGGCGACCTTGCCCACCTCGCCGTAGCGGTCGAGCTGGTCCCGGCTCAGGTTGGTGAGCACGACGAGGTGGGGGTCGAGGGCGGCGATCACCCGGGGCAGGGCCGCCTCGTCCACCTCCAGGACCGGACGGCCGGCGGGCGGCCCGTCGGCGAGTGCGGAGGCGAGGCCGGAGGCGAGGTTGGCGCCGGTGTCGTTGGAGATCACCGGGGCCCCGGCGGCCTCGACGGCGGCAGCCAGCAGCCTGGTCGTGGTGGTCTTGCCGTTGGTCCCGGAGACAACGATCGCCTGCCGCCCGGCAGCCAGCTCGCCGATGACCCCGGGGGCCAGGGCGAGGGCCACCCGGCCCCCGATCGTCACGCCGGCCCCCATCCCGGCCCGCCGCGACACGCGCCCGGCGAGCCTCCCCGCCTGGACGGCGAAGGCGGTGCGGGCGGAGCGCTGCGGCGTCGAGGTCATTGCGCTCAAGCCTAAGCGGCAGAAGGCCGACATCAGTAGTGAGAGGGGTCTCAGAAAGGGTGGGCTCGCCCGTGGCGGTTCGCCAGCAGTTCAATTACTGCACCAACTGTGGGATGCCGCTGTCCGCGCGCGGCGGGGAGCCGGTCTACTTCTGCCGGAGCTGTGGCCACGGCCTCCGGGATGCCCCACCCTCCAGCGACCCTTCCCCGGGGCCTCCCGTCCTGGTCCTTGTCGCCGACCCGCCCCATCACGGCCGGGTCCGCCGGGCGGGTGCCGCAGCGGTGGACGTGCTGCTTGCGGGCTTCGCCGGGCTCGTGGCGGGGGCCGTCGCGGCCCAGTTGGCCGTCATCGTCCAGGGTGCCCACACGGCGGGCGGCGTGACCTTTGCATGGATCATCGGCGCAGGCACACTCCTGGCCTACCAGCCCGTGTTCTGGGCCTGTCACCGGCGCACTCCGGGCATGCAACTCTTCGGGCTCAGGCCAAAGCCCCCGTACCCGCCCACCACAGCGTCGTAATCGGCCGGCCGCCACCCAGGCCGATCGGATGCGACGGATCCACGCCCAACTGCTCCAGGGCCTCGGCCACCTGCGGATCGGCAGACGGCGGCAGGCAGAGCCGCCGGCGGTGGTAGGCAACCATCTCCTCGAAGGTCTCGTAGACGTGCAGCGGCGGGGTGTCCCAATGCTCGACCGACACCTCGTGGCCCAGCGAGGAGATCGCGGCGCGGGCATCCTCCCAGGTCGGCCCTTCCGGCCGCTGCAGGCCGTGGAAACGGATCCAAAGCGGGTTCATCGGCTCGACCGGATGGTGCTGGGTCATCTCGACGACCACCCGCACCCTCGCGTGGTCCGTCAGGGCCTCGAGGAAGGGCCGGAGGTCCATGACGTTGTAGAGCACGTGGTGGCAGGCGACAACGTCGGCCACCGGCACCCCGGACGCCACGTCGGGCCAGCGCCCGGCCACGGTTGCCACCGCCGCATGAGGGCCCGGCAGGCCGGCCGCCAGGTCGGCGAGGGATGACAGCATCGCCGGGTCGCTGTCCACCGCCGTGATGCGCGAGGCCTTGGCGGCAAGCGGCAGGGAGGCCGCGCCGGCACCGGAGCCCACATCGAGCACCGTGCCGCCCGCTGGCAGCGCCTCCAGGGCCCGCCGGTAGGAGAGGCCCGCCCGGTCGCTCACCTGGCGTCGGGCCCGTCCTGCGAAGACACCTTTCGTGAACACCCACGGCTCCTCCGGCGCGGCGGCCAGGATGGCGTCGGGGATCCCCCAGCCGGAGAGGTCCCGCGTCCAACGCTCAAACAGCTCCTCAGATGTTTCCAAGGCGTCTCCTCCGGGAATCGAGGGTAGTCAAGCGCAGCTCCTCCGGGGACACCCACTGACCCCTCGGGGGCACCGAGCAAGGGAAAGCCTTCCATAACTGGTCCGAAGTGGCAGGTCGCGTGTATGGTTGGAGTGCTGAACCCCCACCGGCCGGGGCTTCACGGCGCGTACTTCGTCCGGACGACACGTAGGTAGGTCATGAGCCAGAACGCCAAGATATCTTCCAGAACAAAAAGTGACGTGCTGTCGCGCACCCGCGGCCCCGACCAGCTCGATCCCCTCGCCCTCTACCTGGACGCCATGGGGCGCTACCCGCTCCTCACCGACATCGACGAGGTGGAGCTGGCGAAGGCGATCGAGGCCGGCAAGCAGGCCGAGGCCACGCTGGCGGCCCCCAAGAAGCGCAAGCCCACGCCCAACCAGGCGGCAGCCCTCCAGGCGGCGATCGCCGACGGCAGGGCCGCCAAGCGCAAGTTCATCCAGTCGAACCTCAGGCTGGTCGTCTCGATCGCCCGCCGCTACTCGGTGGCGGGCCTCCCCCTCCTGGATCTCATCCAGGAGGGCAACCTTGGCCTCATCCGGGCCGTCGAGAAGTTCGACTACCGGCGGGGCTTCAAGTTCTCCACCTACGCCACGTGGTGGATCCGTCAGGCCATCACCCGTGCGATCGCCGACAAAGCCCGCACGATCCGCATCCCCGTCCACATGGTGGACACCCTGCAGCAACTCCGCAGGGTGGGATCGGACCTGCTCGAGACCCTCGGCCGCGAGCCGACGCTCGACGAGATCGCGGTCGCGGCCGGGATGAACCCGGAGAAGGTGCGGGATGCGTTCCGGGTCCTGCCCGAGCCGGTCTCCATCCACGAGCCGGTCGGAGAGGACGATGCGGAGCTCGGCGACTTCATCCAGGACACCGAGGCGCAGGGGCCGTTCGAGGCAGCCGCCCTGGCCCTGCGCCAAGAGGACCTCCACCGGATGCTGGGCGCCCTCACCGAGCGGGAGAAGAAGGTCCTGGCCCTGCGGTTCGGCCTGCTGACCGGCCAGGCCTGCACGCTGGAGGAGGTCGGCAAGGAGTTCGCCCTCACGCGGGAGCGGATCCGCCAGATCGAGGCGAAAGCCCTCTCGAAGCTGCGGCATCCGTGCCTGCCGAACAACCTGCGCGAGGCCCTCTCGCCCTAGCCGGGCCGACGACGTCAAGCCGCCAACCGGGCAGTTGCACCCGGATATCGTTGCCATCCGAACATTTCACGGCGTAATCTGGAACGCGGCTGCAGGCGCCATCGCCGGCGCCTGGAGTCATGCCGCAGCGGGGGCGATCGCCAATGGAGCCAGACACCACAGCAGCGGACCGGTCGTCTGTCGAATGTGTCCGCAGCCTGCAGCGCACCGAGGGCCTTTTGGCCGGCAGGATGAACAACCGGTTCCGGCCGTTCGGTCTCTCCACCGCGACCTTCAACGTCCTGATCGTGCTCCTCCAGGCCGGCGGGTCCCTCTCTCCCTGCGAGATCGGCGAGCAGCTTGCGGTCACCCGGGGCACCGTCACGGGCCTCATCGACTCGCTCGAGCGCCAGCGGCTCGTGCGGCGGCAGCCCCATCCGAGGGACCGCAGGATGCTGCTCATCGAGCTGACCGACGAGGGCAGGTGCACCCTCGATCGGCTCATGCCCGACCACTACCAAGGTATGAGCGAGCTGCTCGCCTGCCTCTCCGAGTCCGAAAAGGCCGCCTTCGTCGACGTGCTTGCGAAGATCAGGGGCCACCTGACCCGCGAGTCCGGCCCGCTCGGCGTCCCGCCAGCGGACGACTGATCCATGAGGGCCGTCCTCCTGGCCCTCGGCGTCGCCACGATCCTCGGGGTCTTCTGGGACGCCTTCGAGACGCTGATCCTCCCCCGGCGCGTGTCCCGGCGGCTGCGGCTGGCCCGGGTGTTCTTCCGGAGCACCTGGGGATTCTGGGCCTGGACGGCCAAGCTGTTCCGCGCGCCCGGTCGCCGGGAGAACTACCTGGGCTTCTACGGCCCGCTCTCGCTGCTGTTCCTCGTGGCCGTGTGGGCCGCGGGCATGATCCTGGGCTTTGGCCTGCTGCTCTCCGGCGGTGGCCGGCTCCACCCGCAGGGCTCCGGCAGCTTCACCACCCACCTCTACCTCAGCGCCAGCTCGTTCTTCACCCTCGGCCTGGGCGACGTCACGCCGGCCAACCCCTTCGCCCGGACCGTGATCGCGGTCGAGGCGGGCGCCGGGTTCGGATTCCTGGCCCTCGTGATCGCCTACCTGCCCGTGCTCTACCAGTCCTTCTCCCGGCGGGAGGTCCGCATCTCCATGCTCGACGGGCGGGCCGGCTCCCCGCCATCGGCCGGCGAGCTACTGGGGCGGCGTGGGTCCGCGTACGCGGAGACAGGTGCCGCGTTCCTCCGCGACTGGGAGCTGTGGTCGTCGGAGCTGCTGGAGAGCCACCTCTCCTACCCCGTCCTCGGGTACTTCCGCTCCCAGCACGACAACCAGTCCTGGCTGGCGGCGCTGACGCTGATCCTCGACGGGTGCTCGCTGGTGATCGCCGGCATCGAGAGCATCCCCGACAGCCAGGCCCGCCTCACCTTCGCCATGGCCCGCCACGCCGCCGTCGACCTCGCCTCCACCATCGGCACCCCCCCGGCGGCGCCCGACCCCGACCGGCTCCCGCCCGAGGACCTTGCCCGCCTCCGGGTCCACCTGGCGGGCCGTGGAGTGATGCTGGCCACCGGCGAGGAGGCCGAGGAGGTGCTCGGCAACCTCCGCGCCAGCTACGAGCCCTACGTCAACTCCCTGTCGAAGCACCTCCAGATGCGGCTCCCAACCTGGCTCCCGGCCGAGGGCGCCATGGACAACTGGGAGGTCACGGCCTGGGAGATAGGGTCCGGGCGGCGCATACGCCGCGACATCGACCCACCGTCGGACGCGGGCCGGGCTCAGACCCCGAAGCGGTAGTCGTCGAAGAAGGCGACCGGCTCGTAACCGATCTGGCGGTAGATGTGGTTGGCTGTCGCGTTGGTCAGGTCGGCGAACAGGAAGCAGCGGCTGAGGCCCCCGTCGAGCAGCGACTGGCTCAGGGCGGCCACCGACGAGCTCGCATACCCCTTCCGCCGGTGCTCCGGGGGGGTGTACACGGCGTACACCCGCCCTCCGTTGGGGGTCGGCCGCCCGCTCGCCACCATCGAGACCGGGCCGGCGTCCTCCCAGAGATAGACGCTGCGGCCCCGGTGCGACACCAGGTCCAAGGCCATCTGCATGGCAGCGTTGCGGTCTGGTTCCCCCTCCGGGAGCGCCTCGTCGTTGAAGGCGGCGATCCACCCGGCGACGAGGGGGGCATCTCCCGGCTGGCCGGCCCGCAGGCGCCCGGGTGCGGGATGCTCCGGCGGATGGATCGCTGTGGCCTGGTAGACCTGCATCGCTATGGCCCGCCGGAACGGCAGGGCGTGGAGGCGCCCCCACGACGCGGCGAAGAGCTGGGCTTCGGCCGGCGGGCCGGACACTCCTGGCAGTGGCAGCGCCCGGGCCCTCAGACCGCCGGCGAGGGCCCCGACCGCCCCGCCCGCCGGCGCTCGGGAGATGACGAGGTTGCGGGGCGGCGTGACCACCCCCACCACGGCGATGCCGGTGACGTCCTCGACGAACGCGAGAACCGGGCCACCGGCGGCGGCCCCACCGTACGTCCAGCCGCTGGAGAGGTTGGAGAGGATCCCGAACAGCAGGCTGTGCTCGGCCTCGTGGGCGAGCAGGAAGTCTCCGACCCGACCGGCGAATTCCTCGGGATCCTGCAACAGATTGAACCGCATCGGCAGGGTCACTGGCAGCGCGGGCCCTAGCTGGGGTGGTGGGTGGTGTGGCAGGAGGTTCCGAAGCGGAGAATAGTGCATAGTCGTGGCGATGCGGACCGACACTTCCCCGAGGACGGTCATCCACGCCGATCCTCCCAGCGGCCGCGTGGATGAGCCCTTCCGCGTATCGGTGTCGGGGCTGGCGCCGGGCACGCCCGTGACCATCCGGGCAACCACCCGGGACGGTGGGCTGCGAGCGTGGGCCTCCGACGCAACCTTCGTGGCCGGCGACGATGGCATGGTCGACGTGGGGGGTGCCGAGCCGGTGTCCGGCACCTACACCGGGGTCGACCCGTGCGGCCTGCTGTGGTCGATGCGGCCCACCGAGCGCCGGCCGCACACGTTCTTCGTCCGCCGCAAGGCGGCGCCGCTGATGGTCTCCGTCGCCGCGGAGGTCGACGGCACCGAGGTCGCCGCCTGCGTGGTCGAGCGCACCTTTGGGGGCCAGGCGGTCGGCAGGCGCGTGGCGGACAGCGCGGGCCTGGTTGGCGACCTGTTCTTCCCTGCCGCCGGGGGCGCGCACCCCGGCGTGATGGTCGTGAGCGGCTCGGACGGGGGTCAGCTCGACCACGCCGCCTCGCTGCTGGCCGCCCACGGCTATGCGGTGCTGTCGCTCGGGTACTTCGGCGTCGAGGACCGCCCGGCCCACCTCCACCACATCGACCTGGGCTACTTCGAACAGGCCCTGGCATGGATGGCCGCCCAGCCCGAGGTGGCGGGCGACCGGATCAGCGTCGTCGGACTGTCACGCGGCGGCGAGCTGGCCCTGCAGCTCGGTTCGATGTTCCCGGAGGTCGCCGCCGTCGTGGCGGGCTCCCCCAGCGGGATCCGCCAGGCGGGCCTCACCCACCAGAGCAGCGACTACACGAAACCCGCGTGGACGTACGGGGGGAAGGCGCTTCCCTACGTCCCCGCCCGGTTCAACCTCCACCGCTTCGTCCAGTTCTACTCGGTGTTCCTCCTCCGCCGGCCGCTGCGCCTCCGGCCGACCTTCGAACGGCTGCTGCGCAAGCGCGACCTGGTGGCGGCCGCCACGATCGAGGTCGAGCGCATCAACGGACCGGTGCTCCTCGTCTCCGGCACGGAGGACCAGCTCTGGCCCTCGCAGCGCTTTGCCGAACTCGTCCTGGCCCGGCTGCGCGCCCACGATCACCCCTATCCCGACGAGCACCTGAGCTACGCTGGGGCGGGCCACTTCCTGTGCTTCCCGTACGGCCTGCCGGGGATGCCCCCCATGACGAGAATGTCGCCCGTACCCGTGATCACGATGGACTTCGGCGGGACGCCGGCCGCCAACGCCGCAGCCGCCCGGGATTCCTGGGCCGAGATCCTCCGCTTCCTGACCGCGGTCCCGTCAGTACCCAAGCGGGACCTGTAGCGGCTCGTCGAATGCGACACGAATGGGATGCTGCCACCTACGACCGCGTGTCCGGGCCGCAGATGCGCTGGGGCGGCCCGGTCACGGCTCGCCTCCCGCTGGAGGGCGACGAACTGGTCCTCGATGCCGGCTGCGGCACGGGGCGCGTGACCGAGGCCATTCTGGACCGCCTGCCCCGGGGCAGGGTGATCGCGCTGGACGGCTCCGCACGGATGGTCGAGGAG